>ERZ1645187.167-NODE-167-length-62861-cov-246.880218_pt1 | contig 62861 bp, 42 predicted proteins | sample MGYA00575352_ERZ1645187 | MGnify/ENA primary metagenome ERZ1645187 (study PRJEB40837, sample SAMN11349314) | freshwater sediment metagenome | isolation source: river sediment | host: Sediment | place: India: Wazaribad , New Delhi | collected 2017-02-21 ... | reverse complement strand
CTCGCAAGTTATCGAGGTAAAGTAAACCGATTTTTCAAATAGGACGGGTATACATGCATTGTGGAGTCGGGCTGGGTTGGACGGTTAACTCCCCCTCCGGCCTGGAGCATGCCATCCACTCCTGGAACCAATCGGTCAAGGCGCGTATGTCACCCAGGCTGGCAAGCTGGCGGTCGATGCCATCCTGATTGCCCCACACCACATCCTCCCGTTCCCCCCGCTCGACCTGTTGCAGGATGTCTTGACAGTACAAGCCCTTGTCCCGCTGAACGTAGAAGCCATAGGTACGACAGGCGACGGGTCGCTGGGCATAGACCCGGCACGCGTCCCGTTCGAGATCCAACAAGGGGCAGGTGACCGGCGCTGGCACCATAACCGCCTGACTGGCGATGCCGCGCGCCACGGCGGCCAATTCCGCCTCGGGCAGGGCCATCAGGCCCCGTTGCAGCAACATCCACTCCGCCTGGGTCAATTGGGGAATTCTCGCGAGTTGTCGGCAACAGTTGCCACAACCCTTGCGACATGGCCAGTCGGGATGTTCCCGGGTGATGGCCGTAACCCGTTGGGCAATCTCCGCGTGGAGCTGGTTTAGCATGCGATCCGGTCCCATGAGTGTCACGTATTAATTGTCAACTGATTCAACGTTTTTCTTCAATACCATAAGCCCGTGTCCGCCCTCATTCTGATCGTGACCCTGGTAAGCCTGCCCATCATCGGCCTCGTGATCGGGGTCCACCGCGGGCTCCGGCGTGGGCGGCCTTGGGACGGGACCACGCCGGCGGACCATGGTCTGGCCTTCGAGGAGGTGCGTATCCCGTCTCGGCGCGATTGCCAACTGGTGGGCTGGTGGCTACCGACCGCGACTGCCCGCCAGACCCTAGTGGTCCTTCACGGCTGGGGCAGCAACGCCGAGCGGATGTTACCCCTGGCCAGGCCCTTGCACCGGTCGGGGTACCAGTTGTTACTGGTCGATGCCCGGAGCCATGGCCAGAGCGATACCGACCGCTTTGCCACCCTCCCTACCTTTGCCGAGGACCTGGACAGCGCCATCACCTGGGTCCAGTCCCAGCCGGAGGGGCAAGCCACGCATATCATCCCGGTCGGACATTCCTTTGGCGCCAGCGCGGCCCTGCTCCTCGCCGCGCGGCGCCAGGATCTCGCCGGGGTCATCGCCCTCGCACCCTTTGCCCATCCCGATCAGGTGACCCGGCCCTACTTACGTCAGCGCCATGTGCCGAAATTCCTCCTCCCCCCGGTTCTGGGGTACATTCAGTGGGTGACGGGGCACCGCTTCGAGGACGTGGCTCCCTTCAATCATGTCGCCCGTATCGCCTGCCCGGTCCTCCTGCTGCATGGGGAGGCGGATGAGGTGGTCCCGCTGGCGGAGATCGGTCGCCTGGTCGAACGTTTTCCCCCGGACCGGGTGCAATTTCGGGCCGTACCCCATGCCGGCCACCAGGTGGACGCCTTGCTGGAGGGTCAGTTGCCCGCTGTGCTGGATTTCCTGAACCGCCTTTGATATCGCCTTAGGGAGCCTGTCCGGCCCTTTACCCTGAAGCGGTGATAAAGACCAACCATCCGGGGAAATGGGGATAAGGGGAAATGGGAAACTGGTCGATCAGCGAGATGCCCGCTGCCCAAGCCGGATCATTGCCCTCATCTTCGGTCTGGCGGCATCGCCTGGCCGGGGTGGGGGACAAAGCAGAATATCACCACACTTGAATGAGTCTGTGAGAATCCAATCATGTCGGTACTGTTTACTCCCTTTCGTTTAAAAGACGTGACGCTGCGCAACCGCATCGCGGTGCCACCCATGTGCCAGTACAGCGCCGAGGACGGCTATGTCACCGCCTGGCACGAGCCGCACTACACCGGGATGGCGCGGGGAGGCGCCGGCCTGGTCATTGTCGAGGCGACGGCCGTGGCGCCTGAAGGGCGGATCACCCCCGGCTGCCTGGGCCTCTGGGACGACGGCCAGGCCGAGGGCCTGGCCCGGATCGCCCGCGCCATCAAGGCCGCCGGCGCGGTGCCCGGCATCCAGATCGGCCATGCCGGGCGCAAGGGGAGCGCCAATCGTCCCTGGGAAGGCGACGACCACATCCCCGAGGGGGACCCCCGCGGCTGGCAGACCATTTCGCCCTCGGCCGTGGCCTTGGGTGGTCCTCTCTCCAAGGTGCCGCGGGCCATGACCCTCGCCGACATCGAGCGGGTGCGCGGCGCCTTTGTCGCGGCCGCGGGTCGCGCCCGTGACGCCGGGTTCGAGTGGCTGGAACTGCACTTCGCCCATGGCTATCTGGGGCAGAGTTTCTTCTCCGTCCATGCCAACCAGCGCACCGACGGGTATGGCGGAGATGCCACCGGCCGTGGCCGCTTCCTCCTGGAAACCCTGACGGCAGTGCGCGCGGTCTGGCCGGAAAACCGCCCCCTCACCGCCCGCTTTGGCGTCATCGAATACGACGGTCGCGACGAGGAAACCCTGGCGGAGGCCATCGGGCTGACTCGGCGGATGCGCGCGGAAGGGCTTGATCTGCTCAACGTCAGCCTCGGCTTCTCCACGCTCGCGGCGAATCCGCCCTGGGGGCCGGCCTTCCTGGCTCCCGTCGCCGGCCGTGTCCGGCGTGAGGCGGACTTGCCGGTCGCCGCCGCCTGGTTGATCGACGGACCCCGGATCGCCGAACGGGTGGTCGCCGAAGGGCAGATGGACCTGGTGATGATCGGCAAGGCGCATCTGGCCAACCCGCACTACCCTTACGAACTCGCCCGGGCCTTGAACGTCGAGCGCCCCGCCTGGACCACGCTCCCCGCCCCCTATGCCCACTGGTTGGCCAGCTACGCCGGGCCAAGCACGGGGGAGGCGCAGTGAGGGGATGAAGCGGGAGCGGGGGATGAATCGGGCAGGATGACCCGCCTGTATGAATCGGGGGAGCGGAAACATGAAGGGCATCATGGGTGCTTGCACCCTGGCTGCCCTATTTATCGCAGAGAAGACGGCAAGAGAAGGTCGTGGCTGAAGGGAAGGGTGATGGAGCGGTGGGTCCCGAGGAGGCTAAACCATTTAAAAGGGACACTCGCCAGCGGAGCTGGCGGTGCCCTTCACTTCGTCAGGATGGCCCCTGACCGCCTCCGAGCTTCAGCCGGCTGGCGGCCTTATTTGGGGCCTTTCACTTCCGTCTTGAGGATCTCCCCCGTGACGGCATCGACGTCGAGTTCGACGCGTTGACCCTGGGGGTTGGTCGCCTCGACCTCGAAGTAGGTTCGCTCCTGTTCGATCTTCGAGAAGTGCCGGTAGCCGGCGGCTTCCAGCTTGTCGAGCACCTGGCGCAGGGTCAGGGTGGCGGGAGCGGGCGTCGTCGCGGCGCTGGCCGCCGGTTCGACGGCCGGCGGCGCGGCTGGCGTGGCGGCCTGCTGCGCGAAGGCCGGGCCCAGGAGCAGGCTGCCGGCGGCAAGGCTGGCGCCGAGGGTCAGGGACAGGGCGAGGGCATGGGTTCTGGTCAACATGGCGTTTCTCCGGTGATGGGTGATGGGGTTCACTTGGCCGGGCATGGTCCCGACGCTGGGGTCGACTCTAACGGGGCAAACTTAAGTCCATCTTAACGGCCACGGCCTCCTTTACAGGGGTTACTGCCCCAGGCACCGCCCCCAGGCACCGCCCCCGCGTAATGCCCCTGCGTAATGCCTCCGCGTAATGCCCCTGCGTACGGCCCCCGCGTACGGCCCCTGCGTGGCGGCAATCCCCCTCCGTCGGCTCCTGGCCTCCGCCGGTTCCTACCGCCGGGTCCGCTGCCCGGCCCTTTGGTTGGCCCAACGGCTGATGAGGGCCTTTTCCCCCTCGACGATCAGCAACAGCAGGATGCCGGCCACCAGGATGCGCAGCCAGGCGCCGGCGTCGATGGGGGCGGTGTGGAACAGGGACTGCATCAGGGGCAGGTAGGTGTAGCCGATTTGCAGCACCAGCAGGAAGGCGATGGCCTGGAGGGCCAGGGGGTTACCCAGGAAGCCCGCCCGGTTGAGGATGGAGCCGTGCAGGCGGCGGCAGTTGAAGAGATAGAACATCTCCGCCACCACCAGGGCGTTGACGGCCACGGCGCGGGCGACCTCGACCGGGGCGCCCAGCGCCTCCTCCCAGAGGAAGAGGCCATAGGAGGCCAGGGCCATGAGCAGGGTGACGAAGCCGATGCGCCAGAGCATGAAGCCATCCACTAGGGGGGTGGCCGGGTCCCGGGGCGGGCGGCGCATGATGTCGGGCTCGGGCTTTTCCAGGGCGAAGGCCAGGGAGAGGGTTACGGCGGTGACCATGTTGACCCAGAGGATCTGCACCGGGGTGATGGGCAGGGTCGTGCCCAGCAGCACGGCCACCAGGACCATGGCGGCCTGGCCGGCACTCACCGGCAGGACGTAGATGACCGCCTTGCGCAGGTTGTCGTAGACGGTGCGGCCCTCCTCCACGGCGGCCTCGATGGTGGCGAAGTTGTCGTCCGCCAGCACCATCTCCGCCGCCTCCTTGGCCGCCTCGGTGCCCTTGTGGCCCATGGCCACGCCAACGTCGGCGCGCTTGAGGGCCGGGGCGTCGTTGACGCCGTCGCCGGTCATGGCGACCACCTCGCCATTGGCCTGGAGGGCCTGGACCAGGCGCAGCTTGTGCTCGGGGCTGGCGCGGGCGAAGACGTCGGTGTGGGCCACGGCCTCTCGCAGGGCCTGGTCGTCCAGTTCCTCCAGCTCGGCACCGGTGAGGACCCCGCTGGCGCCACTGGCCGGGAACCGGGCTAGGTCGGCGACGGCGGACCCCGCCCGTGGGTGTGTGGCCGGGGTGAGGGGGGCGAAGGATGCGCTATCCCGATCAGGTCTGCCCGGGCCGGGTGACGTGCCCCGTGGGTCAGCCGTGCCGCGGCTCATGCCCGTGCCGATCCCCATGGCCGCGCCGATGGCCTGGGCGGTGACGGCGTGGTCGCCGGTGATCATCTTCACCCGGATGCCGGCGGCCTGGCAGTTGGCCACCGCTTCGATGGCCTCCTCCCGGGGCGGGTCCATGATGCCCGCCAGGCCGAGGAGGGTCAGCCCGCCCTCCAGGTCGGCGAAGTCCAGCTCCCGCTGGCCATTAGGCAGGGGGGCGAAGGCCAGGGCCAGGACGCGCTGGCCGTCCCGGCCCAGGGCCTCCATCCGTTCCTGCCACCAGGCGCGGCGCAGGGGCTGATCCTCCCCTGACTGGCGCTGGCGGGCGCAGCGGACCAGCACCTCCTCCGGAGCGCCCTTGACATAGGCGAAGGCATGGCCGCGGTGGTCATGGTGCAGGGTGGCCATGAAGCGGTGCTGGGACTCGAAGGGGATGACATCCAGGCGGGGCAGGGCGGCGGCCTCGAAGCGCGGGTCCAGGCCCAGCTTGCGGCCCAGGGTGACCAGGGCGCCCTCGGTGGGGTCGCCCTCCAGGCGCCAGTGGCCGTCCACCTCGCGCAGGCTGGCGTCGTTGCAGAGCAGGGCGGCGCGGCCCAGTTCCCCCAGTTCCGGTACCGCCGCCGGCTCCGCCAGTTCCCGGTCGCCGACGCTGAAGCTGCCATGGGGGGCGTAGCCGGTTCCGCCGACCGCCACCACCTGGTCGGCGGTAATGAGGCGGCGGACGGTCATCTCGTTCTTGGTCAGGGTCCCGGTCTTGTCGGAGCAGATGACGGTCACCGCCCCCAGGGTCTCGACGGCGGGCATGCGCCGGACGATGGCGCGGCGGGCGGCCATGCGCTGCACCCCCAGGGCCAGGGTGATGGTCATGATGGCCGGGAGGCCTTCGGGGATGGCGGCCACGGCGATGCCGACGGCGGCGAGGAACATGTCGGCGACCCCCTGGTTGTGGACCAGCATGCCAAAGCCGAGGGCGAAGGCGGCCAGGGCGGTGATGGCCACCGTCAGCCATTGGCCAAAGACCGCCATCTGCTTGAGCAGGGGGGTGGTGACGGCGGCGACGCTCGCCAGCAGGCGGCCGATGCGGCCGATCTCGGTCTGGTCGCCGGTCGCCACCACCAGCCCCCGGCCCTGGCCGAAGACCACCAGGGTGCCGGAGTAGGCGAGGCAGGTGCGGTCGCCGATGGGCGCGTTGGCGGCAACGGGCGCCACGGACTTTTCCACCGGTTCCGACTCCCCGGTGAGGGCCGCCTCCTCCAGGCGCAGGTTGCGGGTCTCGATGAGCCGCAGGTCGGCGGGCACCTTGTCGCCGGAGACCAGCAGCACGATGTCGCCGGGGACCAGTTCCTCGGCGGGCACCTCGCGGCGGTGGCCGTCGCGGATCAGGGTGGCGCGGGGGGAGAGCAGGTTGCGGATGGCGTCCAGGGACTTCTCGGCCTTGCCCTCCTGGATGAAGCCGATGAAGGCGTTGATCAGGACCACGCCGAGGATGACGCCGGTGTCCACCCACTCCCCGAGGAAGGCCGTCACCCCGGCGGCGCCGATCAGGACATAGATCAGCACGTTGTGGATCTGCAGCAGGAACCGCGTCAGGGGGCCGCGCCGCTTGGGGGGGGTGAGGCGGTTGGGGCCGAAACGCGCCAGGCGTTCCCTGGCCTCGGCCTCGCTCAGGCCGTCGGGGCGCGATTCCAGGGCGGCGAGGGCGTCAGCGGCGGGCTGGTGGTGCCAGGGTGGCAGGTTGGACATGGCGGCTATCCATCAAGGCGGGCGGGGGAGTGGGCCCTCAGCCATGACTCCACCTCCGCCGCCGGCAGGGGTTTGGCGAACAGGTAACCCTGAGCCTCGTCACAGCCCAGGGCGCGGAGCAGTCGCGCCTGGTCGGTGTTTTCCACGCCTTCCGCCAGGGTCCGGATGTTGAGGGCGTGGGCGAGCTGGATCATGGCCGGGACCAGGGCGTGGTCTTCCGCCTCGGTCGTCAGGTCCCGGATGAACGAGCGGTCGATCTTGAGCTTATCGACCTTAAGCCGTTTGAGCTGGGGAATGCTGGAGGAGCCGGTACCGAAGTCGTCAATCGCCAGGTGCAGGCCCAGGGCTCGCCAGGCGGCCAGCATGGCCTGGCTGCCGGTCTGGGGCGGCAGCAGGGCGATCTCGGTCAGTTCCAGTTCCAGCCGGGACGGGTCCAGGCCGCTGGTGGTGAGGGCCTGCCGCACCTCCTCGTCCAGGCCGGCGTGATGCAACTGGAGGGCCGACAGGTTCAGGGCCATGACCGGGACCGCGGGGCCATCATGACACCAGGCGACGGCTTGGCGGCAGGCCTCCCGGAGCACCCAGCGACCGAGGGGGATGATGAGGCCGCTTTCCTCGGCGACGGGGATGAAAGCGTCGGGCATGACCAGGCCGACGCCAGGCCGCCGCCAGCGCGTCAAGGCCTCCACCCCCACCACCCGGCCGGAGCGCAGGTCGACCTGGGGCTGGTAGTGGAGTTCGAGCTCGCCCTGGTCCAGGGCCCGGCGCAGGGCGTCCCGGGTGCTGGTGAAGTGGCTGAGGGCGGCGTTCATCCCTGGCTCGAAGAACCGATAGCCGTTCCGCCCGGCCTTTTTGGCGGCGTAGAGGGCGGTGTCGGCGTTGCGCATCAGGGTCTCACCGGTCTGACCGTCCTGGGGGAAGACCGCCACGCCGATGGAAAAGGAGGTGGTGAGCTGGTGGCCCCCCAGGGAGAAGGGCTGGACCAGGGTGCTGAGAATGCGTTCGCAGGTGGCCGAGACCTGGGCCACCAGGTGTTCCGCTGATAGCGTCGTCAGCAGGATCATGAACTCGTCGCCGGACAGGCGGCAGAGGGTATCCTCGCCCCGCAGGCAGTCCCGCAGGCGCCGGGCAACGCCCTGGAGCAGCAGGTCGCCGGTCGCGTGGCCGTAGCGGTCGTTGACGAACTTGAAGCGGTCCAGATCCATGAAGAGCAGCACCAGACTCGTCCGCTCGCGCTTGGCCACCGCCAGGTCATGAGCGAGGCGCTCCTGGCCCGCGGCCCGGTTGAGCAGGCCCGTCAGGGGATCGTTGTAGGCCAGGTACTCGATCTCGACCTGGGCCGCCTTTTGCGCCGTGACGTCCTGCAGGGTGCCAATGGCCGAGAGGGGCTGGCCATCCGGGTCGAAGGTGATCGTGGCCCGGGCGTGGACCCACTTGACCTGGCCGTCGACGATGATGCGGTGAGTGATGTCGTAGGGGGCCCCCTGGAGGGTGGCCTGCCAGGCGCTGTCGAAGGCGGAAAGGTCCTCCGGGTGGATGAGGCGAAAATGGGTATCCGGCGCCACCGGGGTGCCGGGTTCCATGCCGCTGATGCGATAGACCTCGGCTGACCACTCCATGCGGTTGGCGACGAGATCCACGGTCCAACTGCCGATATGGGCCAGGGCCTGGGCCTCTTCCAGATCGGCCCGGTTGCGGGCCAGGGCCGCTTCCACCGCCTTCCGCGCGGTGATGTCGCTGAAGACGAGGTGCAACAGGTCCACGCCATCCTGATCGATCGGCGTCGCCAGAAACTGGGCGAGGAACGGCCGGCCGTCCCCTCGGGACAGTTGCCACTCGAAGGCCGCGGAACCCTCGGCGAAGGCGGCGTCGATCAGTTCGCAGGCCTTCTCGGCCGAGGGCCGGCCATCCGGTTGACGGGGCGGGGAGAGCGCGGCCAGGGTCTGCCCCAGCATCTGATCGGCGCGCTCCAGGCCCAGCAGCCCCAGCGCCGCCCGGTTGACCGCGGCGAAGCGCCCGTCCTGATAGAGGGCCGTGGCCTGCAGGGTATCCTCGAAGAGTTTGCGGAAGCGTTCCTCGCTGTGGCGCAGCCGTTCCACCGTGGCCTGATAGTCCCGCTGTTGGCGCCGCAGGCGCAGATGCGCCTCCACCCGGGCGCGGACCAGGGGCGGGTTGATGGGCTTGACGATGAAATCCGCGGCCCCGGCCGTCAGGGCCCGCAACTCGCTGCGCGGGTCCCCGTCCGCGGTGACGAAGAGGACGGGGAGTTCGGGATGGCGCGCCTTGAGCGCCTCGCAGGTGGCGAAGCCATCCAGACCGGGCATCCGCGCATCGAGGAGGACCAGATCCGGGGGCGTCGCCGCCACCTGTTCCAGGGCCTGGGCACCGGACAGGGCGAAGCTCAGATCTCCCAGATCGCCCAGGGCGTTGTACAGGACCTGGATAGCCAGGGGCTCATCGTCGACGATGAGGATGCGGGGGAGAGACGTCATGAAGTCGACTTCTGGGCAGGGGCAGGGGCAGGGGCAGGGGCTGGCGCTGGAGCGGGCGGATCCGGTGGCAATAAAGGCGCTAATTGTTCCAGAGCGGTGCCAAAGCGCAAGTCCTGAATCGCCTGGTCCAGGGCCCGGAACCGCTCCGGACTTAGCTCCCGGGCCAGCGCCGGGGTCAGGGCCGCGAACAGCTTGAGGGCCCGCAACTGGTGGTAACGCAAGGCATCCGCCAGGTCCGCCAGGCGTTCCGGCAGCGGGGCCTCGGTTGGGGGCGGCGGGGTCGCGGTGCTGGCGAGGGATGGCGGTATGGGCGCGGGACGCCAGGGCCCGCTGGCCTGGTCCAGGGCCTGGAACCGCGAGTCCAGGTCGGCGAGCCCGGTTTCCAGGGCACCGTCGCCCCGCTCCAGGGCCCGTTCCAGCCGCTCCGCCAGGGCCATGATCTCTAGGGCCCCCAGATTGCCGGCATTACCCCGCAGCCGGTGCAGGAGGTGTCCGGCGCTCTCCCGGTCCCCCGCCATCAGGGCGGCCTGGAGCTCCGCCCGCAGGGCGGGGTAGTCGGCGATGAAGCGATCCAGCAGGCGAAAGAACACGCCCGGGTCCCTGCCGAAGGTAAGGCCGATGCGGTCCACGTCCAGACCGGGGATGGCGGGGATGGCGACAAGGGTGGGGCCATCGGGGCTGGCGGTGCCGGCGGGGTTAGCGAAGCTAGCGGAAATAGCGGGGCCGGGAGCGGTCGCGGCCGCGTCCGGGCGGTTGGCGGCCGCCGGGCGCGGGGCGGTGGCCGGGCTGGCCGCGGGCGCCGGTGGCGAGACGGGGCTGATTCGTTCGGTCAGGGCGCGGACCAGCCGCTCCAGATCCAGGGGTTTGCCCAGGAATTCATCGACGCCCGCCCGTTGCGCCGCCAGCCGCTGCTCGGCCAAGACGCCAGCTGTCAGGGCGATGACGGGCAGGTCCTTGAGGCCCAATTCCTCCCGGATCAGCCGGGTCGCGGTCAAGCCGTCCATCACCGGCATGCGCACGTCCATCAGCACGGCGGCGAAGTCCCGGGGCCGGGCCCGGAGCAGTTCCACCGCCTCCCGGCCATCCGCGGCCGGGGTGGCGACGGCGCCCTCCAGGGCCAGCAAACTTTCCACCACCTCTCGGTTGATGGGGCTGTCATCCACCACCAGGATTCGCAAGCCGCTCAGTCGGGAGCCAGTGGCGGTGGGGGCCAGGAGCCCTGAGGAACTCGTCGTCGGGCTCGGCGCCGGATTCGTCCCCGTGCCTATGGACGGGCTCGTCGCCAGGTTCGTCGCGGGATTCGTGACCAGGTTCGTCGCCGGGTCGACCCCCTCGGCCAGCCCAAAGGGCAACTCGAACCAGAAGGTGCTGCCTTGACCCGGCTGGCTCTCGACGCCAATCTCTCCACCCATCAGATCGACCAGTTGCTTGCTGATGGACAGGCCAAGGCCGGTGCCACCGAACCGCCGGGTGATACCCTCCTCGGCCTGGATGAAGGGGGCGAAGAGCCGGGACCGGGTCTCCGGGGCGATGCCGATGCCCGTATCCCGGACCTCGAAACGCAGGCGCGGGGCCTGGTCAGGGGCGGGTTGCCGGTGGACATGGAGGACCACCTCACCCCGTTCGGTGAACTTGATGCCGTTGCCCAGCAGGTTGAACAGGACCTGCTCCAGGCGCAGGACATCCCCCACCAGGGGCCCCGGCAACCCCTGGTGTCCCTCCAGCCTGAGCCGCAGGCCCTTGGCACGGGCGGCCTGACCCAGGAGGCGGTCGAGCTTGTCAAGGAGGGCGGCGAGGTCGAAGGCGGTGGGTTCGATGCGCAACTGGCCGGCCTCGATCTTGGAGAAGTCGAGAATGTCGTTGATGATGCCCAGCAGGGTCTGGCCCGCCTCCTGAATCCGTTCCACCATCTCCCGCTGGCGGGTGGCCAGGGGTTCCCCGGCGAGGAGCTGGGCCAGCCCCAGCACCGCGTGCAAGGGGGTGCGGATCTCGTGGCTCATGTTGGCCAGGAACTCGCTCTTGGCCCGGTTGGCCTGGGCCAGTTGTTCGAGTTCGGCGGTGCGGAGCGCGACCAGTTGCTCGAGTTCGACGTTGAGCGCCTGGATCTGCTCCTCGGTCCGCCGGCGCTCGGTGATGTCGCGGATGAAGCTGAAGAGGTGGCGGGCGCGGGCATCCGGGACCAGGCTGATCTCGACGTTGCGGATGTCGCCACTCCGGGTACGGTGGCGGGTCTCGAAGACCACGCCTCCGGTCGCCAGGATGCCCGCGGTCCGGGTACGGATGACGTCCGGGCTGTCGTCGACATCGATGTCGTCGACCTTGAAGGTGAGCATCTCCCGCCGGGACCAGCCGCTCAGGCGCGTGGCCGCCTCGTTCACGTCCAGAATCTGGCTGCTGGCCACGTCCACCAGCCAGAAGGCATCGCTGGAGGCGGCGAGCATGCGGTCGTAACGCTCCACGGCCAGGGCCAGGGAACGGCCGAGCCGGGTGAGACTGGCGGCCAGACCGGCGAGCAGGAGGCAAAAGGCCAGCCCCAGGGCCAGGCGCAGCCCCAGGCCGGGTTCGTTCCCCCAACCTCCGCGGCGGCTCAGATCCAGGGTCCAGCGACCGTTGGGGACCTCCAGGGACGCGCTGACCGGTTGGTCGAGGGGCATCGTCGTCGAGGCGACGATGAGCTGCCGCTCCCCGGTATCGGGATGCGGACGCCAAAGGACGTAGTCGAAGCCCTGCGCCACCAGCTGGGTCAGGTTCTCGGCATCGAGCGTCTGCGGAAACCGCAGCAGCACGTTGATGAAACCCCAGAACCGTGGCGGTTCCGCCGGGTCCTCGTCGAGAAAGACCGGCAGCCGCCCCACCGCCCCCAGCCCCCCCTGCTTGAGGGTGAAAGGCCCCGCCAGGGTCAGTTGCCCCGTATCCCGCGCCAGAAAGGCCTCCCGGGTGCGCGCCGGGTCCTGGAGCAGATCATGACCCAGGGCGGCCTCGTTGCCGGCCAGGGGGACGATCTGGCGCACGACGCCCCCCGGCGCCAGTTGCAGGGCGGCCGCCCCCGGGTAGTAGGACAGCATCTCCGCCGCCAGGGTATCGAAATGCTCGATCTCCCCCCGACCCTGGCGCACCAGGGCCGCCAGGGCGTAGGTGGCGCTCAGGGCCCGTTCGACAAGACGCTGGATGTCCTGGGCATGATCGGCGGCCAGGGCGCCGACCCGGGTCCGTTCCTGATCGCGCAGGCCGGTCTCCACGTAGCCGATGAGGGCGGCGGTCATCAGGCCCGTCAGGGTGAAGACCAGCAGGGCCACGGGCAGGGGACGGTAGAGGCCGGGCAGGCGGGCGAATAATCGGGTCATGGTTCCAAGTCATCTTCCGGATGGCGTCACGGGGTCCTGGCATCGGGATCTTTGTTAGGGGTTCTGGCGTCAGTGCCTTGGGGTTAGTGGCCTGGCGTCGTGGCATGGGCGTCGAGGCATGGGCGGTGGTCGCGGCGCTGGCCCTGAAATGGACGGCGCGGGTGGGCCAGGCCAGCCGGCGGACCTTCACCGGGACTTCTTCAGTTTTAGCCCAACCTTGAGAATCCGGTTGCCTTCGGTGCGACGGATCACCAGTTGCACGTGCTGCATGTCCAGGCGGTCGCCGACCACGACCTGGGTCTCCAGGCGGTCACGCAGGAAGGCGTCCAGGGTCAGGTCCCGCTCCCGCTCGCTGACCGCCAGGCCGTAGGCGGTGGCGACGTCGCCCAGCCGCGCCTCGCCGTTGAGGACGAATTCGCCGAAGAAGGCCTGATCGGAGAGGTGGTCGGGGGTCTCCGCCGGGGCCAGGAGCCGGTCCAGGGCCTCCAGTTCCGCCGGATCGACGATGAGCAGGAGCTGGTCACCGGCGCGCAGGTCCTGCCAGTCGATCTGGTCGACCAGCTCCCGCTGGCGCAACTGGGCGACGGGGCGGGCGGAGGGCGGCAGGCGGGGGAAGGCGCGGCGCTCCGCCACCAGGGGGCTGCTGGCCGCCAGTTGGTAGCCCACCAGCTCCAGCTCGCGCTCGCCGGGCAGGTCGATCTCCAGCCGTTCCACCACCTGGGTTTGTGGCGGCATCTCCAGCTTTAGCCATCGCGCCAGGAGCGGGATGGTCCACCCCTGACCGATCAGGGAGACCAGCACGACGAAGAAGACGATATTGAAATAGACATGGGCCTGTTCCATCCCCGCCATCAGGGGGAAGAGGGCGAGGACGATGGGCACGGAGCCCCGCAGGCCGACCCAGGCGATGAAGACCTGTTCCCGCCAGGGAAAGTGAAAGGGCAGCAGGCAGAGCCAGACCGCCAGGGGCCGGGCGACGAAGCTCAGGAGGGCGGCGAAGAGCAGGGCGTCCAGGGCCACCGGCAGGAGCTCCGAGGGCGTCACCAGCAGGCCCAGGACCAGGAACATGCCGATCTGCGCCAGCCGAGCCAGGCCGTCGTGAAAGCGGCCGATGTAGCGCCGGCCCTTCAGGGGGCGGTTGCCCACCACCAGGCCCGCCAGGTAGATGGCCAGGAAGCCGCTGCCGTCGAGGATGGCCACCAGGCCGAAGAGGCTCAGGCCCATGCTCAGCACGGCGATGGGGTGCAGCCCCGGTGGCAGATCCAGATGGTTGACCAGCCAGACGATGGCGTGACCCCCCAGGAGGCCGAGGACGGCGCCGAGCCCCATCTGCTGGATGAAGGCCAGGGCCACGGTTGCCCCCAGGTTGTCCTGGGGGGCGAGGATCAGCTCCATCAGGACCAGGGTGAGAAAGATCGCCATGGGGTCGTTGCTGCCGGACTCGATCTCCAGGGTGGCCTTGACCCGCTCCTTGAGCTCCAGCCCCCGGGAACGCAGCAGGGAAAAGACCGCCGCGGCGTCGGTGGAGCCGACGATGGCGGCGAGCAGCAGGCCTTCCAGCACGCTCAGGCCCAGGAGCAGGGTGGCGAAGAGGCCGGTCAGGGCGGAGGTGATGAGGACGCCCAGGGTCGCCAGCCCCAGGGCCGGTTGCAACCCGACCCGGAAGCTGCGCACCGAGGTGGCCATGCCGCCGTCGAAGAGGATGATCGCCAGGGCCAGGCTGCCGACCAGGTGGGTGGCCTGGACATCGTCAAAATGGATGTCCCCCGGTCCTTCCTCCCCCAGCAGCATGCCGATGATGAGGAAGACCAGCAGCACCGGCATGCCGAGGCGCTGGCCCACCAGGCTGGCGAGGATGCTGACCAGGAAAGCCAGCGCGGCGATGAGGATCAGCTCGTTGGTCAGGTCCATGGGATGGCGCTTCTCACGAGTATGCCGCACCCGTGGGCGGGCCTGAAGGTGGAGGGACGGCGCCCCGGCCCTGGGGCCCCGCCCCGCGGGCGGAGCGGGCGCGCCGGGATGATGGACACCGGCGGGCTTACAACAGGGCTGGGCACCCGGGTCTAGTCAGGCAGGGTCACCGGCGTCACGAAGTCCGCTGGCTTGACGGCGAGGAGGGCGCAACGGAGCTGGCCGAGGATGGCCTCGGCGGTATTGCCGATGATCACCCCCGGGATGCCGCTGCGGCCCACGGTGCCCATGAGCACCAGGTCGAATTTCATCCGCGCCGCCAGGGTCGGGATCGTCTCCCGGGCGCTGCCCTGGAGCAGGTGGAGGCGTGGCGTCAGGTAATCGTAGGTTTCGGCGCCGATCCAGCCGCGCAGTTGCTGGGCCAGGCGCTCAAAGCCCTCCTGATGGCGCAGATGCTCGATGTTCACCTGGTCGGCGATCTCCGCGGCGTCCTCGGTGTCGCTCCAGAGGCGCATCATCTCTGGCGACAGGGGTTCCCAACTGTGGACCAGGTGCAGGTCGGCGAAGTCGGAAAGGGCCAGGGAACAGGCCAGCTCGAGGATTTGGCGATTCAGGGCGGAGGCCTCCGCCGTCTCCTCCCGCCAGGGGTCGAAATCCACCGCCGCCAGGATGCGGCGATAGTTGTCCTTGTCCCGGGGCGACATGATCCAGACCGGGCAGGGGCATTTGCGGAGCAGTTGCAGGTCGGTACCGCCGAGAAAATGGTCCAGGATGCCGTCGTCGGGGCTGGCCAGCTTGATCACCAAGTCCCGGTGTTCGGCCAGGACCTCGCGGATAGCCTCCAGATAGGGCGTGCCGAGACGGACCTGGATGTCCATGTCCAGGCGGTCTTCGTAGGGCTCCGTCAGGGCCTCCAGCTTTGCCATCAGGCGCTGGCGGGCGCCGGAGAACAGGGCCTCCAAGGTGCGGCTACCCTCCAGGATCCCCGAGCGCGGCGGTTCGATGATCTCCAGCAGGGTCAGCCGGGCCTGGTTGTTTTCCGCCAGGGACACGGCGCGGGCGAGGGCGGCGGTCTGATCCTTGCCAGGTTCGACGAGATACAGGATGTTCTTGAAGTGCTTCATCTCATGACTCCCCTTGACTGACCCTCAGGTTGGGACCCGCGCCTAGGGCTAGACCAGGGTCGGGCCTGGTGGCCCCTCAGGATCGGGACGGATTTCCTGCCACCGCGGCGGGAAAAAGGTGCCTGTGCCGACCGGATGGTGTTCGACCGGGGAGGTGACTGTCCACCCCCTGGATGGAAGGCCTGCCCAATCACCAACGTGAGGTTACCCCAGATAGGAGTGGCGGGGCCAGGCTTGGTTCCATCGGGCGATGGTCATTAAATTAAAACCTATATTATACAATTAGATGCGCCATTTTTCCAATTGTGCTAATATTTTCAACGACTGCTGGTAACGCCAGCACCGAGTCTCGCCCACCGTGGGTGAGACGCCCTCGTTGAATCGTCAGGCCTCGGGTTACGGCCAATGCGATTCATGAAGCCACGGTCGTCCCCGATGGGGCCTCGGCCGTGACCGGACCCGGCGAGCCCCCACCCGCGGGGGGCGCAACCGACCTTCACGGGGTCCTTGGGTATCCCCAAGACCAGGCATAGGCACGGAACCGGAGCAATGAGCTTGCAACACCCCCCCTGCTTCTTTGGCGAGATCCTGTTTGACGTCTTTCACAATGGCCGCGAGGTCCTCGGTGGGGCGCCCTTCAACGTCGCCTGGCACCTCCAGGGCTTTGGGCTCAAGCCCCTCTTGATCAGCCGCGTCGGCGCCGATGACGCCGGGGAACGTATTCGCGCGGCGATGGCGGCCTGGGGCATGCGCCTCGACGGGCTGCAGACGGACCCGGTACACCCCACCGGCCGTGTGACCGTGAGCCTGCGGGAAGGTGAACCCAGCTTTGATATCGTCAGTGACAGCGCCTGGGACTTCATCGCCGCTGACGAACTGCCGGACCTGATCCCCGCCCTCGTCTACCACGGCAGCCTGGCCTTGCGGAACCCGGTCTCCGCCGCCGCCCTGGACGCCTTGCTGGCCCGCCGCGGTGCCGGCCCCACCGCCCACCAAGCGGACTCCGCCGCTCCCGGCTTGGGTCTCGCCGGCCGTTTCCCGGGCGCGGCCGCCAACCCACTGCCGGCGGCGCGGCCGGTCGGGAACCGGGCCCGCCCCCTGCGCTTCGTCGACGTCAATCTGCGCCCCCCCTGGTGGCGCGCGGAGGAGGTGCGACGCCTGCTGGACGGCGCGGATTGGGCCAAGTTGAACCAGGACGAGCTGGCCTGGCTTGCCCCAGCGCCGGGCCTGGATGCCAACTCCACCCCCGGACCGGGGGCGGCGATCGCCCGCGCCGCGGGGACCTTGCGCGCCCGCCATGGCCTCGCGGGGCTGGTGCTGACCCGCGGCGCCGCCGGTGCCCTGGCCCTGCTGGCCAGCGGTGAGACCGCCCGGGTCAGCCCCGCGCCCGCGCCCCTGGTCGATGCCGTCGGCGCCGGCGATGCCTTCGCCGCCGTCACCCTCCTCGGTCTCCTGCGCGACTGGCCCCTGTCCCTTACCCTGGAACGGGCCCAGACCTTCGCCTCGCGCATCGTCCAGCTTCGTGGCGCCACCGCCCCGGACCCTGCCCTCTACCAGGATCTGCGCCTGGCCTGGGGGCTGGGTAGCATCCACCTGACCTGATGGTTGCCAGCGCTGAGGCACCCTTCAGCCACGCCAACCCCGACATACCTGATCCGGACACACCCGACCCGGATCAGCCGGAATCTGCAAGGTGATCGTCATGAACAACGCCAAACGCAAGGCGTCCGACCTGCCCAAGCCCTGGTATGGTGCCGCTGTCGATGAGGTCCTCGCCACCCTGGCCAGCTCCCGTGACCGGGGCCTGTCCCCGGCGGTGGTCGAGGAGCGGCGCGCCCGATACGGCTGGAACGAGATCGCCTTCCGCAAGACGCCGGCCTGGGTGCGTTTTCTGCGCCAGTTCAACGATGCCATGGTGATCATCCTGCTGATCACCGCCGCCATCACCGCCCTGCTCACGGCCCTGGGCGGCCACATGCTCCCGGACACCCTGGTCATCCTCGGGGTGGTCCTGCTCAACGCCATCCTGGGATACGTGCAGGAGGGCAAGGCCGAGTCGGCCCTGGAGGCCTTGCGGGGCATGATGGTGCCCGAGTGCATGGTGGTCCGCGACGGCGAGGTGCGCCGCCTGCCATCCCGCGAACTGGTCCCGGGCGACATCCTGGTGCTGGAAGGGGGTGACAAGATCCCCGCCGATCTGCGCTTCATCGAGGTCAGTGGCGCGCATGTCGATGAATCCTCCCTGACCGGTGAATCCGTCCCGGTGCCCAAGACGGTCCAGGCCCTGGCCGGCGAGAATCTGGTCCCCGGCGATCAGCGCAACATGGGCTTTTCCGGGACCTATCTGACCCAGGGCACCGCTCGCGGCCTGGTGGTCGCCACTGGCGGAGACACGGTCTTTGGCCAGATCGCGGCCCTGGTCAAGAGCGCCGATGCGGGCCTGACCCCGCTGCAGCGCAAGATGCGCGAATTCATCCACACCCTGATCAAGGCGATCCTGGTCGTCGGGGCCTTCAATTTCCTCTATGGTGTCTACCTGGGCTACGACCTGGGTTACAGCTTTCTGGGGGCGGTATCCCTGGTGGTGGCGGCCATCCCCGAGATGCTCCCGGCCCTGGTCACCGCCATCCTCGCGGTCTCGGGGACCCTCATGGCGTCCCGCAAGGCCCTGATCCGCAAGCTGCCCGCCGCGGAGACCCTGGGCGCGACCTCGGTGATCTGCTCGGACAAGACCGGCACCCTCACCGAAAACCGCATGACGGTGACCCAGGTCAGGGTCGGCGGGGAGACCCTGGAGGTGGGTGGCGTCGGCTATGACGTCACGGGCCATTTCCTCCAAGCGGGGGCGCAACGGGACCCGGCCCGCCTCCCCGGTCTGCGCCGCCTGCTGGAGATCGGCTGCGTCTGTAACAACGCCCACCTCAGCGACCAGGGCGGCGGCGTCGGGGATCCGACGGAACTCGCCCTCCTGGTCAGCGCCGCCAAGGCCGGGATCACCCACGAGGGCGCCCATCGTCTGGAGGAGATCCCCTTCGATTCCGCCACCAAGTACATGGCGGTCCTGGTCGACACCCCCGCGGGTCGCTTTGTCTTCGTCAAGGGTGCCCCCGAGGCGGTGCTGCCGATGTGCGCCAGGCAACTCGACGCCACGGGCGCGGTCTGGCCGTTGGCGATGGACGACTGGCACGGGGCGGCACGCGCCTTCGCGCGCCAGGCCCTGCGCACCCTGGGCCTGGCCTTCACCGCGGTGGACCGCGACCGGGTCGACCTGCGCCATGAGGACCTGCGCGACCTGACCTTCGCCGGCCTCCAGGGCATGATCGATCCCCCCAAGCCGGCGGCGATCGAGGCCGTGGCCCGCTGCCGGGCGGCGGGCATCCGCACCGTCATGGTCACCGGCGACCACCCCGACACGGCCCAGGCGGTGGCGGTCCAGCTCGGTATCGCCGCCGGGCGGGTGGTGACCGGCGCCGAGCTGGCGGGGATGGACCTGGCCGCCCTGCGCGCCGCGGTGGCGGAGGTCTCGGTCTTCGCCCGCGTGGCCCCGGAGCATAAGCAACGGATCGCGGAGGCCTTCCAGGCCAACGGCCAGGTGGTAGCCATGACCGGCGATGGGGTCAACGACGCCCCGGCCCTCAAGCAGGCCGACATTGGCGTCGCCATGGGCATCGCCGGCACCGAGGTGGCGCGGGAGGCGGCGGACATGGTCCTCGCCGATGACAATTTCGCCACCATCGTCAACGCCGTGGAGGAGGGGCGTCACGCCTGGACCAACCTGCAAAAGGCGATCCTCTACACCTTGCCGACCAACGCCGCCCAGGCCCTGCTGATCATGGGCGCCATCCTGCTGGCGGCCCTGGTGCCGGTGTTCGCGGCGCGCTTTGTCCTCGAACCGGTGCAGATCCTCTGGATCAACCTCATCGACTCGGTGCTGCTCACCCTGCCGTTGATGATGGAGCCCAAGGAACCCGGGCTGCTCGCCCGCCCACCCCGGGACCCACAAGTGCGGATCATCGATGCCCTCTTCCTCCAGCGGGTGGCGCTGATGGGGCTGATGATCGCGGCGCCGAGCTTTCTGGTCTATCACCACTTCGGCGCCCCGGCGGTGGTGGCCGGGGAACTGGTAGACCCCCGGCTGCTGACCCAGGCCCAGACGGCGGCCTTCTGGGTCATCCTCATCACCCAGGTCAGCTACGTCGTGTCCGCCAGGTCCATCCACGACTCGGCCTTCAGCCTCGATCCCCTGGGTAATCCCTGGCTGCTGGGGGGCATCGCCCTCAGTGTCCTCCTGCATGCCCTGGTCACCTATGTCCCGCCCCTAGCGGCGGCCTTTCGCCTGGCACCCTTTCCCTTCGACTGGTGGCCCTGGATCCTGGCGACCTGCCTGCCAGCCTTCCTCGCCATCGAGGCGGACAAGGCCGTGCGCAAGGCGCGGTTGAGCCGGCCTCTGGGGGGGCAGTAAGGTGAAGGTATCGGTCGTGGGTCGGTTTTTTGCCCCATGGTGGGCGGTTGGGGGCATCAGGCGGGGGTGTCGACCGTCGGCAAGCGGTCATCAGGCCTGCCGGGACCTTTTCACAACCTACCTCGCCCGATGCCACGCGACCTGGGTAAAACGCCAGACCAAGGGCGACGGGCCTGTTTTGCCCGCCAAGGTGAGCCTTTAGCAATGAGAACCGGCTGATGCGACTGACATGGCGCTTTCTGCTCCCCCTGGGCCTGGTGCTGGGGCTCCTGGCCTGGGGGACCAGCCCCCTGCTGGGCAATCTGATCGACCGGTGGCTGCGCAAGGACGTGGAATTGCGCTCCCAGCTCGTCTTCTACTCCATCCAGGATACGGTGATCCGGCTGGCCAAGGAGCCGTTGGGCCTGCGGCTCGACACCCTGTTCGAGCGGTTGACCCGTGACGAGCGCCTGCTGGCGGTGGGTCTCTGCGCCCCGGATGGCCGACTGCTGAACCATACCCCGACCTGGCCCCTGGCCCTCGCCTGCCCGGCTTCCGCCCCGCCGCCCACCCCCGCGGCCAGCCTGCCGGAACCCGCCTATGAGATCGAATACCTTGGCGACGGCAGCCTCCTGATCGCCAGCTTCCCCCTGGTGGAGGAGGGCAGGGACCTGGGGCACCTGGTCATCCTCCATGACCTGAGCTACATCGAGCGCCGTAGCACGGACCTGGAGCGCTATCTGATGCTCTTCCTCGGGCTCCTGGGGGTGCTGGCGGCGACCCTGACGGCGGTCGTCGCCCGCCTGACCCTCAAGGGCTGGGTGCAGCAGGTGCGCCGGAGCCTGGCCTCCGCCGCGGCGGGGACGGCGCCAGAGCCCGCCACGGACCCCGAAATCGCCGCCCTGGTGCGGGAGGCGCGGGAGGCCCTGCGGGATCTGGAACTCCCCCGGGGGTTGGCGGATGCCATCCGCGTGGACTGGACGCCGGAGAGCCTGCGGCGCCTGCTGAGGTCGGAACTACCTGGGGCCCAGGTCATCGTCGTCTCCAACCGCGAGCCCTATATCCACGTGCGCGGGGAGGACGGCCAGGTCCATGTCCAGCACCCGGCCAGCGGCCTGGTGACGGCCCTGGAACCGATCGTGCACGCCTGCGGCGGGACCTGGATCGCCCATGGCAGTGGCGATGCCGACGCGGCCATGGTCGATGGTCAGGATCATGTCCGGGTGCCACCGGAGGACCCCAGCTATGAGTTGCGGCGCCTCTGGCTCTCCGACGCCGAGCAGGACGGCTATTACTACGGCTTCGCCAACGAGGGGCTCTGGCCCCTGTGCCATATCGTCTTCGTCCGCCCGACCTTCCGCGCCGAGGACTGGGAACAGTACGCGGCGGTCAACCGCAAGTTCGCCGAGGCGGTGGTGGCCGAGGCGCGGAGCCCCAACCCGGTGGTGCTGGTGCAGGACTATCATTTCGCCCTGCTGCCGCGCCTGATACGGGAGCGCCTGCCGGAGGCGACCATCATCACCTTCTGGCACATCCCCTGGCCCAACCCGGAGGTCTTCGGCATCTGCCCCTGGCGGGAGGAGATCCTGCGCGGGCTGCTGGGCAGCACCATCCTCGGTTTCCATACCCAGTTCCACTGCCTGAACTTCCTCGACTCGGTGGACCGCTTTCTGGAGTGCCGCATCGACCGCGAGCACAGCACCGCCACCGCCGGCGGGCAGGTCACCCTGGTCAAGCCCTATCCCATCTCCATCGCCTGGCCCCCGGCGGCCCTCGCCGGTCAGGCGCCCGTGGCCGAGTGCCGCGCCCAGGTGCGGGCGGCCCATGGGCTGGCCCCGGACAGCCTCCTGGCGGTGGGGGTGGAGCGGTTCGATTACACCAAGGGCATCGCCGACCGCTTCCGGGCGGTGGAATGTCTGCTGGACCGCCATCCGGAGTGGCGCGGGCGCTTCAGCCTGCTGCAGATCGCCGCCCCCAGCCGCAGCCGGCTCCCCAGTTATCGCCACACCCAGGAAGAGGCCCTGGCCCTGGCCGCGGCGATCAATCAGCGCTTTGGGCATGAGGGCTGGCGGCCGATCCTGCTGGTGCCGCGCCACCACGAGCCGGAGGAGGTCTTCACCCTGTTCCGGGCCGCGGATATCTGCCTGGTGTCCAGTCTCCATGACGGCATGAACCTGGTGGCCAAGGAGTTCGTTGCCGCCCGGGACGACGAGGACGGGGTCCTGGTGCTGAGCGCCTTCGCCGGGGTCTCCCGGGAGTTGCAGGAGGCCCTGATCGTCAATCCCTACGACAGCCAGGCCATGGCGGCGGCCATCCATCGCGGCCTGCGCCTGCCCCCGGACCAGCGGCGGGAGCGGATGCGGCTCATGCGCGGCCTGGTGAGCGAGCACAATGTCTATTTCTGGGCGGCGCGCATGCTGCTGACCGCGGCCCGCCTGCGCAAGCGGGCGCGCATCCAGGCCCAGATCGACGCGGTGACCCGGCCCTGGCCACGGGAGCGGCGGCGGGAGGGGCGCCGGTGACGGGCCGGGTCCCCACCCCCGGCCCCGTGGCGAGCCTCGCGGGCGCCGCGGGCTGGGCGCTCTTCCTTGACATCGACGGGACCCTGCTGGAACTGGCGCCCCATCCGGACCGGGTGGTGGTGCCAGCGGAACTGCCGGGGCGGCTGCGCCGCCTGTCCCGGGCCCTGGACGGCGCCCTGGCCCTGGTGAGTGGCCGGCCCCTTGGGGGCATCGATCGCCTCTTTCCCCGGGAACTGGACGCCGTCGGCACCCATGGCGCCGAGTGGCGGCTGGGCGGGCGGATTTACGGCCTCGTGCGGGCGGACGGTGGGGCGGAGAGGGCTAGTTACGCGGTAGGCGAGGGGAGGGGCGGGCAAAGGCAGACCCTGCGGGAGGCCCAGGGACAAGTCAGGTTGCCTGGGGCAGCCGGGGAGGGTGAACGCGGCGGGGGAGGGGATTCCGGCGGGGAGGATCCGATCAAGGCAGAGGTTGGTCCCCTGGCGATGACCCGCTTGCCACTGGCTGGGCCGGCCAGGGACCTACTGGCCAGGCTGGAAGGGTTGCCCGGGGTCTGGCTGGAGGCCAAGCCCCAGGGGCTCGCGCTCCACTATCGCCAGGCCCCTGACCAGGTGGTCGTCACCCGCGACCTGGTGGAGGCCCTCCTCCGGGCCCTGGGTCCCGCTTACCGGCTCCAGGCCGGTAAGGAGGTGCTGGAGATTCTGCCCGCCCAGGCCAGTAAAGGCGCGGGCATCCGGCGCCTGATGGCCTGGCCCCCCTACCACGGCCGCACCCCGGTGTTTGCCGGTGACGACCTGACCGACGAGGATGGCTTCGCCGCCGTCAATGTCCTGGGGGGGATCTCCATCCGGGTCGGGACGGGGGATGGCACCCAGGCGCGGTATCGCCTGGCGACCCCGGCCGCCCTGCGCGACTGGCTGGGGCGGCTGGAGGCCCACCTGGCGCCGGCACCCGCGGCCCACTTCTTCTGATCATCCCACTACGGGAGACTGCCATGACGACAGCGGACTATCGGCCCTCTCTGGAACTGGGCGCCATCGGTAACGGTACCCTGGCCGCCCTCATCGATGCCCGGGCCACCATCCTCTGGTGCTGCTTTCCCCGGCTGGACGGCGATCCCCTCTTCTGCGCCCTGGTTGGGGGTACCCAGCCCTACCGGCCCCAGGAAGGGGACAATGGCGGCTATTTCGCCGTGGAACCCGCCAGGGACCTGGCGGCCAGCCGCCAGCGCTACCAGCTCAACTCCGCGGTGCTGGTCACCGAACTGGAGGATAGCGAGGGCAACGTGGCGGAGGTCACCGACTTCGCCCCCCGTTTTCATCAGTACGACCGCATCTTCCGGCCACCGACCCTGGTGCGGCGCGTCGCCCCGGTCAAGGGCCTGCCGCGGCTCAGGCTGCGGGTAAGACCCCGCTTTGCCTATGGGCAGGAGGTGCCGCAGCAGACCCTGGGCTCCAATCATGTCCGCTACACCAGTCACTCCGGCGCCGTGCGCCTGACAACCGACGCCCCCCTGGCCTACGTGGTCGAGGAGACCCCCTTCTTCCTCGACCGGCCGCTGCACTTCATCCTCGGCGCCGATGAAAGCCTGACCGCCGGCATCGCCGAGACCGCCCGTTCCTTTCTGGAGCGGACCCTGGACCACTGGCATGGCTGGGTGCGCTCCCTGTCCATCCCCTTCGAGTGGCAGGACGAGGTCATCCGCGCCGCCATCACCCTCAAGCTGTGCAGTTTCGAGGAGACCGGGGCCATCGTCGCCGCCCTCACCACCTCCATCCCCGAGGCCCCGGGGACCGAGCGTAACTGGGATTACCGCTTCTGCTGGCTGCGGGACGCCTATTTCGTCGTCACCGCCCTCAACCGCCTGGGGACCACCCGCTCCATGGAGGAGTACCTGGGCTATATCGCCGATATTGTCGGGGAGAGCGAGAACCGCCGCCTGCGGCCCTGCTATGGCATCACCCGCCGCGCCGATCTCCAGGAGCGCATCGCCCCCGCCCTGGCGGGCTACCGGGGCATGGGGCCGGTGCGGATCGGTAACCAGGCCCATCTCCAGGTGCAGAACGACGTCTATGGCAGCGTCATCCTCGCCGCCACCCACGCCTTCTTCGACCGGCGCCTGCCCCTGGCCGGGGACCAGGTCCTGTTCGAGCGCCTGGAGGAATTGGGGCGATTGGCGGTGGCGGTCTTCGATCAGCCGGACGCCGGGCCCTGGGAACTGCGCAACCTGCCCGCCGTGCATACCTTTTCCGCGGTCATCTGCTGGGCGGGTTGCGACCGTCTGGCCCGCATCGCCGACCGGCTGGGGTTGGCGGAACGCGCCCGTCACTGGCGTCGGGAGGCCGATCGCCTGCACCAGACCATCAGCGACCAGGCCTGGAACCCGGATCTGGGCTGCTTCGTCGCCACCTTTGGCGGTGATCACCTGGACGCCAGCCTGCTCCTGCTGAGTGAACTGGACTTCCTGGCGGCGGATGACCCGCGCTTCGCCGCCACCGTGGAGGCCATCGGTGCCCAGTTGATGCGTGGGGGCCTGCTGCTGCGCTACAGCGTGGCGGACGACTTCGGCCGGCCGGAGACGGCCTTCACCATCTGTACCTTCTGGTACATCGAGGCCCTCGCCGCCCTGGGACGCAAGGAGGAGGCGCGGCGGCTGTTCATGGCCCTACTCGCCCGGCGCAACCGCCTGGGCCTGCTCTCCGAGGACATCCACCCCGAGACGGGCGAGTTGTGGGGCAATTACCCCCAGACCTACTCCCTGGTGGGCCTGATCAACTGCGCCATGCGGTTGTCCATCGGCTGGGAGGAGGCGCTTTGAGTGATGTTGGGTGGGTCCAGAGCGTAAGACCAGCGGTGCAGTGGCGAATGGAGCTGTTCAGACCCCCCTCTCCCCAACCCTCCCCCACCAGGGGGGAGGGGGCAAGACCTCTCGCAAGTTTGACTCGCTGATGGGAGGGGCAAAAGCTCTCGCCAAGCTTGCCTCGCGAGGGTGGGAGGATAGAAGAATCAGCGGCTTGTGCTACCTATGGCAGCCCAGGTGGCAGGTGGGAGGCAACGCTTGGCGGGGATCAGGCCCCCGCGGGTAGGTGACGCTCCTGATCCGCTGTTGGACCCTGGTCCGGGGGGGGAAGGAGGTTGACGGGGTCGGCGTCCGGGGCGATCCGCGTCGCCAGTACCTTGTCGATGGTCCGGCCGTCCAGGTCGACGATCTCCAGGCGCCAGCCTTCCCAGGTGATGACGTCGGCCAGGGCCGGCAGGCGACCGGTCAGGAGCATTATCATGCCGCTGAGGGTGTGGTAGCGGCCCCGCTCCTCGTCCGGCACGCTCTGGAGTCCCAGGCAATCCTTGAGTTCTGGCACGGGGATATGGCCGTCCAGCAACCAACTGCCGTCCTCCCGCTGAGTCGCCCAGGCGGTTTCCGGGTCGGGGGGGCTGAGTTCGCCGGTGATGGCCTCGATCAGGTCCTGGAGGGTGACGATGCCCATGACCTCCCCATATTCATCGACCACGCAGGCCATGCGCATCGCGGCGAGGCGGAACTTGTCCAGCAGGTCCATGCCGGTGATGGTCTCCGGCACGAAGAGTGGTTCCGCCAGGACCTGATCGGCCAGTTCCCGCTGTTCCCCGCGCAAGGCGTTGAAGAGCCACTGGCGGGCATTGAGGATGCCGAGCAGTTCACCCCAGTCACCCCGCACCACCGGGAAGTAGGCATAGTCCGATCCCTCGACGCGGGCCAGGTTGGCCTCGAAGGATTCCTCCAGGTCGAGGACGATGACGTCGGCGCGGGGCACCATCAGGGTATTGATCTGGCGGTCATCCAGGCGGAAGACGTTGCGCACCATGGTGTGCTCGTGCGTCTCGATGACCCCGGCGCTGGTCCCTTCCGCCAGCATGGCGTGGATCTCTTCCTCGGTGACCGGGCTGGCGGCCCCTTCCTTGACCCCGAGCAGACGCAACAACAGCCGGGTGGAATGGGTCAGGAGCAGCACGAAGGGCTTGGACAGCCTGGCCAGCCGGTCGATGGGCCGGGCCACCAGGCGCGCCAGGGTCTCCGGGTGGGTCTGGCCGATGCGTTTGGGTACCAGTTCGCCGACGACGATGGCGAAGTAGGTGATCAGCACCACCACCAGGGCCGTCGCGCCGACATAGCTGTACTCCGGGGACATGCCCAGCGCCTCCAGCCAGCCCGCCAGGGGGGCTGCCAGGGCCAGCTCGCCAACAATGCCGCTCAGCACGCCGATGGCGGTGATCCCGATCTGGATGGTCGACAGGAAGAAGGTCGGGTCCTCGCCCAATTGGAGGGCGGCCAGGGCCGCCTTGTCACCCTCGTCGGCCCGTTTTTGCAGACGGGCCTTGCGGGCCGTGACGAGGGCGATCTCTGACATGGCGAACAGGCCATTGAGCAGGATCAGCGCGATCAGAATGATGATTTCCATGGGCCATAGTTTAACGGAGAGAGGCCCCCCCTCGCCTCAATCCTTCTTCAGGCCTCCGACCAGCGAATCCGCACCTCCTCGATGACGCGCGGGGTGGCGCGATGGACGGTCAGCGTGGTCTTGCCAGCCTCGATCTGGGTGCCCTGGGGTGGGATGCGGCCGGTACGGTGCAGGATGTAGCCGGCGATGGTGGAGTACTCCGCCGAGGACAGGTCAATGCCCAGGGTCTCGGCGATGTCGGTCAACTCGGTGCGGCCACTGGTGAGGTAGTCGCGCTCATCGAGCTTCTGGAAGCGGCTCTGGACCGTTTCCTTGGCGTCGTATTCGTCACTCAGGTCCTCCACCACCTCCTCGACGATGTCCTCGACGGTGACGATGCCCTCGGCGGCGCCGAACTCGTCCACCACCACCGCCACCACCTCGCCGGCCTGGCGGAAATGGACCAACAGGTCCTGAACGCTCTTGGTCGCCGGGACGTAAAGGGCCTCGCGGATGAAGGCCGTGATGGGTTTGTCATCAGGTTCACCCAGCAGATCCAGGACATGGAGCATGCCGACGATCTGGTCGACGCGCTCCTCGAAGACCGGCAGGCGGGCATGGGCGGTCTCGATGGCCAGGCGGCGGGCCTCGCCACAGGTCGCCTCCTTGTCGATGGCCGTGACCTCGATCAGGGGCCGCATGCTGTCCGCGACCTGGGTCTCGGTGAAGTTGAACAGGCGCTGGATCATCTCCTTCTCCACCGGCTGGATGTCGCCATCGTTGGTGGCGGGCATCTTGAGCATGGTGACGATCTCCTCGCGCATGGTGAAGGGGTTGCGTTCCGTGCCGCCCACCAGCTTGGCCAGCAGCTTGGTGACCAGGCTGAAGAAGACCAGGATGGGCCAGAAGAGGATGGAAAAGAAGCGCAGGGCGAAGATGACGATGGGCGTGAGGCTGTCGGCGCGCTGCTGGAAGACGCTCTTGGGCACGATCTCGCCGAAGACCCAGATCAGGGGCGCCGCCAGCACCACCGCCAGCCAACTGCCCTGATCCCCGAAGAGGTGGATCATGAGGGCGGTGACCATGGTGGTGTTGGTGACGACGGCGATATTGGTGCCCACCAGGGTGGTGGAGAGCAGCCACTCGGGTTTCTTCAGCATGGCCAGGGCCAGCTTGGCGCCCTTGGAGCCCTTGGCCGCATCGTGGCGGAGTTTGATCTGGTCGGCGCTGACCACGCCGATCTCGGAGCCGGAGAAAAAGCCCTCCAGCAGCAGGCAGAGCAGGATGATGAGCAGGGTGGTGACGATGTCCATGAGGCCTGAAATCTCGCGCGGTGGGTCGAGGGGTGCCTGGGTTCGGAGGCGGAACCGGGATCAGGCGTCGGGACGGGGTTGGGGTGGGGTGGGCAGGTCCTCGTCCATGGCGGGGGCTTCCCCATGCTCCAGGGGGTCGGGCTTGGCCCCGGGCAGCAACTCGACCAGGATCTCGGTGATGCGGTTGGCCTCGATGCGCTGGGCGGTGAAGCGGAAGGGCCAGATCTCGATGCTGGCGCTCTCATCGGGGAGTTCCCCGAAGTGGTGCAACACCAGTCCACCCAGGGTGCGGACGTCGTCGACCGCGAAATTGGCGTGGAAGCGGCTATTGAAGTCATCCAGGGAGGTCGCGCCGGGGAGGGCGAAGCGGTTGTCGGCCAGTTCGTGGAACCAGTCGTCGTCGGCCTCGTCCGAGGGCGTGGGGATGTCGCCGAAGATGGCCCCCAGCAGGTCGCCCATGGTGATGACCCCGGTGACGCCGCCGTATTCGTCCACCACCAGGGCGAAGGACTTCTTGCGGTGGCGGAAGCTGTCGAACAACTCGGAGGCCGGCTTGGATTCGGGGACGAAGTAGGGCGGGCGCAGCAGGGCCTCCAGGGTTTTCCGTTCCGTGCCCACTTGATTGAGGTCCACGGCCAGGAGATCACGGGCATGGAGGATGCCGAGGATGTTGTCGCGGTTCTCCTCGTAGACCGGCATGCGCGACTGGCGGCTCTCGCGGAAGATCGCCAGGATCTCGGCGCCGCTCGCCTCGATGGGGACGAAGGTGACGTCGGCCCGGGCGGTCATGAGGTCGTTGACCCGCTGGCTGCCGAAATCGAAGATCTGATCGATGTACTGGGCCTCGGCATGGTCCAGGGTGCCCTCGCCCACGGCCTCCCGGGCCAGGGTACGGACCATGTCCTCGGTGACGATGTTGCCCTTGGAGCGCTCCTTGCCGACGATGAGGGTGGTGAACCATTCAGAGACGTTGCGCACCACCCAGCGGAGGGGGGTGATCAGGCGGGCGAACTGGTCGATGGGTCCGCTCTCGAAGGTGGCGAAGGCGACATTGTTGCGGATGGCCAGGACCTTGGGGGTGATCTCGCCGAACACCAGCAGGATGGGCACCATGACGAAGAGGTTGACGAACTTGTTCTCGGCGCCGAAGAGCTGGATCACCATGGCCGCGGAGATGACGGAGGCGGCGACGTTGACGAACTCGTTGCCGATGAGGATGGTGACGATGAGGCGGCGGGGCTCGCTGAGCAGGCGCTCGATGAGGTCGATGCGGCGGTTGTCCTCGGCGCGCATCTTCTCCAACTGGAGCTTGTTGAGGGAGAAGAGCGAGGTCTCGGTGCTGGAAAAAAAACCCGAGAATCCCAACAGGATGATGAAAATGATCAATTCGACAACGAATGCGATGTCCAAGAGGCCTCCCGGGTCGTGTAATTGTTGTTCGGTCATGCGAGGGTCATGACGGTGTCTCCAAACCGTAGCAAAAAAAGCCTGATTCAGCCAGTGGAACGGCGGCGCTTGGAACGGTGGCGATCGCGATGAAGGACCTGGACCTGGGCCAGGGAGAGGGAGAGGGAGGCGAGGGCGGTTTCCGAACCAGAGAAGGGGCCGGAGGGTGGGGGCGGGACGAAGAGGGTCAGTAACTCTCGCATCGCGGTGAGGGGGGGCCTCCGGGTTGCCTCGGAACAGTCGAGATGCGCGTTCTAAACCAAACCGCGAGCGTGCCTGGAACGTAGCGGGTTTTATTTCCGCGTTTTAATTGCGCTGTAACAATTACGTCACCAGGGCCCGGGGCTAGAATCCGCCCCCGCCATGATGCTTCACGAACCCGAATCTGGTAGCTCGGGGGCCAGTCACCAGGCCGGTAAACGCGGATCCGGCTGGCCGGCTGGCATGGCGGCTACTTTTAATTCCTGATCTGGAGAAACAACATGACGGGTCAAGCGCTGACGCGCCTTATCCTGCCGGTCGCCGCCCTCCTGGCGCCGGGGCTCGCCGCCGCGGCCGATACCGCCGAACGTATCGATCTGACCGGACATTGGGTGGGCTTCGTGTCCATCCTGATCTTTGTCGTCGCCTATGGCTTCGTGATGGTGGAGGAATTCACCCACCTGCGTAAGTCCAAGCCCGTCATGCTGGCCGCCGGCGCCATCTGGGTGCTGATCGCTATCGTCTATGTCCAGAACGGCCTGCCCCACGCCGCCGAGGCGGCGGTGCGGCACAACCTCCTGGAATACGCCGAGTTGTTCCTCTTCCTCATGGCGGCCATGACCTACGTCAACACCCTGGACGAGCGCAACGTCTTCGAGGCCTTGCGCTCCTGGCTGGTGAGTCGCGGCTTCGGCTATCGGCAGCTCTTCTGGCTCACCGGCACCCTGGCCTTCTTCATCTCCCCGGTGGCGGACAACCTGACCACGGCCCTGCTGATGGGCGCCGTGGTGCTGGCGGTGGGTGCCGACAGCCCCCGCTTCGTCGCCCTGAGCTTCATCAATATCGTGGTGGCCGCCAACGCCGGCGGCGCCTTCAGCCCCTTTGGCGACATCACCACCCTGATGGTCTGGCAGAAGGGCATCGTCGATTTCCAGACCTTCTTCCTGCTCTTTTTCCCCTCCCTGGTCAATTTCGTCGTGCCCGCGGCCATCATGCACTTCGGGATCCCGAACGTGGTCCCGCCGGCCATCGGGGAGAAGGTGAAGATGCGTCGGGGCGCCAAGCGCATCATGCTCCTCTTCCTGCTGACCATCGCCACCGCCGTCAGCTTCCACAACTTCCTGCACCTGCCCCCGGTGTTGGGCATGATGACCGGCCTGGCCTACCTCAAGATCTTTGCCTACTTCCTGAAGAAGACCGGCGAGAAGACCAACCTGCGGGACGAGACCATCGAGGATGCCATGCCCTTTGACATCTACCGCAAATTGGCGCGGTCCGAATGGGACACCCTCATGTTCTTCTATGGCGTGGTGCTGTGCGTGGGCGGCCTGGGCTTCATCGGCTATCTGGCCCTGATCTCCGAGTTCATCTACGTCGACCTGGGCCCCACCACGGCCAACGTGCTCATCGGCATCCTCTCGGCCATCGTTGACAACATCCCGGTGATGTTCGCGGTCCTCAACATGATGCCCGACATGTCCCAGGGCCAGTGGCTGCTGGTGACCCTGACGGCGGGCGTGGGCGGTAGCATGCTCTCCATCGGCTCCGCCGCCGGCGTGGCGCTGATGGGCCAGTCGAAGGGCATGTACACCTTCGCCAGTCACCTCAAATGGACCTGGGCAGTGGCCTTGGGTTACGTCGCCAGCATCCTCTGCCACATGTGGCTGAACGCGAGCATCTTCTGATCAGGGGCCTTTCCGCGGCCGGGGCGGCGAACAGGCCGCCCCGGTCCTGACTGCCTAGCGGCGGGGAGGGTCAGGCGGATACCGGCACCGACGGGTTCGGTGGGCGGAATCAAGTTGGAAAGGCCGGGAGGCTGCTGATGCGGTCTGGCCCGGGGCTGATGGTCAGGTGAATTCACGGGCGGCTGTTGGCTCGGCCGGGTTCCGGTGGGCGGAACCTCAGGAGATGCGCCGCCGACACTCCTCGACGGGGGCGTGACTGACCATGGCCTCCAGGGCCTCCAGGTCGGTGAGCTGGATGTGCTTGCGATCCACCTTCAGCAGGCCCTCGTCATGGAAGCGGGTGAACAGCCGGCTGACGGTCTCCACGGCCAGGCCAAGGTAGTTGCCGATCTCATGGCGGGACATGCTCAGGTAGAAATCGGTGGGGCTCAGGCCGCGTTTGCGGAAGCGCTGGGAGAGGCTGAGGAGGAAGGTGGCGAGACGTTCCTCGGCGCTCTTCTTCCCCAGCAGCAGGAGCATCTCGGTCTCGTGGGCGATCTCCTTGCTCAGCAGACGGTACATCTGGTGTTGCAGGGAAGGGATGGTGACGCTCAACTCCTCGAGGCGGCCAAAGGGCAACTCGCAGACCGCGGAGGTCTCCAGGACCTTGGCGGAACAGACGTGGGCGTCCTTGTCGATGGCGTCGAGGCCGATGATCTCCCCGGGGAGATGGAAGCCCAGGACCTGCTCCCCGCCCTCGGGGCTCTGGGCGAAGGTCTTCACGGAGCCGGTCTTGACCACGAAGAGGGAGCGGAAGCGATCGCCGCTCTGGAACAGAAAATCCCCCCGGTGGAGGGGGCGGTTGCGTCGGACGATGCTGTCCAGCCGTTCCACGTCCTCCGGCGCCAACCCCAACGGCAGACAGAGCGTCATCAGGGTGCAATTGCGGCAGGCGACCCTTATCGACTCGAAGGAGATGACCTTGCCCTCGGGCAGGGCGGTCAGGGTGGTCAGGGCTGGGGTATTCATGCTGGCCATTTTGCAGTTTCAGTTGACCCGGATCAAGTAAATCGCAGTCTGGTTAGCCGCCCTGACCGCGCCGGTTCTGGCGGTGGCGCACGTCGTTGAGGGGAGGCGGGGATTTTGATAGCCTGCCCCGGTTTTGCGGGACTCTCCCTTAAGCCCCCTCTCCAGCCCTGGCCCTCACCCCTCTTCATGACCAAATACATCTTCATCACGGGCGGCGTCGTTTCCTCGCTTGGCAAGGGTATTGCCTCCGCGTCCCTGGCGGCCCTGCTGGAAGCGCGCGGGCTGCGGGTCACCATGATCAAGCTCGACCCCTACATCAATGTCGACCCCGGGACCATGAGCCCCTTCCAGCACGGGGAGGTTTACGTCACCGACGACGGGGCCGAGACCGACTTGGACCTGGGCCACTACGAACGCTTCCTGCGCACCCGCATGGGGCGGGACAACAACTTCACCACCGGCCAGATCTACGAGAGCGTCATCCGTAAGGAGCGCCGCGGCGACTACCTGGGGGGCACCGTCCAGGTCATTCCCCACATCACCGACGAGATCAAGGCCAGCATTCGTCGCGGCGCGGATTCAGCCGATATCGCCATGGTGGAGATCGGCGGCACCGTGGGCGATATCGAATCCCTGCCCTTCCTGGAGGCCATCCGCCAGATGCGGGTGGAGGAGGGGCGCGAGAACGCCCTCTTCATGCACCTGACCCTGGTGCCCTACATCAAGACCTCCGGCGAGATCAAGACCAAGCCCACCCAGCACTCGGTCAAGGAGTTGAGGTCCATCGGCATCCAGCCCGACGTCCTGGTGTGTCGGGCGGAGCAGGACATCCCCAAGGCGGAGCGGCGCAAGATCGCCCTCTTCACCAACGTGCCGGAGGACGCCGTCATCTCCTGCGTCGACGCCGACAACATCTACCGCATCCCCATGCTGCTGCACGCCCAGGGACTGGATGACCTGGTGGTGGCCCAGTTCGGCTTGCAGACCCCGCCGGCGGACCTGAACGAGTGGCAGCGGGTCCTGGACGGCTTCGACAAGCCCATCGGCGAGGTCACGGTGGGCATGGTCGGCAAGTACATGGACCTCACCGAGGCCTACAAGTCCCTGTCCGAGGCCCTGGCCCACGCCGGGGTCCAGACCCATACCCGGGTGCGGGTGCGCTACGTGGATTCCGAGCGCATCCAGCGCGAGGGCACCGACTGCCTGCTGGGGGTCGACGCCATCCTCGTCCCTGGCGGCTTCGGCGAGCGCGGCATCGAGGGCAAGATCCAGACGGTGCGCTACGCCCGCGAGCACCGCATCCCCTACCTGGGGATCTGCCTCGGCATGCAGGTGGCCGTCATCGAATACGCCCGCGACATGGCCGGCCTGGAGGGTGCCCACAGCACCGAGTTCAATCCCAAGACCCCCCATCCGGTCATAGCCCTGATCACCGAGTGGCTGACCGAGACCGGCCAGGTGGAGCGCCGCGATCAGGACACCGACCTGGGCGGCACCATGCGCCTCGGTGGCCAGAACTGCCGCCTGGAGCCCGGCAGCCTGGCGCGGGCCGTCTATGGCCAGCCCCAGGTCCGCGAGCGCCATCGCCATCGCTATGAATTCAACAGCCGTTACCTGGCGGCCTTGCAGGACGCGGGGCTGCGCTTCTCCGGCTGGTCCCTGGACGGCCGCCTGGTGGAGATGGTGGAGATCCCGGATCATCCCTGGTTCATCGCCTGCCAGTTCCACCCCGAGTTCACCTCGACCCCCCGCGATGGCCACCCCCTCTTCACCGGCTTCATCCGCGCCGCCATCGACTATCACCAGGCCGCTGGTGAGGGGGCTCGCTGATGCAGTTGCTCAACTTCGAGGTCGGGCTGGACCAGCCTCTGTTCCTCATCGCCGGCCCCTGCGTCCTGGAGAGCGCGGAACTCGCCCAGCACACGGCGGGCTATCTGCGCGAACTGACCCGGGAACTGGGTATCCCCTTCATTTTCAAGTCCTCCTTCGACAAGGCCAACCGCTCCTCCATCTCCGGTTTTCGCGGTCCCGGCCTGGAGGCCGGCCTGCGCATCCTCGAGACGATCCGGGCGGGCCTGGGGGTACCGGTCCTCACCGACGTCCACGAGGACACCCCCCTAGGGGAGGTGGTGGAGGTGGTGGACGTCCTCCAGACCCCGGCCTTCCTCTGCCGCCAGACCAATTTCATCCGCGCCGTCGCCGAGATGGGCCTGCCGGTCAACATCAAGAAGGGCCAGTTCCTGGCCCCTTGGGACATGAAGCGGGTGGTGGAAAAGGCCCGCGCCACCGGCAACGACCAGATCCTGGTCTGCGAACGGGGCGTGACCTTCGGCTACAACAACCTGGTCGCCGACATGCGCGCCCTGGCGGTGATGCGCGAGACTGGCTGCCCGGTGGTCTTCGACGCCACCCACTCGGTCCAATTGCCGGGGGGCAAGGGAGATAGCTCCGGCGGTCAGCGTGAGTTCGTCCCGGTGCTGGCCCGGGCGGCGGTGGCCGCGGGTATCGCCGGCCTCTTCGTCGAGACCCATCCGGACCCGGACAGCGCCCTGAGCGACGGCCCCAACTCCTGGCCCCTGGGGCGGATGCGGGAACTGCTGGAGACCCTGCTGGAGATCGACCGGGTGGTGAAGGCGCGCGTTTTCCCGGAACTGAGTAGCTGACGCCAGACCCAGACCTAAATCCAGATCCAGCCCTGGACTCAGGCCCCGGCTAAGGCCCAGACCCTGTTTTAGACCTAGACCCCGCGGCCCTGGCTGGTATCGGGCCGCGTTACCGAGTAACCAAGATAGTCCAACATCGGGGAAGTACCCCCAGGGAGCTTGATCATGTCCGAGATCGTCGACGTCCGTGCCCGTGAAATCCTGGATTCCCGCGGCAATCCCACCGTCGAGTGCGATGTCATCACCGCCGACGGCGCCTATGGCCGCGCCGCGGTGCCCTCCGGCGCCTCCACCGGCTCCCGCGAGGCCCTGGAACTGCGGGATGGGGACAAGGGGCGCTACCTGGGCAAGGGGGTGCTTAAGGCCGTGGCCAACATCACCGGCGAGCTGAAGCAGGCAGTGCTGGGCATGGAGGTCGCCGACCAGGGCGGCATCGACCGGCGCATGATCGAGCTCGACGGTACCGACAACAAGGGCCGCCTTGGTGCCAACGCCATCCTCGGCGTCTCCATGGCCGTGGCCCATGCCGCCGCCCAGGAGCAGACCCTGCCCCTGTACCGCTACCTCGGCCAGGGCCATTACCGGCTGCCGGTCCCGATGATGAATATTGTCAACGGCGGCCAGCACGCGGACAACAGCGTCGACTTCCAGGAGTTCATGATCATGCCGGTGGGCGCTGGCAGCCTGCGGGAGGCGGTGCGCTACGGCGCCGAGGTCTTCCATGCCCTCAAGGCGGTGCTGCACCAGCGCGGCCTGTCCACGGCGGTGGGCGACGAGGGCGGCTTCGCCCCGGACTTCAGCTCCAACGAGGCGGCGGTCGAGGCCATCATCGCCGCCATCGAGAAGGCCGGCTTCAAGCTGGGCAGCGACATTTACCTGGGCCTGGACGTGGCCAGCTCCGAGTTCTACAAGGATGGCGTCTACGACCTGGAAGGCGAGGGTCGCAAGCTGGACGCCGACGGCATGATCGACCTGCTGGCGGACTGGTGCGCCAAGTACCCCATCCTCAGCATCGAGGATGGCCTGGCCGAGGGCGACTGGGCGGGCTGGAAGCGCCTTACCGAGCGCCTGGGCGACAAGGTGCAACTGGTGGGCGACGACCTCTTCGTCACCAATACCCGGATTCTGAAGGAAGGCATCGACAAGGGTGTCGGCAATTCCATTCTCATCAAGGTCAACCAGATCGGCACCCTCACCGAGACCCTGGAGGCCATCGCCATGGCTCACGCCGCTGGCTATACCGCCGTGGTCTCCCACCGCTCTGGCGAGACCGAGGACACCACCATCGCCGACCTGGCGGTAGCCAGCAGCGCCGGTCAGATCAAGACCGGCTCCCTGTCCCGCTCCGATCGGGTGGCCAAGTACAACCAATTGATGCGCATCGAGGACCAGTTGGGGGCCGAGGCCGTCTATGCCGGTCGCGGCGCCTTCCGCTGGCTCTGAGTCGACGGCAGGGGGTGCGCGGAAGACCCGTGAGAGGCGAATGGCGCTGAGGGTGCCAACCCTGGATCAGATCGCGGCGCCGACACACCCGCCCATGCATCCGACGGTGCATCCGCTGGTGTGTTGGCCGCTGGGCGCCAGGATGGCGGCCGGTGGTCCCGGTGGCGCCTGGCAGGGTCCGTCACGGCGTCCGGTCGACTTCCCCATGGCGTCGGCCCCAGCCCGGGATGGGGCTGAGCGAGAACAAGCATGCGGATTCTGATCCTGGTCTTGCTGCTGCTGCTGGGCGGATTGCAGTATCGCCTCTGGGTGGGGGAGGGCAGTCTGGCGGAGGTCACCGCCCTGCGGCGGGAGATTCAGGCCCAGAAGGCGGAGATCGAGAAGCTGCAAGCCCGCAACCGCCGCCTCCAGGCCGAGGTCGAGGATCTGCGCCAGGGGCTGGATGCCCTGGAGGAACGCGCCCGCAGCGAACTGGGCATGATCAAGGAGGGAGAACTCTTTCTCCAATTGATCGAGCCCGATCCCCCGGTGGCCGGGGCGGCTGCGGCGGGTGGTCAGAGTGGCCAAGGCAGTCAGGGCAGCCAGGGTGGCAAAAGTGGTCAGGGGGCCCATGGTGGCAAGGGTCAAGGGTCGTCAGCGGCAACCCCTGCCGCTGGCGCGGCATCCACGGGGCCAAGCGTGGCGGTGAACCCAAACGCAAAGGAGGCTCCCAAGGCCCCGGCGGGTAAGGCCGAGACCAAGCACCATGACTGAAACCCCCTGCTGGGTCGTCATCCCCGCGGCGGGGGCCGGCCGGCGGATGGGCGCCGCTATCCCCAAGCAGTACCTGGATCTGGCGGGTCTGCCGGTGCTGGAACATAGCCTGCGGCTCTTCCTCGATCATCCCCGCATCCGCGGACTGGCGGTGGCCCTGGACCCCACGGACGAACGCTGGGACGGCCTTCCCTCCGCCCGCCATCCGGCGGTGCTGCGCGTCCCCGGCGGCAGCGAGCGCTGCCATTCGGTGCTCAATGCCCTCGATGCCCTGGCGGGGCGTGCCGGCCGTGACGACTGGGTCCTGGTTCATGACGCCGCCCGTCCCTGTCTGCGACGCGCGGACCTGGACCGCCTCATCGCGACCCTGGACGGGCACTCCGTCGGTGGCCTCCTTGGCATCCCGGTGCGGGACACCATGAAGGCGGCGGATGCTGGTGGCGAGGTCCAGCGCACGGTCCCCCGGGAGGGCCTCTGGCATGCCTTCACCCCCCAGATGTTTCGCCTCGGGGCCTTGCGTCAGGCCTTGACCTGCGCCCTCGCCGCTGGCCAACTGGTCACCGATGACGCCAGCGCCATGGAACTGGCCGGCCAGCACCCCCTGCTGGTGGAGGGCCACGCGGACAACCTCAAGATCACCCGCCCCGAGGACCTGCCCCTGGCCCGGTTCTTCCTGGCCCAGCAAGGGTGGCTCCCGCTCGATGGGCGAAGTCTCTGATGCCGAGCCGGGTCAAAGCCTGATCTGGGGGTAGCCATTACATTTCTGCCAAGCCGAAGTGGGATTATTGGCGGGTCCGCAGCGTGATTGACGATTGGTAACCTGGCATGAGGATGAGAAGATGCTGATTGGACAGGGTATCGACGCCCACCGCTTCGGCGGCAACCGCCCCTTGGTACTCGCTGGGGTCCAGGTCCCCCACGACCAGGGACTGGAGGCACACTCCGACGGCGACGTCGCCATCCACGCCCTGTGCGATGCCCTCCTCGGCGCCGCCGGTCTGGGCGACATCGGTCGCCATTTTCCCGACACCGACGCCGCCTATGCCGGTATTGACAGCCGCATCCTGCTGCGCCGGGTCATGGAGTCCCTGGTCGAGCGGGGACTGGGCGTCCACAACGCGGATCTTACCCTCGTTGCCCAGCGTCCCAAGCTGGCTCCTCACATCCCCGCCATGGTCAAGGTCCTGGCCAGTGACCTGAACTGCCTGGCGGAACGGGTCAACGTCAAGGCCACCACCATGGAGCGTATGGGCTTCACCGGCCGTGGTGAGGGCATCGCCGCCTTCGCGGTGGTCCTGCTGCGGGAGCGGTCGGAGGACTGAGGGAGGGCGGGTTCAGGGTCTTTGCCCGCCGCTTTCGGTCACCTTGGGGTTGCCGCCGCGAACGGCGGCGCCACGGGGATGTTCAGGTAGGGGTTGCCCATCAGCCTGGCCCCCTGGGCCCTGGAGCCTCAAACAGGACTATCGGTAGATGTGCTTCGCGTGTCCAAGCGCAGCATCAACGTCAACGGATGTTGCGGTGATTCCTGAAAGCCGTAGTGCTGATAAAACTGCTTGGCCCGATCATGGAGGGCGTGGACGACCAAGGCCCGAACACCAGCCTGGCGTGACACGGTCAGGGCCCGTTTGACGGCATCCTGAAGTAATCCAGCACCGAGATGGTGACCCTGGGCATGGAGGTCGATGGCAAGGCGGCCAAGCACCAGTACCGGTACGGGGTCAGGCATGTTTCGTCGCACCCCGCCCGTGGCTACCTGGTGCGAGACGGCACCAGCGGCCAGCGCGTAGTAGCCGAATACGCGGCGATCCTGATCCGCGACGACGAAAGTCCGGCTGGCGCCACTCATCTGATTGGACAAGGCCCGGTGTTTGAGCCAAACGTCGAGGGTGGCTTCGCCGCAGGCAAATTCATCCAGGCGATGCGTGGCCGCCAGGGGGTGCGGCGCGCGGAGATGCCCGGTCATGCCTATTCAGTATCCCAAGGCACTGTCACCGCCATCAGGCGGTCGAGTCCAGGATTAGGCGATGGCGGTGCATCCAGCAGCGCGCTGAACCTGCCGAACTGGTCCGCGTCCAGACTGAAAAAGACTTGATCGAGCAGGACTGCTTGTGCCCGTTCGCAGGCCGCTTCTAGCATGAAGTCTGACCGGTTTTTACCCAGCAGGCTGGCAGCATGATCAATCAACTCGCGCTGTTCGGGCCGAGCCCGGAGATTGATGGCGGCGTTACGCATGATTTACTCTCAATTGTGTTGACATCAGCTACACGAATTTTCCGCTTGTGGGTAGCGGTTGTCCACTAGCGGGGCGACTTATCCCTCATGACCGTCGCTACGGGACTGGCCGCGTGTTCAAGCTGACTGCCACGATGTGCCTCCCCGTCCCGGAGGGCCAGCCACGGCAATCGTTACACAATGCCATGGGGTTGTTACCGCCATCGCTGATCGATTCAGCGCACGCAAACGGCGCAAAACGTGGCTTGCCCCGCTGGAGCGGGTGAGTACCAGCGGGTCAATTGGGTTAAGGGCGCCGAGGGGGCGGGCTGATGTCAGCTTCCCAGGTTATCCAGGTACTTCTCGGCGTCCAGGGCGGCCATGCAGCCGGAGCCGGCGGAGGTGATGGCCTGGCGATAGACGTGGTCCATGACGTCGCCGGCGGCGAAGACGCCAGGGACGGTGGTGGCGGTGGCGTTGCCCTCGCTCCCGCCCTGGACCTTGATGTAGCCGTTGTGCAGTTCCAGTTGGCCCGCGAAGAGTTGGGTGTTGGGCTGGTGGCCGATGGCGATGAAGACGCCCTGGAGCTCGATGTCCTGGGTGCCACCATCCTTGACGTTGCGCACCCGCATGCCAGTGACGCCGGTGGGGTCGCCCAGGACCTCGTCCAGGGTGTGGTTCCAGAGGATCTTGACGTTGCCGTGCTCGGCCTTCTCGAACAAGTGCTGCTGGAGGATCTTCTCCGAGCGCAGGGCGTCGCGGCGGTGGACCAGGATGACCTCGGCGGCGATATTGGACAGGTAGAGGGCCTCCTCCACCGCCGTATTGCCGCCGCCGATGACGGCGACCTTCTGGTTGCGATAGAAGAAGCCGTCGCAGGTGGCGCAGGCAGAGACGCCGCGGCCGCGGTATTCCTGCTCCGAGGGCAGGCCCAGGTAGCGGGCGCTGGCGCCGGTGGCGATGATCAGGGCGTCACAGGTGTAGACGCCGCCGTCGCCGGTGAGGCGGAAGGACCGCTGGCCCAGGTCGACCTGGTTGATGTGATCGAAGATGATCTCGGTCTCGAAGCGTTCGGCGTGGCGGCGCATCCGCTCCATCAGATCCGGACCCTGGACGCCGTCGGGGTCGCCGGGCCAGTTGTCCACGTCCGTGGTGGTCATCAACTGGCCGCCCTGTTCCAGCCCCGTGACCAGGACTGGGTGCAGGTTGGCGCGGGCGGCGTAGACGGCGGCGGTGTAGCCCGCCGGGCCCGATCCCAGAATCAGGAGGCGGCAGTGTTTGGTATCGCTCATCGGGATAACTCCATACAGCTAATAACTGTTTGCGAGGGGACGACGGTCATGAGGGGATGTGCCATCCCCCAATAACTGAAAGACTCTGAAATGAAAGACCTTGCCGTGACATGCACGCAAAACAGCCTGGTCTATTGCGGATGGTCTGAGGGGGTGCGTCGCGGAACACAATGCGCCCCTGGGGCTGTCCTGGGAACCGGCTCGGGAACTATCAGGGGGCCCGCTGTGGTGCTGAATGATCGGCGGTTTCAGGTATGGAATGATCGGCATGTTACGGATTGGCCCGCGGTGGGTAAAGTCGGGCACCTGGTAAAGCCGGGCACTGGTCGGGGTCGCCGGTTAAGGTCGTCGTTCAGGTTTGCAGGTCAGGGGCGAAGTCTAGGGGCGCAGTTAGGGGGGCAGGTCCGGGCGCCGGTCATCGATCAGGCTGGGATGGGGCGGAGTAGGCGCGGGGCTGGCGTGGCTGAGAAAAACTCCGCTGCGGGACCAGCTTGGCAGGGGAGCATTTTCCAGGCAGGATGAGCCCCTTCCAGCCCATCAGCGGGGATGAGCGCATGCGAATTGGTATCCCAAAGGAAATCAAACCATTGGAGGCCCGGGTTGCCCTGATCCCGGAGGCCTGCGGAGATCTGGTCCGCGACGGTCACGAGGTCCTGGTCGGTCGGGGAGCCGGCGACGCCAGCGGCTTTCCGGACGAGGCCTATGCCGCGGTGGGGGCCAGACTGGTGGATCAGCCCCAGGACCTGTACGCGGCCGCGGACCTGGTGGTGAAGGTCAAGGAGCCCTGGGGCGAGGAGCCGGACTGGCTGCGGCCGGGACAACGGCTCTTTTCCTTCCTGCATCTGGCGGCGGACCCCGAACTGGTGGACCGCCTGCTCGCCTCCGGGGTGACGGCCCTGGCCTTCGAGACCCTGGAGCACCGGGGTGGCCTCCCCATCCTGGCACCCATGAGCGAGATCGCCGGGCGGCTGGCGGTGCAGATCGGGGCCCGGCTGCTGCATGCCCCCGAGGGTGGCAAGGGGCTGCTGCTCGGCGGGCTGGCGGCGGCGGAACCCGGACAGGTGGTGGTGCTCGGCGCGGGCCATGCCGGGGCGGCCGCGGTAGGGCTGGCGGCGGCCCTGGGCGCCCGGGTCACTGTCTTTGATCTGGACGCCGACAAGCTGCGCCGCATGGATGAGGTCGGTCCCCAGGTCACCAGCCTTTATCCCTACCGGGACAGCCTGGACCGAGCGGTGCGGGAGGCGGACCTGCTGATCGGCGCCGTCCTGATCCCCGGCGCCAGGGCGCCGCACCTGGTCTCCCGGGCCCAGGTGGCCGCCATGGGCGCGGGTGGCGTGGTGGTGGACATCGCCGTGGACCAGGGCGGCTGCATCGAGACCACCCGCCCCACGACCTACGCCGCTCCCACCTTCCTGGAGGAGGGGGTCATCCACTTTGGCGTCACCAACATGCCCGGCGCCGTGCCCCGGACCGCTTCCCGCGCCCTGTGCGCCAGCCTCTTCCCCTGGGTGCGGCGCCTCGCCCGGACGGATTGGCCCGCTGACCCGGCCCTGGCGGGAGCGATCAACGTGGAAGGGGGGCGCCTGGTCCTGCCCGCCTTGCGATCCCTCTGAGTCGGCAAGACGATCTTTGGGTTAACAGTTTGTCCGTGCATGCCACTACAACCCTAACAGGCCAGGGCGATACCCGAGGCTATTCGAGCGGGGGACCAAGTGCGCTGCATTTGTTCAGACCCCTCGGGCATGAGGAGGGCTTTGGCGGCACAAGGTGCTGACTCTCTTACTCCCTTCCCCTTGGTGGGGACGGATTGGGGAGCGGGGGTCTGAACGGGTACGGTGCGCTCAGGTCAGGCCTGAGAGGATCGGGAAAACCGAAAATCGGTTGGCGATGGGTATAATCGCGGGGCTAATCCGGAGGAAGCGAATTTGGCACAGGCGACCCGCATCGGGCAATTGACCTTCAGCGACTATTTTCAGCGCGTCCTACGCGAGGCCATCATGTGGGCCTTGTTCGCGATCGCGCTCCTGCTGGTCGCCTGTCTCCTGACCTACAGCCCCGAGGACCCGGGCTGGACGCACATCGAGCCGCGCAATGAGGTGCGCAATCTGGGGGGGCCGGTTGGCGCCTGGTTCGCCGACGTGGCCCTGTCCCTCTTTGGCTACTTCGCCTTTCTGCTCCCCTTCGCCATCGCCTGGAGCGCCTGGCTGACCCTGCGCGGCATGGATGACGAGGCCGAGACCCGGGTCCAGCGCCTGGCCCTGCGCCTGTTCGGCTTTCTGCTCACCCTGGCGGCGGGAAGCGCTCTGGCGGGCATCTTGCTGGCGGCCGTCCCCGTCAACCTGCCCTACGGCATCGCCGGTGGCGTCGGCCAACTGGTGGGTGGCAAGCTGGTCGCCCACTTTCACCAATCCGGGGCGTTGCTACTCCTCGCCCCCCTATTCCTGGCGGGCATCACCTTCTTCACCGGTCTGTCCTGGCTGCGCGTCCTGGACGGCATCGGCTGGTTGACCCTCCTCGCCTGGGACGCGGGCAAGCGCCTGGTTCGCTGGTTCCTGCGGCCCGCTGTCAAGGATAAAACTCCCGGGCATGCCTCCCCCCCCGCGCCACCCCTTCACGAGACCGGGTCCCATTCCGCCCGGCACCACCATCCCGGCCCCCTGACCGGCTTCGGGCCGAGGAGTGAGGAGGAGTCGGTGGATGAGCGGGAATTGGTGGATGAGCGGGACCTCCTTGAGCTGTCGGGGTCAGCCACAGGGTCGCGGGCCGGGGATTTTCCCGATCACCGGCGGATGGAGCAGTTGGGGCAGACGGGCCTGGCGGGACAGAAGGGCATGGCGGGACTGGCGGGACCAACAGGACAAGGTGGACGAGGGGGGCAGTCGGACCAGTCACGGCTTGCGGAAGTGGCGGGAAACGCCCCTGCCACCGCGATCCCCACGACCCGGGCTGGCGGACGGCCGAGCGCTGACTCCGCCGGAGCTGAGCGCGAACCCCTCACGCCGCGGGCGACCACGACCTTCCAGGGCCGGGCGGCTACCGCTTCCCAGGCCAAACCCGAATCTGCTTCGCGGACCGGGACCTCGCCCTCCTTCAGCCTGGACGACCTGCTGGAGGATGATCCGGACGCGGAGATGGCACCCGGGGTTGGGGCCAGTTCGTCGCACCGGCCTGACCCCGTCACCGCCTCCACCTCTGCATCCGCGTCCCGTTCGCGGGACGGGACCCGGCAGCCAATTTCGGCCGCGGTACCACCCCTAGCCCCAGCCTCGGCCCCAGCCCCGGCCCAAGCGCCAGCGGCTGCGCCAGCCCTGGTCCCAGCCGGTCAGCACGGCCGGATCGGGACCGCCCCCACACCCGCGCCTCTGGCGCCGTGGGAGGAGGAGACCAGCGAACTGCCCCCCCTGGCCCTCCTGGACGAGGCCCGGCGCAGCGGCAAGGGCTATACCAAGGAGCAGCTCGACGAGCTCTCCCGTCAGGTGGAGATCAAGCTGGCGGACTTCGGCGTCAGCGTCCAGGTGGTCGCGGTCCATCCCGGGCCGGTGGTGACCCTGTTCGAGATGATGCCAGCGCCGGGGACCAAGGCGAGCAAGATCACCGGCCTGTCCCGGGATATCGCCCGGGCCCTGTCCACCATCAGCGTGCGGGTGGTCGAGGTCATCCCTGGCAAGTCGGTCATCGGCCTGGAGATTCCCAACAACTTCCGCGAGACCGTCGTCCTGCGGGAGATCCTCGGCTCCAACGCCTACCTGGACGCCAAATCCCCCCTGACCATCGCCCTGGGGACCAACATCTCCGGACACCCGGTGGTGGCGGACCTGGCGCGTATGCCCCATGCCCTGATCGCCGGCACCACCGGCTCCGGCAAGTCGGTCGCCCTCAACGCCATGATCCTCAGCCTGGTCTACAAGGCCGGGCCCCGGGATGTGCGCCTGATCATGGTCGACCCCAAGATGTTGGAGCTGTCGGTCTACGAGGGCATACCCCACCTGCTGACCCCGGTGGTGACGGACATGAAGGAGGCCGCCAACGCCCTGCGCTGGTGCGTGGCGGAGATGGAGCGGCGTTACAAACTCATGGCCCGGCTGGGGGTACGCAACATCACCGGCTACAACCGCAAGATCGCCGAGGCGGAGGCCGCCGGCGAGCCCATCCCCGATCCCCTCTACAGCCTGGCGCGGGACCTGCCAACCGCGATGGAGTCCCCCCCGGCCCTGGTCCATCTGCCCTACATCGTCGTCATCATCGACGAACTGGCGGACATGATGATGGTGGTGGGCAAGAAGGTGGAGGAGCTCATCGCCCGCCTGGCGCAGAAGGCCCGCGCTTCGGGCATCCACCTGCTGCTGGCGACCCAGCGGCCCTCGGTGGACGTGCTCACCGGCCTGATCAAGGCCAACATCCCCACGCGCATGGCCTTTCAGGTCTCGTCGCGCATCGACTCCCGGACCATCCTCGACCAGATGGGCGCCGAGCACCTGCTGGGCAACGGCGACATGCTCTACCTGCCGCCGGGGACCAGCATCCCCCATCGCGTCCACGGCGCCTTCGTCGATGACCATGAGGTGCATCAGGTGGTGGAGTTCCTGCGCGCCCAGGGTGAACCGGAGTACATCGATACCATCCTCATGGATATGGGCGACGGCATCCCCGGCATCGACCCGGAACCCCGCGCCAATGGCGATCTGGAGGACACGGACCCGCTCTTCGACGAGGCGGTGCAGATCGTGGTCGAGTCCCGCCGCGCCTCCATCTCCGGGGTCCAGCGCCGGCTCAAGATCGGCTACAACCGCGCCGCGCGCATGATCGAGGAGATGGAGCGCATCGGCATCGTCGGTCCGGCGGAGACCAACGGCAACCGCGAGGTCCTGGCGCCACCGCCAGTCGACTGAGCAGGCCTGCCGATGATGCCCAGCGCGAACCATCCCCCCGGGGGTGACCCTGCCCTTCAGCTTGAGGCCTGGTATGGCTCCACCCTCGGCCGGGAGGTGGCTAGCCAGGAGACGGCCTGCCTGCGGGACATGCTGGAGGGGGTCTTCGGCCACTACATCCTCCAGGTCGGGGGAAGCGAGGTCTTCCGCGAGACGGTGGCCACCAGCCAGGTCCGCCACGCCATTACCCTGCCCCCGGCCGGCCAGCCGGCGGGACTGGGCATGCGCATCGTCGCCAGCCCCGAGGCGCTGCCGATCGCTAGCGACAGCCTGGATGCGGTCTTCCTGCCCCATACCCTGGACTTCGCCGGTGACCCGCGCCAGGTCCTGCGCGAGGCGGAGCGGGTGCTGATCCCCGAGGGCCGGCTTATCCTGCTCGGGTTCAACGCCCTGAGCCCCTGGGCCCTGGTGCGCCTGGCGCGACCGGGCCGCATGCCCTGGTGTGGCGCCTTCCTCACCCGCTATCGGGTCGGGGATTGGCTGTCGTTGCTCGGCTTTGATGTCGAGTGGCAGCGCATGCTGGTCTTTCAGGCCCCCTGGGGTGGGTCCCGCTGGTGCTCCGGGAGCTTCCTCGCCGCCGCGGGCAGCCGCTACTGGCCGGCCTTGGGCGGTGTATACGCCCTGCGCGCTGTCAAGCGCGTCTCGACCCTGACGCCCCTGCGGCCCTCCTGGAAGACCCGTCGCCGGCTGTTGCCCGGCGGGGCCGTGGAGCCCACCGCCCGGGGGACCAACCGCGCCCTGGCCGTAGCGGTTACCACTCCCGCCTCGTCGAGCGGCTGGCTGGCCAGTCCCCCATCGGCAGGCTGCCCACCCACGGGTGATGGGTGGAGTGGTCGCCTGAGCGGATGGCAAGCCCCGTGACGGCGCCGGTCGAGATCTTCAGCGATGGCGCCTGCAAGGGCAATCCCGGCCCGGGCGGCTGGGGCGCGCTGCTGCGCTTTGGTGCCCACGAAAAGGAGTTGTGCGGGGGCGAGGCCCATACCACCAATAACCGCATGGAGCTGATGGCCGTCATCCAGGCCCTGGAGGCCCTCAAGCGGCCTGTGCCGGTGCGGGTGGTCACCGATTCCCAGTACCTGCGCCAGGGAATCACCCAGTGGCTGCCGCGCTGGAAGCGCAATGGCTGGAAGACCGCCACCCGCCAGCCGGTCAAGAACCAGGACCTCTGGGAGCGCCTGGATCGGGCCCTGGGCGAACACCGGATCGAATGGCACTGGGTCAAGGGCCATGCCGGTCACCCGGAGAATGAGCGCGCCGACGCCCTGGCCAATCGGGGCATTCCCCGGGGATGAAGTGCCCTCTGGCGACCGTAAGCTTTCTGCTGCCACCCCGATGGATGAAGATGGCAAATACCTTCTTTGTTGGGTGGATCTCTTTTTGTAAATATTCTTATAAAACAGTATATTAAATATTTTCCAGAGGGTGGTGCCCCTGGCTTCCGCCAGCAGCCAACCTCTCATCCCACCATTGCCAGGTTACCGCCACCATGCGTCAGATCGTCCTCGATACGGAAACCACCGGCCTGGAACCTAGCGAGGGCCATCGCATCATCGAGATTGGTGGCGTCGAACTGGTGGAGCGGCGGCCCACCGGTAACAACTTCCATCGCTACCTCCAGCCCGATCGCGACGTGGAACAGGGCGCTCTCAATGTCCATGGCATCACCAATGCCTTCCTCCGCGACCAGCCGCGCTTTGGCGACATCGCCGAGGAGTTTCTCGCCTACATCCGTGGCGCCGAACTCATCATCCACAACGCCCCCTTCGACCTGGGTTTTCTCGATCACGAGCTGAAGCTGTGGCGGGCCGAAGCGCCGCGCATCGCCGACCTCTGCCCCGTGGTCGACAGCCTGGTCCTTGCCCGTCGCCGTCATCCCGGGCAGCGCAATTCCCTGGATGCCCTGTGCAAGCGCTACGAGATCGATAATTCCAGCCGCGATCTGCATGGCGCCCTGCTCGATGCCGGCATCCTCGCCCAGGTCTATCTCGTCATGACCGGCGGTCAGGTCAAGCTGGCCCTGGGGGGCCAGGGCGAGGCGGGCCAGGAGGCGGGGCGTCATCCCGTCCGCCGCCTGCCCGCCGATCGCCCGCCTTTGCGCGTGGTGCGGGCCACGGACGCGGAGCTCCAGGCCCACCAGCGGCGCCTGGCCGCCATCGACAAGGCCAGCGAGGGGCGTTGCGTCTGGTTGCATCCATAGCCCGGCTTCGGCAACCGCCGTCCTGGCCGCGAGACCCTGGTGCCAGGGCCGTGAACCCCCACCGCCAGCAAGAGGGGCCGCCTCTCGGTCAGCCCCGTTATAAAATGCCCGGTCCGGGGTCACTCCCCTTGCCCATCCAGCACCTTTTACACCCATCAGGTGACTCATCATGCTCGATCCTCAAGTGCTGCGCGCCGACCTGGACTTTGTCGCCGCGCAGCTTGCCCGTCGTGGCCTGACGCTCGATACCGCGCGCATCGAGGCCCTGGAGACCCGGCGCAAGGCCATCCAGGTCCGGACCCAGGAACTCCAGGGCGAGCGCAACAGCCGCTCCAAGCTCATCGGCCAGGCCAAGAAGGCCGGGGAGGACGTCGGGCCCCTGCTGGCGCGGGTGGCCGACCTCGGGGATCAGCTCAAGGCCGCCGAGGTGGAGCTGGCGACCGTGCAGGAGAATCTGCGGGAGATTGCCTTGGGCCTGCCCAATCTGCCCCACGCCAGCGTCCCCGACGGGCGCGCGGAGGCGGACAATCGCGAGGAGCGGCGCTGGGGCGAGCCCCGGGTCTTCGCTTTCACCCCCAAGGACCATGTGGACCTAGGCGTCCCCACCGGCTGGATGGACTTTGACGCCGCCGCCAAGCTGGCGGGGGCGCGGTTCGTGGTCCTCAGTGGCCCCCTGGCGCGGCTGCACCGGGCCCTGATCCAGTTTATGCTCGATACCCATACCCGGGAGCACGGCTACGTCGAGGTCTATGTCCCCTACCTGGTGAACGCCGATAGCCTCTACGGCACCGGCCAGTTGCCCAAGTTCGAGCAGGACCTGTTCAAGGTCCCCGGCGAGCGTGACTACTATCTCATCCCCACCGCCGAGGTGCCGGTGACCAACCTGGCGCGGGACCTGATCCTGGATGCCGACCGCCTGCCCTGCAAGTGGGTGGCCCACACCCCCTGCTTTCGCAGTGAGGCCGGTTCCTATGGCAAGGACACCCGGGGCATGATCCGCCAGCATCAGTTCGAGAAGGTGGAATTGGTCCAGCTCGTCCGGCCCGCGGACTCCTTCGCCGCCCTGGAGGCCCTTACCGGCCACGCCGAGGCCATCCTGCAACGGCTTGAGCTGCCTTACCGGGTGGTCAGCCTCTGCGCCGGGGACCTGGGCTTCTCCGCCGCCAAGACTTATGACCTGGAGGTCTGGCTGCCGGGCCAGCAGAAGTACCGGGAGATCTCCTCGTGCAGCAACTTCCTGGACTTCCAGGCCCGTCGCCTTCATGCCCGCTGGCGCAACCCCGACACCGGCAAGCCCGAGTTACTCCACACCCTCAATGGTTCGGGCCTGGCCGTGGGCCGGACCCTGGTAGCGGTGCTGGAGAACTACCAGGAGGCCGATGGTCGCCTGCGCATCCCCAACGCCCTGCGGCCTTACCTGGGCGGGGCCGAGTTCGTGCATACGGCGGGGTGAGACACCGGTTGGGTGAGGGGCCAGGGAGTGAGCACTGGCTTCATCGCCAATCCCTTTTCGTTTGTCCAGGGCGGGTGGCATCTGACCAAGGCATGCCATCCCTAGGTTCCAGGGTTCGCCGGCTACATTCCCGTCGACGATACCACCGCTTGGACGCCATCCGAACCTCCCTGGTCCGATCCTCATCGGAATTGCCTGGGCCAGAACCGGTGACGTCAGTCACCAGTCCCGTTCATCGCACCATGGCGATGAGCAGGACCACGAGCCCCGCCACCAGGGCCAGGGGTAGGATGGCGGCCTGCCAGTCGCCTTTCTCGGCCTTCGGTCCCTGCTGCTGCCATTGCTGGTAGGCCCGCCAGGCGTAGAAGACCATCATGCCCATGGCGGCTGCCGCCACGATCTTCATGAAGAGATCCATTGTCATCCTCCGGGTTTGTGAATGGTGAGGTCGCGCCCTTCAGGTCAGGGCCCTGCTCAGGAACACCCTGAGCTGAGGTTGAGGGACGGAAAAAACCGACCATGGCGCGGGCCCGATAGATCGCCCCGGTTAATCTTGAGCTGAGGGCGGAGGACAAAAAAACCCCGGCACGGGGCCGGGGTCCGGTTCAGCCTCTAGCTGAAGACGGTGGCGCCGAGGTCAGTCGTCGCTGCCCATGATCCCCAGGATCTGCAGCAGGCTGATGAAGATGTTGAAGATGTTTAGGTACAAGCCATAAGTGGCCATGATGTAGTTTGTCTCACCGCCATTGATGATGCGGCTGGTGTCGAAGAGGATGAAACCGCTCATCAGCAGGATGATGCCACCGGAGACCGCCAGGGACAGGGCCGGCATGGCCAGGAAGATATTGGCGATGGCGGCGATGAAGACCACCATGATCCCGGCGAACAGGAAGCCACCCATGAAGCTGAAATCGCGCTTGCTGGTCAGGGCGTAGCCTGACAGGCCCAGGAAGATCAGGCCGGTGCCCGCGAAGGCGGTGGCGATGATCTCGGGACCCCGGGGCAGGGCCAGGTACATGGTCAGGATGGAGCCCAGACCCAGACCCAGCAGGCCGGTGATGGCGAAGATGACGCCAATACCGGCGCTGGAGTTGGCGGTGCGGGGTAGGACGAAGATCCCCATCACCATGGCGCCGATCACCGACACCAGATACATCCAGCTCGGCAGGGCGAGGGACATGGAGATCAGGGCCATCAGGGCGCTGAAGCCCAGGGTGGCGGACAGCAACATGTAGGTGTTCTTCAACACCTTGTTGGCGGAAATGGCGCTCTGGGCGCCGCTCAGTACGGAGTATTGGGGGTTGGCCATCGGGCGTCTCTCCTCGGTAAGGGTCGGAAAAGGATTTTGTCCGCGTTTAGAACGGCGGTTGGAAGCTGAGTTCCGAAGGATACCTGTCCGACTCGAAAAGGCAACTTCAGCGCGCTTGGCCTGGAGATGTCCCTTCCGGTATCCTTGCTAGCCTCGAATCTGGGGTCGACTTGATCCATCCCAAGTCGAGAACCCGCGCGGATACGTAAGGGTGACGGAGTGGTCGATAGTGGCGGTCCCGAGACTCCTGACCCTATTGTCAGGGGGCTGAACGGAAAGAGGAAACGTAGCCTTACCGCAACTGATCTCAAGCCGTTGTCGTGGCTCCGGGCCAAAAGTCGCCCAAAAGCGGGGCATATCAGTCTCAGGTGAGGTGGCAGAGTGGCCGATTGCGGCAGTCTTGAAAACTGTTGAGCCGCGAGGCTCCGTGGGTTCGAATCCCACCCTCACCGCCATGTTCATGACACCTTGGGTCTAGTCGGCGGGCTAATCAGACGGGACCTCGTCGATCCGCCCCCTGCCCATCCCTGGATTCTGTGGGGCGCTTGGCCGTGAAGGTGGCTAGCCGGCCTCCCGCAAGGCCTTGGGCTGATTATGAGACCCCCCCTTGAGATCCCCGTCTCCCCCCGACCCGTCAACTCCCTGGCGAGGATCCTGGCTCCTGGCGCCGATGGGTCGTCAACAGGTGCCGCATCCCCTCAGTCGTCGATGAAGTTGCGACAACCGGTCGTTAGCCGCGTGAATGGCGAGCAGCAGGCCCGCGATGAGGATGGTTAGTAGAAACCCCCCCAGGGTCAAGGCGTCAAAGTTCATCTTTCTCTCCGAACTGATTGATTATATAGAGATATTGGCGTTCATGAGCCATTGGTGATGGTTTTAGTATGGCCGATGATCGGTATATAAGCAAGTGCTAATTTAGCAAATTCTGATATACATGATCCTTGAGCACGGTCCATCCGGCGATTGATTCCATTCGTGCCCGACCGCAAACCGATCTTCTTAGGAAAGTGTCAAAAAAGAGCCCCGCTTGGAGGCGGGGCAATTCACCACTGAGGAGGTTAGAGAACGGACGTGTCGGAGGAAGAATCCGTCTCATCCTTAATTAAGCAATTTACCAGCCAATGTTGTCCCGTGACCTTCAGGCCCCACTGATGCGACCGGATTCAGGCCGTTTACGCATCCCACCCTCGGCCGGAGGATCCGGATGTCAGGTCAGAAGAGGGCCTGGCAACCCTGGATTGGGCAATCCTAGGGTAGGCGATCCTGGGATGGACAATGCTGGGTTGGGGAAGGTGGGCCACTCGGGGAGGCTCTCCAACCGCTGCCAAATGCGCCACGCTCCAGCGCTGGATCATCGGCGGGATCCGCGCACCCTAGTGGTGCGGATAGACCTGCATCCGGGTCATTTTCACCCGTGGCCTGGAGGTCGTCGGCTGGCGTGGTGGTCGCTGGTGGCAATGCTATGATCCCAGATGATGGGAGGGCATCCCGGTGGCTCACGGCGGTGGCCACGTATCAGGGGAGTGTCGGCGGTTGGCGTCTCCGCCGGTGATTACGGATCGACTCCGTTACTATCAGCTAAGATTATGTTTTTAAAAGAGAAGGAGGTTGGCATCATGAGCGCGACTGCCAGGGTCCGTGTATTGTTCGTGTGCATGGGTAATATCTGCAGGTCGCCAACGGCGGAGGGTGTTTTCCGTCATCTGCTGCGCGGTGAAGGCTTTGCGGATGTTATCGAAACCGATTCCGCCGGGACGCATGGCTACCACATTGGCCAGCCTCCCGATGCGCGGGCACGGGAGACGGCCCAGCGGCGGGGCGTGGACCTCGGCGATCTGCGGGCGCGAAGGGTGGTCCGGGAGGATTTTGAGTTCTTTGACTATGTACTGGCCATGGATCAGGAGAACTACCAGGCCCTGGCGGCGCTTTGCCCGCCGGACCATCGCCAGAAACTCAAATTATTCATGGAGTACGCCCCAGAGATGGGGGTCCGGGAAGTGCCCGATCCCTACTACGGGGGGCCAGGCGGGTTCGAGCGGGTCTTCGATATGGTGGAGGCCGCGGCCTTGGGGCTGTTGGAGGATATCCGTGGGCGTTTTCCAGGCTGATGACGGACTTATTGCCGTTGACACACCGGGCGTGTAACTCATGGAAAAGTCTCTAATTATCAGAGGCGTGGCGTGTAGCCTCCCGACCGCCAGCCCAGGCACCGAAGCCTCAGTCGCCGCTTCCCAGCCGCTCAGGAGCGGTCAGGTTGCATAATCGCGACCGCTAACGGACGAGAGAGCGGGTGCTAACCCAATGAAAATTAAAGGCTTTGCCGTGACTTCCATGCCAGATCTCATGAGATGGCGAGCCAACCCACTGCAAGAGTAAGGCTTGGCCCTGCCTCTCACGCTATCGCCTGGCTCCACTCCGTGCCGTGGCCGTCCGGGTCTCCCCCCGGTAACTTCACCCCGGAGGGGGTGAAGCCGGGAGGACCGGCGCGGATCGGGCCGGGCGCGGCCCGTGGATGGCGCCGTTATTCCTTGGTCTTGACCAGGGATGGCGTGGTCTCCGGCTCAGCCTGGGAAGCGGGTTGATCCTTCCCTGACCCCTTGGGCCCGCCTGCCCCACTGGACTTATCGCTCCTGGACCTGGTCTCCTTGACCTTGGCTGGGGCGGGGGCGTCCACGACTGGCGCAGATCGGTCCGTCTCCGGCTGGGCCTCTCCACTCGCCTGGGGAGGTTGTTGCGTGGCCAAATTCACCTCGGCCTCGACCTGAGTCTCGGCCTTGACCTCAGCTAATGCCTCGGCTTCGGCTTCGGCTTCGGCTTCGGCTAAGGCCTTGGAGCGGCGCTGGGTGGTGGTAACGGCTTCGGTCTTGGAACTGCGACGCTCGGCGGTATGGGTTTCAGGGCGCGACGATTTTCCGGCCCCAGCCTCGCGGGGAGGTTCCGGGTCAGTGTAGAGGACCCCTGCCGCCACATCCAGGTTACCGCTGGCCGGGGCCGTCAGCCCTGGTGCCGCCGGGAGCCGAGCCACGGTTGCCTCTTGGGTGTCGCCCTCCGCCGTCCCTGGGCTGGGCAGAGGGGCGCTGGGCTCCGCGACTGGCCGCCGGCGGCGCTGACCCCCCGATGGCGGGACTGGTTTGGGTCCCTCGGTCTCGGCGAGTAGTCGCGCTGGTGGTGTGGGGGTGGTCTCTGGCGAGGGTGGAATTTGCTCGGCCAGGGTGGGAGGGAGGGTGGGAGGGGCAGCGCGTGCCGGTTCCGGCGCCGGTTCGGCCAGGGTGGTCTGGGGGGCTGGGGCCACCGTCAGCTCTGATTTCTGCGCCAGGGCGGGTCGATCCTTGGCCTTCGGTGTGGCCTGCATTTCAGGCGCGGACTCCCTGGCTTCGGGTATTGCCAGTGCCAGGGGGGCGGTTTCTCGCGACTCCGCCGGCGCCTGCACCGAAGACATGGCTGGGCGGACTTCCGGAGCCGGAACCGGGGGCATGGGCGCGTGGGTTTCCAGGATCAGCGGGGCCGCCTGCGCCCCAACATCATCAAGCGGCATCGGCGGGGTCGCGTGGACCACTGCCCTGACTTTTGACGTTGCCTGGGCCTCGGGTGTCAGCTCCACGCCCTTGGGGCTCGGCGGGATCTCCGGGGTGAGACGCCTCTCCTCCGGGGTCACCGGGGCCTCAGAAGTCAGGTCTCCGGCCCTTGGAGTCGCCGTGATCTTGGTTGTCAGCTCTACGGTATCAGGAGTCGGCGGTACATCAAGTATCTGCTCGCTGGCCTTCGCGGTCTGGTCTTCGGCTGTCTGGAGCGGACGGGGTTGTCCGGTGACCCGCCCCACTGGCTTGGCGCCCTCCGGGGCCCCAGCCAGGGTGGGGGTGTCCTCAGGGACTTGCCGCTCGGAAGCCGTCGGCCTTTCCGGGACTTCCGGTTGGTCAAGGACTACCAGCCGATCAGCGACCGCCGACCCCACGGCGTCAACCTCGGCCGGGAGGGCTTCAGTCTCCTCTCTGGTTTGCGACTCCGCGCTGCCGCCCCGACCACGGCGACCGCGACCGCCGCGCCGACGACGAGAGCGGGGCCGGCCCGTGGGCTCCTGTTCCGCCTCGCCCCCGGCGATCAGGATCTCCAGGTCCATCGCGTCCAGGGCGGCGACGGGCGATGGGCTGGTGGCCTCGGCGACCGCAGCGCCGGTAGGGGCGGGCGAGGTCTCGGACGGGACTGCCGCCCGTTCCTCCTGGGGCAGGGGGGTAATGGCGGCTGGGGTTTCGGGGCGGGCCGGCGCGATGGGTGCCGTGGTGGAAGGGCCGGCCTCCCGGGAGGCCGGGGTGGGTTCCGCCTGGTCCTGGTATTTCGGGGCCGGTCGAGCGCTTTTGCCAGGCGCGGCTGGGGCTGCTTCCGCCGGGATCAGGTCCCAGTCGAAGAAGTCGAGGTTTTCATCCTCGATAAACGGCGACGCCGTGACCGCCTCGGGACGATGCCCCTCGCCGTCGCGCCGCCCGCGGCCACGGCTACCGCGTCGACTGGAACGGCGTGAATCCCCGGGGGACTCTCCCTCGGACAGTTCGTCCTGGGCTCCCGGCTGGCTGGGGGGTGGCGCGAGGGCGGGACTTGTCTCGGAGGAGGGGGTGACCGACGCGGGCGATCGGGGGGCGGGGGGGCTGAGGAGCGGACGGGGTCCGAAGTCTCCCCCGCGCCGGGGTTCCTCCCGGCCGCGATCGGCCCGGGGGACTTCTTCGCGCCAAACCGGTTCCTCCTGGGTCTCATCGCGCGCGGTCGCCGGGGGTTGAGACTCCTCCCGCCGGGGCTCGTCACGCCGGGGCTCGTCGCGTCGCGCCTCGCCGCGTCGTGGTTCCTCGCGCCGGGTCTCCTCCCGGCGACTCTCCTCGCGCCGGGCGCCCTCGCGTCCGGCCTCTTCCCGACGGGATTCCTCCCGTCGCCCTCCCTCCCGTGCTGGTTCTTCCTGACGGCCGTCCTCGCGCCGACCGGGCTCGCGTCCGCTATCCTCCCGGCGGGAGGTATCGCGCCGCCCCTCGGGACGCCGGGCATCCTCGCGCCGGGACTCTTCCCGACGGGGCTCCTCCCGCCGGATTTCCTCCCGACGCGGCTCCTCGCGCCGCGCTTCCTCCCGTCGGGCCTCGTCGCGGCGGGGTGATTCCTCCCGCCGGGGTTCCTCGCGGCGGCTGGGCTGGCGCCCGGTGCCCGGGCGGCTGGCCTCACGCGGCTCGCCCCCGGTGGGCCTGGTCGCCGTGCTCCGCGCTTCCTGCGGGCGGGGCTCAGCCTGGCGCTGCTCCGGGGCGGGGCGGAGGGGTCGGGAGCGGCGCGCGGGTTCCGCCTGGGGCGGTTGGGCCGGAGGCGCCGGTTCTTCCGCATGCCGGGGGGCGAAGAGGGTGGTCCAGAGGCGCTTGAGCAGGCTCTCCGGTTGGCGTTCCTGGGCGGGCTGGGATGGGGCGGGGGGCTGGGGTTCAGGGCGCCGGGGTGGCGGCGCCGGCTCCCGGGGGGCGGTCTGCTTGATCGCCGGCTCCTCGGTGCGCACCGGTTCGGCGGCTCGCGCCAGGTCCAGGGGCCGCTCCTCCGCCCGGGTCACCAGTTGATAGCTGGGCTGTTCGACCGCCAGCCGCTCGGTGTCCTGGGTCCGGATACGTTCGATGCGGAAGTCCGGCGTATCGAGGTGTGGATTGGGGACCAGCAGGACGCTGACCCGCTGGCGCTGCTCGATGCCGAGAATGGCATTGCGCTTCTCGTTGAGGAGGAAGGTGGCCACGTCCACTGGCAGTTCCGCCAGGATGCGCTCGGTGTTCTCCTTCATCGCCTCCTCTTCCAGGATGCGCAGGATGGACAGGGCCAGGGACTCGACGCCGCGGATGGTGCCCTGGCCCTTGCAGCGCGGGCAGACGAGCTGGCTGGACTCGCCCAGGGAGGGGCGCAGGCGCTGGCGCGACATCTCCATGAGGCCGAAGCGCGAGATGCGCCCGAGCTGGACCCGGGCCCGGTCCTGCTTCATGGCATCCCGCAACCGGTTCTCCACCTCGCGCTGGTTGCGCGCCGGGGTCATGTCGATGAAGTCGATGACGAAGAGCCCGCCCAGGTCGCGTAGCCGTAACTGGCGGGCGATCTCGTCGGCGGCCTCCAGATTGGTGTTGAGGGCCGTTTCCTCGATATCGGCACCCTTGGTGGCCCGCGCCGAGTTGATGTCGATGGAGGTCAGGGCCTCGGTGTGGTCTATGACGATGGAGCCGCCGGAGGGCAGCCGCACCTCGCGCTGGAAGGCGGACTCGATCTGACTCTCGATCTGGTAGCGGGTGAAGAGCGGCACCTCGTCGTCGTAGAGCCGCAGCTTGCGCAGGTTGTGGGGCATGACCTGGCGGATGAATGCCTCGGCCTTCTCGTACATCTTGCGGTCGTCGACCACGATCTCGCCGATGTCGGTGCGCAGGTGGTCGCGGATGGAGCGGATGATGACGTCGCTTTCCTGGTAGATCAGGAAGGGCGCCTTGCGCTCGGTGGCGGATTGCTCAATGGCGGTCCAGAGTTGGGTGAGGTAGTTGAGGTCCCACTGCAACTCCTCGACGCTCTTACCGACCCCGGCGGTACGGACGATGAGCCCCATGTTCTCGGGGATCTCGAGCTGGCTCATGGCGTCGCGCAGCTCGGAGCGGTCATTACCCTCGATGCGCCGCGAGACGCCCCCCGCGCGGGGGTTGTTGGGCATGAGCACCAGGTAGCGTCCGGCCAGGGAGACGAAGGTGGTGAGGGCGGCGCCCTTGTTGCCGCGCTCCTCCTTGTCGATCTGGACGATGACCTCGCGACCCTCGCTCAGGGCATCCTTGATATTGACCTTGGACCCGGGCTTGTTGGCCTCGTCGCTGAAGTAGCCCCGGGCGATCTCCTTGAGGGGGAGGAAGCCATGGCGCTCGGCGCCGTAGTCGACGAAGGCCGCCTCCAGACTTGGCTCGACGCGGGTGATTGAGCCTTTGTAAATGTTGGCCTTTTTCTGTTCGCGTCCCGGGGATTCGATATCCAGGTTGAAGAGTTTCTGGCCATCGACGATGGCCACCCGCAACTCTTCCGGCTGAGTTGCGTTGATCAGCATTCTTTTCATTCGTTGTCTCGTAACCGGGCGCGCCGTCCAACCCGGGCCGTGCCGGCCGGTTGTCACCCCGGGGGGCGCATGGGCAGGCACGGTACCGGCTTCGCCTCCCGGGTCCTGGCCCCGCGAAGGGGTGGGCGGGGAGGGGTCGCGGACAGGCGCGCGTGTAACCTCGTTTCGCGGTGTCCTTCGGGCACCACGCGCAAGGGTCCCGCGCTGCCAGGAAGGGCGGGGCGCTGGACCGGGGCAATCAGGTCATCGGCTGGCGGTTGATCCGGTGGGAAGCGGGACCGCCGCGATGCGCCGGGCCGTCTCGGTGTACAATCCGCGGCCGCTTGAGGATAGGGACGCCGCTGTCAAGCGCAAGGGGCCAGGCCGACGAGGAGGGTGTCGGGGCGCCGTGGGACTGGAACGGAGGGCGGCTCGTGGATAATCGCCCGAAAAATCATCACTTGCATCATCCGGCCGGGCCCTCGGCACCGGGGAGTAGCAAGTCGCCAATGGTAACAGCGAACCCCAATCGCGGCAATCGAATCAAGGCCATGCAGCAACATTTCCCCGCTTTGGGTTGTCCCCTGACTGACCATGCCCGGTGAGGTGGCGAGCCCGGGGGTCCAATTCGTGCCCGTGCCGACCGCGGTGGTGGGCCAGCGGATCGACAATTTCCTTCTGGCGCGGCTCAAGGGCGTCCCACGCAGTCACATCTACCGCATCCTGCGCAGCGGCGAGGTGCGGGTCAACAAGGGGCGGGTCCAGTCGGATTACCGGCTGCGGGAGGGGGACCTGGTGCGCATCCCCCCCGTGCGGCAGGCGGAGCCGCGGGAGCCGGGTCTGGCCCCGCCCGCGCTGCTGCGGGGGCTGGAGGCGGCCATCCTTTTCGAGGACGAGCGCCTGCTGGCCATCGACAAGCCCGCCGGGCTGGCGGTCCACGGCGGCAGCGGTCTCAGCTTCGGGCTGATCGAGGCCATGCGTCAGCTTCGCCCCGGCATGGAGCTGGAACTGGTCCACCGGCTCGACCGCGACACCTCCGGCTGCCTGCTCCTGGCCAAACGAACCAGTACCTTGCGCGATCTGCACCGGCTGATCCGCGATCAGGCCATCGACAAGCGCTATCTGGCCCTCCTCACCCGCCCACTGCCGCGGGCCGAGCTGACGGTGGATGCCCCCCTGCGCAAAAACACCCTCAAGAGTGGGGAGCGGGTGGTCCGCGTCGATCGGGCCGAGGGGAAGCCATCGCGCACCCGTTTCCGCCGCTTGCGGGCCTATCCGGGGCCAGGCGGGGTTCTGGAACTGGTCGAGGCCCACCTGGTCACCGGCCGCACCCACCAGATCCGCGTCCATGCCGCCCATCTGGGCGCGCCCATCGCCGGGGATGAGAAGTATGGCGACGAGCCCATCAACCAGGCCCTGCGCCCGCTGGGGCTGCGGCGACTCTTCCTCCATGCCGCCGACCTGAGCCTCCAGCCCGCGCACCTCCCTGGGCCCCTGCGGCTACAGGCCCCGCTGCCTGCGGACCTCCAGGCCTTGCTGGCCAGGCTGGAGGAAATGGCTAAGAAGGAGTAAGGTATAGCCCTTGTCAGGAATTGAGTCAGGCATGGCCCGGTCTCTGGCGGGCGCTTGACAATTAAACTTATTATTATCAATAAGATATTGATGTAATTCCGGTCCCGGTCTGGCGTGCACCGTCCCCGATATCTTGCTCGGGCCCCCGCGTCTCGCTCCCCCGCCGCTGCTGATTAGCACGCTTCTTGCTTGATACTTGCTTAAGTACAGGTCATCCCCGACCATCGTCCGCTAGCCATTCTCCAGGTGCCATGTCCTTCAAACTGCTTGTCTTCGATTGGGACGGAACCCTCATGGACTCCGAGGCCCGCATCGTGGCCTGCATCCAGTCTGCCTTCGCCGATCTGGGGGAGATGCCCCCCCCGCGCGAGGTCGCCCGGGAGGTGATCGGGCTCGGCCTGGAGGAGGCCATGACCATGCTCTGGCCGGATGGCAGCGTCCTGCAGCGGCGTGAACTGGTCGATCGCTACCGCTTCCACTTTCTCGGTGGCAGCGAGGGTTCCTCCAGCCTCTTTCCCGGTGCCCGGGAACTGATCGAGGACCTCAACCAGCGGGGCCTGCTGCTGGCGGTAGCCACCGGCAAGAGCCGGCGCGGTCTGGAGTCCGCCCTGGCCAGTACCGGGCTGCGCGGTCACTTCCATGCCACCCGCTGCGCCGACGAGACCTATTCCAAGCCCCACCCGGAGATGCTGTTGCAGGTCATGGATGAACTGGGGGCCCACCGGTCCGAGACCCTGATGATCGGGGATACGGAGTACGACATGGAGATGGCCCGCAACGCCGGGGTGGCCGCCCTGGGGGTGGCCTATGGCGTTCACGGTCTGGAGCGGTTGCTGCGTCACGGACCCGTCGATTGCGTCCATGCCTTCGAGGAACTCCGTGACTGGCTGGAGCGGAACCTGGAGCCCTAAACCCGACCCCGCTCAGGGTTGGTACTGAAAACGCCAGACGTTATGGATGCGGGGGTTGCGGGCGAAGTCCTTGGGCAGGGTGGCGGCGGTGAGGTCGCGGATCTCCAGCCCGGCCAGCATATCGCACTCATCCTGCTTATTTGGCCCATTCAGCCCATCCGGTTCCTGACGCTGATCTGACCCCGCTGGCCCACCGGGACCCTTTCCGGGGGCCACCGGCCAGATGCTGACGCGAGGGACAGGCGCCGTGCCCAGGGCGGCGGCCAGGGCATCCCGGTCCAGCCGGAACCGGCGCAGGTTATTGGAAAAGATCAGGATGCCGCCGGGCTCCAGCAGCCGCAGGGCATCCCGCAGCAAGAGCGCCTGGTCGCGCTGGACATCCAGGGTCCCGGTCATGCGCTTGGAGGTGGAAAAACTGGGCGGGTCAAGGAGGATCAGGCCCCAGCGCCGCCGCCCGGCGCCCTCCCGGGGCCAGGTCAGGCAGTCCGCCTGGATGAGTTCGTGTCGCCGGCCAGCGAAGCCATTGAGGGCCAGGTTGCGGCCCGCCCAGTCCAGATAGGTGCGCGAGAGGTCCACCGTGGTGGTGCTCAGGGCCCCCCCGGCGGCGGCGTGAACGCTGGCGGTGCCGGTGTAGCCAAAGAGATTGAGGAAGTGCCGGCCCGCCGCCAGTTCGCCGATCAGGCGGCGGACCAGGCGGTGGTCCAGAAACAGGCCGGTGTCGAGATAGTCCTCGAAATTCACCAGAAACTCGAGGCCCCGCTCCTGGACCTGGAAGAAGCGGCGCTGATGGTCCAGGCGTTCGTACTGCTCCTTGCCGCGCTGGCGGCGGCGCACGCGCAGGAAGAGTTGCGCGGGCGGGATTTCCAGCACCTCGGGGATGACACCCAGGGCCTCCCGGAGCCGGCGGCGGGCGTCCCGGGGGTCGATGCTGGCGGGGGCCTCGTACTCCTGGACGTTGGCGATGCGCTCCCCGTCCAGGGTGGTGTAGAGATCCAGGGCGAGGTTGTACTCGGGCAGGTCGGCGTCGTAGAGCCGGTAACAGTCCACCCCCTCGCGCCGACGCCATTTGTCCAGGCTTTTAAGATTCTTGCGCAGGCGGTTGGCCAGCATCTCCGCCCCGGGGCCGCGCTGGGCGGGGGGTAGGGGGCGGGGCTGGTCGGCGACGAAGTCCTCTTCCCGCACCCTGAAGTGCAACAGCCGGCAGGGGAGGGGGCCGTTGTACAGGCTGTGGTAGCCCTGGGCCCGCAGCCCCAGGGCGTGGCCCAGTTCCGGGTTGCCGGTGAGGATCGCGGCCCGCCAGCCGCGGAAGCGTTCCCGCAGGACCTGGCCCAGCAGGGCGTAGAGGCCCGGCAGTTCCGCCGCCTCGCCCAGCCGTTCGCCATAGGGGGGATTGGTCACCACCAGCCCCCGGTCGTCCGCCCGACCCGGCGCGGCCTCCCGCAGCTCCCGGCACTCAAAATGGACCCGACCGGCCAGGCCGGCCCGGGCCAGGTTGTCGTTGGCGGCGCGGATCGCCGCCGGGTCCCGGTCATAGCCGCGAATCGCGCCCCCCTCGGCCGCCAGCCGGGCCAGGCCGGCACTGCGCCGCTCCCGGGCCTCCGCCAGCAGCCCCTCCCAGGGGCCGGGCTCATGGCCGCGCCAGCCCGTCAGGCCCCAGTGGCGGTGGCCCAGACCGGGGGCGATGTCGGCCGCGATCAGCGCCCCTTCAAGGCACAGGGTGCCGGATCCGCACAGGGGATCGACCAGGGCGGCCCCCGCCGCGGCCAGTTCCGGCCAACCGGCGCGCAGAAGGATGGCGGCGGCGAGGTTCTCCTTGAGGGGGGCGGCGCTCCCCAGCCGGCGGTAGCCGCGCAGGTGCAGGGAGTCGCCGGAGAGGTCCAGGCTGAGGGTCACCTGGTCCCGGTGCAGATAGGCCTGGACGCGCAGGTCCGGCGTCGCCCGATCGACGCTGGGCCGCTCCCCGCAGCGGGCCCGAAACCGGTCGACGATGGCATCCTTGACCCGCAGGGCGCCGAACTGGCTGTGACTGATGCCGTCCGCGGTGCCATCGAACTGGACGACGAAGCTGCCCCGGGGGGAGAGGTGCTCTTCCCAGGGGATGGCCGCCACCCCGGCGTAGAGGCTGTCGCTGTCCGCGGCGGGGAAGCGGGCTAGGGGCAGGAGGACCCGGTTGGCCACCCGGGACCAGAGACAGGCGCGGTAGGCGTCCGCCAGGGGACCGGAAAAGCGGGCGCCGCCGCGGGCCTCCTTGACCCCCGCCAGGCCGAGGGCCAGCAATTCGTCGGCCAGCAGGGATTCCAGGTGCCGGGGGGCGGTGGCGAAGAAGTCAGGCATCAGGGCGGGCGAAGGACGACGGGGGGACGATGCCCGGCATCTTAAGCCTTTTTGTCCCCAGCCCTCACGCCGCGGCGCCCCGCCCAGCGCGGAGAGCCCCGGCCCGCCGCCGCGGCGCTATGGCCAGGGCCGATAACGGTTATACTTCGCCGCAACGGTGTCCGGTTCAATTAGCCAAGCAATGCTTTAAATGCCCTCTCTGA
>ERZ1645187.166-NODE-166-length-62958-cov-11.706691_pt1 | contig 62958 bp, 42 predicted proteins | sample MGYA00575352_ERZ1645187 | MGnify/ENA primary metagenome ERZ1645187 (study PRJEB40837, sample SAMN11349314) | freshwater sediment metagenome | isolation source: river sediment | host: Sediment | place: India: Wazaribad , New Delhi | collected 2017-02-21 ... | reverse complement strand
GGATCGGTTGCAGTTGGCCTTTCAGCAATTTTATGGGGATTTGACGGCGTAGTCCTGACGCCACAACTATACAGATTAGATGTGATTTATGTTGTGTTTATTCTGCATTTAGTTCCTTTTTTACTGATGAATCTTTTCTTTTACAAAGAGTACCGGCATCTGAAAGCTATTTCGCCTAACGACCTTTTATATTTTCTTCTTATTAGTCTTTTTGGTGGGGCAATTGGCACACTTGCCATCGTAAAAGCGCTTTTTCTGCTTGATTTCAATCATCTTTCGATAGTGGTACTTCTTCAAAAGCTTCAACCGGTATTCGCCATCTCGCTTGCGACAATACTACTCAAAGAACCTTTGAAAAAGCATTTTGCCATATGGGCGAGTCTTGCCATATTAAGCGGCTACTTTTTAACTTTCGGTTTTGACGTCCCTGAGTTGGACTTCAGCGATAAAACGGCTAAAGCTGCGGCACTGGCTCTTCTGGCAGCTTTTTCATTTGGGAGTTCAACAGTTTTTTCGAAGAAAGTGCTAAATAGTTATCATTTCACTACTTCCACTTTTTTCAGGTATGGCTTCACCACCTTAATCATGACTTTTGCTATGATCGTTGCCGGAGATTGGGTTATAGCATTGAATACCACTCCTAAGGAATGGTTTTTTATTCTACTCATTGGTTTAACCACCGGTTCGGGAGCTATTTTTCTTTACTATTATGGTTTGCGTAATGTTAAGGCCATTGTAGCGACAATCAGTGAATTGCTTTTTCCGGTCTCAGCTGTTTTGTTCGACTATTTTATCAATGGAAGCGTCCTCTCCCCTGTTCAGTGGATTGCTGCAGCAGTCATGGTGTTTTCAATCATTCGGTTAAACTACAATGGCAGCAAAAAAATCAAAGATTTACCTTGATTCTGCTGCAAAAATGACGTATCTTAGCCTTAGTTAATAAGAAAAAGGAGGATGTCATGAACCAGGATTTGATACAAGTTTACACCGGATCAATCGTCGAAGCAAATTTCATCAACGAAATTTTAAAGGAAAACGGAGTTGGCAGCATTTTGCGCGACACGCTCAACGAAAGCATTATTGCCGGCTGGGGCTCCGGATCTCCGGAAGATTCGGCACTGATTTTTGTCGAAAATGAAATGTCGGCCAAGGCGATGAAAATCATTGAAGATTATCTTCAAACGCGTTAATGTAGTGGAGCAGTGTTTACACAGGTATTTTGTTGGCGACAGGGAATTGATTAGCAGTTGTGATTTCATTCCGGAACATTTTGAAGGAGAGAACTATCTATATGAAGTTATAAGAATTGTTTCGGGTAAGCCTCTCTTTTTAGAAGAGCACCTGGTAAGACTGGAAAGGGGTTGTATTCAATCAGGCATTCCTTTTCCCGGTTTTCAAAAGTTGAAGCAACGAATCAAAGCACTTATTCAGGCGAATAGCATTGACAGCGGCAACATAAAATTGATGCTTGCACCACCTTTTTCCGGTTCAAAGTTTAAAGTGGCACTGTGGTTTATTCCGTCTTTTTATCCGTCCTCGGCGATATATGAAGGTGGAGTTGAAGTAGCTTTGTATGATCAGTCACGTGAAAATCCAACTCTCAAAATCTTCAACCGGCAGTATAAAACAGAAACAAGCGAAACTATAAAGAAACTTGGTGTTTACGAGCTGCTTCTCACACGAGATGGTCAGCTTAGTGAAGGCAGCAAGTCGAATGTTTTTTTTGTTTTAGATGATGATGTTTTTACACCTCCGTCTGATCAAGTTCTAGCTGGAGTTACCCGGCAAAAAGTCATCAGGATTTGTCAAACCAACAACATCCAATGCATTGAAAAACCTGTCAATACACACGAAATCAATCGTTTCGAGGCTATTTTCTTAACCGGAACTTCGCCGGGTGTTATTGCCGTGAATAAAATTGGCAAAAGCTTTCATTTCAACGTAAATCATCCTGTAACCGTAAAAATTGCCAAAGATTATCAATTGCAGTGCGCAATGAATATAGAAAGCTTTGTCTGGTGACGTGAAAAGTTTAATTTTGTGCACAAACACAATTTACATTGGTAAAAAGGGCATTAATTTTTCTGTTTTTCCTTTCGGTTCTAATACCGTTCAGAATAAGCGCACAGATTGCATCGGTTGATAATGTATGTCTTGATGAACAGGAGATAAAATTGGTTAATCTGATCAATCAGCTCAGGGTTCAGAATAATCTACCAATCATTGCATTATCACGTTCACTTTCTTTTGTGGCAAAACTCCATGTGTATGATTTACAGCTTAATAAACAGGATACAAGTATTTGTAATGCCCACAGTTGGTCTGACAAGGGAAAATGGACACCCTGTTGTTATAACAGCTATGTGCTGAAGAACAACTGCATGTGGGACAAGCCGAAAGAATTGACTTCATATAATTTCAGAGGATACGAATTGGTTTATAACGAAGAAGGAATCGTTTCGGCCGACAGTGTATTCAAGCTTTGGAAATCAAGTGAGGAAGTGTTGGATATGTTGTTATCAAGGGCCTCTGACAGTGATAAAAAATGGCTTGCTATCGGAATTGGAGTTAGCGAAAACTACGTTTCTGTCTGGTTTGGACAAAGACCTGATCCAACACCAAAGCCAGCAGGATGCTTCGAATTGAAAAATGATGCTTTGCAATCAACTGCAGATCAACCCATTAATATGACAATGAGTGACAAAGCAGCAAAGTATTACCTGATTTATGGCAGTTTTACAAACAAAGGCGATGCAGAGGAAGCATTAAAACGTTACAAAAACGCTGGCTTTTCAAAAGCATCAATTGTTGTGAAAGAAAGAAAATACCGTGTTGCCCTGGATGTTTGTACGAACCTCAAGGATGCCATGAAGAGCAAAGAAAAATACAAAGATTTGTATCCTGAAGCCTGGATCTACAAGGAATAAATTGAATCTGTAATAGCTAATATACTGATTAAAAGATGAATATAACTTTAACACTGAAAATAGCTACAATAATCTTGCTGTGCATGGTAACTGCAAAAGCTATGTTTTCGCAGTTCGCGGTTTTTAATCCGGCGGAGTTTGAAAAGAACGAAGGATTGCTAATGACCTGGGCTTACGAACCGGGGTTAGACACGCTGATGGCCAATATCACAAAGGTAGCTCAGCAAACTGCGAAGGTTTGGATTTCTTACAATCCTGAAAATACAGCGGTTGACACCATTATAATCAGGGATTTTATTCTTTCACAAGGTGCGTCGTCTGATAACCTTTTTTTTATTCCGGCACTCAACGAAACTTCATGGATAAGAGACTTTGGTCCGAATGTTCTTTATGGCAATTTTGGGCAGGGAAACCAGAGATATTTACTGGATATGAGATATAGTGGATATGGCCGGCCAAATGATGATTCATTTCCGGTCCAACTCTCCGGCTTGTGGGGCTGGACGCGCGTTGACCTGGACCTTGAGGCAGAAGGCGGAAATCTTTTGTTTGATGGTTTAACAAGAGGGTTTGCAACAACAAGAATACAACAGCAAAATCCTGAACTGAGTGCTTCGATGATCCGAAATATGCTCATTGACAAATTCAACCTGATGGATTTTACCTTTCTTCAAAGTCTTACAAACAGTGGAGGCGGCAATTGGCAACATGCTGATATGTTTATGAAGGTGCTTGACTATGAAACATTGCTCGTTTCATCATATCCTGACAGCTTACCTTACCATAACATACTGGAATTTAACATTATGATTCTTGAAGGATTAAGCAATCATTTCAACAAACCATACAGAATCATTCGCATTCCGGCACCGCCTAAGGCAGACGGAACATTCGCAATCTCGCAGAATGATGAGATGCGTACCTATACCAACTCGCTGATTATCAACAATACAATTATTGTTCCCTCCTATGGCATTAGCAGTTATGACGATCAGGCAGCACAAATATACACAGAAGCTATGCCTGGTTATAAGATCATTATGGTTGATGCGCGCTACATAAGTCAAATTAATGGCGGAATCAGACGTATAACAAAAGAAGTTCCGGCGCCATTGTTCATGCGTATCATACATCGTAAGGTAACCGGTGTTCAGGAATATAGTCCCGAAATGTATCTTTACAGTAATTGTGAGTCAAATTCGGGTATTCAGGGAATGTGGTTGTATTATAAAGTAAACGATGAGGAGAAATACAATAAAGTACCCGTGTATATGGCTTGTCCTCAAAACATTGGAATCATAGAAAACTTAAAACCAGGCGACAAGGTATCTTATTACCTTGAAGGTGTATCGGCAGGTGGTGCAACAATGACCTACCCCGGAGGTGCGCCCGCTGCTAATTTCACTTTCTGGTATGAATCTGTTGTTGGCAATGAATCAATTATTGCCCACCGCAGTGATTTACGTCTGATTCCAATTAGTAATACCGGAAATTTTATTTTGAGCGGATCAAACTTACCGGAAACAGGAATTATTCAGGTAATTGATTTGTCAGGACAGCTTCTGTATCAAGCAAATGTTCATGCAAACAGTGTGATTGACAGCAATCTGAAAGCTGGTGTATATATTGTTAACTTTCTTTCCGGGAATAGTCGTTTTACATCTAAACTTCTGGTTGTCAATTAGACAGATTTCAAACTCTGTGAAATAATTTAGTTCGGAAGATGATATTTGAGCTCGACGATGATAGCATTCTGTTTCCTCCGGCAAAATATGCAGAGGAGGATGGACTGTTGGCATTTGGTGGCGATTTGTCAGCGTCACGACTATTAGAGGCCTACAAAAATGGCATTTTTCCCTGGTTTGAAGAAGGTTCTGAATATTTATGGTGGTCGCCTGACCCACGGCTGGTGATAAAACCATTGGAGGTAAAGGTCTCGAAGTCATTACGCAAAGTATTAAAAGACAACATTTTTGAAATCAAATTCGACACAAATTTTCCCGAAGTTATGAAAGCCTGTGCCGAAACGGCAAGAAACGGCCAAACCGGCTCGTGGATAACTGAAGAGATGATAGCTGCCTATAGTGTTTTGCATGAAATGGGGTTTGCACATTCTATTGAAGCTTATCGGGAGGACAGGCTCGTTGGTGGTTTGTATGGTCTTGCAATCGGGAAGGTTTTTTTTGGCGAATCTATGTTTCACCAAGCGGATAATGCATCAAAGGTGTCGTTTGTGAAGTTGTGTAATTATTTGGCTGAACAAGATTTTAAACTTATTGACGCTCAACAAGATACTCCTCACCTAAGAAGCTTAGGCGCTTATACTATTCCGCGTACAGAATTCCTGCTTAAGTTAAGCAGATATGTTGATCTCCCCACGTTAACAGGTAAATGGGCACTTTCGTCTGAAACCACAAAATCAACAAGCATTATTAATCAAGAAACATAAAGAGATGAATTCGCAAGATTTTATGAATGAAGCTGTTAAACTTGCCAAAAGTAACCTGGAAAGTTTAAAAGGTGGTCCATTTGGTGCAGTAGTAGTGAAAGACGGAAAAATCGTAGGGAGAGGTTTTAACAGTGTTACATCACTGAACGACCCGACAGCCCATGCAGAGGTGATGGCGATCAGGGATGCATGTAAAAATCTTGAATCATTTCAGCTTGATGGCTGTGAAATTTATTCGTCATGTGAGCCTTGTCCGATGTGTCTTGGCGCAATATATTGGGCACGCCCTGCCAGATTGTATTTCGCTGCCAGTCGGGAGGATGCAGCCCGGGCAGGTTTCGACGACTCTTATATCTATGAGCAAATACCTTTGGCACCCGAAATAAGGGATTTGCCCACCGTGAAACTCGACGCTGCCGGAGCAATAAAGGTTTTCGAGGCCTGGAATAATACAGATTCCAAAACCTTGTACTAATTTCAAAATGATATCAACCAAAAACCTGGAATCTGCCGCTCAGCTATTGTTAAAAAGCAAGTCAACGATAGCCTTTACCGGAGCCGGTATATCAGTTGAAAGTGGAATACCTCCATTCAGGGGTAGTGATGGTATTTGGAACAATTATAACCCCAGAATACTGGATATCAATTACTTTTATCGGTTTCCTGAGAAATCTTGGCCGGTTATTATTGAATTATTTTACGATTTTTTTGAAGACAAAACACCTAATCAAGCCCATCTGACACTTTCTGCCTGGGAATCACACAACATGCTCGACGGAATAATTACACAAAACATTGACCATCTTCATCAAAGTGCCGGCAACAAAAAAGTTTATAATTTTCATGGTAATGCCCATTTCCTGATTTGCCGAAAATGTGGCTGGAAGGGAGAAAAAACAGCTGAAATTCTTGCGAAGATTCCACCTGAATGTCGTCGATGTGGCGCACTTCTTAAACCTGATTTTGTCTTTTTTGGTGAAAATATTGCACCCGATATTTATGAGATGTCCGTTGAAGCAGTTGAAAAATGTGATGTTTTGTTGATAATTGGCACCTCCGGCGAAGTAAGTCCTGCCAACCAGCTTCCGCTCCTTGCAAAGCAAAATGGAGCAAAAATTATTGAGGTCAATCCGGTAACTTCTTACTACACACAATCTATTACCGACATTTTTCTTCAGGGAAAGGCCACAGAATGCCTTTTAGAGTTAAATAAGCTATTACAGTTAAATCATTAGAAATGAAAAAGATCATTTTGTTCGCTATCTCAGTCTTCATCTTTGCTTTCGCAAAACCGCAAGCTTCGGTTGAAAACCTAATTTTGCTGGAAAACTATTACCAAAAATCCATTGCTGACTGGAATGTACCCGGCATGGCAGTGGCAATTGTAAGTGCAGACAGCATTTTGTTTGCCAGGGGATTTGGCGTCTGTGATGTCGAAAAACCGGCAAAGGTGGATGAAAATACACTCTTTGCAGTAGCAAGCAACACCAAAGCCTTCACTTCGACAGTATTGGCAATTTTGGTTGACGAAGGAAAACTTAGATGGGACGACAAAGTGCAACAGCATTTAACATGGTTTAGGCTCTACGACCCTTATGTTAGCTACAATATTACCATCAAGGATTTGCTCAGTCACCGTAGCGGATTGAAAACATTTTCAGGTGATCTGATCTGGTATGGGAGCAATTATTCGCGTGAAGAGGTTATAAGAAAGGCAGCTTTTCTCAAACCTTCCTACGGTTTCAGGGAACGTTTCGGGTATTCGAATATCATGTATCTTACTGCAGGTGAAATCATTCCACAACTTACCAACCAAAGCTGGGACAACTTTGTTGAGCAACGGCTACTGCGACCGATTGGTATGATGCGATCAGTTTTGCACGTCTCAGACTTAAAAGAAATGAGTAATGTTGCCCAGCCACACACCTATGTTGACGGGGAATTAATAAAGTTACCATGGCTGGCCTGGGACAACATCGGGCCGGCGGGATCGCTCATATCCAGTGCAAAAGATATGGGATTGTGGTTGCAGTTCAACCTGAACCTGGGAAAAGCCGGGAATCAGCAAATTGTTTCATCGCAGCGTATTCGTGAGTTACAACAGGCACAAACTGTCAATGACATAAGCCAAACTTCGTCGCAACTTTTTCCGAGCACCCATTTCAAAGCCTATGGAATGGGTTGGAGCCTGATGGATTATCTGGGAAAGAAGATCGTAAGCCACAACGGAGGCTATGATGGTATGATTTCGCAAACAGTACTAATTCCTGAGATGAATCTTGGGTTTGTTATCCTTACAAACAGTTTATCCTCAATCTATTATCCATTGATGTACAAAACACTCGATGTTTTACTCGGGAATACAGATCAACGTGATTGGAGTGCCGCAATACATGAGTTGATTGAGCTGGGCGATAAAGCTGCGAAGGAAGAGCGTGAAAAAATTGAATCGCAAATTAACCCGCAATTGCCTGCATCCCTGCCTTTGGAAGCCTATACCGGTCATTATTCCTGTTCAATTTACGACAGTGTTGATGTTAGATTGGTGAATGATCAATTGTATTTAAGCATGACATCAACTCCTGATTTTCAAGGGCCACTCACCCACTTCCGCAGCAATACCTTTAAGGTCGTTTTTCCGGCTGCACCTTCATTACCGCCAGGTTTTGCAACCTTTACCATCAATAGATCCGGCGATGTTGAAAACCTTGAAATTTTTATTGATAACCCTGATTTTGATTTCACTGAGCTTAAATTAGTCAAAATAAATCAGAAGTAGCATCCATTTATCTTTACAATCTCCAAACAAATCGGTGAAATAACTGTTATTTATAAAAAATTTACAATGAAACAGTTATTTATCATTTTTACATTTATGGTGTTCAGTTTAGGTGCTATTGCTCAAAATACTTTCTATGATTTTGTTGTCAAGGATATTGATGGAAAAGATTTTGCACTTTCCTCGCTTAAGGGCAAAAAAGTCATGGTTGTAAATACTGCCTCAAAGTGTGGGCTCACCCCTCAATATGAGGCTCTCGAGAAGCTGTATCAAACCTATGGGGGCGAAAATTTTGTTATTATCGGATTTCCGGCTAACAATTTTTTAAAACAAGAGCCGGGTTCCAATTCCCAAATCAAGGCGTTTTGCACTGAGGAATATGGTGTGTCTTTTCCAATGATGTCGAAGATTTCTGTCAAGGGCGATGATATGCATCCACTCTATCAATGGCTTACTGAAAAATCAAAGAATGGTGTAGAAGATTCATCGGTTAGCTGGAACTTTCAAAAATACCTCATAAGTAAAGAAGGCAAACTAGTCAAAGTTATTAGCCCGCGTACCGATCCGATGGATGAGGAAATTATCGAATGGATCAGGAAAAACTGATTTAATACAGAAAGAGGTAAAGCACAAAAAGCTTTACCTTTTTTTATCCCAAATTTCCTTGTACAAGTCCTCCGTCATGACTAATTGTCTGTCCGGTCACAAAGCCCGAAAGCGGAGACAATAACCATGTAGCAAGCACCGCCAGCTCATCGGCACTTCCGAGACGACCGACAGGAATTTGATGTATCAACTCCTTCCTCGCTTCATCAACGCTGCTGTTATTTGTATAAGCTTTTCGTTCGAATAGTCTTTTCATGGCAGCAGTATCATGATAGCCCGGAGCAAGGATATTTAACGTAATGTTCTGATCAGCAATATCTTTAGCAAGGCTTTTCACAAATCCTACCACAGCAAGTCGCAATGAATTACTTAATACCAATTGGTCAACAGCTTGCTTCACACTCACACTTTCAATAAAAAGCAGTCTGCCATAACCTTGTTTTTGAAAAACAGGTATTATTTTATGGCAAAAGGAAACTTTCCAACGGAGTAATAAATTGTATGCTGTATCCCAATCGTCGAGCGAGGTTTCAAGGAAAGGTCTTGCCGGCGGACCACCAGCGTTAATAAGCACACCATCAACAAAGCGATTACTACAGGCAGCGAAAATACGCTCCTGCGTTTGACGCTCGCTGACGTCCCCAACAATAATTTGCAGATTAGAAGGAAACATTTTCTGAAACGACAGTAAAACAGATTCTGTCCGTGCAACTGCAAGCACAGTGGCTCCTTCATCGAGCAAGCGCTCCGCTATGGCACGGCCAAAACCACTTCCGGCTCCTGTTACAATAAAGAAACGCCCGGCAAGATTTAAGTCCATAAGTCAAAAGAATCTGAGTGGTTAATAAACTGTAAAGCCCAGCATCAGCAATTAATCAATTAATTCTGCGTACGGTACAAGGTTTCGCTTCGATCAGGACCTGTGCTTACAATGCGAACAGGCACTTTTGTATGAGACTCGATGAATTGAATATAATTCTCAAATGCTACGGGCAAATTTTCTGTTGTATTCAGTTTTCTTATTGTTGTCTTCCAGCCGGGCAGCTCAAAATACTGGGGTACAAGTGTCTGGTTACATGCTTCGAACGGTAAGTGATCAATTGTTTGACCATTGTGATTGTAGGCCATGGCAACCTTGATGGTTTCAAGCTCGTCCATTACATCCGCTTTCATCATAACAAGCTCATCCACACCATTTAACATGATTGCATAATTGAGTGCAGGGATATCCAGCCAACCACAACGACGCGGGCGACCGGTAGTTGATCCAAACTCATTTCCCCTGGCCCGTAGCACATCACCTGTCAGGTCAAGGAGCTCAGTCGGAAATGGGCCGCTGCCCACTCTGGTGCAGTAGGCTTTAAAAATTCCAATTACTTTCCCGATTTTGGCAGGGGATATTCCTAAACCAGAGCAAACACCGGCAATTGTAGTGTTTGAAGATGTTACATATGGATAGCTTCCGAAGTCAATATCCAGCAATGAACCCTGCGCACCTTCAGCAAGAATATGCTTTCCTTTTTTAATTAAATCATTAATAAAGTATTCGCCATCAACAAGTTGCATTTCTCCCAATTGATATGCACATTCAAGCCATTTTTTCTCATATGAATCGAATGATAGTCCGTCAATCAAGTGCTCATTGAAATTAAACTGGTGCATATCAATCAATTGCATGTGCTTTTTCTTCAATTCCTGATAGTTCTTTTCAAAATGAGGCGAAGATAAATCACCGACTCTCAGACCATTTCGGCTTATTTTATCAGTGTAGGTCGGACCAATTCCTTTGAGCGTAGAACCGATTTTGGCAGCCCCTTTCGTGTTTTCGTATGCAGCATCAAGCAACCGGTGTGTTGGGAGAATGAGATGAGCTTTTCGGCTGATATACAAATTCTTATCAGCCTGTGGATTGGTGTCTTTAAGCTTTGAAAGCTCTCTCTGCATGATCAATGGATCAATAATTACTCCATTGCCTATCAGGTTGATTGTGTTTGGGTTAAAAATTCCTGAAGGAATGGTATGCAGAACAAATTTTTTTCCTTCGAATTCGATTGTATGGCCTGCATTCGGCCCTCCCTGAAACCTGGCAACTACATCATATTCAGGTGTTAATACATCCACAATTTTACCTTTGCCTTCATCTCCCCATTGAAGGCCCAATAATACATCTACAGCCATAACTAATAATTATTTGATGAAAAGCAGCACGGCAAATCACCCTCCGTCTGCACAACGGTTGGCAAAGTTAAGCGAAAAGAACTTCACATTACCTTCCTAAGGAAGAAAAAGCTTATGTCACAGTAATTCTGTTAGTTAACTAAGCTTCCAGAACTTGTTCGTTTTTGATACGGCCATAGAAAGTCAGGGCATGGTGGGTCACCTCAACACCAAGAAGCTCTTCGACAGATTTCTGTATCTCCTGAATTCGCGGATCACAAAACTCCAAAACAAGCCCATTGTCAATACTAACAAAGTGGTCGTGCTGCTTAAACTTGAACGACCGCTCAAATTGGGCGCAGTTATTTCCGAACTGATGCTTCGTTACCAAAGAGCAATCTAACAGTAATTCAATTGTATTATAAAGGGTTGCACGACTCACCCGGTACTTATTGTTTTTCATTCTGATATAGAGCGTTTCGATGTCGAAATGACCCTCGGTTGCATAGATTTCTTTCAGAATGGTGTACCTCTCGGGTGTTTTCCGATGACCTCTTTGTTCGAGATAATCAGTAAAAATCTTTTTAACTGTTTCAAAAGTATCTTTCTTACCTTCACTCATATAGTTTCGCTTTTAAAGCAAACAGGTCCGCAAGCAGCAGAACCAGTACGAAATTTGGATGATATTTTAAATAACTTTGCCTCAGCAATTGCTTCGGTTCACTGCGTAAAATTAGCAATTTGTTTTAAATTAGAATGAATAAAAATAAAATAAAGCATTAGATATTTAAAACGTTGTTAATATGACTATTACGTTTTGTTACTTAATCTTTTTACCGTAAATCATTCAATATGGCCTATTCAGATGCACTTAAAGCGGTGTGTGAACATTTCTCACTGAATCAATCATCAACTAACCCAAGGCAACAGATTGACAAAATATCAGGGCTTGATGAAAGGCTCGCAGAACTTCTAAGCGCGATTAAGAATGCTGAGGAAGTGTATAATTTTGTGTATTCAGATTATGAGATGAGACATAAAATCAAAGAAGTTTGGGAGCAAAATTGTGCTCAATTGAAAGGACTGGTTGATAAATCGCAACTCGAATTGCAGAAATATTGCCTTCAGGCAGGTATTAATCTGGGTTTAGAATGAAAAGGTGGCGTTTTGGCTGAAAAATCAGGTAAAAACCGAAAGTTAAAATGTTTTTATATTTACCTCAAATTCAATGTATTAACTGATCGGTTAATGACGTTAAATGCGTTGAAAGTAAACAATAAGTTTAAATAACTAACAAAAAGAAAATGAATAAGTTGTCAGTTTCAAAAAAAATGCGAAATTTGCAGTCCATTTTATTAACATTTAAGCATTAAAATTAAGTATTATGCCAGCAAAAATGAGATTACAACGTCATGGTAAAAAGGGTAAACCATTTTATCATATTGTAATTGCGGATGGTCGTGCACCACGGGACGGAAGATTTATCGAGAAGATTGGCACCTACAACCCAATTACTAATCCAGCCGAGATCAATATTGACCTCGAAAAAGCAGTGAAGTGGCTTCAAAATGGAGCTCAGCCCACTGACACTGTGAAAGCTATTCTTTCTTACAAAGGCGTTCTTTACAGACTACACCTTTTAAAGGGTGTTAAAAAAGGAGCATTAACAGAAGAACAAGCTGAAGTGAAGTTCCAAAATTGGCTAAACGAAAAAATGGCCAAGATTGAAGCGAAGAAAAAAGGATTGAGTGATGCGGAACGCACCGAAAGAAAAAAGGCGCTTGAAGCTGAAAACAAAGTGAAAGAAGCTAAAGCAGTTGAACTTGCCAAAAAAATGGCGGCTGCGCTGAAAATTGAGACTGAAGAAGCAACAGTTGAAACTGATACTGAAGCTGGTACAGAAGTATAGTTTCTTGAAAGTATGGAATTTGAAGCCGGTTTTTGCCGGCTTTTTTTATTTTTGTCAATAACGAATGAATGACGTGCGTCAATAGATGCCATAAGTGAAAGACTGATTACTTTATTAAATTATCGCAAATGCAAAAGGAAGATTGTTTTTATTTTGGGAAAGTGATTAAAACCCACGGGATAAAAGGCGAAATAAGCATCAGAATTGATGCCGACTCTCCGGATGCGTATAGAAATATTGCCTTTTTCTTTTTGGAAATCAGAAAAAGCCTTATTCCTTTTTTCGTTTCGAAGATGGGAGTCCAAAGTGACAAAGCCTACGTTAAACTTCAGGATGTTGACACGGTGGAAAAAGCTGCTGAATTGGCTGGCCTGGAGATTTACCTTCCGCTGGAAATGCTTCCCAAGCTGAGCGGTAATAAGTTCTATTTCCATGAAATGCCCGGATTTAAGGTTGTTGATGCTGCATTTGGTCCAATGGGAACAATTGAAAAGGTTTTGGAATATCCGGGGCAAGCCATCTTTCAAATCATGCTGAATGGCAAAGAAGTGCTGATTCCTATTCAAGATGAAGTGATCGAGCGCCTGGATCGTCGTTCCAAAACAATATACGTCAAAGCACCTGATGGTCTGATAGAGCTTTATCTTAATTCGTGAGCAGCAGGTGAACAAACCCTTTCATTTTCGCAGGTTTAGCATGGAGCATGATGCTTCGACCATGAAGGTAGGCACAGATGCTGTTGTACTCGGTGCGTGGGTGAAAGTCCCGGCCGAGGGCGCTGTTCTGGATGTAGGAACAGGGTCCGGAATATTGGCATTGATGATTGCCCAACGAACACAAAGTTGCCTGATCAATGCAATAGACATTGACAGTGAGTCAGTTAAACAAGCCACATCCAATTTCATGCGATCAAGATGGAGTTCCCGACTGAAAGCATTCTGTGCTGATTTTTCACAGCTTGAACAGACCGACAATGATGGAACCTTTGATCTGGTAATTAGCAATCCACCATTTTTCACAAGTGTTTTTAAAACGAAACATATTAGGAAAAATCTGGCAAGGCATACAGATACTCTATCGCATAAAGATCTAATTAGCAATTCATTCAGAATATTGAAATCTACTGGCACGTTTGCAGTAGTGATTCCTGCTGACCAATCGCAGCAATTTGAAAAGATGGCTTTTGATGCAGGATATAGTTGCCAACGAAAATGCATGGTTGTTCCGGTTGAGGGTCGCGACTCAAACAGGGTAATGTATGAGTTTGTAAAGAAAACAATAGAAAAGCCGGAGCTTGAAACATTTACCATCAGATTACTTAATGGCAGTTTTACTCCGGCTTATTCAAAATTACTTGGTGATTTCTATCTTGGTCTGGGTTAATTATTTAACCACCATCTTGCTCCTGTAAACTTTTGATCCGTCATTCACTTCAACAACATATAAACCGGGTGTCAAACCATGGCTTTCCAGCGAATTTTGGCCTGAAACATTGAAAAACTGTGCTGCAACAAAGCCCTTGTTGTCAAAAATCTTAACATCAAAATTGCGGTTATCACTACTGATAATATAAAATTTACCGGCATTTGGGTTAGGTGAGATAAGGTATTGATTTGAAGTGAGCTTTTCGCCTAGGTCAATCATAGTAGTTGTACCGGGGAATGTTACCTTGTCAACCCAGGCACAATCGCTGCCACTTGCAACAGTAATATCTTTCACATATGACCAGCGCAAAACATGACTACCTTCATTTATCGGGTAACTTACTTCCTGCCAGGCAATTTCACCGGCCCACTTGTCAATTTCGTTATCATCAATAAAGAATTTCAGGTAATCGTAGCCAGCCTCCGACGAAACTTTACGTGCAAACTTGATTTGGTCATTGCCCATAACAATGAGGCTTATCCACAGGTCGGATTGCTGGCTGTGGTCAATGACACCTGACTTTGCAGCGAAACTACCCTCAAAGGCATTTCCCATCGAAATGGTCCAGTTTGCATTGCCGCCATGGTGCCATTCATATGTTTCAAAGTTTCCACTTTCAAAGTCTTCAATTCTCAACCCAACCGAAAGCAGCAGGTTCTCGCTTACTGAGTAGTCGCCGTCAATGGCATTTAGCGCTAAAGAAATGACTGTTCCATATGGTGTTGCGGAATTTACAGTCATTGTGAAGGCATGTTCAATCAGTTGACCCGGCTGGATATTATCAATAGTAAAAGTTCCGTTTTCGATGGTTAACCATGGGCTTTGGCTACTTAAAACAAAATCAACCGAACCGGCGCTGCTTCCGCTGTTGCTAAGACGTGCCACGAATTGTACCGTTTCGCCTGCATCGAGCATACCATTGTTATTGCCAGCCTGGTCGTTGATGGTGTAGTTGCCAATTTGAAACTGTGGAGCGGCAACTGTAAAACCAAAACTACTCATCCATGTGTTAGTACCATCGGTGGTTGTGAGTTGGAAAGTGACCAATTGTTGATTCGGGATTCCATGTGCGATTGTAAGTCCGGCTGCGTTTACCGTCGAAACTGTATCGCCTGCATTGAGTTGATTGATCGTGAAGACGGAGTTTGTTATTGTGATATAAGGATTGTCGGTAGATAATGTAACCGTCAGGTTATTGGCAGTTTCAAGCCCAACATTGCGCATTGCCATCATAAGTTGAATTGTTTCGTTGTAATCAGGCAGGCCGTTGTTATTTCCACCGGTCTGATCATTTATTTCGTGATGGCTATAAACCACATAGGGCCCATTGGCCGGGATAAACGTCAAAGGAAGTGTTTGTGTGAGACAATTATTCCCAGAAACAATCAAACTGGCGTTACCAATCTCTGTGACTGGTATATCAAATTGAAGGTTTGCAATTCCGTTAATATCTGTCAATGCCCTTGCAATCAATTGATTATTATATAAGACGCTACAAACAGCATCTTTCATTGGCAAACCGCCAACAGAAACAGTTGCAGAGGTTTCAGTCGTTCCAAGAATTAGTTCGGACGAGTAACTAACCTGCGGCACAACAGGTTCTGCCGACCAAACGCGCAATCCCGGATCGCCGAGGATGTTTAAATCATAGAAATTCCATCTTAAGGCTCCGTCTTCCCATTGTCCAGGAGCAGTAACCCAAGGTGCTGTCATGATCTTGGCATCGGAAAGCGCAGGTCCGAGTGCAGCAATTTTATCCGTAAAAATGGCATCCGTCATCTCGCGGTGAAGGTGTGCAGCAGGTCCTTCTGTTTGGCCTTCGTTGAACCAACCATAGCGTGAATTACCAATAACTGCGGCAGCAAAATTTTCGATCGTTACCATTTTTTCGAGGATACAATCATTGTAATCAAATGATCCACAATCACATCCATGTGTATGAAAAATTGAAAAGTTGCGAATAACTCCATTGGTCTGCGCAAAATTGGCATTGGTGATATCGGAGTTTGACATCTTTGCAACATAGGTCTGGCTGGCGTGGCCAACATGATGAACATATTGTTTACCCTGGTTGATGGCATTGCGCAAGTCGCTTGCTGACCAGTTTGAATTTGACTCATACATGGTTTGTATGGTGTAATTTGAAGGAATACCATTGGTAAAATATCCATTATCGCTACGGGGGCCAACCAATAACTCAAGGTAGTCGCTACCCCAGGTGATAGGGTCGTCATAGAGGTGCTCACCAACCAATAGTGGTTTGGTAAACTCACCGAGAACCGGCTGTGTCTGGTATTTCAGGCTTTTGTTGATCAAATTGTTAAGCTCTGTTGCATTGCTAAACGGAAAGCGTCCGACACCAATTTCAGGCAACAGGTCATCCTCGCCGGGTTCGCCCCATTTGGTATCGCCATCAGAGTTCCAGTTCCCGTCGAGACCTGCATAATAAAGGTCGGCCGGAATGGCGTTGTCGGTATAGCCACTGCCGGATTGTACATAGCAGTAAAACCCGCGATACGGAACAAGTTCAACATCGCCGCCAAGGAGCACGGTGTTGATTTGATTCTCCTGGTATTTCTGGATAATGAAATTTCTGATTTTCATCTGCAAATCAGTGCCGCTTACATTGCTGTTGATGTACTCAGTCGTAACCACCTGACTTCTGTCTCCCTTGGCCAGATACATTGAAACAAGAGGTTGAAACGAAGCAACATAGCTTTGCGGTGTGATAATTAACAACTCAAAGTCGCCGGCTGATCTTGATTTGTGCGGGTACATATTGATCATTTCAGGATTCTGGGCAAGTTTTTTAACCGTATTCAGAACTTCATCTGAGGTTTTCAGATTCGCCTCGGCTCTGGTTCTATCAGCCACGGTTTTGGTTTGGATAGTCACTTTAACATCAGTGAAATAGTAGAGTTTGCCCTCTGCAGGAATATATTCAACCGGGCTAAAAGATGCAAATGCAAAAGCGAATCCGTTGAGATACTGAGTGATAACCCGATTCTCTTCTTGATATGGATATGGGATACTGCTCTTGTATATAGCAAGATTTTTTTGAAAAGGGCTCACCTTTGTCTCTGAGAGCGGTTTTGAAGATTGAGCAGGATATAGCTCGAATGTCCCGGGGATAGCAACTTTTCCACTTTTCTCAATTGTAACTGACACTGCTTCTTCACCCGGTGGTAACAGCAAGCTGACCGATTGATATGGCAACAACGGCTCCCCTACCCTGTTGGTTAGCATGGTTTGTTCAAAACTGATCACATCATGACCTAATCTTTTCTGCAAACCGGGATGTGAAAACTGATAAGTTTGGGTTATTTCGGAAGCGAGCGACGTGAACCCGACAATAACAACAACTAGAAGTGCTAAAACTCTTTTCATAATAAAAGGAATAATTGATAACTATCTGTATTATAATTAAATACAAAAATTAAGTAGTTTATTGAAGCCTCAAAATTAAGTTTTTAAAAGGTATAAACATCATTTTTTCCATATAATTTGAGTGATTTTCAGGACTTTGTTAATCTGCATTTATTGAGATATCAAAAAGCCTGTTCCAGAAAGTGTTTGACATCATTAATTTGTCATTTCCATTTTTTGTTAAAATCTTGTCAAAATCATTCCTGAAAAACACATCGTTGGAGTTACTACAGAAGTCGTTGATATTCAGTCGTTCGTCAACTTTATAGTGTTTGATTATCAATTTTTTAGGCATAAGGTATTTTAATGATTGTTTTAAAAACATCCATTTCAGCTTCTCTTTTTGTACGATGGAAAAATGCCAGTTCGGATTAGGCAGCTCTGCCAGACTCCCCGGAAGAAGTTCGAAGAGTTGCGAAAACAGGCCTCCATGCTTTTTAAGATGCATTGGCAGACGCATTGCACTATCAAAAAAATCAGGATTATAGTATGGTGTTGTTGTCCAGATGAAGTGTCTGTTTCGGTCTTCGCCTTCAAAGAGCCAGTTCATTGCCCTTTCCTGCATCGTGAAGTTAAGATAGCGAGCTTCCAACGAAAGATCGCCGTAGGCTAATAAGCTCTCTTTTATTGAGTTAACAATTGCTGTTTTGTCTATACCCAATATTTCGGAAACTAGGGCAATGTCAACAGAACCATGTTTTTGCCACAGTACTTTTATTAGGTGGCCGATTCCGGTCAAAGGAATTGGCGGTCTAAGGTCGTCGAGGGTTTTGTCGCCACCGTCGCCGGTTAGCATAGTCAAGTTGTTGATTTGGTAGGTTCTGAGAAAAGGCATGATAAAAGCCATTTCAGCTCCATTCAAGCCATGTTTAATTTTTTTCAGACATAACACATCATTCCTATGAACTTCGGCTAACTCAATAATTTCGTGTTGAGTCGAACATCCTAATCTATTTGCAAGTTGTCTTGCAATTTTAACATCAGTTTGTGACGAAAGTGTATTATCGTCGTAGGTAACCATAGGAATTGTTATGTTCTTCTTCATTAATAATGCAGCGATCAGGCGGGAATCCAAGCCCCCGCTTAGCGAAAGTGCCGTATTAGGCAATGTTTTTATACGGTTTTCCAATGCTGTTGAAAGTGATTCAATCAGGATGTTCGGGCTGACTTGCGGCTCTTTTGCCAACTTTTGAGGAAAGAAAGGATATCTTTTTTCGAATATTCTCCCATTGAGCAAATCAATCTGTACAGAGGAACTGGCCTTGATACGTTCAATTCTTTCCCATAAGGTTTTTGTGCCCAAGGTAAATCCAAAAAGCAAAAGCTGAGCCTGTCCTTCCAAATCGTTGCATGGGATTGTTCTAAGTTCTTTTGCAAGCCCGATATTCCTGGTAATCATCAGTTTGCGGCCTTCCTTAAGCATATAGAGCGGCAGACGTCCAAAACGGTCAGATACCACCAATGCCTGCTGCTTTCGTTCATCCAACAGCAGAATAACGAATTCTCCATCTTGATTTGCAATCCACTCATTAATCCGGTCCTGATCGAAGCCTTTTGGGGTAAAAAACGTAAACAACAGATTCTCAATTGATTTTGTAATGAATGGATAGATCAAACCTTCAAAAACAGCGAGGTGCTCACCCCTTTTCCAAACCTGAACAGGATAATTTTTTGGTGCATGGTTCACAAGAAAAACACGACCCGGTACGTTATAGATTGTATTAGGAGTGAAATTGTCAGGTGCATTTTTTTTAAGTGAAGCAACAATTTCTTCTGAAGTAAAATTGATGGCCAAATTGATTCCCGGCATATTCGGTGTGTACTATTTAGGTTTTCGGAAAAAGTTGCATATTTGCTATTTGACAAAAGAATCAGCTAAGCAATACGTAACAAAAGTAAATAAAAGAAAGAATCATTGATGGAAAAGCGGTTTGTTCTGACATCTGGGACCGGTGAGGAAAAAGCCGATTTTCGATTTGGTTTGTTGCTTAACGGCAACACAATCGAGGCATGGCAGGCAGAAACAATACGATTGCTTAAAGAAGATGGGCACCAGCTTGTCTTTGTTGGTATAAATGCAACATGTCAAAAGAAAGGATCACTAACAGACAAACTGATAAACTACCCATACAGCCGCTTACTTTTCCGTATCTGGAACCGCTTTATTTTCAAGCCTTCAGCCAAAAATCCAACCAATGTCACCTCACTTATCGCGGGTGCATCCGTTATTCCTTTAAATACAACTGTAAAAGGAAGTTCAACCTATTTTTCTGATACTGACGTTTCTATGGTTAAATCCTTTGCAATGGATTTTATCTTAAGGTTTGGCTTTAACATCATCAGGGGCAGTATTTTAGATGCTGCTAAATTTGGTATATGGTCGTTTCATCATGATGATGAGATGAAATACAGAGGAGGACCGCCCGGTTTTTGGGAGTTTATGAAAAAAGAAGCCGACAATGGTGTGATTTTGCAACGGCTTACAAACCAGCTTGATAAAGGAGTTTTGCTTCAAAAGAACTGGTATCCGGTGATCTATCACGCTTACACTGCTCATTTGAATCAGCTTTATAACGAAAGCACTAAATTGCCTCTGCAATATTGCAGGCAACTTCAATCGGGTGAGGTGACTGAAACACAGTCAGCCACAAAAGCAAAGATATATCATCCACCGGGAAATTTAAAGATGTTACATTATGCTTTTTTGGCAGTTTACCGTCGCATAAGTTTTCATCTTAAGGACCTACTCCGGCAGGAAGACTGGCATATCGGCTATGAAGATTTTCATGACAATCCTGATTGCCTGAGCAATGACATTTTTCAAAAAATCAACCGAAGTAGCAGAACGACTTATCTTGCCGATCCTTTCATCATTTCGCACAAGGGCGAAACGTATTTTTTTGCGGAAGAGTTTGATTATAAAAAAGGAAAAGGGAAACTTGTTGTTGCAAAAAAGTCAGAAGACTTCATGGAGTTTTATACAATTCTCGAAGATAACCACCACTATTCTTTTCCATTCGTTTTTGAAAACGAGGGTAATCTATTTGTGATACCTGAATGTTTTGAATCGGGCGAGGTTAAAATTTATCAATTCGATACAGTTTCGCTTAAGCTCAGCTTTGTGCAAACACTCCTAAAAGGTTATGCAGCTGTTGATCCTATCGTTTTCAGACGTGATGGGCGATGGTGGTTGCTGTTTACTTTGAAATCAATGCCCAGTGTGCACCTATATGTGTTTTATGCTGAAAGTTTGTTTGGCGAATACAAGCCTCATTTTAATAATCCTGTGAAATCTGACATCAGGGCAGCCAGAAATGCAGGAGCAGCATTTGTAAAAGGTTCGAAGTTATTCAGACCTGCGCAGGATTGCTCAGCCCATTACGGTCGAGCAGTAAATATTTGCGAAATTACAGCGTTATCAGAAAACAGCTTTTCAGAAGTTATTTCAAAACGAATTGAGCCAATAAATCGAAGCGGCTACAGTACAGGTTTGCATACTTATAACTTTTCGGAAAGCATTTGTGTGGTTGATGGAAAGCGTTATATTTCAACCTGGTATGGATTTTTGCATTCCTTAAAAAAGAAAATTTCCAGAAGAAAATGATCAGGAAAATTGTTGCAACATCTTCGGTCAGAGTCCTGCATGCAGCTTCAAACGTTTTGATGCTTTTGCTGGCTACCAATTACCTTGGAAGTGAGCAGTGGGGCTTATCGGGGATCATTTTGCTTGATGTTTCGCTAATTCTGCTTTTTGCAGATATGGTTGGCAATTCTCTGGTTTATTATGCTTCGAAGAGGAATGCAAAGACGCTGTTTCTTTGGTCGTTGCTTTGGCTGGTCAGCACAATTTTATTTTCCGGACTCTTATTTTTATTATTAAAACGAATCCCTAAATTCTCTCAATATCTTTTACCGGATGGGTTTGAAACGGCAATTTTGGCAATGGTCTTTTTGAGTGGATTACAAGGCATACAATTAAACCTCCTCCTGGGGAAAGAAAAAATCAAAATTTTCAATGCATTATTTTTGCTTCAGTTTGTATTATTGCTACTTGCCTTCTCGGTGATGATCTTCATTTTGGATGAGCGAAACGCTTGGGGCTTCGTGTTTGCCCAAATGTTTTCATATGCTGTTGCCAACTTATTTGCTTTAGTTGCCTTATTTAACCAAAAGCTGTTCACGTCAGCATTACCGCGAGCAACACTCCGCGAATTGCTGGGTTTTGGCACAATCACACAGGTTTCGAGTGTCGTGCACCTGTTGAACAAACGACTTGGCTATTATTTTATCAGCAAAACTTTAGGACTTGGGGCTGTTGGAGTGTATTCTTCTGGGGTTCAGCTTGCCGAGGGGTTACGGCTGATCGGACAAAGTATTGCCCTTGTTCAGATGTCAGCAATAAGCAATCGCGATGATAAAGAGTTTGCCAAACAGCTAACATTGCAGCTTTTAAAACTTTCATTTGTACTGACTCTTGGTGGTGTTTTGATTTTGAACATCATTCCAGCTAGCTGGTACGGTATGATTTTCGGACGAGATTTTCAAGAAATAAAAGCAATTGTACTTTGCTTAAGTCCCGGTGTCCTGGCTCTTGCTGCCAATGCTGTCTTCAGCCATTTTTTCTCAGGTAGTGGCATTCCAACTTATAACTTAAAGGCTTCATTTACCGGGTTTGTTGTATCAGTTTTAGCACTTTTGTTGCTCATCCCCTATTTCGGCATGAATGGTGCTGCCATTTCAGCCTCACTGGCATATATTGCTGCGATCATTTATCAATGGTATGTTTTTAGGAAGCTGACCAATTCCTCACTTCAGGATCTGCTTATCAGTTCCAAGGATATTAGGACGATCTTGGCTTCGCTGAAACATTTCATGCGCCAGCAGCAATAAGCAATCATCTATATTTACGACTTTAAAGGTTTACCGTTCAATTGAAACTTCCTTGTAAAATTCGAGTTGTTGCACAATTTTGCAACATTTCTCATTCGTTTGCGTAAAATCATTTATATTGTAATGTAAATTTATTATTTGATATAATATATTATATTACAATACTTTAAAGTAGTTTTGTGGCAAGGTGACGTAGCTATATTGAGGTACGTATTTTTCTATAATCCTGATGAAGTAAAGTTGTTGGAGTAGAAATTGTGCAATCGTTTGCAAGCTTTACTAAATTTAACAAAAATTTACTTTCGGGTAACATTTATATTATTTTAGTCTTTGTAATAAACTGATAAAATATCTAATGGTGATACGATAAAAATAGTAGAAGTGAAAATATAGAGAACACAATTAATTGAATTTTAACCAATGTTATTATGATGAAAAAAGGAAAAACTGATTATTTATTTTTTTATTTAATTCATTTTCAACCACTAAACAAATAAAAAAAATGCTATGAAGAACTGTTTACAAAAACGACCAGCAACGGGCTGGTTAAAAAGTGTCCTCATCGTGGTATTTATGCTCACTTATTCGTTGCTTTCGGCACAAACCAAAACCATTACAGGTTCGGTTAGTGACCAATCCACCGGTGAGTCAATGCCAGGAGCCACCATTATCGTTAAAGGTACAACCAAAGGTACTACAACCGATATGGATGGAAATTTTAGTTTATCGTTAAGCCCCACAGAAACAACACTTGTTGTGAGTTTTGTTGGTTATGAAACCACGGAAGTTGCTGTTGGCACATCCCTCATTGTTAAGGTATCACTTGTTCCGGCAAAAACAAGCCTTCAGGAGGTTGTGGTTGTTGGTTATGGTACCGCTAAAGTGAAAGATTTAACTGCCAGTATCACCACTGTAAAATCCGAGGATATAGTGAAGACTCCATCGTCGCAGCCCATGCAGGCATTGCAGGGTAAAGTTCCAGGCCTTCAGATTGTAAGTTCGGGAACACCAGGCAGCAGCCCGACAGTGCGTATTCGCGGAGTGGGATCTTACGTTGATGGCGAAGGTGCACCTTTATATATAGTTGATGGGATGTTTTATGACAACATTGATTTTTTAAGTCCTAACGATATTAATACGGTTTCGATTTTAAAAGATGCTTCTGCAGCTGCTATTTATGGTGTTAAAGCTGCAAATGGTGTTGTTTTGATTGAAACAAAATCAGGATCATTCAACAAAAAGACTGAAGTAACTTATAATGGCTATTATGGATTTCAAAATCCACAGAACGTTGTAAAAATGGCCAACTCACAGCAGTTTGGCATGATGGCACTCGAATCGGGTTCGGCAGCTGATCAAACCTATATCCTCAACGCTATGCAACGTTACGGTCGCAGCCGTATTAATCCAAATGTTCCGGATGTGAACACTGATTGGTACAAGGAAATTCTTCAGGTTGCACCTCAAACCAGCCATAGTTTCGATATCAATGGCGGCACCGAAAAAGCACGTTTTGCTTTGGGTACCAATTACTTCTATCAGGATGGTATCCTCAAGATGAAGAACGAGTATGAGCGTTTGAATTTGAAAGCAAAATTAGATGTAAAGGTAAATAACTGGCTCACAGTGGGTGGAAACGTAATTTACAGCAATGCATCGAAATTTAGCCCTCAAAATAGTGTGTGGAATCAGGCATATTTTGCAGTTCCGGTTTTACCTGTCTATGATGAAAACCTAACTGGGGCAACACCTGTAAACTATGCAAATGCACAGGATTTGGGATATCGTTCAGGACAAAATCCTTTCCCAGCCATGGATTTTAATATTGACAGGATGAAAATAAAGAAATTGTCAAACAATTACTATGCTGACTTTACACTTATTCCGAACACTTTGTCATTTAAAAGCACCTATAGCTACAACTATTCATCCATAGACCAGCGTGTTGTAAACCTGCCCTGGTTTATAGGAAACAGCTTTCAGAATCCGGATGCAACTATAACCAGAACGATTAGTTTGTACGAAACCAAAATATGGGACAATGTTTTAACCTATCAGAAGAAAATAGGTGCGCATAATCTTACGGTAATGGGAGGTACCTCTTTTAAAGATGAGGCTGGACTGTGGTTATCTGCTCAGGGAAAAGATTTTCCAACTGATAAAGAACAGACCTGGTACTTAAATCAATCGCTGAATATTCCAGCCAACTCTGTTCATGATGGAGGATTCAGACAATATGCCATGTCCTATTTTGGAAGAGTTTCTTACAATTACGACGACAGGTATCTTGTTTATGGTACACTGCGTCGTGACGGAAGCAATAAATATCAGGAAAAATATGGATTGTATCCGGCAATTGGCCTTGGTTGGGTAATCTCCGAAGAAGCTTTTATGGATAATGTAGAATTTATGCAGTTCCTCAAACTTCGCGCAAGCTGGGGACAGCTCGGAAACGAAAATATTGCTGCCTCAGATGGTGCATTGACAACAAATATTGTGAAAACCACCCTTGGAGGAATTGTTTACTCCGGAACTGTTGTAAACAATTCATTCAGTTGGCTAAAGTGGGAATTAACAGAAGAAACCAACATTGGTTTGACCTCCAGACTCTTTAACGAGAAACTTACGGTTGATTTTGATTATTTTACACGCGATACAAAAAATGCGGCAATCCCTGTAATTAATCCTGGTGTTGGAAACAGTGTTTTAAGACCTGTCGGTGTGATTCGTAACAGCGGTATTGAGCTTTCTTTGGCGTGGACAAACAAAATCAGTAATGACTTTAGTTACACTGTTTCAGCCAATTTCTCAACACTAAAAAATCAAGCCATTGACCTTTACGGACAAACTTACCTTGATGGCGGCACAGCTGAGTTCAGACAACGTACCTATCTTAATGAACCTTTGATGGCTTTCTATGGCCGTCAGGTTGCCGGAGTATATCAAAACCAGGCTGAAATTGATGCCGATCCGGTTGCAGTGGAAAATGGACTCGTACCCGGTGATTTTAAATATGTGGATCAAAACAAAGACGGTAAAATTGACGATGACGACCGTGTAATCCTGGGTTCGTATCTACCTAATATCATTTACGGCGGAAATGTTTCAATCAATTGGAAGAATTTCGACTTTTCAGCAAGTATCTATGGACAGTCAGGAAATAAAGTGCTCAACCGCAAAAGAGGTGAGTTGATCTGGACTTCAGACGGCAACCTTGATGCTGATCTGGCAATTAATCGCTGGCATGGAGAAGGTACCTCGAATGAATATCCAAGTTCGGCAGGTTTAAGAAAAGGTTGGAACCAGAAAATGAGTGATTTCTTTGTTGAAGACGGATCATTCTTCCGGATTCAAAACATTCAGTTGGGATACACGCTGAAGAACAATGCATGGCTTGGAGGCAATTTCCCTGAAACAAGGTTATATTTCACAGCTGAAAGACCTTATAGCGCTTTCAGTTACAATGGATTTACACCGGAAACTGCAAACGGATGGGACACACAGACTTATCCGGTGGCAGCTGTTTATCTGGTTGGTATCAATGTCAAATTCTAACCTATCAATCTTAAAACTCATGAAACGAAATAAAATTATATCCGTTTTTTCATTTGCTTTGCTTGTTTTTATTGGATTAAGCAGCTGTGAAAAATTTCTTGACGAACCCAAAGAAAACATAAATCCTACCAGTTCAACTGACTACACAATCAGCAGCAATATGATTCTGCCTTTGGTTGGTACCTATCAGGAGTTCAATGGTATTGAATGGGAATGCTTCCCACTGATCTCAGTGCGCGGAGATGATGTGAATGCAGGTGGTTTGGGCGACCAGCAGGATTTTGCTGAAACCGACAGTTACAGGTACAACAAGGATTATTGGATGTACAATTCGCTGTGGCAAAATTTCTATCAGAATATAATTTCGGCAAACTCCTCGATGGAACAAATTGCTTTGTATCAGGAAAATGGTGCAAATGTTGCGCTTGGAAACCAATATGTTGCAGAAGTTAAAGTGCTTAAATCATTTTGGCTTTTCCAGTTAAGCCGTGTTTGGGGCAATCTTCCGGTACCTCCTACCTCATCGCCCTCTGATTTGTTTGCAGTGGAAATCAGTTCAAAAGATGAGATTATGCAGATGATCTCGACCTGGATGGACGAAGCTATCCCGGTACTTCCTGCCGTTAGACCCAACGAACGTACCGATCTCCCCGGTGGTGTTACAAAGTACACTGCCCTGGCAATGAAAGCACTGGCAAACCTTGAGCTGAAAAATTACCAGGAAGTTGCAACGGCAACCGGCGAAATTATCAGTTCAGGTAAGTTTGTGCTTGAGTCCGATTTTTATGAGCTGTTCAAAATTAACGGAAAGCTTAACAATGAAAACATCTGGGAATTTCAGTATTCAGACCTTGGCCAGGCTACAGGTGATAATTATTCTTACCTGTATGCATTCTTTGGGCCGCAGGGATGGACACCTGCTGTTGCCGGTTCAGGCGATGGCTGGGGATTCTGGGAGCCCAGTCTTAAATACATCAAGTTTATGCTCGATCGTGGCGAAACCACTCGCCTCGAGACATCGGTACTGTTTACAAACCGCGGTATAGCAGAACTTCAGAGCGATCCAAACTACGCAAACCTGCCAGCCTGGATTTCAAACACAACACGCTCAGGCGATAGAATCAATGACTATGCACGTGCAATGTTTGCCAGCGGAAAACACTATTTGCCTAGCAATCAGTTGACTCCCGGCCGAACAGATTACGGTACCAACAAGAATTTCACCGTTATCCGTTATGCTGAAATATTGCTCATGTATGCCGAAGCACTCACCCAAGGTGCTTCCGGAAATGCCGGCACTGCAGATCAAGCAGTTAATCTCGTTCGAACCAGAGCTGGATTGAGCCCTCTGTCCGGCGTGACCAATGATCAGGTGATGGCCGAAAAATTTGCAGAACTTGCAATGGAATGGGGTACAAGATATTATGATATGGTGAGGTTAGGCAAAACCAATGAATTGAGCTATGATGGCAGAACATTCAGTGCCGACAAGGCATTCTTGCCTTATCCTCAAAATCAGGTGGACTTATTACCCATCCTTGGTCAATAATTGTTTAATTTAAAAACTGAGAAAAATGAAAATAGTTAAAATACTGACAATTGTCACCTTTTTGATCGCAATGGGATTTTCATGCAACAAAGGTATTGACCCCATAACTGAGGTTGCGCCGAAGCAAGATGCAGCTGATCCTACCTTGAGTATAAAGTATCCAATTGATGGTAAAATCGTACGTTCAGATCAGGAAGTTGCTACAGTTGTTTTTAAGGTAGAAGCTGTTGACGATGTCGAACTTAAATCTGTTGTGCTGTTTTACGATGACGCTGAGCTTGTTACCTTTAACAGCTTCAAGGATTACCGCAGGGCAATGATTGAGTATCCATTTACAAATCTTACCGACGGAAATCATACGCTGAAAGCTGTTGCAACCGACCTTAAAGGAAACACGGTAGAACAATCAGTGAGTTTCAAAAAGGTGACTGTTCCTGTTTACAATCCAATGGAAGGCGAAACACTCTATCTTCCTTTTGAAGAAAGTTTGCTTGATGGTATCACCGGAGAATCACTAACGCTCACCGGAACAGCAACCTATGAAGAGGGTAAATCAGGCACAGCATTCCGTGGTGCGCCCGATACCTATATCTCAATGGAATCAGCAAGCGTTGCAACACCAGAGTTTAGTGTGGCTTTCTGGTATCAACCCAATCCGGAGCCAGCACGCGCAGGTGTTATTGCAATAAGTCCGGTTGGTGATGACCGCAAAGTAGGCTTCAGGCTTCTTCGTGAAGGCAATGCTACAGAACAAAAGATTGGTCTAAACTTCGGTATTGGAACTACTGAGGTTTGGATGAATCCTTTTGTAACATTTGCTCCAACGGGTCAATGGATGCATATCGCAATCACAATTTCTTCAACACATGCAACCATTTATGTTGATGGACAGGTAGTTGCCGAAACTGATATTGAAACACCGCTTGACTGGACAGGCTGCCCGGGAATGACAATTTCATCGGGTGCGCCAAACTTTACATATTGGGAACATTTCTCCGATCAAAGTCTCTACGACGAGATGCATTTCTTTAGCAGAGCTATCAATGCAGCCGAGGTTCAGGGCTTGATGGGAAGTAAATAGTTGGTTAGTGAGTTGATTGAAAGAGGGAGGGGTTTCCCTTCCCTCTTTTTTCTAAAGTTCAATTTTTAAATTTTTAGACCGTTTAAACTATAAAATACTACAAGAAGATGCACAAGAGATCTCAGCTTTATTCAATATTTAATTTATCAGGCGTTGCTTTACTATCCCTGATAACTATATTTTCCTGTAAAAAAGAAAAAGAGGAAGAACCCGGTAAACTTGAGGTAACAGCATGTTCTTTAGGTACAATTCAATTGCAGGTAGCCGCCGAAGTAAAGGATGTGCCGATCAATCAGGATGCCCAAATCACCTTTTCCGAAGCGGTTGACAGCATTTCTGCCAAACAAAACATTACGATAAAAAATGAAGAAAACATTGTTTTAAGCGGGCTTAGATACGTTTTTCAAAATGATGCAAAAACGGTAATTATCAGGCATGCTGATTTTGGTAAGCTCAAAAGCTATACCCTGAACCTGGATAAAGCACTGAAAGGCAGCAAAGGGCAGACATTTGCCGGGGCAATTTACAGGTTCAAAACTGACAATGGCGTGTTTACACTTAAAAATGCAAGTGTAAACGGCAGAGAGTTTTTAACAACAACGAATATTTACAACATCAACAACAAGCAAATTGATATTGAGCTGGAGTTTTCTCAATCATTAGACACAAATGATATCAAATCAAAATTTACACTTGGCGGAAATTCGCTATTTCAGCTAAGCTTCGAAGATAGTTTCAAAAAAGTAAAACTCAGTTCAAACCAGGTACTTGGCGGATACTCCAAATATGTTTTTATTGCGTCAACTGCACTGAGATCCACCTCAGGCTACACCTTTCCAGGTTTCAGCAATTCATTTATGACAACAGTGGATTCAACACCAAAATTTCCACTTATTTCTGACGAAGAATTGCTGACATTGGTTCAACAACAAACCTTCCGCTTCTTTTATGATTATGCCCACCCTGCAAGCGGCATGACGCGGGAGCGCAACAACTCGGGTGACCTTGTCACATCCGGCGGTTCAGGCTTCGGGGTGATGGCCCTTATCGTTGGTATGGAACGCGGGTTCATCACCCGCGAACAAGGCATCACAAGGCTTGACAAAATCGTTACTTTTCTCGAAACCTGCGACCGCTTTCATGGTGCATGGTCGCATTGGATCAATGGTGCTACAGGTGCTGTCATCCCTTTTGGAACAAAAGACAATGGCGGTGATCTTGTTGAAACTGCCTTCATGGCTCAGGGACTAATTACAATGCGTCAATACCTCAATACCCAAAATCCGGTTGAAAATGAACTGATCAACAGAATTACTACCCTTTACAATGAAATTGAATGGAGTTGGTATCGCCGCAGCAACCAAAACGTATTGTATTGGCATTGGTCACCAAATTACGGTTGGGAAATGAACCATCAAATTGCAGGATATAACGAAACACTTATCACCTATGTGATGGCTGCTGCATCACCCACCTACACCATTCCAGCTAATGTTTATCACCAGGGATATGCCCGAAACGGAGCTATCCGCAATGGCAAATCCTTCTATGGTTACACCTTACCTGTTGGTTTTGATTACGGCGGACCGCTGTTTTTCGCGCACTACTCCTTTATGGGACTCGATCCGCGTAATTTATCAGACGCCTACGCGAACTACTGGACACAAAACACGCATCATGCCTTAATAAACTATTCTTACTGTGCGGCCAATCCTAAAGGTTATCCAAACTACAGCAGTCATTGTTGGGGTTTAACAGCAGGTGATATCCCCGGCGGATATGGTGTAAGCGAGCCGACAAACGACAGGGGTGTGATCACTCCTACTGCAGCCGTGGCTTCATTGCCCTTCAGTCCTGAGCAATCCATGAATGCCATACGGTTTTTCTATTATACGATTGGGGATAAACTGTGGGGAAACTACGGCTTTTACGATGCCTTTGATGTTCATGCCGGCTGGTGGGCAAGTTCCTATCTGGCTATAGACCAGGGACCTATCATCGTGATGATCGAAAATCACCGTACCGGATTACTCTGGAATTTGTTTATGAGTGCCCCTGAAGTGCAACAAGGGCTGGATAAACTTGGCTTTACCTATTAAGTAAATTTGAAAACAAATTTCAAATCTCATTTTACATTCATGTCAAGGCATATTCTACTTGCAATTGCGGTATTGATCGGATTGCTCAGCTTTAACTCTTGTGGACATCAAATGCAAAAGCAATCGGCAGAAAAAGTTTACATTGATAAAACAATTTCTGATGATTCGCTTCTGAACCTCGTTCAATATCAAACTTTCAGGTATTTCTACGATGGTGCCGAGCCAACCTCAGGCCTTGCGCCGGAAAGAATTCATGGCGATGGCGACTACAGGGAAAAAGACAAGCACGTTATCACCACAGGTGGTTCCGGCTTTGGAATGATGGCAATTCTTGCGGGTATCGAAAGAGGTTTCATCACAAGGAATGACGGTTTTAAACATTTAAAGAAAAATGTTGACTGGCTGGAGCATGCCGACCGCTTCCACGGTGCATGGTCGCATTGGATTAATGGCGAAACAGGAAAGGTGAAGCCTTTCAGTGAAAATGATAACGGTGCAGATATCGTTGAAACTGCATTTCTTATGCAAGGATTACTTGCTGTGCGTCAATACTTTAAAGATGGTAATCATGAGGAACAACTTTTAGCAGCACAGATTGATAAACTATGGAGAGAAGTAGAATGGGACTGGTTTACCAAAGAAGGTGAAAAAGTGCTTTACTGGCATTGGTCGCCCGATAAAGGTTGGAAGATGAATGTTAAAGTTGAAGGCTATAATGAATGCCTGATTCTCTATGTGCTTGCAGCCTCATCTCCTACCCACCCTATTGACGCCGAAACCTACCATAAAGGCTGGGCACGCAATGGCAAAATGGGCTCAGAAACTGTTACCTACGGTAAACCTTTGACGCTCAGGCATAATGATGCTGAAAAATATGGAGGTCCATTGTTCTGGTCGCATTATTCGTTTCTTGGGTTAGATCCAAGAGGACTCAAAGATATGTATGCTGATTATTGGGAACATAATGTCAATCATACACTTATTAACAGGCAATGGTGTATCGAAAATCCAAAAAACTTCGAAGGATATGGCGGAAATTGCTGGGGACTTACTGCAAGCTACTCAGTGAATTGGTATCAGGCACATGCACCCGGTGAAGAAACCGACCATGGTGTTATCTCGCCAACAGCCGCCTTATCGTCATTTCCTTACGCACCCGAGTTTGCTATGCAGGCTTTGCGTCATTTTTATGTTGATTTAGGACCAAAAATCTGGGGAGAGTATGGCTTTTATGATGCATTTAGTATTCAGGATGAATGGTTTCCAAATGATTACCTGGCAATTGACCAAGGCCCGATCGTAGTTATGATCGAAAACTACAGAAGTGGTCTTCTGTGGAATCTGTTTATGAGCTGTCCGGAAGTAACGACAGGTCTTTCAAAACTTGGCTTTAGCAGCAGTCCATCAAAAAATGATTAATCTATGAAAATGAGTTCCTTTTCAAATATTATTTTCAGTCTTTTGTCGCTTTCGGTAGCTTTTGTTGCAAATGCACAGCCGTCCCTTGTCAATACCAATAACCAAATCCCGGTTGTTGGGGTTATAAAAGGTCTTCCTGATTCAGCACTGCTGGAACTTGTTCAACGGCAAACCTTTCGTTATTTTTGGCACAATGCACACCCGGTGAGCGGATTGGCGCTGGAACGAAGCGATACTGTTTTAGCAGAGCATTATTGGGACTACATCAATGAAGCATGGGACGAACCTAACTTCAGTAAAACCGCTTTTGGACCTGATGCCTGCGCAATTGGCGGAACCGGTTTTGGTATCATGTCAACAGTTATTGCAGTTGAACGAGATTGGATCGGACGTGACACTGCCGTAAAAAGGTTGGTACAAATTGCTGATTTTCTGATAAATGCAGATTGTTACCATGGTATTTATCCGCATTTCATGAATGGTAGAACAGGAAAAACAATCAAGTTCGATCGTTTGGATGACGGAGCGGATATTGTTGAAACTTCATATTTGCTCATGGGATTTCTGGTTGCCCGTGAATACTTTGATGCTGATGTCCCGATCGAGAAATATTTAAGGAAACGTATCACACAAATGTGGAATGCTGCAAACTGGAATTGGCACACAAACAGAGAGAACAAACTCTATTGGCACTGGAGCCCAAACAATGGTTTTGATATGAACTTTCCCGTTTGGGGTTGGAACGAATGTTTAATTACTTACATTATGGCTGCATCATCGCCCTATCATGCAATACCAAGAGCTGTGTATGAGGGGTCATGGGTTGGTAGTCAGGGATTTAAAAATGGTAAAGAATATTATGGAATCACATTACCATTAGGCAACTACGATAAAGGCGGGCCACTCTTTTTTGAACATTATACTTTTACCGGCATCGACCCCAACGGTTTGACAGATTCTATAGGTATCAATTATTTTGAGCAGGGACGTAATCATACACTAATCAATCGTGCTTATTGTCTTGAAAACCCACACAACTACAAAGGTTATAGCGAAAATTCCTGGGGTTTAACTGCTGGAGACAGCTACAAAGGCTATGTAGCTCATTGTCCTGATACCGACTTTGGTGTGATTCAACCAACAGCTGCCATTTCCTCAATCCCCTATACGCCCGAATTTTCAATGCAGGCACTACGGCATTTTTACGAAAACCTTGGAGATCAACTTTGGACAGAATACGGTTTTGTAGATGGCTTTAGTGAAACACACAATTGGGTAGCAAAAAGTCACCTTGCAATTGATCAGGGTCCGATAATCATCATGATCGAAAATTATCGCACAGGTTTAATATGGAATTACTTTATGCAAATACCTGATATACAGAAAGGATTAACTCGATTAGGTTTTAAAAGCCCGCGGATAGAAGGATTGAAATAGTGCCGAAATTGATTGTATCTATTTAATAAATGTACAAGTGCATGAGACATTTTTTGGCAACAAGCTTATTACATAATGACTGATATTAAAACTACATTCCTACGCAAAACATTTGGCAGCCAAAAAACCTCGTGCTTTCAAGGGTTATTGGTTTTCATGTCAATGCTGTTTACTGTTTCGTTGTTTGCACAAGTGAAGGATGCCGGATCAATTCTGCAATGGATTCAAACTGCCGATGGACTGTCAGGTCAAACAGAGTTGGCACAATTTAAGATTCAGGTGTACAACCAGAATACAATCAGAGTGCGTTTGACACTAAAAGACAACTTTGATGAATTTTCTTATGTTCTTATAAATGAAGATGTTGTCAGGAATACGGTCTTTACAATTGCCGAATCCGCTCATTCAATTTTTGTTCAAACGGCGGCATTGGACGTTGAAATAAAAAAAACTCCTTCCTTCAGGGTTATTTTTCGGAATAAATTCGGAAAAATCATCAATGAAGATGTTGAAGGAAAAGGATTCGGCACAAGTTTTATTGGTGAAAGAAGTACGTTGTACAAGAAAATGCAAGCGGGCGAGCGGTTTGTTGGCTTGGGAGAAGTGCTCGGAAATCTTGACAAAAAAGGTAATGGATTTTTGCTTAACAATACTGACACCTACAAATACGGCGATCCGCGTCTTCCAATGTATGTGAGTATTCCTTTTTATATTGGCATTCATAATGAAGAGGTTTACGCATTGTTTTATCACAATTCGCACAAGACTTTTTTCAATTTCGGACTTTCGACACCCAATTTTACATCCGTTACCGCCGAGGGTGGCGATGTGGATTACTTCCTGATTTATGATTCATCAATCGAAAAAATTCTTTTTCACTATACAGCTCTTACAGGAAGAATGCAATTACCACCTAAGTGGAGCCTTGGATATCATCAAAGCCGATGTAGCTATTTCCCCGATTCTGCCGTAAGATTAATCGCTGAATCGTTCAGAGCAAAAAAACTTCCAATAGACTGCATTGTTTTAGATGCTGATTATCTACATGAATATGAACCTTTTAGGATTAATACAAAGCGATTCCCTGATATGTCGGGCCTGAGCTCGCAGCTTAAAAAACTAAACATTGAAATCACGGCTTCAGTCAATCCCGGAATCAAAATTGATACGACTTATTTTGCATACCATGATGGTTTGGAAAAAGATGTATTCGTTAAATTCACGGATGGCAGCCTCTACGAAGCTGATATTGCACCGAGTTTCAATCATTTCGTTGACTTTACATCACCAAAAGCCAGAAAATGGTGGGCTGACAATATGAAGTTTCTGGCAGAAAATGGAATTCACGGATATTGGAACGATATGAACGAACCAGCCGTAGGTGGCAGTTATCTACCTGATAATCTTTTATTTGACTTTGATGGAAGAAAAGCAACCGCCCTCGAAGCAAAAAATCTTTATGGGATGCTGATGGCCAGAAGCAGTTTTGAATCAGCAATTAAATATGGTGGAAATAAACGTCCGTTTGTTTTAAGCAGGTCGGGCTTTGCTGGAATTCAAAGGTATGCCGCCGTTTGGACAGGTGATAATACCGCATCTGATGAATTCCTTTTGGGTGGCACACTCCTCAATACACAACTTGGCTTGTCAGGCCTGGCTTTTGTTGGTGATGACATTGGTGGTTATATAGGCCCAACATCAAAAAATCTGTTTATACGATGGATGCAGCTTGGTATGTTTCAACCATTTGCGCGCAATCATAAAGAAGCTTTTTCAACAGCAAACGAACCATGGGCATACGGAGAGGAGGCCGAAGCAATTGTCAGAGAATATATGAATTTTCGTTATCAGGCAATGCCCTATCTTTATTCATTGTTTTACAATGCTGCGCAAACTGGCCTTCCGGTTGTAAGAAGCCTTTGTATCGAAAACCCTTTCGATCCAAATGTTTTTAACACCTTGTTTCAATACCAATTTATGCTGGGTGATGCGATGCTCATCGTTCCGGTGACTTCCAGCGAATCATTTAAGGAATATTACCTGCCTGCCGGAAAGTGGTTTGATATTTATTCTGATCTACAATATTCAGGTAATCAAATATATAGCAAGAAGACAAATATTCAGACAATACCTGTTTTTGTAAAAGAATCTTCTATCATTCCCATGCAGTCGTTGGTCCAAAGCACTAAAGAACAGTCCTCCGATACGCTTTACCTCCATGTTTATAACGGAATCAAACCGAATAGCTTTACCTGGTATGAGGATGATGGAGAAACCAACAACCATCTCGATGGTCAGTTTTACAAACGATCCATAACATTCGTTCCTGAAAAAAAACAACTGATTTTCGATGAAGCTTCTGGCAATTATCAAACTCATTTTAAGTACGTTAAGTGCTATTTTCATGGATTTTCTGAAATATTTCGTTTTAGGATCAGGGAAAAGGAACTGGCGAAGAATATAGAAGAAATCAAGATACTGGACGGATTGAGGTTTTTAAATGACTACTATGATTCTGGTTATTATAAAAGTCTTCTACAGCTGAACCCGGCCCCAAAGTGTGTAACTATCTCATTTCCTCTACAATATGGAAATCAAGTAATAAACTGGTATTAACATGAAACTATTAAACTATTTTTTAATCATTACTGTTTTTCAATCGGTTAGCATGGTTGCTTTGGCACAGAAGCAAACCTATTGCAATCCGATGAATCTGGATTATGGATATACACCAATTCCAAATTTCAGCGAATGGGGACGACACAGGGCAACTGCCGATCCGGTGATCGTGAATTTCAAGGGTACTTATTTTCTGTTTTCAACCAACCAATGGGGATATTGGTATAGTCACGATCTGAACAATTGGGAATTCATTAGCCGGCGGTTTCTCCGGCCATGGAATGAAGGTTATGATGAGCTTTGTGCACCTGCAGTTGGCATCATTGGTGATACCATGTTGGTTTTTGGATCAACCTATACAAATATCTTTTCAATCTGGATGAGTACAAACCCCCTGCAAGACCAATGGACACCTTTGGTTGATTCGTTTGCAATTGGTGGCTGGGACCCTGCTTTTTTTACCGATGAAAACGGTAAATTCTTTATGTATAATGGAAGCAGCAACAAGTATCCACTTTACGGAGTTGAACTTGACCGCAAGACCATGCAGCCAAAAACCGCAAGAAAGGAAGTATATCTTCTTGAACCTGAACGCTTTGGATGGCAACGTTTTGGAGAGCATATGGACAATACCTTTCTTGATCCCTTTCTTGAAGGTGCATGGATGACACAACACAATGGAAAGTACTACCTGCAATATGGTGCTCCGGGGACTGAGTTTAGTGGATATGCCGATGGAGTTGCTGTTGGCGATCATCCCCTCGGTCCATTTATTGATCAGGCGCTCCCTTTCAGTTACAAGCCAGGTGGTTTTGCCCGTGGTGCGGGTCATGGCTCCACTTTTTTAGACAACCACAACAATTACTGGCATGTTTCCACCATCGCCATTTCGGTAAAAAACAATTTTGAACGTAGGCTTGGTCTCTGGCCGGCCGGTTTTGATAAGGATGGCACAATGTTTTGCAATACTTCGTTTGGCGATTACCCCCATTATCTCCCACAGCCAAATGCCAAGCATGAACAGGATATGTTTACCGGCTGGATGTTGTTAAACTTCAATAAACCGGTTCTATCAAGCTCAACTTTAGGTGCTTATGCAACAAACTATGCCGTGGATGAAGATATAAAAACATATTGGTCGGCCAAAACAGGTGACAAAGGTGAGTGGTTTCAAAGCGATCTTGGTGAGCTCTCGACGATAAGAGCATTACAGATTAACTTTGCAGATCAGGATGTTGATTACTTGGGAAAGATAAATGGACTTGCTCATCGTTACCAGGTGCTATCATCTGTTGATGGAAAAAAGTGGCAATTGATTGTTGACAAAAGCCAAAACACAAAAGACGTACCGCATGATTATGTTGAACTCAGCAAACCACTGGTTTCCAGATACGTTAAGATAATTAACTTTGGTATGCCGGGAGGAAAATTTGCCCTCAGCGGGTTTAGAGTTTTCGGCAACGGATCAGGAGAAAAACCAAAACCGGTTGAGGAGTTTATTGTGCTTCGAACCGAAAAAGACAAAAGAAGCGCCTGGCTCAAATGGAAACCTGTTGATGAAGCCTATGCATACAACATTTATCTGGGCACATCAAAAGAAAAACTTTACAACTGCATAATGGTTTATGGAGCCAATGAGTATTGGTTGAAGATACTGGACAAAGATGCTGTTTTTTATTTTGCAATTGAGGCAATAAACGAAAACGGTATTAGTGAACGATCTGCTATTCAAGAAGTTAAATAAATTCAATGAAACTAAAAGCTGCTCTTTCTTTCTATATCATTTTCTTTTGTCTGGTATCTTACACATCCTTTGCACAAAGGGAAGCAAGGCCGTTCTGGTCAGAAATTCAGGCATTTATGAAAGAGGACAGCCTTAATCCTCCTCCTGCATCAGCAACCTTGTTTGTTGGTAGTTCTTCGTTCAGGTTGTGGAACAATTTGCAGGATTATTTTCCCGAATTGAACATTGTAAACCGAGGTTTTGGTGGTTCAACACTTTCTGACCTGGTATTTTATGCCGATAGCATTGTTACCCCCTTTCAATGGAAATACATTGTGATCTATAGTGGCGAAAATGATCTGGTGTATGATCCAAACCTTGAGCCTTCGGAAGTAGTAAATTTATTCAACAGGCTGATGTTTCTCGTCCGCAAAACCAACCCACAAACACCGGTTTTTTACTGCTCAATAAAACCCAGCCCGATAAGAAAGCAGTTCTCCAGACGGTTTGTTCAATACAACAATCTAATATCCAATCATATAGATCAATTACCAAATACTTTCTACGTTGACGTTTGGAACATCCTCACAAGCAAGGATGAACAAGCTGAGTCGGTTTTTTTTCTTGCAGATTCCCTCCATCTAAATGAAAAAGGATACTCACTTTGGAAAAATGAATTAAATAAATATCTCAAATAATTAAATATCTATGAAACGAAATCTCTTTATTGCAACAATTGTTTTTGCTTTTCTGCTGGTCAATTCATGTAAAGGGCCGGTCAGTGAAAATCAGGAAACAAAAATGAAGTCGTTTGTTGACAAATTGATGCAGCAGATGACCCTGGAAGAAAAAATCGGTCAACTCAATTTGCCCGGATCAGGTGACATTGTAACTGGTCAGACCTCAAGCTCGGATATCGGGAAAAAAATAAGGGAAGGAAAAGTCGGCGGCTTGCTAAACATCAAGTCAGTTGAGAAAATCCTTGATGTTCAGCGTGTTGCTGTTGAAGAAAGTCGATTAAAAATTCCATTGATATTTGGAATGGACGTAATTCATGGCTACCAAACCACCTTCCCTATTCCGTTGGCTATGGCGGCAAGTTTTAATACAGACTTGATTCAAAAGATGGCAAGAATTGCAGCAACCGAAGCCAGTGCCGATGGAATCTGCTGGACCTATTCGCCCATGGTAGATATTTCGCGCGATCCACGCTGGGGCCGCATTGCCGAAAGCGCCGGTGAAGATCCGTTTCTTGGCTCGCGAATTGCAGAAGCCTATGTTAAAGGATATCAAGGTGATAACCTCTCCGACAACAACACTGTGATGGCATGTGTGAAACATTTTGCACTGTATGGAGCTGCTGAAGCCGGACGAGACTATAACACTACCGATATGAGCCGCATTCGGATGTTTAATGAATATTTACCTCCCTACAAAGCTGCAGTTGAAGCTGGTGTGGGAAGCGTTATGACATCTTTCAACGAAATTGATGGCATCCCAGCAACAGGAAACCGGTGGTTGCTGACAGAAATCCTACGTGAAAACTGGGACTTCGATGGTTTTGTTGTCACCGATTACACAGCAATAAACGAAATGATTGATCATGGCATGGGCGATCTGCAACATGTGTCGGCCCTCGCACTCAAAGCCGGAACAGATATGGATATGGTTGGCGAAGGTTTTTTGACGACATTGAAAAAATCACTTGACGAGCGTAAAATTTCTGAACTTGATATAAATCTGGCTTGTCGCCGTATTCTGGAAGCAAAATACAAATTGGGACTTTTTGATGACCCCTACAAGTATTGTAATCTTGAAAGAGCTGCAAATGAAATATTTACACCTGAAAATAATGCTGTTGCCAGACAAGCTGCCACTGAAACTTTTGTACTTCTTAAGAACCATAATCAGACTCTTCCATTGAAAGCGAGTGGAAAAATTGCACTTATCGGGCCTTTGGCTGACAATATCGAGAATATGCCAGGTATGTGGGCTGTTGCTGCTGATTATACCCAGTCAATAACAGTTAAGGAAGGATTTAAAAATGCATTGGCAGAAAATGCCGAGCTGTTTTATGCAAAAGGAGCAAATATTGTTGACGATCCTCAGATAGACTATTGGAGTGCTGCTTACGGTAAACGCACAATTGATAGCACAAAATCGTCAGAACAACTTTTAAATGAGGCTGTTAGCATTGCAAATAAAGCAGATGTGATTGTTGCAGCTATGGGCGAAGCAGCTGAAATGAGTGGCGAAAGCTCAAGCAGAGCAGATGTTTCACTACCTGAAAACCAAAGAAAACTGCTTCAGGCGCTGATTAAAACCGGAAAACCTGTTGTCCTTGTGCTATTTACCGGAAGGCCTCTCGTTCTTGACTGGGAAGACAAAAGCATTCCGGCTATCCTAAATGTGTGGTTCGCAGGAACACAAACCGGCCATGCCATTGCAGATGTAGTTTTTGGAAAAGTGAATCCATCTGGAAAACTACCCGCTACATTTCCACTTCATGCCGGCCAAATCCCAATCTACCACAGTCATAAAAATACCGGACGACCATTGGAAGATGGAAAGTGGTTTCAAAAATACAGATCAAACTACTTAGATGTTCCAAATGAACCACTCTATCCTTTTGGTTATGGTTTGAGTTATTCAAAATTTGAATACAGCGATATTCAATTAAGTAAATCAGATGTATTTGGTAATGAAGTTGTTAAAGCTTCCGTAAATGTAAAAAACACTGGTAACTTTGACGGAAAAGAAGTTGTTCAGCTCTATATCAGAGACCTGGTTGGAAGCATTACAAGACCGGTTGCCGAATTGAAAGGATTCAAAAAAGTTGAGATTAAAGCCGGTGAAACACTCGAAGTGAATTTCGAGATCACAAATGAGCTGCTGAAATTTTACAATAGTCAGCTTGTATATGATTGGGAACCAGGCGAGTTTGAAATAATGATCGGTACAAATTCCAGAGACGTAAAAAAATCAAGTCTTGTTTGGAACAAGTAGTATAACCTAATCAATGATTGAAAAGCCGCAGGAAGCAAAGTACTTCCTGCGGCTTATTTTTTATTGCTTCTACAACCAGATATCAAACTGGTTTTCACTTTCTTTCAGCATTTTTCGTATGGATGTCGCCAACAAAACAGCGCCTCCTGTCCGGTATGGATTTTCCCCGACAGTGAATCCAAGTTCAATCCCGTTCAAACAAATTTTGGCAGGGCTAAAGTTCCTGTTTACGATATGATATCGTAACAAAACTAAATGTTCCAGCAGTCTCATTTTTACTTCTAATCCATTGAAATTAAAAGGCATAACCGGGTCAATTATGAGATGCTCATGCGTTCTTCGAATTCCAAAAAGGCGTTGAACCACCAGACCGATATAAATCCCGGGGCCGCTTGAGTAAACCCTCCATCCTCCCCTGAGGGTCATTTTTCCATCCAAAACATCCTGATAGTGATGGTCGGCGGCATAGCGATTGCTAAAAGCAACATCCGAACTGCTGTAATAGCAATTGGCTTGCCGCAGGTCACCCATCTTCACAACATCTTGATAAGCAACCGGATTAGCTTGTCGAAGTGCTTTTACAAAGGCATCAGCATTGCCTGTAACTGCTTGTGATTCAGCATACCTGATATGTTCGTGAACATACATTATACCGATTTCCCTTCCAAAAAACGTACTGCTCTCAGCCCGTTGAAAAATCTCCTGAATGCCTCCCTTGTACTTCAAAGGACGATCCATCAACCTGGCTCCATCCGGTCCTTTTAAGTGATTTTCAATAAGTTGCTGATGATTTTTTGCTTGTTGGCTGTTGAAAATCCCACTCAATACACCACGATCCATTGGCAACAAACTATAGCTTATACCTGTTAGTGAATCAGTTGGGTGCAACAAAACACTTATTGATCCATCCGATTCAACCAAACCATATCCCGCAACAACACCATCTTTCACAAGATGTTTATTGAAATCTTGCTTAATCCTTTCTGTAACAGACTCCAAATTACGCGTCATTGACCAATCTTCGAGTTTTCTGTAAACCTCTGTTATCTCTCTAAAAGCTTGATAATTCATCTGAACCGTCCAACTCGAAATCAGTCGCATTGCAAGATCCTGACTTACAGGCTGTAGCGAATCGTTCCAATCTCCTCCACCAAAGGGCACCAAACATGTTTCAGGAATGAATGAATCTATAATCATGTTTATAAGTCGGTCGAGATGCTCTTTCAAGGATGTATGCTGCTGATTATCTGTGCCTTCACTAAAATATGGAAGCACTTCTTCAAAGACAGTCAAATCGCCCGTCACACTAACATATTGAGCTGTTGCAATTATCACCCAATAATAGATGTCGCCATGGGCTTCGTTTGCCCTAATTTTTGAATAGCTGTCAAACATCCACCACTGTGGCCAACCGCCATGCGCATGTTGATTAGAGAAAATTGTCAGCAACAACTTTCGCGCTTCTTCATATTTTCCCATGCTTAACAGCAAATCGAATGGTCCCTGCGAAACATCTCGCGTTCCCCAGGCTGCTCCACCAAACTGCTCAAGACCATGTGGCGTAAGAAAATGGGTCAAAGCATTGAGACCAAACCAGGGAAGAATCTCTTTAATTGCCTCAACATCACAATTTTTTGATTTAAATTCCAATTCGTTAAGAAGCGAATAAATTTGCGTTACAGCTTTACTTTCGTCATTAATAAATTGATTGTCAAAACTTTGGGGAACATTCACTTGAAACTGTTCTTTCAGTTCGCCAATAAATAGTAGCTCAAACTTATCAGTCAGTTCTGTTTTCAAACCCAATAATCCTGAATTCTCATACATATTTTGACCTTCAATGCCCGACTTAAGCGCTTCAACATATTGGTTCTGAGGCAAAATGAGTCTATAACGTGCATTTGTGAATTTATCCATCGTCATGCTATCAGCAGACGGCAAAAAAACAAACTCCTTTGAATCTGCCGATGGCAAAACACTCCAGTTATTAAGTGGATCTAATTCGAAGGTAGCAACAAACCTTATATTGCTACCTTTCAGTACTTTAGCATCAGTGTAAACAGTAGCGCTGTCTTTGGAAGTCCATGTTCTCACCTGAATCAGGTGCTTGTCCGTTTTGTATATCCAGCGACAAAAATTTACTCCCATTTCAAAAGCTGACGGCAACCCAAGCAACATAAACTTTCCATCAATTTCCACAAATACGCGCTGTCCCTGTTCAGGGTTTTGGTTGAACTGCGTAGTATTGATAGAAAGCAGCACGTTGAAATTCGTATTCCCTTGCACCAAATGCGAATTGAAAACACCTGATGCATAACAAGTTGTGGATAAAATATTCTCGTCAGCCTGCAATCCGGCCTGTGCCTGAATAATATGTCCGTGAGGGCGGTCAACCAGAAGTTCTTTTGTTCTTAAGACGACATGCTTGCTTTGCCCATAGAAAAATGAAATTTCTCTATCGTTATGGTATTCCTGCTGTCTTTTTTCGCCGACAAAAAGTTCGTCAATTTCACTGCTAGTCAAGTCATTAGACTGCAATATAGCTGTGTTAAAAATATTTTTTCTGCCTCGATAACATGTCTCGCCAGTCTTATTAACTTTTATATCAATAAAACTTTTCACAATTTCCGGAATACGCATTAAGTCGGCTTCGCTACTTGCCTGAGGATGATCGCTTAGCATAAACAGATAAAAATCAACAGACTGCATCTCGCCAGCCTTCAAACTGAATGGGTTTGACTGTAATGCAACAACAGGAGATTCGCTGGCATATTCTCCTCCTAAAACCTTATTAATCAGCGCATCTGATACTTTTGATTCGCGATACTTTGTTCCATAAAACAGTCTGCCGTCAGTGCTTCCGGCAATTGCTCCATTACCACAAAACATCATCATCCAGGGATGTCCTGTTTTCTCTTTTATATTTTGCCGACAGCAAATGACTTTTCCATAATTCGCATCGTCAAAAATCCTTCGTTCCAGGTATTGGCTCACGTAATACTCATTCACTAATCCGTCATTCACTGTTTTCAGGCCCACATCCTGCCTGATAATCAGATCGAATTGCGCATCGGTTTCGTTTTTACTGACAATCCGAACACCACATTTCAGCGCATCAGTTTTGTCCGAAATACTTATAGTCAACTCATAAATAACATTTTCAAAAGTGCCCTTTGAGCTATAACAGCCATCGCTGGTGTTTATAAAAAAGTCACTTTCAAAACCTGTAATTGGTTTGTACCTGATAGTTGTATCCAACTTCCGTAAAAAAAGCTGAAATCCGCCATCGCCGAATATCGTCTCCGGTTTTAGGCTCAACCGAATATGCTTATTTTCAATTTTTTGAATCAATCCATTCTCCAAAATATCAATTTTGAATCCGTGATTGTTTGTTATTGTTTGAAATGTTGTTGATTTCATTGAAATAATTACTTGATTATGATTTAATTACAACATTCATTTTGATATTCGAATGATGCCTGTGCGTATAGTGAACCATTTTTCTTCCCTCATGGATCAGAATGTCAGCTTTTGCTCCTTGCACCTCCACTTCAATCAGGTTTTCGAGGCCGTCTCCTTCAAAAACGATTTCACCTTGCAAATCGCGATCGCCACACATAATGAGTTGAATTCCGTTGTCAGTTGGCTTCACTTCGAGCAAATCGCTGGTGGTATGTAAAATAAAAATCTCATTACCAATAGGATACATCAAAGGTGTCAACACCGAATACATTCCGGGCCACAAAGCTGTTCCTCCATGATAGGGTAAACTGATTTGTTCACCACTCGCCGGATGCGTATATTGAACCGAAGCATAATGATCTTCGTTGTAGTAGTTTCCAATAAACAAAACGCCACTTTTTTCCGTTGCAAATCGCTCTCTCACAATGATATGATAATCAGAAGTATCTGCATTTTTCAATCTTGCATAAGATTTCTTTAGTAATGCTTCATACACGGGTTTATGTCCTTCGGTATCAAAACCCATCCAGGCACCCAGAAATGTGAGCATGCCCTTTCCCACATTTTTTTCAAATCCGCAAACACTTCCATTAATCGTTTTGGCTATTATTGAAGCTCCATGAAGCTGTTCTTCTTCTATGACAATTTGTGGATTTGCACACTTAATATCCTTTAAATCAAACACATCTATCAGTGCTGAGTCGGTTGATTCCACATCAACTTTTGAAATACCGACAGCATCACGTAAAATTGTGCAAGGTTCTTGCGAAAGTTGCCGGTCGGGCAATTGCGGAAATACAATTAGTTTACCTCCATTTTCTGCGTAATCTACCAATGTTTTTTGGGCAAATGCATCCATCTCATCTGTCGAAAATGTCCATATCTGCTTGTATTTCAACAACTCACTGCTCGAAACCTGATTCAGATCGGCCATATCATAATCAACGTTGAGCAATTGAAGCACCTTCAAAAGTCCATCGAAATAGGCTGATCGTCTGATGGCAGAAGGATGAAAAACGATTTCATTGTTGTTGCTTAATGGTCGTTCAAGTTCAGTTGCATAATACGGAGGATAAAACAACACACATATCTCAGCCTTTCTTTCAGCATTAACAATTTGGTTTTCAATTGTTTTAACTAGGGAGGTAGTTTTCTTTACCAAGTCAAAGGCCGGAGTGCGTTCACCACTTGGCGTCAATGGATTGAACCAATAGAAAGTGTCACCGGAGTAGCCTTTTCTTGGTGGATTTTTTCCTTGCGAAAACATATAAAAGTTCCAACCTTTCAGGCCGTTGGCCACACTTGCTTTGTAAAACAAGGCCATCTCACGCGGATTGGTCTCAACATGGTATTCGCGGGAGCCGCATTGAAACTCTGCCGCAAACAACGGCCGACCATTGCCTTGCATGGCAGCAGTAATGTCGTTGATGATACGGTCGTCATGCAAATTTCTATATGATTGAAATTCAGGGATATGATCAACGCCAAACAAAATGTCACTTTTGTTTCCAAACAAATCCTCATACATGGTGATGTTTACCGGAAACTCATAACCATTTCCATAAATCCAACCGGGTAAGTTGTGATACATGGGGACCGTGATGCCTCGCTGGCGCGCCATTGCTGTCAGCATTCTTAAATAATCTCCGTAATAAACGCGCCAGAAAGCATGCCAGTCATGGTCGCGGGCACGATCATTCCTGGACTGATAGGCTGCACGTCCATCCGGTGGAAGCTCAACTTCTTCAAAAACAGCATATTTAGTATCCCATATCGCATTCAGGGCTGCAATATTGTTATACTTTTTCTGAAGAAAATGAGCAAACCGCTCGTTCACATCGCCACCATAATCCGCCTGATGAGCCAACCAGGAAAATACACCTATCTCATTGCAAATCTGCATCATAATGACAGAACCATCCATACGCGACTCCATCTTGCTTATCAAAGGCAAAACATTATCGTACCAAAGACTCACCCTTTCGAGATAAATCTTATTGAAGAGATTGACACCATCGCTTGCCACCATTTCACCCGATTTGGTTCTCATTTTCACATCATTAGAGAACTTTTCCATAAACCAATCAGGCAAGCCGGCACCCCTGAACTCGGCAAGGATAAACGGTCCCGGTTTTACAATTGCATTGATGCCTAATCTTTTGCAACTTTCGAGCCAGCCAACCAAATCACGCTCCGGGGAGCTTACTCCCGTGAAGTCAAATTTTCCTTCTTCATATTCGTGCCAGGCCCATGGCACATAAGTGCTTACTGTGTTCAAGCCTGCTTCTTTCGCAGCAACCAAGTGCTTTTCCCATAAATCGCGTTTGATTCTGAAATAGTGTATCTCTCCTGATTGGAGAAAAAAAGCCTGGTCATCAAACAAAAATTGACCATCTTTGAATGTAAGTGTCATATATTCAATATTTTATAATCTTATTCTTTAGAGTTCTCTGCCTGCAAAGCATTTCTTTGGTTAATGAGTTCCTTAATTTCATGGCTGCGTTTTTCGGTGAGGCTGTATCGCAAAACAATGAATACGGATAAAATGCTCAGGAGTAAAGGCAGCCCAATCTCAACAACCCGCATCATCCACAAAGTAAATGGCGATTGCACTGTCAGTTTGAAAATGTCTTTCTCGATTGATTCCAAAGAGTCTGCATTTTTCTGTAAGTCCGTTTCTGTTGAAAGTTGGCGAATCCGCGATTGCATTTCGTGCAAATAGCCGAGCAATTCAATGTAATGCGCCTGATTTTTATTTTTTTCTACAGATTTGAATTTTAAATGTCCCTCCAATTCAAAAGCATGAGTCCGGGCTTTGATGATTTTTGGTTGCAGAATAATCAACAGCGTTTCATCAATCATCGAATCTGCCGCAAAGCCAGGAACACTCATTCTTTCTGTAAGCGCATGAAGAGCTGTCCGCGTTTCCTCTCTAACTTGCTCAAGATCAGTCTTTCTCTCCAATGAACTTGCAAAAGTTTTTGCCTCTTTTTCATCAAACTTTTTTGCTGTTTCTTTGTCAAGATATTTTAAGAACTCATTGAGTTCTTTTTCAGCGTCTGCCGATTGGGTTTTCAGTACTTCAATCCACTGTGCGGTTGTTAGATTTTCGCTTCGTTTTTGGTTTAATAATGAAGTTTTACTGTGCAACTCCTTGATATTTCCCTGCAAACTATCAACTTTTGTAACCTGCACTTCATCAAAAGCGGTGTAAACGATAAGCAAACCTGCAACAAAACTCGCCAGAGCCGTTCCCATTTTTATAAACCACCAAAACACCGAATAATAGCTGCCTTCGGAACGTTTGCCCGTATGCAATTCATCCTCATCGCAAATATCGCCAACCATAGACGAACCTAAGGTAAAAAAGAACAACATACCGGCCGACAACAAAACTGTGGGAATGATTATCAGGTAAGGATATTCGGGATTGTAACAAACAATTTTTGAAGCTTGAGCAGCAATCATCAATAAGATGGCCAATACCAATGTGTTACGTTTTCCAAGGCGGGGACTTATCCAGTTGAGTGGGAACACTGCAAGCAAGCCTGTTATGGCCCAGACTGTTCCGTTAATGCCTAATAATGTTGCTCCTGAAACCTTGTCGCCACCAAAAATGTAGAAAATCGGAATGTATGAGCCAAGTAAACTCACAAAATTAAAGCCCATTGCCAATGTGAAGATGGTGAGCGTCAACATGATAAAGTTTTTGTTGTTGGCCGTACGTTTCATATCTTGCCAAAACGGGCTCTTTTTTTGCTTTTCGACTTTTTTAAAGCCGGGTTCTTTGAGTTTATATGTCCACCAAAAAGAAAGCGGGATGATGACAGCCGCAATCATAAGCGAAACATACCTCATTCCATCGGCTTCGTTTCCGCCTGTCCCTTTGAAAATTTCCATATTGGCCAGGGCGAAAAGCCAGGGCGTACTCATCGCGAACAAATTTCCAACAAAGCTTTTTGCACTAAAAAGACGTGTCCGCTCATGATAGTCATTGGTCATTTCCATCCCCAACGCACCATGAGGGATCTCAAACAAATTAACGGCTGTGAAAAATATCAGTAACGAAAACAAGATATAGGTTAGTTGAAACCATTGAAAACCCTCATCAGTTGGAAACCAGGCTCTTACCATATCTCCTTTTGGAATCCACCAGATCATTACAAAAAACACAGCCACCGCAATGCCGCCAAACAGCAAAAACGGACGTCTTCTACCCCACCGTGTTCGGGTGTTGTCTGATATGTGACCGATGACCGGATCGCTAAGTGCATCCCATAAACGTGGAATGATTAGAATTACTCCCAACCAGAAAGCGCTGAGTCCCAGACTGATATTCCCCATCAATCCAACTAAAATTCCAGCCACATTAAACAGTGCAATCGGAATGATTCCTCCGGCACCATAAGCAGCAAGTTGCGAAAAACCTATCCTTTCAGTTCGATCGGCCTTATGACCATTTTGTTCCATGGTTTTCATGAATGAATTATTTATTGTATTTAATTTCTATAATTGCAGGAATAGCTTGAACTTCAATATCTTTTGAAGAAAACTTCGATGACTCTTTTCCGTTGACACGAACAGATGCAGGCATCTTTTTACCATTGAAATTGCGAATTCTTATTCCATTTTCAGGTAATTTCAGATCGCCCTCAAGCTTAATCTGGTAAGTATCATCTTGTTTTTTAATTGAATATGAAAGCTCTCCATAGTAAGTAGGCAGATTTCTAACTGCCATTCCCTCAGCTGCATCAATCCAATCCTGGTACAGGGCTGCTGCCACAACCAAAGTTGAATCATATTCGTTTTCGTAAACAAACATGCTGCGAAAAGCATTGATAAAATCACTTCCAACCCAGGTGTGCGGCATATCGCCAATAAATTTTGGTGTGCGTTCATCTTTCCAAACCACTTCGGCCCAATGATGCCAACCTTGCGGACGTTGATCGGCCAGAAAAAAGTCAATGAGCTCATGGGCTTTTTGCGGTTCGTCGAGGAAAATAAACGAGCCTATGACCCTGTTTTCATAAGGAGTATAATTGATCCAATCTTTTTTTCCATCACGTCTGCTGACGAAAAACTCATAATATTTATCAAACGTATTGTATATCTGTGGTTTAGGAAGGTTTTTTAACTCATTGCATGGGTTGAGTGCTACAGTTGTTGAAGTGGCATCAAAGTCGCCCAACTCAACGCATCCCGGAATGTAATCAATGTTGCGGGTTTGCATTGCCAACCTTAACGATTCGTACAAATTCTTACTGAAAGCATCCCGGATTGCTGCAATTCTCTCATACTCATTTTGTTGTCCCAAAATGTGCTGAATATCAGCAGCATCTTTTAATCCCTTGATTGTGAAGAAATTATCCCAATAGGAGTGCATTGGTTTGGCTGAATAACCTTCGTGGCTGATTGATTCCGGAACCAATCCATAATATGCTCTGACACTGTCGTTTTCGCTTTTGAAATGTTCGGTCGAACGCTCCGCAATCAATTCCGAGATGTAATCAACTGCCTTAATTACAGCCGGGTTGCTTTCCAGAAGGAAAGCAGTGTCATGTGTAAAGTTAAAATACTCCCTGATTAAATAGATAAACTGCCCATGGCTGTCGTTTTCCGGAACCGGGTCCGGCCCGCGGAAATCAACAACACACGGAACTTTTCCATTTTCATACAAATGTGCTGAATACCAGCGAATAAAGTCCTTAACTTCAGGAACAATACCCGACTTCAACAAAGCAGATGAAGTGAGCGATCCATCTCTGATCCAACTGCGTTCATACGATCTGGAACCGGGTTGTATTCCGGCTTTATCTCTGTTTATCAAGATGTAAGCGAGATTGGCGCGATAAGTTTCTAAAAGTTTATTTGCCGAAGGGGGTAAATCAAAACGTACATGACTGGTTTTGGCACGCCAAAATGCCCGTGCCTGCTCAACTGCCTTATCATCAAAAAAGTCGTTGGAGAAAGTTGTCGGATAATATGGAGCAACAAGCATCAACTCAGTTTGCTGGCCGGGCAGAAGTTCTAAAACATATTTCAGGAGCCCTGAAGCCAATGCCAGCTTGTCATCAACACCTTGATTGTTAATTTCTTGAGTCTTCTTTATAAGTTCAACAGGATTGCCCTGATCAAAAGTAAGTGCAGCAAAATAATCAGGTTTTTCACGCAAAAACAATTGTTTTGCATCCACATTGATAATTTGTTCTCCCTCCCTCGAAATTTTTTGAATTTGCCCAACTCCTCCCGGCAGATTGAGAAATTGATAATGAGGATTCACCTGAAATGGCCTGATTAACAAGTAAAACTCAAATGTTTTTATCTGATCGGTGCGATTAGTCAGGGTGTAAATGATATTTAACCTTGAAGATTTATTGGCTTCACCCACAGAGACAATTTGGGTTTTTAGCTCTAAATTATCTGATTTCCAATTGACTGTAGGAACAAAGTCAAGCAAATTGCTCCCATCTGTTTCGCCCAGTGTTTGCTCAGTCTGCGCATTGGCCCAATTGATAATCTGATCACCGTCTTTGATTATTGGTTCGATCAAAAAACTTGCTTTGTCCACCTCAACCATGCCATCTTCACTGATCATGGCTTCTTTCACATCGTTGTTTACACCGGAAATTGTCCAAAATGTGCCACGATCAAGAAAATAGGCCGGGTAGTTTCCTTTGGGAGACCGTTTGGCTGTCTGCAATAAAAAATCGTTTTTTGTATGCGTCTCGGCCACGGACAAAAATTCGATCTCATTGATTCCATAACCTTTATCTGATTTACTATCAGTGAGAACCAAACGCATAAATCTCGTTTCAGCCTCCGGCAACCAAACAAACGATTGATCAGAAAGATTGTTACCCACTGTGTAAACACTCTCCCATGTTTTGTTATTTTCAGAAAACAGGAGTTCAAATGACTTAGCCGCAACTCCACTCTTCCAATGTATTACCAAACCGCCGAGCTCTCTTCTTTTTTTGAAATCAATGTCCAAATATTGCTCTTTTCCGGGTTTTGACTGCCAAAAAGTGAGTAAATCTCCATCAAGTAAGAGGTTTTCTGGTTGAAATTTGACTGAAGACGAAGCAGTTGCAGAAGGTGACGGATAGGTATTGGTCTCAGCTTCAAGCTTTTCAAAGCGCAAATCATCAATCCAAACACTTCCTTTTCCTCCGATAAAAGATGCTACAGTGAACTCAATTCTGTCTATGCGGCTCAATGATTGATCCTGAGTTGGCCCCCAGGCAAAGCTGATGTGTCGTTTTTTAATTCTGATTTTTTTCCATTCAGTTGGGAAAGTGTAGTTTCTGTTGCTAAGCCACCAGACATTGTTTCCGGTGCTGTCAATCAGTTTAATCTCGAAGTTATTGGCCGGGGATGAAGCTTTTAGCCAAAAAGTAATTTCAAAATTCTCAGGAAGGTCGAGTGGAAACCACTTTTGAATGCCACCATAACCAGTGCCCTTGGTAAAATCGTAATCAAAACGAACAGCATTTCCCTCATGCCCTGATGAAGGCGAAATTGCAGTTTGAACACCATCTGATTTAATAAAATCCCATCCGTTCAACGATTCAAAATCGTCAAGGACAATTTGTTGAGAGAAAGCTATACTATTGATTATCAATAATATTACTGCAGTAAAAATTATTCTTTTCATAAGTCTGCTTTGAATTTTATCGAAAGTTTATGGTTTAAAACCCAGCTTGTTCAATCCTTTTTGAATTATCGGGTCTTTCATCACATTATTCCACACAAGTCCGGTTCTGAAATTTTCGATCATTATCAACATTGGTCCCTGGTCAATGCCAATAAAATCGTTGTCAACCCAGTTTGCGGTGGGGTTAAAAGCATCGTAAAAACCGTATTTTCCCCAGATTTGGTTGCCATAGGCGGTTAAAAAGTTACGCAAAGTTGGAAAAACGATTTCCGGAGCAAAAGGCAATGAAGAAGCTGCACCATAAGGAGCAATTGTACCATCGTCAAAATAATTGTAATCAGGTCCGCTTGTCCCTCGACCGGCATACGATAGAAATTTTTTGTCATCAAAATTGTACTGATCTCCTGGCCCGTCACTGGCCGTCACTCCCCAGGTTTTGGCATCATATCCTTTCCAACCTTTTGGATTTTGAATGGCATAAAGTTGCTGCACATAAGTAGCTCGGCGCGAGTTTTCAAAATAATCTATTCCCTTTTCTTTCATATAGGCATCGGCAATGCCACGATAATCAATAAACGCCTGCGAAAACTGGTGTCCAAACAAGGGTGGAAAAGCAACATGTGAGAAACCTTCATAAGGTGTTTGCCATTTATAGGATTTCAGCCAGTGCATGTAACTTTTATCGGCATTTTCAAGTCCGGTTCCGGCAGCCAACACATACAAAAACAAGCCTTCGTTGTAACCGGCCCAACCAAAATCATGCAAACCATGCTCAGGAGTCCAACCCATTGAGATGGTATGCGCAAAACGACCTTCGCTTCCGTGCATCAAAAAACTCCAATCCATCCGACCTAAAAGTAATCCCGCCAAAGCCCTGATTTCATCTTCGACAGCATTATCCAGATCGTAATAGTTTCGTGCAAAAATCACACCCATCATCAACAAGCCGGTATCAATGCTCGACAATTCGCATTTCCAGGTGCGTCGCCCATCATTCAAACGCAAAAAGTGATAATAGAAACCTTTGTATCCGGTTGCATTCGTATCTGCACTCTGAACTGAGTTTGCAAAAAAACGCATGATATTCAATGTGATACGGGCAGCTTCAGTTCGACTGATATAGTTTCGTTCTGCACCTATTGCAAAGCTGGCAAGACCAAAACCTGTTGACGCAATACTTGCAGGAGCCCAGCTCGCTGCGCGGTCTTTCACAATACCTTTTTCAATATCATGCTCATTCTCAAAAAATTTGAAGGTGTAAGCCTGCAATGAATCAAGCATCATCTCATCTTCCATGGTGAGTTGATAATCTATTTTCCCTTTTGATGGAAAATTATATTCCTGGGAATAAGCAATTTGGCTTACTAAAAAAAACAGAACCAATGCAAACTGAATAATTCTTTTCATTGTTTTATGAATTTGAAATCTGGTAAATAAAAACTTCTATTTTTGATAATTGATTTTGAATGATATAAATGACCTTGAAAAATGCTCCGAAAATGAAGCATACACAAGGAAACAAATTTAGAATAAATTTGTAGCAGCTCAAAATAATACTCGTTTTTTTTTATGGATGTAAGTATTTATTTTATCATTTATATTGAGTTGATAATCAATATTTTAAAAACTTAATAACATATTGTTAATTAAGTCATTAAAACGATTAATTATTTCAGTCAGAATGTATAATTATTTTAACAAATTTAAAATTTTATTTATGAAATTATTTAGCTGTTTATCAATTTGTTATGCATTCAAGAGGGTTTCTCTAGGTTTGGTGTTGATTATTGGTCTAAATACAATAGCTAAGGCTCAATTCCAAGCAAAAATAGATTCCATTTTGAATCTGATGACATTGGAAGAAAAAGCCGGACAGCTTTCAATATTCACCAATGATTTGAATGAAAGAGGTGATTTTATTCAAGATCAATATATTACGCTAATTACGAAAGGTGCTGTCGGTGGTATTTTCAATGCGCATGGTGCTGAATATACACGCAGACTTCAAAAAATTGCAGTTGAGAAATCGAGATTAGGCATTCCACTTTTGTTTGCTTTTGACGTTATCCATGGCCACCATACCATTTTCCCGGTTCCGATTGCAGAAGCTGCCAGCTGGGACCTCAAAGCAATTGAAAAATCAGCGAGGGTAGCTGCATCCGAGGCTGCGGCCACCGGTCTTCATTGGGTGTTTGCCCCCATGTGTGATGTATCGCGTGATCCGCGTTGGGGTCGTGTTATGGAAGGCGCCGGCGAAGACACCTACCTGGCTTCAGCCGTAGCTTCGGCACGTGTAAAGGGTTTACAATCAACTGGTTTTCAGGATGCTGATGCCGTAGCTGCTTGTGTAAAGCATTTTGCAGCGTATGGTGCTCCCCAGGCTGGGAGAGAGTACCACACAGTTGATATGTCGGAAATCACATTGCGCGAAACCTATCTTCCTCCCTACAAATCTGCAATTGATGCAGGCGCGCTTACTGTGATGTCAGCTTTTAATGAAGTGAATGGTGTTCCGGCAACCGCCAACCACTTCTTGTTGAATGATATCTTGCGCGAAGAGTGGAAATTCGACGGAGTTGTTGTTTCTGACTATACCTCTGTACTCGAACTGATAAATCATGGCATTGCTTCCGACACATCCGGTGCAGCTTTTGCCGGCTTTGTTAACGGTACTGACATTGATATGCAATCTAGCTTTTACAACCACGCACTGCCGGCACTTGTGAGCAAAGGTGTCATTAGCGAAACCAGGCTGGATGAAGCTGTTGCAAAAGTACTAGAACTGAAATTCAAACTTGGTTTGTTTGAGGATCCTTATAAATTTTGTTCGAAAGAACGGGAAAAAAGAGTTTTGCTATCACCACAAAACCTGTCTGAAAGCCAAAATATGGCAAAAAAATCGCTGGTTTTGTTGAAAAATGATGGAGTTCTACCCTTAAACAGCTCGAAACAAAAACTTGCGCTCATTGGGCCGCTGGCAAAAAGCAGGCAGGATATGATTGGTGGTTGGTATGCTGCCGGCAACGGTGAAATCGCAGAAAGCCTTTATGATGCATTGATTCAAAATAAAAATGTAAAAGAATTGATGTATGCAGTTGGCTGTGAAACAACAGCTTCTGATACTTCACACTTTCAGGAAGCCTATGAAACTGCACTTCAGGCCGACCAAATTATTCTGGCGCTTGGCGAAGCTGCATGGATGACCGGCGAAGCCACGAGCCGAAGCTCAATTGATCTGCCGGGTGTTCAAAATCAATTGTTTAGCCGTTTGCTAAAAACCGGGAAACCAATCACTGTGGTACTTTTTAATGGAAGACCACTAACTATCAACGAAATTGATCACTATGCCAATGCAGTTCTGGAGGCCTGGTTTCCGGGAACCAAAGCCGGCTCTGCAATAGCATCTGTTTTGTTTGGCGATGAAAATCCTTCAGGAAAATTACCAATGACATTTCCAAAATCGGTGGGACAAATTCCGATTCACTACAATATGAAGAACACCGGCCGGCCCTGGGATGGTGTCACAAATACCACTTCGAGATACACCGATATTGACAATAAACCTCTTTATCCTTTTGGTTATGGATTGAGTTACAGTACTTTTGACTACAGCAGCATCATACTCGATCGTGATTCTTTCAAAGCAGGTGAAACGCTAAAGGCCGCAATCAAGGTAAAAAACTCTAGTAGTCGTGATGGTGAGGAAGTTGTGCAACTTTACATACGCGACCTGGTTGGTTCAGTTACACGTCCTGTCAAGGAATTAAAAGGATTCAAAAAAGTGCTTATCCCTGCCGGAAAAGAGATCATGATTGAATTTACGATTGATGAGAATCTTTTGAAATTCTACAATACAAAACACGGATATGCTTCTGAATCGGGGACTTTTGAACTCATGATCGGTACAAGTTCAGAGAAGTTTCAAACTTGCTTCTTCAATTTCACCAAATAAAAAAAAGCCCTGACGGACTTTATAATCTGTCAGGGCTTTAAAGAATATAATGGATATTACTTGCTATCAATAACTTCAAGTAGTTCAATATCAAATACAAGAGGAGAATAAGCCGGAATATCTGCCGAACGTGGGGTATCGCCGTAACCCAAAGCTGATGGAATTAACAATCTTGCTTTGCCTCCTTCTTTCATCAAGAGTAAACCTTCGTCCCATCCCTGGATTACTTGTCCTTGTCCGAGCACAAAAGTGAATGGTTTTCCACTGTCCAATGAGCTCTGAAGTTTCTGACCATCAATGTTGTACAGTGTATAATTGACTTTTACGCTTTTACCGTTCTCAGGCGATTTTCCGGTACCTTTTACAGTTTCGATGTAGTAAAGTCCTGTGTTTGTCGGTTTGGCAGTTATGCCATTGTTTTTGATATAGTTAGCAATTTTTTGTGCTTCGCTTTTTTTGGCCTGCTCAGCGGTTTCACTCGCCTTCATTTGCTGAGCTGCTCTTTCTTTTTCTACCTCAGACTTGGGTTTTATATCAGCTATCTCAACTTCATACAGCATTGTGGTATAGGGCGGGATCATCTGACTGCGACCAACGCTGTCAAATGCCAGGTGTGAAGGCACGATCAGACTGGCTTTTGTGCCCTTTGACATATAACCCAGCGCCTCGTCAAGTCCCTTTGTATCAAATGGTTGTCCAAACTCAATTTCCATTGGTTCTTTACCAAAATTGGAAAACAATGAGATTCCACCAATCATTCCAACTGACAGATTCACTTTTAAAACATCACCGGCTTGCGGGGTTTTTCCTTTTCCTTTTTTCAACTCGGTATAATAAAGACCGCTGGCCAGAGGCTCGCTGTGCTGGTTTTCGCTGAGGTATTTTTGCAAGGCCTCTTGCTCCTGAGCTTTCATAGCTTCGAGCATAATATGCTGCTCAGCCTTCAGTTCGTCCTCTGTTTGTATTGCCTTTAGTTTCAGGTCGAAATACATGGTAGCACCTGGTTTAACAAAATCAGGTGATTTTGGCATACCGGCCATTACTGTAAAAAATGAGTCAGCTGGAAATGCAATTGTCACAGAATCACCTATGTGCAGCAAAGTGAGCGCAGCATATAAGTCGCCTTTGAATGATGGTTCGCTGACCGGAAAGCTTAGAGGTTCGGGCATTTTTGAGCTCTCAAACAAAACAGTGTCACCTGTTCCGTAAATCATATCGAGCGTTACGATGGAGTTTAGCTCAGGTGTTTTGTCCCCGTCACCTTTAACGTGATATTTAATATGAACACCATTGTCCATTTTTTTGAATCCGGGATAATCGCTGTTATTGCAACCAACAACCGCCGCGGATAAGGCCAGGATCACAAGGCCTGATTTAATCCATTTTTTTGTTTCCATGAGATTTATTTAATGATTTCGATAAGTTCAACTTCAAAAACGAGTGCGCTGAATGGAGGTATTGGCCCTGATCCGCGCTCACCATAACCTAATTGATAGGGAATCAACAGCGTGGCTTTTCCGCCAACATTCATCATGGCAAGACCTTCGTCCCATCCACGAATTACCTGACCCATTCCCAGCACAAATTCAAATGGCTGGTTGCGGTCGTAAGAGGCATCAAACTGTGTTCCGTCGAGGAGTGTGCCGCGATAATGAACTTTAATTTTTTCACCGCGTTTTGGCTGTTCTCCTGTTCCTTTTTGCGTTTCGATATAATACAAACCGCTTTCGAGCGGGCTAACATTTATTCCTTTATCAGCGATATATTTTTCAAGCTTCATGCGTCCCTCTTCTGCCAATGCTTTGGCTTCAGCCATCTTTTTTGCTTCATAATCAGCTTGTTTCTCAATATTATCAAGTGCAATCTCAAAACGCATAATTGCGCCCGGTTTCACAAATTCGGGCATGTGTTTTACCCTGAATAATCGCAGAAATACTGAATCAGCAGGACACAGGAAGCTGGCAGAATCACCAACGCTCATCATTTTCAGACCTTCAAAAAAATCACCTTTGAAAGAGGAAGGGCTCAATGGAAACTGCATAGGTTTTCCCAGTTTCTGGCCCGAAAACAACAATGAATCATTGATAAAATAATCCATCTTAACAGTTACAATATCGGTCTCCTGTGGATTGGCTGATTTACCTTCTCCCCGGATAAAGCGGTACTTCAAACCGCTTTCAGTGGTTTTATAACCGTTTTGACTACAGGCGCTAAGACCCAGAAATGCTGTAAAAGACAGCAGTAAAATAACTGATTTCATACAGATAAATTGACAGGTTAATTATTGGAATATATCATTTTCTTTTCAACGGGCATCACCAATTTCAAGCAGCTTTACTTCATAAACAAGTGTCGCTTTAGGTGGAATTGTTTTTCCATCGCCCAGCAACCCAAAAGCGAGGTGCGAAGGTACAATAAATTTTGCTCTATCGCCTGTCCTTAACATTTTTACTCCCTCTTCAAGTCCGGCTTCCACACCGCCTTTACCAACGCTAAACTTCAGCAAACCATGTGTTTCTGATGATTTTACTATCTCTCCATTAAGTAGTTTAGCTGTGTACTCCAGTGCGACAATATCACCATACTCCGCTTTTCTGCCTGTGTTGTCGGTTTCAATAAGGTAACGTAATCCGGTACCGCTTGATTGCATCTTCCACTGATAGCGTCTTAGAAAATCGTTGATATTCTCTTCTTCACTACGTACAAGATATTTATTCGTTTTAATCAATGCCTGCTCGGTCAACTCAGCTGAAGGAACGGCTTTTTCGGTTTTCTTTGGATGCTCAGTGCATGAGAAGAAAACGAGTGAAAGCAAACAAAAAGCGACTTTTATGCTACGTATGGTACTCATTAATAGTTATAATTCAGATCATCAACGTATTCCGGAATAATTTTTAAAAGTCTGGCAACAGTTTCTTTCAGACCGATGTATGAATTACCACCGGCAGCGTTGAAATGTCCGCCTCCATCAAAGTGTTTTCTGGCAAAATCATTGACAGAAAAAGCACCCTTCGACCTGAATGAAAGTCTGATCTGATCTTTTTTCTCTGTGATTAGGATCGAGAAATTGATTTTCTCCATCGAAAGCGGATAATTTACCAATCCCTCTGTATCTCCAATCTGATAATTAAATTCATTTAAATCATTGATACTTAATGAAATAATTGCAGTTTTAAATGTTTCCAGCACAATCATCCTATTGCTTATCGAATGACCCAGTAACCTCAACCTGTCCTCGGTGAAAGTGTCGTAAACATATCGGTGAAGTCGCTCTGCATCAATACCTTTCTGAACAAGGTCGGCCACAATTCTGAATGTATCAGGGTTCTTTAAGGCAAAACTGAATGAACCGGTGTCGGTCATGATGCCTACATATAAACAAGATGCAACATCTTCATTTATAAGGGATTCTTTATCTATACCTGTTATGAAGCGATGAACAAGCTCTGCAGTGCTTGATACGGATAAATCAGAATACAAATATTTGAATGATTCAACCTCAGGTTCAATATGATGATCTATCATGATGATTGGAGCCGTAACTTTTTTCAGATCATCGCTTAATGAGCCTGCTCTTTTAAAAGCGTTAAAATCCAGGCAGAAAACAAGGTCAGCTTCAACAAGATGTTTCCTTGTTTCAGCCGCGTTTTTTTCAAAGATACAGGCTTCATCCAAACCCGGCATCCATGCCATAAAAGAAGGATACATATTGGGTATTAACACCTTAACAGTATGCCCCATCTGAGAAAGCACATTGGAAAGTGCAAGTGCAGAGCCTATAGCATCACCGTCGGGGTTGGTATGAATGGCAATTGCCAAACGAAGAGGTGTTTTCAGGATGTCGCCAAACACGCTGTGGATTTCATTAAAACTCATTCTTCAAATTTGTTGCAAAGTTACAATTTTGCGATTAATTGTGTGGTATATACTCCATTATGAAACGTTTTAGAATCTTGTTGTTGTCAACATATCTAAAAAGCGAAATTTGACTACTTTTGCAGCTTCATTAAATAAAAATTCAAATGAGCGGAAACATCACATTTACAATGATTAAACCCGGCGCTGTAGAAGCCGGACATATTGGTGGTATCATGGCAAAAATTGCCGAAGGTGGATTTAAATTCAAGGCACTCAGAATGTTAAGGCTTAGCAAAGAACAGGCTGAAGCATTCTATGCTGTTCATAGCGCACGTCCGTTCTTCGGAAGTCTGGTTGCTTCAATGAGCTCCGGACCTATAATTGCAGCTGTTCTCGAAAAGGAAAATGCAGTTCTGGCTTACCGCGACTTTATTGGCGTCACAAATCCTGCCGATGCACGCGAAGGTTCAATCAGAAAATTATATGGTACTTCAATCGAATCCAATGCAGTTCATGGATCCGACAGCGACGAAAATGCATTAATCGAAGCTTCGTTCTTCTTTAATACGATGGATCAGTTTTAATACGCTGATAATCATAAACTAAAAAAGTATCATCCTCGTAAACTAAGATCATCTTAACGGGTTTTCTGGTAAGATACTCAGACTTAGGTCCTTGTCCGCTCCGGGCAGGGACTTCTTTTTTGTCGTTTTGCTGCTGCTTTTCAGCTGTAAAAAATGCAGCTGGTTCGGGTTCGGCTTCTTCGATGATTTCCGGCTTTTGAGGGGGCGGCGATGAAAAAAGATCAGGCAAATCAACCGAAGGCTTATGCTCCTGTTCGGTTGTTTCCGTTGTAACAGGAGTGTCCTCAAACAACAAAGGCAGCTTTGCAGCCAAAGGTTGTGTCTTTTCAGCTGCAGCACTAATCGTCATTGAGCCGCGGCCAAACACCAACCAATCCAAACTTAACTCAGGAAATGCCTCTTTTAAACGCATGACAAAATCCAGACTCGGATTATTGCGTCCGTTGATGATGTGAGATAAACTTGGCCGTGTGATATGCATTATGTCGGCTAACTCAGCAGCATTTACTGCTTTCATCTTCATGACCTGATGAATTCTTTCCTTCATAATTCCAATATTTTTTTAGCGAATTAGTTACAAAGATAAACAAATTGATTACAGATGTAATTTACATTTGTTTTCTGTAGAAAATTATTATAAGTTACACATGTTACCTGTATAATTTTGAAATTTATTTAAACTATTAATAAAGTAATTTTCTATAATCTATTTATATTCACTATATTATAGATTATAATATATATTTTGATTTTTCTTGTCGAAAAATAGATATCTTGATAGTAATAGTTTAGTTAAAATATATTATAATACTGATATTAAGTTTATTATATAAATATAAATTGATTATTCTCATTTTTTAGTTTTGTAAATTATGTGAAGAAGTTGAATAATATTTTTGGTAAAAGTAACATTTGTTTATAATACTGATTTACAATACTAATATACATTTGTAACAAATTAACGTTACAATTGTTAATTACATTTGTAATCTGGTTATAAAGGTGTTTATATATGTTTCATCATAAAATTTTCAGTATTTCGACGGTTCGCAACAAAATCTTGTATTTTTGAAAAAAAACGAATCATGTATAGTCTGGGTAAGATTTGGTTGTTAAGCTTAGTGCTCTTCTTCTCTTCATCTTTGGTCGCTCAGTTTTTACCTGACAGCCTCATGAATCAGTATGAGCAAGCAGATGATACAACTAAGCTTATGGTTATCAATAACTTTGTTCAAAAGAATTATAGATCACAAGCTGAAATATGCAGTAAAGCCATCGTTGAAGCAATAAAACTTGGCGAAACGATTGGAGCTAACTCCTACCTTGCACACTCCTACAGCATGGCAGGTGTACTTGAAAAGAATAAAGGAGAGTATTCAACCGCACTTGATTACCATTATAAATCACTGAAATTAAATGAATTACTAAATGACAGAAGAGCTCTGGCATCCAACTACAACGACATTGGGATCATCTATAAAACCACTGCTCAGTATGATAAGGCATTGGAATCATATCATTTAGCTAATTCATTGGCAGTAGAACTTAATTTAAAGCGTGGTATAGTAATGACATTGAGTAATATAGGAACCATTTATGAAGCAAAGAATAAGTTTAAAGAAGCCATTTTTTATTATAACAGTGCTTATGACAAAGCAATTGAATTTAATATCACCGATGCCCAGGCAATAGTACTCAACAACCTTGGCGAGATTTATGCTTCAAATGGTGAAACTGTCACAGCGCGGGAATTTTTTTCAAAGACTTTAAAACTTGATCAGCAAACAGGGGATAAAATTGGCTCCGTGTATTCCATGATCAATATCGCCGGAACTTTTGTAGGAACTAAAGATTGGGACAGTGCTGTAATCTATTATAAATCTGCAGAAGACATCGCGAAAGAATTACGGGCTAACCAGCTTCTTCAAAGCATCTATTCAAGCCTGGCACAGATGTATCAGGAAAAACATGATTATAAGCTCGCGCTTGAAAATTATTTAACGTCAAACATTTACAAAGACTCACTTTTCAATGAGACAAGCCAGAAACAAATGGCAGAAGTGGAAGCAAAATACAAAGCATCACAAAAAGACAACGAAATTCAAATTCTGAAGCAGGAAAAACTTATAAAAGACATCGAGGTCCAGCAACATCAGGCTGAAAACATTGCCTTGATAAGCCTTTTGGTACTGGGTACAATTATAATTTTTGTTTTGTACAAACGTCATCAGACAAAACAAAATACCATCTTCAATGCAAAACTTTTGGCTCAGAAAGAAGATAATTTGAGAGCTGTTGTTGTTGCACAGGAAGAGGAACGAAAACGTATAGCCAAAGACCTGCATGATGGAATTGGCCAACAACTGTCGGGTGTCAGACTTGGTTTAGCCTC
>ERZ1645187.165-NODE-165-length-63058-cov-94.563656_pt1 | contig 63058 bp, 52 predicted proteins | sample MGYA00575352_ERZ1645187 | MGnify/ENA primary metagenome ERZ1645187 (study PRJEB40837, sample SAMN11349314) | freshwater sediment metagenome | isolation source: river sediment | host: Sediment | place: India: Wazaribad , New Delhi | collected 2017-02-21 ... | reverse complement strand
GCGTCGAACAGACCTATTCGCTGCAAGCCACGCTGCCGACAATGGCGGAGATCATGAGAAGGGCGGGGCAGCGGTGATCCGGCCGACCGGCTGTGCGAACCCGCTTGCCGTATCGTCGCGCAGCTTCAGGAAATCTGTTAGACATCGACCCGCGCCCGATCTCCGCGCCTTTTGGCCTTGCTCGAACAGGATGCTGCTCGAGAAGGACGCCCGCCAAGGAGCGTGGAGCCATGTTTACTGCTCCAGAAGAAGCGCGGGACGCATCCAGGGGCTGATGACGCAGGCTTGGAGGCGCGCCTAAAATTGCGCCACGCGGTTGCGTCATGCCGGGTTCTCGAAGTCGCCAGGACATCAAGTGCTCATATACGCGAACCAACAATTGCAAACCGGAAAGAAGGCTGTCGGCGCTATCCTTGGCGCCTCGTTCCTGATTTCATTTGCCCTTACAGTCATAATGCCAAATTCCTTTAAGATCGTGTCAGCGACTTCGATAGTCTTTTCTTTTATATATTGCGTTATTGTCTATGGGCGGATAATTTTTTCTGGGCCTTATTTTTATTATCTTTATGCAAGTTATATCATAACGTTATTTTATTTAATTATCGGCCGTCTAAACGGCGCTCCCGACGTCGCCGCAGGTGAAGTATTTCTTATTTACATATTCTTCCCGCTCGTCATCGGCGCGCAGCTGACGGCCCTGTTGTTTCTCGTGGATCTGAAGACGATCGTCCGGCTGCTGGTCTATTCGGTTCCAGTCATCGCGGCGACGGTCGTTTACTTTTTCTGGGCCTTCAGAACGCTGGGGCCTGACGCGGTCAGGATATTCATCGAGACGCCGAACGTCGTGATCTCCGAGGAGGGGTTTGTCGCGGCGACAATGCACGTCTACGGTTCCATGATCTTCATAGCCTCCGGCTTTTTTGCGAGTCCCGGAGTCGTGCGAAATCCATTCTTGAGAATCATCATTTTCGCGATCATAGCGGCCATCGCGTTCACCTCAGGTCGTGGATCGCTGGTGTTCTCGATGCTAATCGGGCTGTGCATTTTCGCAGGCGTCGCCTTTTTCGCCAGTACACGGAGAGAGAGCCTATCTCATCGCATGCTGCTTCTGGTCCTTGGCTCCATCGTGGTCGTGGTCGGCGCGCTGGTTCTGCAGCTTCTGGCCGGCAATGAATTCGGCGCAGGCGTCGTCACCAATATCTCCGACGCGCTCGGAAAGTTGTTTCCAGATCACCAGAACGTGGGCGGGCTGACGCGTTTCGATCAGCTGGAGGCTTTGAAGCACGGAATTGATTCGAACTGGGGACTTGGCGCGGGCCATGGAACGGCTTCCTTCTGGTATTCCGATCCGGAAAAGCCGTGGCGATACGAACTGGTATGGGTCGCGACTGTCTTCAGGACCGGCTTTCTAGGCGCCGCGGTCTATGCGGCGCCATTTCTGGTGACGTTGTTTCAAGGCGCGCGCCTGATCATCGGCGGCAAGATGGATCGGTTTGAAACCTTTGTGTTCTCCGGCTTTATCGCCGCCTTCCTTTCCAGCAACACAAATCCCTATCTGGAAGCATATGTCTTCCAATGGATGTACATACTGCCGATCGTATATTTCCTGCGACGAAGCGAGTACGTCAGCTTCTGGCGCGCGAATTTCGCCTCGGAGCGATAGCCATCAACGCGGATATAATTAATGGAGCCGTTCTCGCCGCACATCGTTGTGGAAGGCTGCGATATTCCACTTGTTGGAGAGATGACGCCGAATGGCCGCCGGCGCTTCGCCATCGTCCGCCCCTGGTTCGCAGGCCCCCGCTACGCTTCGGAAAGCCCTGCTTCAATGGTCGTCCATCGTGGCGCAATTTGGCAATGCGCACGCACACACGCGGGCGCGACGAAGTTCGATGAAAGCGACTGGATCGCACTGGCTCGGGCGCAACGGCTGACGGTGTTCGGCGCGCCAGCCGCATCCACGACGGCCGCAGGTGCAACCTGGCGCCTCGTCGGAGACGCGTTGCTGGTCGACTGGGCTGAGGGATGGTCGGAAGATGTGCGGCTGGAGGCGCCGACAATGCCCGACTTGACTGCGCTGCTGGCCGAGCCGGCGCGTTCGGGCCGGGCGTTTCTGGTCGCCGATCCCCGAAGTCTCACGCCGCCAAGCCTGTACGTGGCCGCATTCGAGGAAGCCGGCGCCGCGAGCGGCGCTGAAGGAATCTGGAGATGGCGACCATACGACGCAGCCCTGCCCAGCGCGATGCAATGGGGCTTGGCGGGGGACGGCATCGCCGACGACTCTGTCGCAGCGAAAGCGTTTATCGACGCCCACAAGGGCCGGACAGTGCTGTTCGATGTGGGCCGCCGCTTTCTGCTTGGCGGCGTGACGCTGGAAGGCCGGCAATACGACGGCACGCGGCTGGTATTCGAAGGCGAAGCCGTGGTCAAAGCAGCGCCCTCCAGAGGCGCAGGAAATTTTCAGAACGCCTGCTGGACCGGCATCGCCTTTCAAGAGTGCGACTCGTGTGCGATTGAGGGGAACTTCCATGGCAATCGCGACGCACAGCCGGACAGCGAGCACATCTATTGCGTGACGCTCGCCGGGGTTACGCGATTCGACATTCCAACGATGCGTGTGCGTGAGATTCGTGGCGACGGTCTTTATGTATCGCAGGCCCGCCTGACGGCCGCCTCGGCGAATTCTGACGGTTTGGCGATCGGATCAATTGAAGGAGTCAATTCGGCCGACGACGGGCGCAATCTGGTCTCGATCATTTCCTGCGACAATGTTCGTATACAGACATTGAAAAGCATGCGCATCGGCGGCGTGATCAATGGCGTGCGAGAACCCGGAGGCTTCGACATCGAGCCCGATCACGACTTTCAGTCATGCAAGAATATCGTGGTGAATGCGGTCGATGTCGTAACCGCCGGTTTCTCCGGTCTCGCCATTCTCGGCCGGCGCTCCGCCAATGTGACGCGCAATGTGCGCATCGGCTCGGCCGATGTCGTGAACACATCCCATGCGGAAACACTCGACGCCATAGGCGAGCTGACGATGACGAGAACGCATACATTGGCGATTATCGACGCTGGCGGCGTGACAATCGATTCGTTTAGCGGCGCTTTTCTCCATGCATACGGCGACGCGATCGTTATTTCGAATTCGGACACGGTGTCGATAGTGGGTAAAGTATCTCATGTTCGAGAGGGCGCACGCATCGGCAATGACGCATACGACAATGGCGCGGACGCCACAGGCGTTGTAAATTCACACATTGACCTGCGTGTATCAGACGTCGCACGGTTCGGGTTTCGTGCCGGACGCGTGACGAAAACAACCGTGATCGGCAAAGTCGTGACACCGGTGGCGGGCTACTATCCCGGCGGGGTCTTTGCGATGCTGACAACCGGCGGTTTCTTACAGCAAAACGTCACCTACTCGGTCGACGTTCCTTACTCTCCGGATTGGGATCGAGCCTATCGCAACGACGTCTCGTTTCCTTGCACATTCGCCAACTCAAGAATCGCGAACGTGAGGTTTGGCGATGGTTGGAGCGACTATCTGACGATGAAAGATATGGCGGTCCTCATCGACAACGCGCACGGTTACACTGACTCGATAAAGGGCAAGCCTACGAACGGCCCGCATGTCGTGGGCCAGTACATCCACAACAGACTGTCGGGTCCGGATCAGCCCAAGGGTTGGCGCTGCATCGCCTCCGGGACTCCGGGGCTGTGGGTGGAGGAGCGCTGAAGGCATCGTCCGCACGAACAGCCGCACGTCGCCGGTCCAACCCGCTCGGACACGACATTCGCTCTCGCCATCAGGCGCGGCCGCGCAGGAACAACGGAATGAGCCGCGGCATATCTGCGAACAACAGCCCATAAGCGGACAGCGTCTCTCCGAATTCGCTCCGAGAGCGACGCAGACCGGCGCGCGCCGTGCGAGCGAACGGCTCGACAAACAAGGTGACCGCCATGACCGCCAACGCCGGCAGGGTGGAAAAATGCTTGAATGCGTAGAGCAACTTGCTCCGTAAAGAATAGAAAAGTCGGCGCGCCTTCACCTGCTCCGATGTCCCGCCTCCTTTGTGGAAGGCGGACGCTTGCGCAAGGTAGTATGTTCTCCAGCCCGCCCTTGACGCGCGCAGCGATAAATCGAGATCCTCAAGGTATACAAAAAAGCGCTCGTCGAAACCGCCCAGCGCGTCGAAGACTTCGCGACGAATAAGATAGAACGCACCAATGACATGATCGACCGGCCGACTTTCCTCGTGATCGAAGTCCGTCATGAACATCGGCTGGAACGCGGATGGAAACAGCACGTCCAGACCCAGCGACTGACCGATGAACGATCGCGCGGTCGGGAATCGCACGCAGTGCTTCTGCGTCGCGCCTTCCTCTCCGTAGAGATGAATTCCGCAAATCCCAAACGACGCGTTGTCCTTCTCGTTCAGGAAAGCGACCGCCGTCTGGATCGATCGATCCACGATCTCTGCGTCCGGGTTCAGAAACAGGATGAACCGTCCGCGGCCGGCGTTCGCGCCGATATTGCACGCGCGCGCAAAACCGAGATTGCTGTCCTGTTGAAGAAGAATCGTCTGGAGCGAGGCCATGCTGACGCGCTGCGAGCCATCGCTTGAATCGTTGTCGACGACGAACGCCTTCGTCGTATCGATATCCGCATGACGCTGGACCGAGGCCAGCACGCGCTGAAGTTGCCGCCCGGAGTTCCAGTTGACGATGACGATATCGACGGAACCGTCTGACGGAACCGCTTCCGTGGGATTGTCTTGCGTCATGATGGGTCCCCGCGCCTCGTGGCCGATTGCGCCTTCATTTGGTCGTTGCGAACCGTTGCAGCCGCGCACATCGAGCTGACGGCTCATTGCCTTCATCGCCAGCTATCGCATCCTCGCATTTCGCAGGAACATCGACCCGTATGCGAGCGAGGCGCCCGCCTGAAACAGATATCCGGCAGCCAGAGCAGCTGCGGCGCCGGTAGCGCCATACGGAACCAGAATGATCGAGGCGCCAACAAAAACCGTGGTCATGGCAAGGGTCATCGCAATCGCGATCCACATATGCTCGCGTGCGGCAATGAGCTGCTGCACGGACAGTTGGGCTGCATGAACCACAGCAACGCCCATGGCGATGGCGATGGCGAGCGCAGCTTGAGACCCCGCGAACTGCGGTCCATAGCTCTCCATGATATAAGGAGAGAGGATCGCGCCACCCAACGCGATCGGCGCAGCGACGAGGGTGCTGGCGGCGACGCCGGCGAGTAATGTGCGCCGGGTCGCATGACCATCACGAACGGATTCAGTCATGATCGGCATGAGCGCGCGCGCCATGGCGCCCGGCAGGAAGTTGACGAGATGGAACCACTGCATGGCGATGCCGAACACCGCGACCTCGCCAGCGCTGCCTGCGCGCGCCAGAAGCGACTGCACGATCCAGTTGGCGCCTGCCGGCAGCAAGCCGGTCAGAAGCGCCGGCAGCGCGAAATGAAGCATTGTCCCCATTTCTCGCCCGCTGTCGCGCCATGACAGGACGATTCCGAGTTTCCCGAGCTTGCTCCGCGACCAAACCCAGCTGATCGCGCAATTGGCCATCGAACCCGCGACCACCGCGATCGCGGCGCCGGTCAAGCCGTAGCGATATGTAAGCGCGATCGTGACCGGAATCGATAACGCCGCGCCGAGAATCGAACTCCAGGCGAACGCGCGCATTTCGGACAGGCCGATCAGAATGTTTTTCTGAAAGCCATCGAACGACAGGAACAGGATTGAGACTGCGGCGATCGCGATCGGCGCGCCAATCTCTGGCGCCCGGAATCCGTGCTGCGCGATTGCGTCGGCGGCGCCTGCGAGCGAAGCGATTGCGATCACGCCCGTGATCAGGATGACAATCTGCGACAATCCGAGAATTCGGCCGAGCCGGCCGGGATCGCGGCGCGCCAAGTCGGCTGCATATCGATTGGCCGCGAAGCCAACGCCAAACCAGCTGGCCATGGAGATAGTCAAGACCGTCGTTTGCAACGCGACGAAATGCCCGAATGATTCTTTGCCGAGAATGCGCGCGACGAGCACGGTCGTCACCAGGCTGGCGCCATTCGTGACCACCGATCCGAACAAGCTCCACGACGCCGCGCCAACAAAACGCGTGAGCATGACCGAATTTCCGATTCTTTCTCGCAGTGTCTCGAAGACCATGAAGACGGCCATGCCCTACCCATTTCCCGATGCGTCGCGGACCGCCGACGATCCGCCCGCCGAGCGACGCGCGACCTTGCGGCGCGCGGCCTTGCGGCGTAAGGCGCATTGGAAACGCCCGCGCTCTTCATAATGACCCACACAGCGAGAGACAATGCGGCGGCCGGCGTCGCCATGACGGGCGATCGGCTCGCCAAACGCGCAGAGGCGATGGAGAATGCCCTTCTCGAATGGGAGATTCGCTTGAGGGCCGTCGGGTTGACGATCGTCGCGCCGCTGGCGCTCGGGCTTGCGGTATCCGGCTGCGCGCCGCACCATCGCCCGGCGCCGGCCGACGACGGGGGGCGGCTGCTGGCCTATATCGCCGAGGTCGACCGATTGAATGCGCGCGGGGAGGCCAAGAGGCTCGACGGGCGCTGCGCGTCGGCGTGCACGGTTTTCCTGGGGGTCCGGAGGGTCTGCGTCACCGCGCGCGCGCGGCTGTGGTTCCACGCCGCCCACACGACGGCCCCAACCGCCACGCCCGATCCGTTCGGCACGATGAAAATGCTCGCCTATTATCCCGCGCGCGTGCGCGAATGGGCCATCCGTACGCGCGCCCTGGAGGCGGTGCAGTTCAGCGACGACAAATCGCTCACCGGCGAGCAACTGGTTGGCATGGGCGTCGCGCCGTGCGTGGACGATTGATGTCGCCAGGCGCCGGCGCGCCCGCCGCCACTATCTTTCCTTCAGCGCTTTCGACGCCGTCTCCACAAGGGGGGAGAAGACATATTCGAGAATGCGGCGCGCGCCCGTCCTGATTTCGACCGTGACGGCCATGCCGGGGGTGAGCGGCGCGTCGGCGTCGCCGATGCGGATGGCGGCCCGGTCCAGTTGCAGCGAAACCGGAAAGACCAGGTTCTGCACGCGCTGGGCGCCGGCGAAATAGCTCGATCTGGTCGACCGCGACGGCGCGCCTTCGATCGTCTGCGCGTCCGGCTCGGGGATGGCGTCGTGGCTCACCCGCGTGACGCGGCCCTCGACGGAACCGTAGCGCGTGAAGGGAAATGACTCGATCTTCACGACCGCGGTCTGGCCGACCTTCACGAAGCCTGCGTCCTTGTTCTGGACGTAGCATTCGATCTCGATGCCGGCGCCGTCCGGCACGATGCGCATGATCTCCTCGCTCGCGGCGACAACCTGGCCGACCGTCGTCACAGAAAGGCCGATCACCACGCCATCGATCGGGCTTTCGATCGTCATATGGCCGACGCGCACGCGGGCCTTGGCCAGGCGCTGGCGCTGTTCCTCGATCTGGCGCTCGGCCTCGGCCAGTTTCTGCGCGGTTTCGGCGATGAACGCGTCGAGCCCCCTGGCGCGCTCCACATGCAGCACCGCGATCGCGGAACGGGCCTCTCCGAGCTGACCCTTCTGGTGGCTGAGCGCGGTCTCCTGCGTCTGGAGCGTTTCGAGCGCATCGATCACGGCCGCGCGCGGCGCGGCGTTGCGCTCGTTCAGTTGCGTGCGCATGGCGACACGCTCGCGCAAGGTGGCGACCAATGCCTGCTGCGCCGCGATCGTTTCGGTCAGCCGCTCGACTTCGGCCTCCTTCTGCCGGATCTGCGCGTCGATGGCGCGCGCCGTCGTGGCCAGTTGCGTGAGATCGGCCCGCAGAACGCGCGCCTGTCGCCGGCGCGCATCTTCCGGAATGTCGTCCGGCCATGCGACGCCCGGCGCCCCGTCGAAGGCGCGCGCCTCGGCCGCGGCGAGCGCCGCGCGCCGTCGCAGCGCCTCGGCCGAGATGTCGGCCAGCGCGTCGCGCGCGGCGGTTTCCTCCGCGCGCGCCTCCGTTCCGTCCAGTTCCACCAGCGTCTGGCCCGCCCGCACGCTGCGGCCATTCTCCACGCGAATCGCCGCCACCCTGCCCGGCTCCACCGGCTGCACGGTTTTCACGCGGCCTGTCGGCTGAATCTTGCCCTGCGCAACCGCCACGATGTCGATGCGGCCGAAATAGCTCCAACCGATCGCAAAGACGACGAGCAGGGCGATCGCCCAAATCAACGCAATCCGCACCGGCGACGGCGGCGTTTCGAGAATCGACAGCGCGGCCGGAAGAAACTCGCGATCGGAGCGCGCAGATGCGGGGACGGACTCGCCGCGCGGCGCGCGTGGCATTGTGTGAGGCGCGTTCACGGCGCCGCTCCGTTCTGCAACGCCCAGAGGCGCGCATAGAGCCCGTTGCGGCGGATCAGTTCGTCATGCGAGCCGGCTTCGACGATGCGACCCTCGTGCAGGCCTATGATCTGCGAGCATGGACGCACCGCCTGCAACCTGTGCGCGATGATGACGACCGTGCGGTTCTTCACGATCTCGCGCATGTTCTGCTGGATCACGCGCTCGCTCTCATAGTCGAGCGCGCTCGTCGCCTCGTCGAAGATCAGGATCGGCGGATTGGTCGCCAGCGCGCGGGCGATCGCGATGCGCTGACGCTGGCCGCCGGACAGGTTCGCGCCACGCTCCTCGATGATCGTGTCGTAGCCTTGCGGCAAATGGCCGATGAATTCGTCGGCGCCGGCCAGCCGCGCGACGGCGATCACATGGGCGCGCGGCATCGCCGGATTGGCGAGCGCGATATTGTCGTGGATCGACCGGTTGAACAGAAGGTTTTCCTGCAGCACCACGCCCACCTGGCGGCGCAGCCAGGCAGGCGACACCTGCGCGACATCGACGCCATCGACCAGCACCTGCCCCTCCTCGGGCAGATAGAAACGCTGCACGAGCTTGGCGAGCGTCGATTTGCCGGAACCGGACCGCCCGACAATGCCGACGACCTCGCCCGGCCGTATGTGCAGGTTGATGTTGCGCAAGACCTCGGGCGCGCCGGGACGATACCGGAACGTCACGTTGCGCAGGGAGATCGCGCCACGCGCCGGCGGCAGGTTGCCGTGCGCGGCGTTCATCGGCTCCGGCGGCATGTTCAGAATGTCGCCGAGCCGATCGACCGATATCTTCACCTGCTGGAAGTCCTGCCAGATCTGCGACAGCCGCAGGATCGGCTGCGCCACCTGTCCGGCGATCATGTTGAAGGCGACGAGTTCGCCAACCGTGAGGTCGCCGTCGATCACGGCTTTCGCGCCGAACAGCAGGAGCGCTGCGGACGTCAGCTTGTTCACATACTGGATGGCGCTCTGTCCGCCGGCGCCGATCAGTCCCGCGTCGAAAGAGGAGGCGACATAGGCCGCGAGCTTCTCCTCCCACTGCGTCTGCATGGCCGGCTCCACGGCCGCGGCCTTTACCGTCTGCACGCCGACGATCGCCTCCACCAGCATCTGCTGGCTCGCCGCGCCGCGATTGAATTTTTCGTTGATCTTTTCGCGCAGCGCCGGGCGCAGCAGCGCGGCGATGATCATATAGAGCGGAATGGAGGCGACCACGATCAACGTCAGGCGCCACGAATAGGCGAGCAGCACCGCGATGAACACGATCGCGAAGAAGAGGTCGAGCGCGGAAAACAGCCCCTGGCCCGTAAGGAACGAACGAATGGTCTCCAGTTCGCGCACACGCGCGACCGTCTGTCCGGCGGCGCGCGTTTCGAAATAGCTCATCGGCAGCCGGAACAGATGCGCGAACAGGCGCCGTCCGAGTTCGACATCGATGCGGTTGGTCGTGTGCGAAAGCGCATAGCTGCGCAGATATTGCAGCACGACATCGAACAGGCCGATCGCCACCAGACCGAGGATCAGAACGAACAGCGTGTCGTAGCCCTTGTGGCTGACGACCTTGTCGATCACCACCTGAAAGAACAGCGGCGAGACGAGCGCGAAAACCTGCACGAAGAACGAGGCGACGAGCACATGGGCGAGCGGCTTGCGATAGCGCCAGATGGTCGGGAGGAACCAGCGCAGATTGAAGCTCTCGGGATCGACGCCGGGCCCGCCCAGTCTGCGCGCGACGAGAAGCGCCATCGGCTCGATGCGCCGGAACAGATCTTCGAGCGAAATGCGTTCGGCCTGCCGCGTGATCGGATCGACAATGCGATGCGCGCCATCGGGAAACCTGCCGCCGTAGACGACAAACGCTCCGGTCCGAAGCCGGACGATCGAGGGCGAGGGCAGGGTTGCGAGGCGCGCCGCCGTGAGACTGTCGATTCTGCGCGCCTTCAGGCCCAGATGAAGGGCCGCGCGCAGCACGTGGTCGGGGTCGGAATCGGCGTCGGCGATCGATAGTTCGCGCGCGAGTTGCACAGGATCGGCGGCGATGCGGAAATAGGCGGCGATGCCGCAGAGCGCGCGCAGACTCGTGTCGAGCGGCCGCGGGTCGGGAGAGGGGTGCGGCGAAGCCGTCATGTCCGTTCGGCGGAAGCGTCGGCGCGCAAGATCAACCTCTAAGGTTTCGTTCCGTCGACCCAGACATCCGGCGCGGCGGGCGCCAGAAGCGGCGCGGCGCCGATATGGGACGTCGCCGTCTGCGCGAAGCTCGAATCGAAAGCGGCGCGCTCGGGCGGCGCGAGCAATGTCGCCCAATCCGCGAAAGCAGCGCTCCAGTCGCCCATGAGCGGGAGCGGCCCGCCGGTCGCGACCGTCGCGGCAGAATCGGTCGCATAAACGAACGGCTCCTCAGCCGGCCATGGCGTCTGCGCCGCGGCGCCCTGCGCGCCAAGACCAAGCCACGGCGCGCCCTGCGCGCCAAGACCAAGCGACAGCGCGGTCGGGTCGACGTTCGGCAAGAGCGCAGCCTGGACGTCCGGCCCGCCCGGACCCCACATTTCGAAGACGCCCGTCTGGCCGGCCAGAACGCCCGATGCGGCGCCCGCCGCCATGCTGTCCTGCGGCGCGGGCTGCGCGTACGAATCGTTGGCGGCTACCGGCGCAGCCGTTCGCGTGCCCGCGACTGCAGGATCGCCCAACAGAATCCGAACCCAATTCGCGGCCATATGGTTGCCTGGCGCGTTGTCGATGTGACGCGTTCACGCGAACCGGACACATGCTGGACAGCGCTATAGCGCAAAACCGTTCGCACGGGAACGATCGCGCGCCGGCGGTCAACCGCTTTTCGGGCCCGCCCGGCGCGGACGCTCACGCCCGTTGCACGCCGGCCACGGTTTCGGCCACGCCACGCGCGCAGCGTTCGACATGCGCAGGGTCGAGCGTCGGGTGCACCTCGAACATCAGGCTCGTCTCGCCGAGTTCGCGCGCGTTGGGACACGCCTCGACCGCAAGATCGGCGAACGCCTTCTCGCGATAGATTTCCGAGCAACTGCCGGAAAAGGCGCGCAGGCCGCGCTCGGCCAGCAGCGCCAGCAGCGTGTCGCGCGTCACGCCCGGTTTCAGCGCCTGCGGCCGCACGTAGACGTAGTGCTTGTAGAAAGCGTGATGCAGGCCCGCGCGCGGCGATGGCGCGCGGATGGCGGGCAGGCCGGCGAGCGCGCGGTCGTAGATCGCCGCGTTGCGCGTGCGCGCGTCGCGCCACGCGTCGAGCTTGTCCAGTTGCCTGAGGCCGATGGCGGCCTGCATCTCCGTCATGCGCCAGTTGGTGCCCACCGAATCATGCAACCAGCGAAAGCCCGGCTCCTTCGGCGGGGAGTTCACCTCGCGCCAGTTCTTGCCGTGGTCCTTGAACGACCATGCCTTCTCCCAGTGCGCGGCGTCCTGAAACGTGACGAAGCCGCCCTCGCCGCCGGTCGTCATGATTTTGTCCTGACAGAACGACCAGGCCGCCGCATGGCCGAACGCGCCCGCCGGGCGTCCGTCGATCTCCGCGCCATGCGACTGCGCGCAATCCTCCACGACAACGCAATTGTGGCGCGCCGCCAACGCCATGATCTGCGGCATGTCGCACGGCCAGCCGCCCAGATGAACCGGCACGATGGCGCGCGTGCGCGCGGTGATGCAGGCGGCGATGGTTTGGGCCGTGATGTTTCCGCTGTCGCGGTCGATATCGGCAAAGACGGGGCGCGCGCCGACCAGCATGGCGCAGAACGCGGACGCCACGAAGCTTCGCGGCGTGACGATCACCTCGTCCCCCGGCCCGACGCCCAGCGTCTTCAGCGCGAGTTCGAGCGCGAGCGAGCCGTTGGCGAGGGCGAGGCCGCGCGCGCAGCCCATCTTTTGCGTAAAGCGCGTCTCGAACAGCTTGACGCGGTCGCCGGTCCATTGATTGACCTTGCCGGAACGCAGGACCGCGACCACGTCGGCGATCTCGTCCTCGGCGAACATTGGCCATGTCTGCCCCGCCACCGGCGCCGCCGCGCTCGACAGAACTGCAGTGGCCATGCGCACGCTCTCCTCTCTGACCGACGGCGACGATCCCGTCGCGCCTGCGCGACTTCAGGCGCGCAGCAATTGCGGGACCGTGAGCTCCGCAGGCGGTGCGGCCAGTCGCATGACCTTGCGTTTGAGCCCCTCCTCGTCGCCGAGTTCGAGCAATTGCCGCAACTTGGCGAGTTCCGCCGCGAGCGCGTCGGCAGACAGGAAGTGCTCGTTGCATTGCATGATGCGTTCGTGCGCGGTTTGCGACACGTTCTCGCCGATCAAAAGCTCCTCGTAGAGTTTCTCGCCGTCGTTGAGGCCGACGAATTTGATCTCGATGTCGCCGTCGGGATTGTCTTCGTCCTGCACCGTCAGGCCGGCGATCTCGACCATCTTGCGCGCGAGATCGAGGATCTTCACCGGCTCGCCCATGTCGAGCACGAAGACCTCGCCGCCGTGCGCCATCGCCGCGGCCTGAATGACGAGTTGGGCGGCCTCGGGAATCAACATGAAGTAACGCGTGACCTCCGGATCGGTCACGGTGATCGGCCCGCCGCGCTCGATCTGCTGACGGAACAGCGGAACGACGGAGCCGGACGAGCCGAGCACATTGCCGAAGCGCACGGACAGGAAAACCGTCTCGCTCTGGCCGCCGGCCGCCAGGCCCTGCAGCACCATTTCGGCCACGCGCTTGGTGGCGCCCATGACGCTGGTGGGGCGCACGGCCTTGTCGGTCGAAACGAGAATGAACGTTTCGACGCGCGCCTGCGCAGCCGCGCGCGCGGCTGCGAACGTGCCGAAGACATTGTTGACGACGCCGGCGACGGGATTCTCCTGCACCATGCGCACGTGTTTGTAGGCTGCGGCGTGAAAGACGACGTCCACGCCATTGCGCGTCATGACGTCGAGCATGAAATCCTCGTCGGCGACGCTGCCGAGCACCGGCTTCAGCTCCATCGTCGAACCAGCGCCTTGCAGACGCGCCTCGATCTCGCGGTGGATTTCGAACAGGGCGAATTCGCTGTTGTCGACCAGAATGAGTTTCGAGGGGTTGTAGCGGAAGGTCTGGCGCACGATCTCGGAGCCGATCGACCCGCCCGCGCCCGTCACCAGCACGCATTTGCCGGCGACCGCCTTGGTCAGCAGCGTGGCGCGCGGGCGCACCGGGTCGCGGCCGAGAACGTCCTCCACCCGCACGGGGCGGGCCGCATTGATGGTCACCTGACCGGTCGCCAGTTCCTCCAGCCCCGGCACGACCTTGATCGCGACGGGATAGGGATGAAGGAACTCCACCAGCTTGCGATGGTCGGCGCGCGTAAAGTCCGCCTTCGCGACGATCACCTCGCGCACGCCTTCATATTCGATCAGGTCCGGCAGGTCGCTCAGATCGACCACCTTGCGCCCGGCGAGCTTGCCGCCCACGAGGCCCGCGTCCGTCTCCACGAAAGCGACCATCCGGTGGCCGCCGCGGCGCTGCAAACTGGCGAACAGTTCGGCGCTGCGCGAATCGGCGCCGACGATGACGCTCGGAACGCCCCTGCTCTTGCCCCCCGAAATTCTCGCCCCGCCCATGATCAGCGCAATCAGCCTGCGCGCATAGATCATGCAGACCGGCGCCAGAATCGCGAAGATCGCGATCACCGAGCGCGGAAAACCTTCGCGCCCGATCAGCAGCACCGTGGCCGACCACACGACGACGACCGGAATCTGCGACAGGATGATCCATTTGTTCCAGCCGTGCGCGCTCAGCCGCGTGATGTGCAGATAGACGCCGAACAGGGCGGCGGTCGCCACCGTCAACAACGGCCCGAGCAGAATGAGCGGAACGACATCGCGCGCGGGAAACACGATGTCCGACATGCGCAGCATATAGGCGAGGAAAGCCGCGGAAATCAGGAAGACCGCGTCGACCAGCACCAGCGCGAGAATCTTGAAGGACCGACTGCGGCTTTCGAGAAAACGAAGAAATATCACGACATCCCCCGCGCCAGCTCGAGCGTGGCCCCGCTCGGGTTTGTCCGTTTTTATTAGATATATTTGGTTGACGCTAGGTTATTGGCGACCCTATCGGAAATTTGGCTGCGCACGCGGTGCGAACTAGCGGCGACTTTCCAAATCCAGGCGCCAGTAGGACGCGCTTCCGTTGATCGCCGATTCGGAGGCGATGCGCGCGGGAGATTCCAGCGCCATGACCTGCGTGCCGCAATCCGCTTCGGGCACGGAGAACGGCACGCGGAAGGGACGCGCCTGCGTCGTCATGTTCAGACTTTCCGTGGTGGCGAGTTCCACCATCGCGCCGGTTGCGCAATAAAGTCGCCAGCGCAGACCGCGCGCGCTTTGCAGATCGTCTGTCCTGGCCATGCCCGAGAGCGTATAGTCGCCGGGCGCCAGCGCCAGAAAATGGCGGACGCCGGCAAAGCCGACCCTGGCGCCGAAGAACTCGACCTTGAGCGCTGGCTCATCTGTATCCGCGACCACGCGCAGCCGCATGCCCGGCGCGGGAAAGAACTCCCAGTCGAACGGAAGATTCGAGACCGGATACTGAAAGCGCGCATTGTACATGAGGCCGAGTTTCGACAGGCGCTCGCGCGGCAGGTGGCCGACCCATGCGAGATAGGCGCGGTCGTAATCGCCCTCGCGCGCGAGCCGCTCCAGAAAAGCCTGCAGTTCCGGCAGGGTCGGCGGCGCGCCGGAGTTCTGAAGCCGTCCGAACAGGCGCGCCAGCGATTCCCTGTCGGGATGATGTCGCGCCAGATAGGTCATGAGTCCCGGACGCCAGGGCGGCGATGTGGCCATCAACCGGGCGAAGCCCTCCTCGGCCTGCGGATCCGAACCGACCAGCGATACGAGCGAGGCGCCGACGCGGTCGGCCATGCCGGGACGCGCGCGCAGCAGCATGTCGAGATGCGACCAGGCCGCCAGTCGATCCTGCGCCTTCAGCGCGCGTTCGTAGAGCCAGGCGTGCGACGCCAGATCGAACGGCACATGGGCGGCGGCCGTGCGCATGATCCTTTCGGCGCGCTCGGGCGCGCCCGATTGCGCGATCGCCAGCCCGTAAAGAGAGAGCGCGCCGGCATGCAGCGGGTCGTTCGCCAGAAGCCGCGCGGCGAAATCGGCGGCCGCGCGCGCGGGCTCCGCGCCCTGCGCCTTCAACCGGTCCTGCGCCAGAACGCCGAGCGCGACCGGATGACGACGATCCCAGGCCGACGCCGTCGCCGGCTCGACGGCTGCAAGCAGATCGCCCACGCCGTGCGCCACGATGCGCCAGCCGAGAAATGCGGCGAGCAGGATCCCGACGGTCCACGCGGCCCGGCGCGTCCTCCGGCGACGATCGCTATTGGCCATTCTCCAGCTCCCTGCCTGTCCTGTCCGCGCGCCTCAGTCGGCGAACGCGTCGAACGCGGAATTGAAAAGCGATTCGAGCCAGAGCGCGGCGTCTGCGGTCGTTGCGTCGGCGCGCCACCAGATCATCGCGCCCAGGCTCGCGGCGAGCGTCAGCGGAACCCATTTCCATAGCCATCCGCGCCGCCGCCGCCGCCGCACGAGAGGCATGCGCCATGCCTGGCTCGCCACGATCATGCTGCGGCGCCTGTTGCGCGAGGCGATCGCCCGCGCGGGTGCGGGCGCGCCCGGCGGTTTGCCGCCCGCCTCGCGCCAGGCTGCGAGCACGCGGCCCGCGAACACGGCCCGCCAACTGTCGCTTGCGCGGTCGGGATGCAGCCAGGCCATCAGCCAGCGCATGTGTTCGCGCATCTGTTCGCGCGAGGCGCCGGGCGGCACGCCCAGAACGCGATAGCTGTCGGCGCCGGAGAACAGCAGCAGTTGCTGCACGTAGAAGGCGGCGGCGGTCTGCACGAAAGCCGGGTCCTTGCGAAAGGCCCGCGCCGCGGCGGCCAGCGTCTCCTCGGAGCCGGCCGCGGCGCGAATCACCTCCAGCACGCCCTCGGGCAGCGGCTGCCGACGCGCGCGCCGGACGAGCGCCGGCGATGCCGCAAGTTCGAGCGCCGCCAGCATGGCCGGGTTGCGGTGCACGTCACCGGCCCAACAGCGACTGCGCCGGCTTTTTCTCGGTCCCGTCGTTGGCGCCGTAGTGGAAATATTTCAGGCCGCCGTAGCCGTATCCATAGCCGTAGCCGTAACCATACGCATGGCCGGCCTTCGACTGCTCGAACTTGTTCAGCAGGACGCCCACCATGTAGCTGCGCGCGAGCGCCATGCGCTTGGCGGCGGCGGCCACCATGCGCCGGCGCGTCCTGCCCGAGTCGATCACGAGCAGCGTGCCATCGACCAGACTGCCCACGACCGGCGCATCGGCCAGGCCCATGATCGGCGGACCGTCGATGATGACGACGTCGAACTTCTCGCTGGCGGTGGTCAGCAGGGAGGCGAACTGGGGACCTGCGAGCAGTTCGGCGGGGTTGGGCGGCAGCGGCCCGGAGGCCAGCAGCGTCACCCCGTCGATGACATTCTCGTGAACCACGAGCGAGGCGTCGACGCCGCCGGCGAGCACGTTCGAAAGGCCGCGGTTGTTGTCGACGCCGAGCGTCTTGTGCAGCGAGGCCTTGCGCAGATCGGCGTCGATCAGCAGCACCTGGAGCCCGAGCTGCGCGAAATTGGCGGCAAGGCACAGGCTCGTCGTGGACTTGCCCTCCCCCGGCTGCGAACTGGTGACCAGAAGCACCTTCGGCGCCCCGGCCGGCGTGGAGAATTGCAGCGCCGTGCGCAGCGAACGATAGGCCTCGGCGATCGGCGACAACGGATCGCCCACCACTGCGGCGGCGACGTTCATCTGCTCGGACGCGCCCTTGGCCTCCTTCATCATCGGAACGACGCCGAGCGCGGTGAGGCCCAGCATCGATTCCACTTCTTCGGCCGACTTGAACGTATCGTCGAGCATCTCCAGCACGGCGATCGTGCCGAGCGCGGCCAGAAGCCCGAGGAACAGCGCGAGCGGGATATTGAGAATGAGCCGCGGGCTCGACGGCGTCAGCGGCTTTTCCGCCTTGTCGATGATCGAGACATTGTTGGTCGTGACCGCGCCCGTCACGCCGACTTCCTTATACTGCTGCAACAGCCCGTCGTAGAGCGAGCGGTTGGTGTCGACCTCGCGCTGGAGGATATTGTACTGGATGCTGCGATTGCGCAGATCGAGCACCTCGGTCTTCAGGCTTTCGGTCTTGGCGGCGAACGAGGCCTCCTGGTCGCGCGCGGTTTCGAACTGCGTTTTGATCGAGCGTTTGACGAGATCGATCTGGCGCGCGATCTGGCGGTCGTATTCGACGATCTGCGCCTGAATCTGCCGCATCTCCGGAAAATCAGGCTTCATCAGCCGCAGCTTGTCCTGATAGTCGGCCATCAGCTGGGCGCGCTTCTCGCGCGCCTTCTCGATCAGCTTGTCGTTCATCACCTGCGGCAGGCCGGCGCCGTTGGCGACCTGCGCCTGCGCCCACAACTGTTCGGTCTTGATGCGTTCGGCGGTGGCTTCCGCCAGCGATTCGTTGAGGGCCTTGAGATTGGCGCCGGCGACCGAGATCTTCTCGTCGACGTTCACGATGCCCTGCTGCCGGGCATAAGCGACGACCTGCTTTTCGCTTTCCTCGAGTTTGAGTTTGACCTGCTGTATCTTCTCGTCGAGAAAGTCGCGCGCATAGGAGGACGCCGCAAACCGGCGATCCAGCGTCATGGCCACGAAATTCTCGGCGGTGGACGCGCTGATGCGCTGGGCGAGCGTGGCGTCGCGATGGCTGAAATTGACCTTCACGATGCGCGACAGCGGAACGGGCTGGATGCTGAGCCCCTTCATCACGACGTTGGCCGCCAGCCGCCGACGGCGGGAGATCTCGGCGTCCGAGTCCTCCTTGGAGAAGATGCGATCGAAAAGTCGCGACAGGGCCGAAGGCTCGCCTTCGGCGAAGCCGGGCAGCCCCGCCAGAGACAGCGCATCGACGACGCGCTCGGCGAGCGCGCGACTCTTCAGCAGTTCGTACTGCGTGGTGTAAAACTGCGGGTCGAGCGGGTTCTCGACGGAGGCGTCCTGCGAGCGGATGACCTTGGCGGCCTCGCGATCGATCTGGATGGTCGTGGTCGCCGTGTAGATGCGCGGCATCAGAAACGTGACGATCAGGCCGAGAACCAGCGAAGCCGCGCAGATGGCGACGACGAGACGCCAATGTTTCAGAAAGATGCCGAGATAGACCAGAAACGGCGACGCGGCCTGCGACTCGAACTGGCGCGCCGAGACGTCCGGATAGGCGAGGCCGCGCGCCTGCGGGGTAGCGAGATCGCGACCCGTCGCGGTTGCGGGCGTGGTCGCCCGATCGTCCATGGCAGGCAGACTCATCGAGACACCTTGCTCTCCAGACAGCGCCCCCCGATCACGGAATCACCTTGGTGCCGACCTGAATGACCGCGGGCACCGCGGCCTTCAACGCCTGCAGACCGTGGCGCGCCGCCGATTCGTCGACCGTGATCGTGTCGCCGCCATACACCTGCGGGTCGGGCGTCTGGCCGGCCCGGATGGACGCGACATCGTAACGGGCGGACACGCGCTTGCGGTCGGCCGTGCGCGACAACGTGACGGTCGAAACATCGCCGACATCATTGATGCCTTCGGCGAGCGCCAGCGCCTGGAGCAGAGAGGTGCGCCCCTTGAGCATGTAGACGCCGGGTTTCTTGACGGCGCCGTCGACCGTGATCTGCCGGCCCACGGATTCCTTCAGAAACACCGAAATCTGCGGAGATTGCAGGTACCGCGCGCCATAGCGGCGCGTGACGTCGCCCTCCAGTTCGTTGACCGTGCGACCGGCCGCCAGCACCGCGCCGATCAGCGGCAGCGAAATGCGCCCCGCGCCGTCCACCTGCACGGTGCGGCTGAGATTGGGCACCTGATAGACGTTCACCTCGATCGTGTCGTTGGGCGAAATGCGATATTCGTTCTGCGCCTGGCCGCCGGACGCGCGCGCGCTGTCGGGCTCGGGCAGCGCGGCGCCGAGCAGGCTCGCGTCTCCGCCGCCGACCGAATTGCAACCGCCGAGCGCGAGAGCAAGCGCGACGAGCGCGCCCGCCAACGGGCCCGACCTGCGCGCGGACGCGCGGCTCTGCATTTCGTTGGCCCCATAGGTCATGCGCTGTACTCCACGACCGCCGAATTTCGAGCTATCGCTCCCTGCCGGGCATCTTCAGGACGCGACGCCAGAAGTCGCGCGGCTTTCTTTCGGCTTCCGTTACGACAGCCCCCACCGGAGGGGGCATAGCGGATACGCCGCGATTTTCCAATATGCCGAACGGCCGGTGCACCACCAAATTGATGGCCTCGTCCAATCCGACGCGCGCCTTGGCGGCCTCGAATCCGGCCCGCAACCGCGGCGGACGGCGGGTGGGGTTGTGGGCATCGGTCGCCAGAATGTGACACATGCCCGCATCGAGAATGCGCTCCGCCCAATGTTTCGGCGCGGGGCCGAAATCGCCGAGGAGCGAACCGGCGGTCACCTGCATCCAGACGCCGGCCGCGAACAACCGCTCGATGGCGTCGTATTTCCGCTCGATCCAGGTCAGCCTTTCGGGATGGGTGAGAATGGGCTGGTAGCCGGCCGCCATCAAATCGAAGAACGCCTCGTCGATCCGCGGCGGCGGCACGTGATGCGGCGGCTCGATCAGCACGTAACCGGAATCGTGAATGGTGAGCGCGGCGCCCGAGCGCAGCGCGCCCGTCAGATTGGGCGCCATGTGCACGTCCGCGCCGGCGACCAGAGTGAGCGGGACGCCCGCCCTGTCCAGTTCCTCCTGCAACCGGGCCACGCGCTCGCGGATCGTGGGCCCGTCGTTGTTGAAGACGCCCGGCATGATGTGCGGCGTGCAGGCGGCGACGCCGATGCCGTCCGCCACCATCAGGCGCGCCATCTCCAGCGATTCCTCGAGCGACCGCGGCCCGTCGTCGAGGCCGTGCAGCAAATGACAATGAAGATCGATCAATGGCTCGCTCTGCCTCGCGCTATCGCGCCTGAAAACGACTGGTCGCCGGGACTGTCATGGAGACCTGGCGAAAATTTGTGGCTCACGACCGCCGCCGCAAAAAATAATGACGAACAAGGTTAATGGAATTAACCGCTTGGCGTTAAAATACCATGAAGCGCCTCGGCCGCCGTTCCGACCGACCTAAAGATACCGATCATCCAGATTTCGCCCGCGAACCACCCGCGCCGGCGACCCGTAACAAACGATATTGTTCGTCATGTGGCCATGCACGTAACTGTTTGCGCCCACGACGCAATCGTCGCCGATGACAACGCCGTGGCGAACGACCGCGCCGATGCCGACGGCCGAACGAAGGCCGATGCGGACGCCCCCGCCGGTCACCGCGCCCGGCGCGATAGACGAAAAATCTTCCATGACGCAGTCGTGGTCGATCGAGGCGCGGGTATTGACGATGCAGAACCGCCCGCAGCGCGAATTCGGCCCCACCACTGCGCCGGCCATCGCGACCGCGCCCTCTTCGATCCGCGCATAAGGCGAGATCGACGCCGTCGCATGCACGACGGGGGGGAAGCGACAGTCGGGAAAGCGCCGGGAAATGTCTTCGCACACGCGCTGGCGGCTGGCGTTGTCGCCAATCGCAACCAAAACCTCGCCCCCTGGCGTATAAACGTCGGCCACATCGCCGACGATGTCCCAGTCCAGCAGCCGCGCGCCAGCCTTGCGCGCATCCACGAACCAGATGCGCCCGTATCCCGCCGAACGCGCGACATCTGCGCAACTCGTGGCGTGTCCGCCGGCGCCGACAATGACAAGTGTCCCGCGGTCCGAAGCCGTTCCGCGATCAATCCCGCCTTCGCGCGCCACCAGATTCGATTTCATATGGAAAGCGATCGCTCTTTCCCCGCGATCGATGCGCGCCGCGCGCCCATTCGTCGCAACCTCTCTTTGCGGCAGATTGAGCCGCGCGCGGCGGATTCGCAAGTTGGACAAATCGGCTTGTTGTGTTAAAGGTCCACTCCGTTGATCTAAGGATCGCTTTGCGAGGGTGAGGATTTGCCGATGAAAAAGGCGTTCTGCGTTCTTGTGGCCGCCAGTCTGTGCGCGCCCAGCGTGGTTCAGGCGCAGTCGATCGGCGCGCCGCGGCAGGCGCAGCCTGTCGAGATGGCGTGCGCCGCCGGCGCGGCCCATTTGTCGGCGCGTGGCGCCAGCGTTCTGGTCTCGCGCGGCGGTTCGTTCGCCGAAGCGACCGACGGCGCCGCGCTCTCGGTCGGCGACCGGGTGCTCGTGCGCGAGGGCTCGGCCAGCATCGTCGTCGGCCAGAAGGTCGTGACCCAGGCCGCCGCAGGCTCGATGATGAAGCTCGTCGCCAAGGACGGAGCGATCTGCGCCGCGCAGGCGACGCTCGATCCGGCCGTCGTGGCGCAGCGCGCGCCCCAGACCAATTTCGCCCCGCCCCCCCCGCCGCCGGAACATCCGCTGTGGGTCGCTGGCGGCGTCGTGGTCGCCGGCGCGGGTCTCGGCATCGGCCTTGCCGTTCATAACGGCAAGCACGGGTTGGAGTGCGGCGTCGCCTGCATGCCGTTCCTGAGCCACTGACCGTCCATCGCCGACGTGCGCTGGACCGGTATCGTTTGCGGCGCCGCCATCGCGGCGTCGCTTTTTTTTGGAGGCGCCACGCAGAAGGGCGTCGTTTCCGATTCCATCGTGCAATTTGCGTGGGCGCCGCTCGTCGTCCTGCTGGTGGCGCATGCGCGGCGGGTTTACGCCGCGGTCGACCGATGGACGCTGGCGCTGATCGGTCTGATCGTCGCCATTCCGATCGCACAACTGATTCCGCTGCCGCCGGCGGTCTGGTCGGCGCTGCCCGGTCGCGGCGCCGTTCTGGAAACCTACGCCAGCGCGCAAATCGCGCCGCCATGGCTTGGCGTGTCGATCAGCCCGTGGGCGACCGAGCGTGTGGCCTTTGCGCTGCTGCCGCCAATCGCCGCCTTTTTCGGCTTTCTCATGTGCGACCGCCGGCAGCGCTCCAATCTTCTGCTGCTCGTTCTGGCGATCGGCGCCATTTCGATCGCGGTCGACTTTCTGCAGGTCATCGAAGGGCCGGAGAGCGCCTTGCGGTTCCATGCGCCGACCAATCCGTATTTCGGCGTCGGATTTTTCGCCAACAAGAACCATAACGCGGCGTTTCTCTATTCGCTCATTCCGCTGGCCGCGGTCGTCTATCGTCAGCAGCGCGCAAAGCGCGGCGGCCTGGCGCTCGCCGCGCTCTCCGGCTTTTATCTGCTCGTGCTCCTCGGCCTGATGACGACGGGGTCGCGCTCGGCGCTCGCGCTCGGCGCGCTGTCGTGGGCGCTGTCCTACCTGTTTCTGCTGCGGGACGGGTTGTCGCTCGCGCGCGGTCGGGCGCGCCTTTATGCGCTCGCGATCGGCGCCGTTCTCGTCGTCGCCGCTCTGGCGCTGGCCTTCGGCCTGGATACGATCCTGGCGCGCTTCGCCAGCGACGAGCTGATCGGCGGCGCGCGCGCGATGATCGCGGGCGTTTCGGCGACCGCCGCCTGGGCGTTCTTTCCGTTCGGCTCGGGGCTGGGAACGTTCGAGCGCGTGTTCCCACTGTTCCAGACCGCAGGCACGTTGCTGCCGGCCGTCGTCAATCACGCGCATTTCGACCCGCTGGAAATCGTGATCGAGACCGGCCTCGCCGGCCTGCTCGCCATGACCGGCTGGATGGCGCTGACGGCGCGCGCGTTGAAGGCGAACTTGTCCGAACCCGATGCGGACACGCGCGCTCGGCGCAATGCGGCGTTCATCGTCGTGGCGCAGCTGGTCGTCCATTCGTTCTGGGACTATCCGCTGCGCACGTCCGCCCTGTCGGTCGTTTTCGCCATCGCCTGCGCCATGCTTGCGTCGGCGCCCGTGCGTGGCGCGCGCCAGCCGCGCTAGAAAATCGGCGCTTGGCTCGCAATCGCCTCACAGCCGCATATGATCGAGCATGGCGGCGTTGACCTTGCGCACGTCGTATTTTTCTTCGCAGCGCGCGCGCGCGCGCCGTCCCATTTCGGCGCCGAGCGCCGGATCTTCGATCAGCCGCAGCATGGCGCGTGCGAGCGCGTCCGCATCGCGCACGGGCACAAGAAACCCGTTGTCGCCGTCGCGCACCGTTTCGCGGCAGCCCGGGGCGTCCGTGGTGATCACCGCGCGACCGGTCGCCATCGCCTCCAGAACCGTGCGCGGCGTGCCTTCGCGGTAGGACGGCAGGACATAGACCGACGCATTGGCGAGAAATGGCCGCACGTCGCGCGTTTCGCCATGATAGACGACGGCGCCGTCGGCGACGGCGTCCGGAATCAGACTGGCGGGAATGGCGGCCGGATTGGGATCGGTCGGGCCGACGAGGTCGAAGGTCGCATCGGGGCGCCGGCGTCGCACGATGCGCGCGGCCGCCACGAATTCGCGCACGCCCTTGTCGGCGACGAGGCGCGAGATCATCAGGAAGCGCGGCGCCGGCGGCTGCGGCGCGACGGGAAACTGCGCGAGGTCCACGCCCGAACCGTTGACGATCCGCGGTTGCAGACGCGCGGGCAGCAGTCGACGCGCGCGAAACAGCGCCGCGTCGTCGGGGTTCTGAAAGAATACGCCCGTGGCCAGCCGCAGCGCGACCGCATAAAGCAGCGAGGCGATCGCCTGGGAAAGGCGCCGCTTGCCGCTGCCATCGCCGTCGGTGAAGGCGAAGCCGAGCCCGGTGACGAGCGCGTAGCGCCGCGGCGCGCCGGCGGACGCCGCCGCCAGCATGCCATAGACAACCGGCTTGATCGTATAAGCGAAGACGACGTCGGGCCGCACCGCGCGAAACACCCGCCGCAGGCCGAGGAACGTGCCGATGTCGCCGGCGACCGAAAGGCCGGTGCGCGCAAGTTCGACGGGGTGATAGGCGACGCCGCGCGCAGAAAGCCATTCGAGCGTATGCGCATCGGCCGGCGGACCGGCGGCGTGAACCTCGTGGCCGTTTGCGCGCATGGCCTCGATCAGCGGTCCGCGAAAATTGACGAGCGACGAGGGCAGGCCCGCGACGACGACGATGCGCGCCATGCGTCCTCCTCCGCGCTCAGAGGTTGTGGTAGGCGCGATACCATTCGACGAAGCGCCCGACGCCCTCGTCGACGCTGGTCGCCGGCTTGAACCCGGTGAGCGATTTCAGAAGATCGGCGCGCGCGAACGTCGCCGGCACATCGCCCGTCTGCATCGGCAGCATGATCTTCTTCGCTTCGCGCCCCAGGTGTTTCTCGATGGTGGCGACGTAGGTCATCAGCCCGACCGGCTCGCCGCCGCCGATGTTCACCACGCGCCACGGCGCCGACCCCGACAGCGAATCCGGCCCCGCCGCCGCGCGCTCGCCCACCACCGGCGCAGCCGGCAGCAAGCGCACGATCGCCTCCACCAGATCGTCGATGTAGGTGAAGTCGCGCGACATCTCGCCGTTGCCGTAAATCTCGATCGGCCGGTCGTTGAGAATCGCGTCGACGAATTTGAACAGCGCCATGTCCGGCCGGCCCCACGGGCCGTAGACGGTGAAGAAGCGGAACGCCGTCGTCGGCAGGCCCCACACATGGGCGTAGGAATGCGACATCGCCTCCGTCGCCTTCTTGGTCGCCGCATAGAGCGTGAGCGGATGGTCGGTCGAATCGCGCTCGCCGAACGGCATGTCGACGTTGCCGCCGTAAACGGAACTGGTGGAGGCGAGCAGGAAATGGGCCGGCCGCACGACGCGCACGGCCTCCATCACGTTGAACGTGCCGACGAGATTGGCGTCGATATAGGCGCGGGGATTTTCCAGGCTGTAACGCACGCCGGCCTGCGCGGCCAGATGCACCACTATGTCGGGCGCAAACGATTGCGCCGCGCGCAGCGTGGCCTGCGCATCCTCCAGCATGAATTCGTGCGCCACGAACCGGTTCGATTCGCGCAGCATCGCGTGGCGGCGTTGCTTGAGCGCGACATCGTAATAGGGCGTCATGCCGTCGACGCCGCACACCGCATGGCCGTCGGCCAGGAGCCGGCGCGCCAGCGAAAACCCGATGAAGCCCGCCGTTCCCGTGACGAGAATCTTCTGGGGCGCGGCGAACGTGCGGCGCGGTCCGTCATGGTTCGCGGATGCGTTCACGATAACTCCCTCGGCGGCCGATCCGCCGCCTGCTCTACAGCGCCGGGGCGGCTTGCGGCAAGGGCCGCGTGGGCGCCCGGCCCATAGCCTCGAACCAGGCGTTGAACATGAGAATCGGCCACACGCGCGGCTGGCCTTTGTTGGCGCCCGCCAGGTGGTTCTCCCATAGCGCGCGAACCGCGCGCGCATCGAAGAAGCCGTCCGCGCGCAGGCGCCGTTCGCTCAGGAGTTCCTCTGCCCAGTCGCGCAGCGGGCCACGCAGCCAGTCGCCGAGCGGCAGGCCGAACCCCTGTTTCGGCCGCTCCATGAGCGCCGTCGGCACGTAGCGTTCGACGAGTTTGCGCAGGATGAGCTTGCCGCGCCCGGCCTCCACCTTCATCGCCAGCGGCAGGCTCCACGCGAAGGCGACGACATCGGGATCGAGAAACGGCACGCGCGTTTCGAGCCCGACCGCCATCGCGGCGCGATCGACCTTCACCAGAATGTCGTCCGGCAGATAGCCGACGAAATCCATGAGCATCATCTTGTGGAAGACGTCGCCCTGGAGCGCGCTCCACGCCGACGCCTGCGGCGGGCGGAAATCGTGGGCCCTGTCCGCCAGTATGTCGGGCGCGGCGCCCAGACCGGCGAGAAATCCTTCGTACAGCTCCCATTCGTCACGCGCGGCGAGGGCGCCGGCGATCTTGGGCGCGAAATCGGGATTGAGCGCCTTCAGCAGACCATTTCGGCGCCCGGTGAGCGCGGCGGGCAATGTCCTGGTCGTCGCCAGATAGGCCTGCGCGGCGGCCCTGCGCAGCGGCGCGGGCGCGGCGGCGATATATTTCCAGCCCTGCGCGGTGGCGAAATAGCGCTGATAGCCGCCAAACAATTCATCGCCCGCGTCGCCCGACAGCGCGACCGTCATGCGCTCGCGCACCAGCGCGCACAGAATGGCGGTCGGTATCTGCGAGGAATCGGCGAACGGCTCGTCGTAGATCGCCGGCAGGCGCGCGATCGTGTCCATCGCCTCTTTCGAGGTGACGCGCGCCGCGACATGGTCGGTTCCAAGATGACGCGCGACGGCGGCGGCGTGCGGCGATTCGTCGAAGGCCGGATCATCGAAGCCGATGGTGAATGTGCGCACCGGCCGCGCGGCTTCGGCCTGCATGAGGGCGACGATCAGCGTGGAATCGAATCCGCCCGACAGAAAGGCGCCGAGCGGCACGTCCGCCACGACGCGCTGCGCGATCGCGCGGCGCAGGATTTCGTCGAGCCGATCGACCGCGGCCTCCATCGTTCCGGAAAATTCGTTCGCGCGCGCCTGCGCGAAAACCTCGGTCGCGCGCCAGAAGGCGCGCGGCGCCGGCAGGCCGGCGGCGAGATCGGCGCGCGCAACGACGAGAAACTGGCCGGGCGGCAGTTTGCGCACGCCCGCGAAAATCGAATCCGGCGAGGGCGTGGCGAGAAAACGAATGTAGCGCCCGAGCGCCCGAGCGTCGATCGTGCGATCGAAGCCGGGAAAGGCGCAGAGCGCGCGCAACTCGGAGCCGAACACCAGCGCGCCGCCCACGAGCCCGTAATAGAGCGGCTTTTCGCCTGCGCGGTCGCGCGCGAGCGTCAGTCGGCGCGCCTGGCCGTCCCACACGGCGAAAGCGAACATGCCGTCGAACCGCGCCAGCGACGCCTCCACGCCCCAGGCCGAGAAACACGCGAGCATGACTTCGGTGTCCGAGCCGCCGCGCCAGACCGGCGCGCGGCCAGCCTTCTCAAGGTCGCTCCTGAGCTCCGCGAAGTTGTAGAGTTCGCCGTTGTAGACCAGCGTGTAGCGGCCGCAGGCCGACGCCATCGGCTGATGGCCGGCGGGCGAAAGATCGATGATCGACAGGCGGCGATGGGACAGGCCGACGCCTTCCGCACGCTGGAAGAACACGCCCGAATCGTCCGGTCCTCGATGCGCGATCGCCGCGCCCATCGCGGCAAGCAGCGCGGGACCGTCGACGCCTTCGAGGCGGTTTGCGCCTTCGCCGACCAGAAATCCGGCGATTCCGCACATGCGCCGCGCCCCTCGTTGATCCTGCGCGCCTTCTCCCACTTCGCCGGCGCGCTGACAATAGGGGGAGTTCGTGCGCGAGCGCACGCGCCGCGTCGCCGCGCGGCGCGTGTGTTGGCTCGCCAACACAGTTCGCCGGGGATGCGTCGTAGCTTGCCTCACGGGCCGAGGGAATGGCTCCGACAAAAGGAGTGGACCATGAAAACGATCGCATCGAGACTGGCCGTCGCAGCGCTCTTGCTGTCGGCGCCCGCCATCGGGACCGCCGGCGCGCGGCTCGATCTGCACGGCGAACGAACCGCCGCGCTGGCGGTGGACGCGCTGGCGGCCGGCCGGACCAACATCGAAGGTTCGGCGACCTCCATCCAGTCCAACTACCGCAAGCCGGAAGGGCACGGCGCGGCCGTCATCGCGGACTACGGCAAGCCGGAAGGCACAGCGGGCGGCGCGCTCGCAAGCTACGGCCAGCCGGAAGGCACGGCCGGCGGCGCGCTCGCCGGCTACCGCGACCCCGAGGGCACGGGCACCGTGCTGGCGGACTACGCCGCGCCGGAAGGCGTGCGCGACAACATCGCGCTGGGCTGACCCGTCGACTTGCACGAGAGCCTGCGCAAGAAGTCCGATCGCCTCCCTCCGAGGCGGTCGGACTTCGCGTTTCGGACTCATGGCTGGCGTGCGCGGCTCCAGACTTTCAACGCATCGAGCGGCGGCGCGTCCGGGGCGCTTTCGATTCTCAGGCGCGGCGAGACGCCGAGCGGATCGTGCGCGAGCGCCTCGTTGAACAGAAAGCCCGCCGCCACATGTTCGCCGAGATTGAGGAAGCACATGCCGGCCATGTGGCGCGCGAGGGCGGTCGCCGGCGGGCCGAGCGTGGCCGCCGCGAGAAAGGCCTCCGACGCCGCGCGCCATTGCCTGCGCGCAAAGCGCGCCTGACCGAGTTCGGTCCAGGCCTTGGCGTCGTAGGGATCGACCTGCACCACCTCCTGGGCGCGCGCATGCGCCAGATCGAGGTCGCCGAGCCACATCGCTTCCTTGGTCCGGCTTTCCATCAGCGCATGCAGGTTCTCGCGCCGGAGCAGATCCTCCCCCGCATCTTTCGGCGCAAGCCCGCGCGCGAGTTTTTCGGCCGCGTCCATAAGCGCGGCCACGCCAGCCCTGTCGCCGCGCCGCTGCGGCAGAAACGCGTAGCCGCGGTGGAAGCGGCTCGTCATGAGATCGGCGGCGAATGTGGACGCATTGCGTGTGACGCGCGCATGCGCGGATTTCCATCGCGCGCCCCAGGTTTCGAGATCGTCGAGGCTCGCGCCGGTCTTGGCGAGATGCACGAACACGCGCGCAGCGGCGTTGAAGGCGATGTCGGGCGCGTGCGGCGCGTTGGACGCGATGTCGACGAAGACGGACATGTCCGCATCGTCGTATTGCGCGACGCGCTCGGGAAGGTTGCGCAGGTAGCGGGCGAGCGCGCAGCCGAAGGCGCGGGCGACGACATGCGGGTCGGCGGCGCGCACGCCCCGCGACGGCGCCAGCGCCATCGCCGCTTCATACAGGCACAGAGCGTTCAGAAGGCCGACGAGACGCGCCTGTCGCGAAGACGACGCGCCGCGCCAATCGTCCAGCGCCGCACACAACCGCTCCCAGCGCGGCGTGCGCAGCCGCGCCGGCAGGCGTCGTGGGTCGTCCAGCGCATAAGCGGCGCCGGCCTCGGCGGCGAGCGCGACGCGAAACGCCGGATGCATCGCGCGCTGCGGCGAAAACAACGCATCGTCCGCACTGGTGAACGCATCCCAGCTACGCTCGACCGACTGCGCGTGCGTGGGACCGACCACGAAAGGACCGAGGTCGAGATAGGGCCGCAGCAGCCAGGTCGAAAAGCGCGACGACAGGGCGCCGGCGCCCACGCCTTCAGCCGAAAAAGGCGTGCAATCCGCCGCTTGCGCCACTGATGTAGCGGTCGGGCCTGGCCTTGCACCACGTATCCGCGGCGTCGGTGAGTTTCTCGAACTGAAGTCCGAATGCGGGCGCGCCGCCGCGCAGCGCCTCGATCGCCGGGCGCAGTTCGCGATACATGTACGAGATGGGAACCGTCTCGTAGATGCGCTCCTGAACTTCTTTCTCGCCCACGCTCTGGACCATGCGCGCCATCGTCTCCCATGTGTTGAGAAGCAACAGAATCGCGCGATGTTCTTCCGAGCCCGCGGGCGCTCTCGCCATCGCGGCCGCGCCGCCGGCCGTTTTGCGGCGCAGCGCCTCGGCGGCTTGATACATCGGGTTGGTGCGGATCATGTACAGTCCGGCCAGAACGGCAGCGTCGCTCATGAAGTCCTCCCGTGTCAGGGACGAAAAGTCTACGCGCGAGACCTACGCTCGGCAATATAGATCGGAGGCGGAGGACATCCGCAAGGTCTTGGCGAGCGCCGTCGCGTTTTCGCGGTGTCGCGCCGCGGCGACAGCATCGCCGCGCGCCGCGTACACGTCGCCGAGACCGGCCAGACAATGCGCCTGCAACGGACGCATCGCGAGATCCTCCGACAGTTTCAGCGCCGCGCGACAGTGCAGGTCCGCATCGCGCCATTCGTCGAGCGCGGCATGGACGCGCGCGAGAACGCGCAACGCAAAGGCGCAGTTGGCGCGCTCGTCGAGATCGCGGGCGAGACCGACCGCGCGCACGGCGATGTCGCGCGCCGCCTGCGGACGTCCGTCGAGCAGATAACTCTCCGCCAGATAGGCCAGACGCAACGCGTGGCGTGCGACGAAACCTTTCGATTCGGCGATCGCCACCGTGCCTTCGAGCATGGATATGCCTTCCTGCATCCTGCCGAGCAGCGCCAGCGCGTAGCCCATATGCAGCGCGACGAACGAATAGCCCACAGGACTGTCGGCGAATGCTCCGGCGGCGAGCGCCCGCCCGAACGACTCGTGCGCGCTTTCCACATCGCCCCTGCGCAAGGCCGCGACGCCGAGGCCGAGATAAGCGTAGCCGCAACTGAAAGGATGGGACGCTTCCTCGGCGATCTTCAACGCCTGCCCGCCCGCCTCCGAAGCCAGATCGAATTCGCCGAGTTCGGCATGGCTCCAGCCGATGAAACTGAGCGCGAACGACGACGGCAGGACGAACATGCCGAATCGCTGCTGGGCGAGATCGCCCGATAGCCGCCTGGCGATCCAGTCGAAATACTGGATCGCGCGCCGATACTCGCCGCGCGTGTGATAGGCCAGGCCAAGCGGCAGATTGGTGACGACGCGCAGGGCGAGGTCCGACAATTCCTCGGCGATGGCGATGGCGCGCTCGCCGGCGATTGCGGCGTCGCGATTGCGGCCGAGCATCCAGAATTGTTCGGTCAGATAGGATTGAACCCAACCGCGCCGGCTCTTGTCGTCGATGCGTTCGGCGAGCCGTTCGGCTTCCGCGAGCCGTTCGGCGATGCGTTTGCGGTCCCCGAGCGGCTGAAGCACGTTGCGCAGCTCGAAGCGCAGGTCGATCGCCGTTTCGATGTTCTCGCGCGTGTCGGGCAGATGCGCGAGCTGGTCAATCGCCTGTTCGAACCAGCCGGCCGCCTCCACATAGGCCTCGCGTTCGGCGGCCTTGGCGCCGGCGCCGCGCAGATAGGCCACCGCCTTCTCGGGCGACTGACCGCGCACGGCGTGTTCTGCGAGCCGCTCGACCTGCTCGCCGATGCGGTCGGCGAACAGGCGCTCGATGGCGTCCAGAACGCGCGCGTGAATTTCGCGGCGCCGGTCGTGGCGCATGCCGTTATAGGCGACATCGTGTGTGAGCGAGTGTTTGAAGGTGTATTCCAGATCCGGAAACAGCTTCGTCGTGTAGAGAAATTCCGCCGTTTCGAGACTGTGGAGGCGATCGCGCAATTCGCCCTCGGGCGCCGACGAAATCGCCTGCAGGACCGACAACGGCACATCCTGCCCGATGACGCTCGCCTCCTGGAGAATGCGTTTGTCGGCGGCCGACAGCGCGTCGATGCGCGTGGCCAGCACCGCTTGCACGGTTTGCGGAACCTCCCCGCTGGAAAAGGCCGAGGCCAGCACATAGCGACCGCGACCGCCTTTCAGAACGCCGGTGGCCGCCAGAGCGCCGACGATCTCCTCGATGAAGAACGGGTTGCCGTTCGAGCGCTTTTCGAGAAACGACTTCAGCTCGGCGAGTCCTGCATCGGCGCCCAGAAGCTCGTCGACGAGCGCAGACATGCCGTCGCGCGCCAGCGGCGCCAGAACGATACGGTGGAAATTCGGCCGGATGCTCCAGCCGTCCTTGAATTCGGGGCGGCAGGTGACGATGAGCAGCAGCGGCGCGTTCTGCGTTTCCACGATCAGCTTGTCGAGAAGGCCGAGCGTGATCGAATCCGCCCAATGCAGATCCTCCAGCATCGCGACCACGGGTTGACGGTGGGTGAGGCGCAGCAGAAGCCCGGCCAGCGCCTGATAGGTGCGCCGGCGATGCTGGAGCGGGTCGAGCGCCTTGAAGGGGTGATCCGGGTCGAGCGCGTCGAGCAGATCGAGCACGGGCGCGACGGCGTCCTGCAACTCGGGCTCGAACGTGGCGATGCGGGCGCTCACCTTGTCGCGGATCGCCCCGGTGGCGTCGTTGGGCTCGATCGCGAAATAGCGCCTAAGCAGTTGCACGATCGGCAGATAGGGACTGGCGCGCCCGTAGGAGGCGGCGTTCGAGCGCAGCACCAGCCAGCCGGCGGTGTGCTCCGACACCATGAATTCGTGGGCCAGACGCGATTTTCCGACGCCCGGCTCGCCGACGATCTGCACGATCTGGCAGCGTCCGTCGGCGGCCAGGCGCTGCGCGCGCACCAGTTCGGCCAGTTCGTTTTCGCGCCCCACGAAGCGGGTCAGTCCGCGCTGGGCGGCCGCCTGCAGGCGCGTGCGCGCATCGCCGCCGCCGGAGACTTCGTAGGCCGGCATCGGCTGCGCGACGCCCTTGATCGCAAGCGGCCCGACGGGCGTGAGCGCCACATAGCCCTCGACCAGTCTGCGCGTGCTTTCGGCGGCCAGCACCGTTCCCGGCGCCGCGAGCTGCTCCATGCGCGCGGCGATGTGCGCCGTCTCGCCGACCACCGTGAAGTCCATCTGAAGATCGGCGCCGACGGCGCTGACGACGATTTCGCCCGAGGCGACGCCGACGCGGATGGCGACCGGCGGCTCGCCGTTGGCCTGCATGTCGCGCGCGTAGCGTTTGGTGGCCTCCTGCATGCGCAGCGCCGCGTAGCAGGCGCGCACGGCATGGTCCTCGTGCGCCAGCGGCGCTCCGAACAGGGCCATCACGCCGTCGCCCATCACGCGCGCGACGGTGCCCTCGTAGCGGTGGATGGCCTCCACCATCCGTTCCAGCACCGGGTCAAGGCGATGCTGCGCCTCCTCCGGATCGCGCCCGACGATCAACTCCATCGAGCCCTTTATGTCGGCGAACAGGATGGTGACCTGCTTGCGCTCGCCCTCGAGCGCGGTGAGCGAGGCGCCCGACCTTCTGAGGAGGCGCTGCGCGGAAAACGCGCCGGCCGAATGCGTCCGTCCCGCTTCCGCCAGCAACCGCCCGCAATGGGCGCAGTAGCGCGCCGTGGCGGAGACGACGCCGCCGCAATGCGCGCACACCAGCCCGATCTCCGCAGCGCATTGCTCGCAGAATCTCGCGTTGTCGGGATTATCGTGCTGACATTGCGCGCACTTCATCGACCGTTCCAAGCCGAGGCAGTTCGTGGGCGGAAACGATAGCCTCCTTGGCCGCCGGCAACAAGCGGGATCGGTCGCGCGCCCTTCAGCGGGCGCGCGCGAGCTCGTCCAGCATGTCGTCGCGCAGGATGACGAGACCGCCCTTCTCCAGACGAATCCAGCCTTCGGCCTGCCAGCGTCGCAATTCCTGGTTCACGCTTTCGCGGGTGCTGCCGATGGCCTGGGCGATCTGCAACTGCGTGAGCGGCACGCTCGTCCCCTGTCGAAAGCGCTGGAGCGCGCGCGCCATGCGCGCGGTCACCGACAGGAACATCATGCTTTCGACGTGCTCGCTCGCCTGACGCAGCTTACGGCAGAGGACGCTGATGAATTCGATCGCCACCTGCGGATGGCGGTGGATGAACGGAAGAACGTCGCGGCGGTCGAGAACGAGCAGCGTGCAGTCGGCGAGCGCGATGGCGTCGGCCGTGCGCGGCTCCCCGTCCAGCAGCGCGATCTCGCCGAACACGCCGCCGCGCTCGATGACATTGAGCAGCGCTTCCTTGCCGTCGGCCGACGGCGCGACCACCTTGACCGCCCCGTCCGCGACGATCATCAAACTCGCGCCCGGATCGCCCTTGCGCACGATGGCCGCGCCCTTGCGCACCTCGCGCACATGCAGGAACCGGCTGAGCTGCGTCAGCGCCTGTTCGTCCAGCCCCGCAAACAACGGGTGCGACGCCAGCAGCGTCCTGCCGGTCGATGGTCCCTCCGTATCCATGGCGGCGCCTGTCGCGCGTATGCGCGCGGCGATCATCCTGCTTTGCGGGCCGCCACGCAAGCCGCCCCTCCTTCATGCGCGCGAACGCGGCGGCAGATGCAGCGCGACGATCTCGCCGTTCGAGCCTTCGACCGCCGGATAGATTTCGCGCACGATCGGGTCGTGCCCGACGACGACGCGGTCCTCGGCGCCCGCCAGCGCGCGCGCCCGCGCCCAGCCCTGCACGAGATCGCCGACGTTGAAGAGAATGGGAAACGGGTTCTGCCGATCCATGTTGGCGTAGAAATGGCACGCGTCGCTGGTCAGCACGACCGGGCCGCGCTGCGTGCGCACCCGCACCATCTGCAGGCCGTCCGTATGGCCGCCCACGCGATGGAGCGACACGCCATCGGCGATCTCCTCGTCGCCGTCGTGAAAGACCACGCGCTCGGCGTAGACCGCGCGGACCATGCGCACCACATCGTCCACCTCGAATGCATTTCGCATGCAGCCAAAACACATATTGCGGCCGGTGGCGAAGGACATTTCCCTGTCCTGAATGTGGAAGCGCGCGTTCGGGAACAGATCGAGATTGCCCGCGTGGTCGTAATGCAGGTGGGTGATCACGACATCGCGTATGCCGGCGACATCGGCGCCGAGCCTTTCGAGCGCATGGTCGACGGGCGTCAGCAGCTTGCGGCCGCGGCGCGCGCCTGACTGCGCGTTGAAGCCGGTGTCGACGACAATGGTCTCGCCCTGCGACTGCAGGGCCCAGACATAGAAGTCGATCGGCATCGGCGCGTCGTGAACGTCGAGGTGCAGGAAATTCTCGCGCGCCATGCGATGATGGGTCGCGTAGCGCACGGCGAAGACGTTCCAATGACGCATGCGATTCTCCCCGCATCCGCGCGCTTTGTTGTGGCGCGCGCGGCGCCATCGTGCGATCTTGCGCGCCGGCGCGCAAGAGAGGGTGCGGAACGCACGACGGAGGCGGACATGACGCAGGTGCGCGTCTACACCGACTACAAGAGCCCCTACGCCTATGTCGCCAACAACGCGCTGTTCGCGCTGGAGCAGACGCACGACGTGACGCTCGACTGGCTGCCGCTGACGCTGCACATCGCCGACTATCTCGATGCGGTCGACACACGCTCGCCCCACAACTGGCGCAAGGTGAAATACGCCTATATGGACGCACGCCGCAGCGCCAACGAACAGGGGCTCGTGCTGAAAGGCCCCAAGCGCATCTACGACGGGTATCTTTCGAGCGCCGGCCTGCTGTTCGCGCGGCGGCACGGCATTTTCCGCGCCTATCACGACCTGACGTTTCGCCTGTTCTGGACCCATCAGCTCGACATCGACGTCATGGACCAGATGAAGGACGTGATCGCGCGCGCGGGCGGCGATCCGGACGCATTCGTGGCCTACGCCAGCGGCCCCGGCCGCGCGGAGCACGACGAACTGCGCGCGCAGGCCGAGGCGCTCGGGGTGTTCGGCGTGCCATCGATGATCTTCGAGGGCGAGTTGTTCTGGGGCGGCGACCGTATCGCCATGCTCGCCCGGCGACTCGACGCGCGCGGGCTGCGGCGCGCGGCCGACTGAGCGTTCAGAACAAAACGCGCTCCTGCGTGATGACGATCGGCAGGTGGCCGTCGGGGAGGAAGCTCTTCTCGTCCTCGCGCGTGGCCGCATATTGGGGCGTCGTCGCGCCGGCGCGCATGTCGGCGGTGGAGCGGAACCAGGTGATGGCCAGTCCGTCGAACGGCGGCGCGCCCTTCGCGTATTCGCCCATCGCCAGATGGTTCTGCTCGTAGCGCACGAGCGGGGGGATATGGCTGGCGATGGGGCCGTGCACGGCGCGCCAGTAGGCGCGGAACGGTTCGAGCGCCATGCCCGGCCGACGGTTGACGAATTCCACGTTCTTGACCGCGGGGGAGGGTATGGGATTGTCCTTGATCACATGCACGTCGACCGGCAGGAGGATCGGCGGCATGGCGCAAAATTCGCCAAGATCGCGGTCGATCGCGCTCCACGCAGCGCCGGCCAGCGCCTGCGCCATCTCGCCGTCGGATGCGAACCAGATTTCGTCCAGCCCGTCGACAATCATCGGCCCCTTCGCATAGCCCCGCAAGAGCGGCGCTGACTGCACATAGCGCCGCACGCCGGGCGCGGCGCGCACAAGGGCGGGCTGGCTCCGGCCCCAGCGCGCCTGAAACTGCTCCGGCGAAAGATCGGCGCGCCGGTTGAACAGGCGAACGAGCTTGCGTTCGGACATGGCGCGAGCCTTCAATAGGAGCGCGGCAGAGCGAGATCGTGCTGCGCGACGAAATTGAGGATCATTTCCTCGGAGACGGGCGCGATGCGGAAGAGCCGCGCGTCGCGCCACAGGCGCTCGACGTGAAACTCCTTCGAATATCCCATGCCGCCCATCGTCTGCATGGCGCGGTCGGTGGCGAGCGCCGCCGCCTTTCCCGCCAGGAATTTGGCCATATTGGCCTCGCGGCCGTAGGGGCGATTTTCGTCGCAGAGCGCTGCGGCCTTGTAGTTCATGAGGCGGGCGCATTCGAGTTCGATCTGCGCTTCGGCCAGCGGAAACTGGATCGCCTGATAGGCGCCGATCGGGTCGGCGAAAACCTTGCGCTCTCTGGCGTAGCGCGCGCCGAGTTGCACGCACAGCTCCGCCGTCCCCACGAGGCCGGACGTGGTGACGATGCGCTCGGTGTTGAGCACATCGAGCAATTCGCGGAAGCCGTTGTCGAGCGTTCCGACGAGTTCGTGCGGCTCCACGCGCACGTCTTCGAAGAACACGAAACTTGAGGGCAGCGTGTTGGTGCCGACCTTGTCGATGGCGCGATGAACGAGGCCGGCGCGCTCGACGTCGATGACGAACAGGCTCACGCCTTCGGTCTTGCGCTTGACCTCGTCGAACCTCCTGGTGCGCGCGGCCACCAGCATCTTGGTCGCCTGCGGCACGCAGGTGATCCAGATCTTCTGTCCGTTCAGACGCCAGCCGTCGCCGTCCCTGCGCGCGAAGGTGCGCATTTCGAGCGTGTTGGTGCCCGCGTCCGGCTCGGTCAGGGCCATGCAGAATGTCGCCTCGCCCCGCACCAGTTTCGGCAACAGGTCGCGGCGCATGTCCTCGGACGCGAATTTCGAAAGCGTGATGCCGCCGAAGATGGGATTGCACATGAACATCTGGCTGAGCGTGGAGCCGCCGCCGCCGGCGCACAGCGCCTCGATGGCGAGCGCCAGATCGAGCATGCCGAGTCCCGCGCCGCCGTATTCCTCCGGGATCGCCACGCCGCACAGGCCCGCCTCGCAAATCGCCTGCCAGACCTCGACCGGATAGGCCTTGGCCGCATCGCGCTCGCGCCAGTATTCAAGCCCATATTTTTCGCCGACCTTGCGCGCGGTGGCGACAAGCAGCTTCTGTTCTTCGGTCAGGTCGAATCGCATCGTCGTCGTCCGGTTTCAGGCGCGCAGCAAGCGCAGGGGCCGCTCCAGCAGCGCGGCTACATGTTCGAGAAAGCGCGCGGCGCGCACGCCGTTGTGAATGCGATGGTCGCACGACAGCGTGAGACCGATCTCCTGCGCCAGCCGCGGCGCGCCCTTCTCGTCCGGCCGGAAAGCGCTCCGCGCTGCGCCGACGCCGAGGATCGCGGATTGCGCGGGATCGATCACCGGCACGAGATACGACGCGCCGTACATGCCGACATTCGACACGGATATGGCGGCGCCCTGCATCTCGTCGAGGCCGAGCGCGCCATCGCGGGCGCGCTGCACGAGGCTTTCCATGTGTTCGGCCAACGCGTCGAGCGTTCGCGCGCCGGCTTCGCGGGCCACGGGCACGACCAGGCCGCTTGCGACATCGACCGCGACGCCGACATCGCTCGCCGTCAGCATCTCGATCGCCTCGTTGCGCCAGAGCGCATTCATCTCGGGCATGGCGGCGAGCGCGCGACCGACGGCGGCGACAATGAAGTGCGTGACCGAGAGCGCCCGTTTCGTCCTGTCGGCGTTGAGGTCTGCGCGCAGGCCGAGCAGCGCCGTCGCATCGATCGTCCGCAGCACGTAGAAGTGCGGAATGGTCTGCTTGGACTGCGCCAGACGTTCGGCGATCACGCGTTCCATGCGCGTCGGCGGGCGCGACGTCGGCGCGGGGCGCGCGTCGCGGGCGACGGGCGACGGCGCAACCGGCCGCGCGGCGCTGGCGGCTTCAACATCGGCGCATTTGATGCGCCCCCTCGGACCCGAGCCCGCGACGCGCGAAAGGTCCACGCCCCGCTCGCGCGCGATGCGGCGGGCGAGCGGCGTCGCCAGAATGCGCGCGGCGTCGGCCGATGGCGCGGGCGCCTTCGTCGTCATGACCGGCGGGGGGCCCGCCGGCGCCATGGCCTGCGCGGGCGCGCGGCGAGCGGCGAGCGCGCAGACCGGCGCGCCGACCGGCACGGTTTCGCCTTCGGCCACGAGAATTTTCTCGATGCGGCCGGGCGCGTCCGCGAACACGTCGGAGGCGACCTTCTCGGTCTCCACCACGAACAGAAGATCGCCGGTTTCGACCTCGTCGCCCGGCTTGACCGCCCACGACGCGACGAGCCCTTCGGTCATCGTCAGGCCGAGCTTCGGCATGAGAATTTGCGTGGCGTTCGCCATGGCTTGCTCAGGCGCCCTTGAACGCGGCCGGGCGCTTTTCGAGAAAGGCCGTGCAGCCTTCGTGCGCATCGTTGGAATCGAGAACCAGACTGATCATCGCCTGCTCGTGGCGCAAGGCCGCGCCGAGCGGCATCTCGTCGCCGTCCACGAGCGTGCGCTTCAAGAGTTTCAGCACCAGCGGCGATTTCCTGGCGATCGCCTCGGCGCGCTCGAAGACGCGTTTCATCAGGTCTTCGTCGGCGACGACCTCGTTGACGAGGCCCAGGCGCTCGGCGTCGGCGGCCGCGATGTGCTCGCCCAGATACATCATCTCCTTGGCCTTGCAGAGCGGGATCTGCCGCGTGAGGCGCTGCGTGCCGCCGGCGCCGGGAAAGAGGCCGAGCGTGATTTCCGGCAGACCGAACTTCGCGGATTTGGCCGCGATGCGAATGTCGGTGCACAACAGCAGTTCCGTTCCCCCGCCCAGCGCCCAGCCGTTGACGGCGGCGATGGTCGGCTTGTCCATCGTCTCGATGCGTCGCAACACCGTGTGCAGCCGTTCGGCAAGCTCCATGTAGTGCGGCAGGCCGCGCCGCGCGTTGAGATCGGCGATGTCGCCGCCCGCGACGAAGGACTTGCCGGCGCCGGTGATGACGACGACGCGCACCGTCTCGTCGCGCTCCAGCATCGAGACTTTTTCGTCAAGCACGGCCAGCGTCGCCATGTCGAGCGCATTCAGCGTTTTCGGACGGTTGATGGTGAGCAGCGCGACGGCGCCGCGCTTTTCGACGAGAACGACATCTTGGGACATGGACGGCTCCGTTCAGGCGAGCGTGCGACGCACGGCGGCGACGAGATTTTCGACGCTCGGCATGTAGGCGCGCTCAAGGGGCTTGGAGAAGGGAATGGGCATGAATGGCGCGCCCACGCGCACAATCGGGCCATCGAGCTCGTCGAAGCCGATATCGGCCATGCGCGCGGCGATTTCGGCGCCGACGCCGAACGCCTCCACCGCTTCGTGCATCACAACCAGGCGATGCGTGCGCGACAGGGACGCCAGAACCGTCGCTTCGTCCCACGGTTGCAGGCTGAGAAGATCGACGATCTCGGCCTCCACGCCTTCGCCCGCGAGCGCATCGGCCGCGGCAAGAGCGGTGCGCAGCGCGCCGCCATAGGTGACGATGGTGACGTCTGCGCCTGGCCGCGCGATGCGCGCCTTGCCGACCTCGAATGCGGGCAGTTCGTCCGGCGCGTCGATCTTGCTGGCGTAGAGCGACTTGTTCTCCACGAAGATCACCGGATTGGGATCGTCGATGGCGGCGCGCAGGAGACCATAGGCGCTCACGGGATCGGACGGGCACACGACCTTGAGGCCCGGCACATGCGCGAACCACGCCTCCAGACATTGCGAATGCTGCGGCCCCGCGCCGAGGCCGCCGCCGTGCGGCGTGCGCAGCACCAGCGGCACCGCGCAGCGACCGCCGAACATGAAACGCGCCTTGGCGGCCTGGTTGACGAGCGCGTCCATCACCAGCGTCGTGAAATCCATGAACATGATTTCGAGCACCGGCTTCAGGCCCGAAACCGCCGCCCCGACGGCCGCGCCGGCGAGCGCGGCCTCGGATATGGGGGTGTCGAACACACGCGCGGCGCCGAACTTCTCGCGCAGTCCCTTGGTCGCGCCGAATGAGCCGCCGGCCTCGGCCACGTCCTCGCCGAACAGAATCACCGTCGGATCGGCGGTCATCGCGTCCTCGAGCGCACGGCCGATCGCTTTCTGGTATCGCAACTCCGCCATCAGGCGCGCCCTCCTTCGGCGTAGACGTCGGCGCAGGCCGCCTCGAACGAAGGGTCCGTTCCCGTGCGCGCGTGGGCGACCGCGGCTTCGACCTTTTGGGCCACCCCGGCGTCGATCGCCTCCAGGGCCGCCGCGCCGAGGCCGAGCGCGGCGAGCTGGTCGGCCACGCGCCGCACCGGATCGAGCGCGGCCAGCGCGGCGAGTTCATCGGGGTCGCGGTATTTCTGCGCGTCGCCCTCGAAATGGCCGCGCACGCGCGTCGTCACGCATTCGAGCGCCATGGGCCCCGCGCCCTCGCGCATCGCCTCGACGATGCGATGGGCGGCCGCCTGCACGGCCACCACATCGTTGCCGTCGACCCTGGTGTGCGGCACGCGATAGGCGGCGGCGAGATCGCCCAACTGAAAGGCGAGATGTTTGGTCGTCGGCAGGAACTCGCCCCAGCCGTTGTTCTCGCAGACGAACAGCAGCGGCAGCTTCCACAGGGCCGCGATGTTCAGGCATTCGTGCAGCAGGCCTTCGGCCTGCGCGCCGTCGCCGAAAAACGCGACCGCGATGTCGTTCGTTCCACGCGTCTTGTGCGCGAGCGCGCTGCCGAGCGCGATCGACAGCCCCGCGCCGACGATGCCGTTGGCGCCCAGCATGCCGATCTTCATGTCCGCCACATGCATGGAGCCGCCGCGCCCGCGGCAGACGCCCTCGTCGCGCGCGAGAAGTTCGGCGAAGAAGCCTTCGAGCGCCATGCCCTTGGCGATGGCGTGGCCGTGGCCGCGATGGGTGGAAGCGATGGTGTCGGCGTCGCGCAGCGCATCCATCACGCCGACGGAGACCGCCTCCTGACCGATCGACAGATGGATGAAGCCCGGCACCTCGCCGTCGGCGAACAGCTTCTGCAACCGCTCCTCCGCGCGGCGGATCGTCAGCAGGCGGCCATAGAGGTCCGCCAGATGGTCGCGGGAAATCTCGGATGGATTATTGCGGCCGGTCGGAACGCCGGTCGTCGCCTTTGGTTTCGGTCTGGTCATGCGGTCAACCTGATCTGGGGCGCATTCGCGCGCGGCAAGGCGCCGAAAGCTTCGACGATCGTTTCGATCCGCCCGCCGGGCAGATCCTCGACAAAACGCTCGATGGCGTCGAAGGCGTGCGGCGGCACGTTCTGCTCCACGCCGATGCGACGGATCATGGCCGACACTTCGGCGCGGCCGTAGGAATAGTCCCGCGCGGTCATCCGCTCGTCGCGCACGAGGCGCGCGCCGTCCTGCGTCTCCACCTCGATGACTGCGGACAGCGTCGGCACGGCGGAATCGGGAACCAGTTCGATGTTCGGCACGAGCGCGTTGACCGCCGCGTCGTCGTAGGTCGTCATCATGCGCATGGTCGGCGAGCCGCGCACGAGCGTGGCGGCGATGCAGAAGGGGATGGACATGAGCGTGCCCGAGACCGAATGGAACGGGCCTTTGGAATCCATGCCCGCATAGCCCATTTCGTAGGGGTTCATGCGCACGCGCGCGCGGCCCGGCGTCCGGCCCGCCAGCTGCTCGCGCAGCGCGAGCGCGGCGATCACCGGCGTCTGGTTGAACGCGCAGACCGGGTAGGGTTTGAACGCGGTGCGCAGGATCGCCCAGTCGCGGCCGAACGCCCGCACGAGCGCTGCGACGTCCATGTCGGCGCGGGCGAAGGCCTTCACGAAACCGGACTTGCCCTCGAATGCATGCGGCGCGGATGCCGAGCCGGCGCGCGCGAGTTCCGCCGCGACGAGTCCGTTGCGCGCGACCAGACCTACCTGATAGCGCCATTCGTCCGTGCCGTCGGCGAAGGACTGCAGCACGCCGCCGGCGAACGAGGCGGCGTTCGACAGCGCCGCGGCGAAACGCGCCTCGTCCAGATCCAGCAACCGCGCGGCCGCGGCCGCCGCCGCCACCGTGCCGTAGATGGCGGAGGAGCGGAAGCCGCCGGGCGTGGTGGCGCCGGCGAAAGCCTGCTCGAGCGCGCCGCCGGCCTCGTAGCCCGCCACCAGCGCGGGCAGAAGTCGCGAGACGGGCGCGTGGCCCGCCTCGATCATGGCGGTGAGCAGGGGCGCGAGAATGGTTCCGAAATGGGCGGCGCCGCAGGAATCCTCCTGCGCGCGGCCGTGGAACAAGGCGGAGTTGGCCAGGCATGCGCCGCCGACGCTGGTGCGCCGACCATCGCCGAGCAATGTCGCGCCGTCCTTGCGGTCGCTCTCGTGGCGTTCGCCGTCCATCGCGAGCGCGGCGGCGCGCGCGACCGGCGCGTAGGGCGTGTCGTGGCAGTCGAGCGCGACGCCGTAGGCGTTGAGCAGGCACGCGCGGGCCTTCTCGACGACCTCCGGCGGCAGGCTCGCCAGATCGAAACGCCCGACGAAACGAGCAAGCTCCGTTGCGAAAGCGGTCATGCGCGCCTCCCTCACATCGCCAGATAGCGCCGGCGCACGTCTTCGTCCGCGCGCAGGTTCTGGATGGTGTCGCGATAGACGATCTGTCCCTTGTCGATGACGATCGCGTGGCTTGCGATGCCGAGACAGAAATGCATGTTCTGCTCGGCGATGAGAATGGTGAGGCCCGCGCCGCGCAGCTTGTGCAGCGTGTCGGCGATGCGCTGCACGACGATCGGCGCCAGACCCTCGCTCGGCTCGTCCAGCAGCAACGCCACCGGATTGCCGGCCAGCGCGCGCGCGATGGCGAGAATCTGCTGCTCGCCGCCGGACAGGCGCCCCGCGATGCGTTTGCGCAGCGGCACGAGCAGCGGAAAGACTTCGAACAGCCGTTCGAGCGGCCAGTTGTCCTCGCCGGCGGGGCCTTTCTTGCGCGCGATGGTCAGATTGTCCTCGACGGTATGGTCGGGAAAAATCTGCCGGTCCTCCGGCACGAAGCCGATGCCGAGCCGCGCCGCGACATGCGGTTTGCGACCGGCGATCTCCTCTCCGCGCATGCGCACCGAGCCGCGCCGCGGCGGCGCGACGCCCATGAGCGCCTTCATGGTCGTGCTCTTGCCGGCGCCGTTGCGGCCCAGAAGCGCGACCGTTTCGCCTTCGCGGACATCGAGATCGACGCCGAACAATATCTGGCTCGTGGCGTAGAACACGTCGAGGCCGCGCGCCTCCAGAATGACGGGCGCGCTCATGCGGCGGCTCCCTCGTGCGCGGTCCCCAGATAGGCTTCGATCACCGCCGGATTGGCGCGGATTTCGTCCGGAGTTCCTTCCGCCAGCACGCGGCCGTAGCAGAGAACGCGGATGGTCGGCGCGATCCTGAAGACGATGTCCATGTCGTGCTCGATGAAGACGACGGTGATCTTCTGGCGCTCCCACAGTTCGCGCACCTTCTCGATCATGCGCCAGCGCTCCTCCGGCCCCATGCCGGCGGTCGGCTCGTCCAGCAGCAGAATGCGCGGCTCGCGCACCAGCGCGATGGCGATGTCCAGCAGCTTCTGGTCGCCGTGCGACAAAGTGGAGGCGACCCGATGGAGCTTGTCGGCAAGGCCGAGCATTTCGGCGACCTCGTGCGCGCGCGCCCGCGCGCCGGACAGCGGAAAACGGCCGACAAGACGCTCGGCATGGCCCTGCCCGCTCTGCACGGCGGCGTAGAGTGAGTCCGCGACGGTGAAGGTCGGAAAAATGCTCGCCACCTGAAACGCGCGCCCGATGCCGCGTCGCACGATTTCGGCGCGCGACAGGCCGGCGATATTGCGCCCCTCGACGCGCACCTCGCCGGCATCCGGCGTGAAGGCGCCGGAGATGAGATTGAAGAAAGTGCTCTTGCCCGCGCCGTTCGGCCCGATGACCGCCGAAAGCGATCCGGACGGGAACGACAGCGTGACGTTGTCAATGGCGCGCACGCCGCCGAACGACTTGCACAGGCCGATGACGTCGAGCGCGGCCGTCATGCGCGTTGGCTCCGCAAACCGCCGTAACCGGCCCACGATGTCGCCACGAGCCAGCCGGCGTCAACGGGCAGGTTGACGCCGGTGATGGCGCGCGCGGCGTCGCTCGCCAGAAAGCACACGGCGGCGGCGATCTCCTCGGGCCGCACCATGCGCTGGAGCGCCGCGTTGGCGGCCAGCAGCGACACATCGCGTTCTCCGGCGTCGATCGCGCGCTGCAACGCGGGCGTGAGCGTGTAGCCCGGCGAAACCGCGTTGACGCGCACGCCCGACGGGCCCCATTCGGCGGCCAGGCACTCGGTCATCGATATGACGGCGGCTTTGGCCGGCGCATAAGCGTGCAGCGGCATGGACCGCATGCCGGCGATCGAGGCGATGTTGACGATGGCGCCGGCGCCGCGCGCAGCCATGCGGCGGCCGAACGCAAGGCTGGTGAGCCACGTTCCGCGCTGGTCGACGCGCACCACGTCGTCCCAATCCTTCATTGGCAGATCCTGCGGCGCGACGGGCCGCTGGATGATTCCCGCGCTGTTGACGAGAATGGCGACCGGGCCGACCTCGGTCTCCACGCGATGGGCGAGGGCCTCCACCGCCGCTTCGTCGCCGACATCGGCATGAAACGCGGACCCGCCGATCTCGCGCGCGACCATCTCGGCGGCGTCCGTCACATCCGCCACAACCACGCGCGCCCCGCGCGCACCCAGCGCGCGCGCTGTCGCAGCGCCGATGCCGCTCGCCCCGCCGGTGACCACCGCGATGCGCGATTGCAGATTGATGTCGTCAACGTCGCTCATGCAGCCTCCTGCCTCCTGCGGTCGGCGAGGCGCTCGACCACGAAGTCGCCAAGGCCTTTCCTGAGGCCGAGCGCTGCGACAAGAATGACGATGCCGAGAACAAGCCCGTGATAGTGGGTGAAGCGCGTGACCACGTCGTTCAGAAGAAGCATGATGACGGAGCCGAGCGTGGGGCCAAGGAACGTCGTCAGCCCGCCCAGCATGATGACGAAAATGCCCTCGCCCGACATGGTCCAGTAGGCGAATTCGGGATAGGCGCCGGACACGAACAGCGCCTGCACGACGCCGCCGACCGCGGCGAACACCGCGGCGATGACGAAAGCCTTCAGCCGCACGCGGTCGACCGCGACGCCGAGATAGGCCGCGCGCTGCGCATTGTCGCGGATCATACGCAGCGTCGCGCCGAACGGCGAGGCGACCACGTGGTGCATGACAAGCAGGCTCGCCACCAGGAGGAACGCGCTGAACACGCAGAGCTGCATCTGGTTCGACAGATCGACGCCCAGAAAAACCGGCCGCGGCACGCCGCCGCGCAGGCCCTGGTCGCCGCCCGTCAACGGCATCGCCGCCAGGATGATTGCGTGGATGAGCATCTGGAAGGCGAGCGTGACAAAGGAGAAATACACCTCCTTCAAGCGTACGCAGATCGCGCCGATGATCGCCGAGACCAGCGCCGCGCCGACGACGGTCGTCAGAAAGGCCACCGGGATGGAAACGCCGGTGCGCTGCATCATGAGCGCGAAACAATAGGCGCCGAACCCGTAGAACATGCCGTGGCCGAACGACACCATGCCGCCGTAACCCGCCAGAAGATTGAGCGAGGTGGCGAAAATGGCGAGCGCGGACAGGCGGATGACGAAATCGATCAGCACGGTGCTGCCGGTCGCCAGCGGCGCGGCGACAAGCGCGACGAAAGCGACGGCGCCGATCGCCAGCGCGCGCGGAATGGACGGCGCTCCCATGTCAGGCCGTCTCCTTGCCGAACAGGCCGGTCGGGCGCGCGACCAGAACGACGACCATGAAGATATACATCAGCCCTTCGTTGAACAGCGGAAAGCCGAGCGCGCCGAACGTGCGCAAGAGGCCGATGAGCAGCGCGCCGACCAGTGCGCCGACGATCGAACCCATGCCGCCGATGACGGTGACGATGAACGACTCGATGAGAATGGAGAAACCCATGCCGGGCGTGACCGAGCGCACGGGCGCGGCGAGCGCGCCGGCAAGGCCGGCCAGCATGCAGCCGGCGGCGAAGACCAGCCCGTAGACGACCGTCGTGTTGACGCCGAGCGCCGACACCATCGGCGCGTTGTGCGCCGCCGCGCGCACGATCTTGCCCGCGCGCGTGCGCGACACGACGAGACCGAGCACGACGGCGATCAGCGCGGCGACGGCGATGACGAACAGATAATAGGGCGGCACGACGCCGCCGAAGATGAACAGCGGCGGCAACTGAAACGTCGACGGCATGCCCATCGAGCGAAATTCGGCGCCCCAGATCATGCGCACCAGATCGTCGAAGATGAGGATGAGCGCATAGCAGACGAGAATCTGCATCAGCGAATCGGCGCCGTAGATGCGGCTCATGAACAATCGCTCGACCAGCCAGCCGACCAGCGCCGTGCCGAGCCCGCCGGCGACCAGCGCGAGCGTGAACGACTCCGTCGCCTGGAACACGGTCAACGTGAGATAGGCGCCGACCATATAGAAGACGCCGTGGCTGAAATTGACGACCTTCAGAATGCCGAAAATGAGCGTGAGACCGACGGCGACCAGAAACAGCAACATGCCGATGATGAAGCCGCTGGTCGCCTGCGTGATCACGCAGGACGCCGAAGCGAAACAGGAAAAGAGCGCGTCGAGATCCAAGGGAACGCCCGCCGTTCAACGAGAGAGGAGGCGCCGCCCGCAGGCGGCGCGCCGGAACGGAGGATCAGAGATACCCCTTGCTCTTCTTCCACGCGGTTTCGTATTCGACGATCTGTTTCCAGTCGCCGGGCGTCACGTTCGGCATGTAGGGCTCCTTCGGAATGGTCGTGCCCCAGCCGATGGCGTAATCGACGATGGTCTGGTCCTCGGCGCGCATGGTGATCTTGCCGTTCATGCCGAATGGCGAATCGATGGTCAGACCCTTGAGCGCCTCCGACATCTTCTTGCCGTCGGTGGAGCCGGCCTTCTTCGCCGCCTCGGCCAGGAAATTGACGGCCGCTGCGTTCTCCCACGACCAGTTGGTCGGATATTCATTGTATTTCTGACGATAGGCGTCGCCCCAGGCTGCGTTCTGCGGCGTTGTGGGAAAGGTCTTGATGTAGCGATTGCCGGAATGGACGCCGGCCGGCAGGTTCTTCACCGCCGTGAGCACGGTGTAGTCGGCCATGTTGACGGCGAAGAACGCGGCCTTGCCGAACACGCCGTAAAGATTGCCCTGGTCGATGAAGGCGGTGAGGTCGCCGCCCCAGATGCAGGAATAGATCGCCTGCGGGTTGGCCTGGAGAAGCTTGGTGATCGTCTCGGTGTAGTCGGGCTGGAACAGCTTGGGCCAGGACTCCGAAATGACCTCCACCTCCGGCACGAACTGCTTGAGATAATAGATGAACTCGGCGGTCGTATCGCGCCCGTAGGCGTAGTCGGGCGAACAGGTCGCCCATTTCTTCAACCCCTTCTCCTTCGCGATCTTCGCGGCGTAGGCGGCGCCGGCGACCGAATCGTGCACGCCCTGACGCACGCAGCGAAACGCGTTGGGGATGCGCAGTTTCGGATCGGCCGAGAGCTGCGAGGTTTCCGAACACGTGTGGATGGTCAGCATGCCGAGATCGCGCGCCACCTCGTGCACCGCGAAGGCGGCGGAGGAAGCTTCGGCGTCGATGATGATCTCGCAGCCGTCCGTATTGACAAGCTCACGCACGACGCGCGCGGCTTCCTGCGGCTGGCCCTTGGAATCGCGCACCACCATCTCGATCGGACGGCCGGCCAGCCCGCCCGCCGCATTCACCTTCTCCACCTCCATCATCACCGCGTTGCGCGAGGAAATGCCGAGCGTCGCCACGCGGCCGGACAGAATGGTGGGCATGCCGATGCGGATGGTCTTGGCCTGCGCGCGCGCCACCCAGGGCGCCGCGACCGTGACGAGCGCCGCAGAGCCCGCGAGCGCCAGCGCCGAACGCCGGGAAACGGCGTCGCTTGCAGTCGGATGACCGCCTCGAGTCTTGTCAGTCGACATCATCGTCCTCCCTCGCCGGCGTCCTTTCGGTCTGACGGCCAGCCGCAACTCTACGGCGCTCGGGCCACCCGTCAAGAAAAACTGAATGCCGGTTCAACATTTTGTTGTGCCTCTTGCGCTGCAAAAATCATTGTGCATAGCAGCAATTGCAGCGATTTGTCGCTACATTCCGTGGGCATTGCGCGCCGACAGTTGCGCTGGAGGCTTCATTCCTGAACAATGAGTCAGGTTTGCAAGAAGCGATTCCATGATCACCCTGTCGAGTTTCATCGCTCATCACGCACGCGTCACGCCGGCGAAAACGGCGTTCGTCTACAAGGACGCAAGCGTCAGCTATGCGACCTTTCTCGATCGCATCGAGCGCACGGGCGCGTGGCTCGGCGCGCAGGGCGTGGGGGCCGGCGATGTCGTGGCCGTGCTGATGAAGAACAGCGCAGCGTTTCTCGATCTGTTTTTCGCAACCAGTCACATCGGCGCGATTTTTCTGCCGATCAATTTCCGGCTGTCGGCGGAGGAGGTCGCCTATATCGTCGGCAACGCCGGCGCGCGACTCCTGCTGACGGACGAGGAATTGCACGCCAGCGCGCGCGAAGCGGACGCGCGCATCGTCGTCGTGAATGCGGCCGCGCAGGAGGACGCGACGCGCCTCGGCGCCACGGGCGCGCGCGCCGGCGCGCATCTGGCCAGGGGCGGCGATCTGTTTCGCCTGATGTACACGTCCGGCACGACCGACCGGCCGAAGGGCGTGATGCACACTTACGACAATTTTTACTGGAAGAGCGCCGGGCTCGGGATATCGCTCGGCATCGACGGCGACACGCGCCTTCTGGTCGCCGGCCCGCTGTATCATGTGGGGGCGTGCGATCTGCCGGGCGTGGGCGTCCTATGGGCCGGCGGCATGATTTACGTGCATCGCGACTTCGATCCGGCCGCCGTGCTCGGCTCCATCCAAAGCCATCGGCTGAACGCCGCATGGCTCGCGCCGGTGATGACGAGCGGCCTGATCGCCTATCCCGATCGCGCGGCGTTCGACGTTTCCAGCATGAGATGGGTCATCGGCGGCGGCGAGCGCACGCCCGAACAACGCATCCGCGAATTCGGCGATTATTTCACCAACGGCCGCTACATCGACGCCTACGGGCTGACCGAGAGCGTCTCGGGCGACACGCTGATGGAGCCCGGCCGCGAAATCGAGAAGATCGGATCGGTCGGCCGCTGCGTGCCGCATGTGGAGCTGCGCATCCGCGACGAGAGCGGCGGCTTCGCCGGCCCGAACGTGGAGGGCGAAATCTGCCTGCGCGGGCCGAAGGTGACGCAAGGCTACTGGCGCGACGAGGCGAAAACCAAAGCCTGTTTCGCCGATGGATGGTTCCTGACCGGCGATGTCGGCTATCTCGACGAGGACGGCTTTCTGTTTCTCACCGATCGCAAGAAGGACATGATCATTTCCGGCGGCGAGAACATCGCGTCCTCCGAAGTCGAGCGGGCGATCTACGAACTGCCCGAGGTGGCGGAAGTCGCCGTGATCGGCGCGCCGGACGCGCAATGGGGCGAGAAGCCGATCGCCGTGGTGGTGCTGCGGGAGGGCGCGCAGCTTGACGAAGCGCGGCTGATCGCGCATTGCCGCGCCCGGCTCGCCGGGTTCAAGACGCCCAAAGGGCTGGTGATTCGCTCGGCGCTGCCGCGCAATCCCTCCGGAAAGATACTGAAGCGCGTGTTGCGCGCGGAGCTGAACGACGAATGAGCGGACAAAGCCGCAGAACCGCGCCAGCCAGATCCGCGGCGGCGAAACCGGCGCCGGCGGCGCGCGTGCTGAAACTCAGCCGCAACGAGCGCAACGACATCGTCAAGCGGCGCCTGTTCAAGGCGGCCGCCGACATCGTGGGCGAGATGGGCTATGCGGAGGCGTCCGTGGCGCGCATCACCGCGCGCGCGGGCGTGGCGCAGGGCACGTTCTACACGCATTTTCCCAACCGGCAGGACCTGCTCGACCGTCTGCTGCCGGAACTGGGGCAGGACATGCTGGCCTTCATCAAGGCGCGGATCGACACGGGCGCCGACGCGCGCGCGCAGGAGGAGCAGCGTTTTCGCGCCTTTTTCGACTATCTGGCCGAGCAGCCCGGCTTTCTGCGCGTTCTCAACGAAGCCGAAATCTTCGCGCCCGAAGGCCACAGGCGCCACATCGACAATATCGCGCGCAACTATGTGAGCCTGTTCCGGCGCGGTCGGGCGGCGGGCGAGATCGGCGACTTCACGGATGCGGAGCTGGAGGTCGTGGCGCACATCTTCATGGGCGCGCGCGGCTATCTCGGCCAGCGCTACGCCGGCGGGGGGTCGGGCGCGCCGGCGCATGTGATGTCGGCCTATTCCAAACTCGTGGGCGGACTGTTGTTCCGCGCCGGCGGCGACAAGCGGAGGACGACGTGATCGGCGATGGCAGGCTGGTGCTGGTGACAGGCGCGGCGAGCGGCATTGGGGAAGCGTGCGCGCGCGCGCTCGCGCAGGACGGGTTTCGCGCGCTTGCGACCGACATCGCGCCGCCGCCCCCCGAACGGCGACATGCGGACTGCATCTACTGGGACGCGCCGTTCGACGTGAGCGATCCCGATCTCGTCGCGCGCGAGATCGAGGCGATCGAGGCCCGGCACGGGCCGATCGACGGCTGCGTGCACGCCGCCGGCGTTCTCGGCCGCATGAGTCCGGCCGAAAAGCTGCGGGCGGACGTGTGGCGGCGCGAGATCGACGTCGATCTGTCGGGAACGTTCTACGTGGCGCAGGCGGTCGGTCGAAAGATGATCGCGCGCGGGCGCGGCGCCATCGTGCTGGTCGCCTCCATCACCGCCACGACAACCTCCAGCGCCCACGCCTATTCGGCCGCCAAGGCGGGCGTGGCGAGCCTGACGCGCACGCTCGCCTCCGAATGGGGGCGGCGCGGCGTGCGCGTCAACGCGGTCTCGCCGGGTTTCACGCGCACGCAGGGCCTGGAACGCGCGTTGCAATCGGGCGTGATGGACGAAGCGCGGATGGCGGAGTCGTCCGCGATGGGACGCATCGTGGAAGCGCGCGAAGTGGGCGCGGCCGCCAGTTTCCTCATCTGCGACCGCGCCAGCGCGATCACCGGCGCGAACCTGCCGGTCGACGCCGGCTTTCTCGCCGGAGTCACGTGGGACCCTTACGGGCGCGCCCGCTCGCAGGCGTGAGGTATCAGCGCCGGATATCCAACCCCGGCAGCGTTCCGTCCGCGCGCCAGTCCTCCAGCAGTTTGATGAACACCATCGGCCCCTTGTAATAGGCGCCGTTCTTGGCGGTCGACTCGTTGAGCTGCCCTTCGTTGTTGTAGTAGCCGGGCGTGCATTCCTTGAGGAACGGCGCGCGCATTTTCGACATGGCGACGATGGTCTTCACCCAGTCGCGCTCGGCCTGTTCGGTCGGCTCGAACGAACGTATGTCGCGGGCGACCGCCTCCTTCACCACATAGGCGATGTGCTTGGACTGTTCGCTCAGCATGTGCTGGAAATTGGCGCTGTTGCCGGACTGCATCGTGGCGACGATGAACAGGTTCGGAAAGTCGCGCGTGAACAGGCCGTGCAACGTCTCGGCGCCGTCCTTCCATTTTTCGGTCAGCGTGCGCCCGCCGCGCCCGTAGATCTCGAACCCGACGCGGCGCGTGTAGTCGGTGCCGACCTCGAAGCCGGTCGAATAGATGAGACAGTCGAGTTCGTATTCGCGACCGTTGGCGACGACGCCGCGCTCGGTGATCCGCTCGACGCCCCTGCCCTTCGTGTCGATCAGATGAACGTTGGGCCGGTTGAAGGTGTCGAGATACTGATCGTGAAAACACGGCCGCTTGCAGAACTGGTCGTACCAGGGCTTGAGCGCCTCGGCCGTCGTCCCGTCCTTCACGATCTGGTCGACGCGCGCGCGCACGCGCTCCATCTTCTGATAGTCAGCGATCTGGATCAGCTTTTCGGGGTCTTCCACCTTTTCGCCGGCGCGCGCCTTGCGACGGGCCGCAAGAAGAATATTGCCGATGAGGTCCGTCCAGCCGTCGTTGACCATGTCCTCGTCGAATTCGGCGCCGGAGACGACGGCGGAGAAATTGTCCATGCGCTCCTTCTGCCAGCCGGACTTGAGGCTTTTCACCCATTCGGGATCGGTCGGGCGGTCGTTGCGCACGTCGACGGAGGAGGGCGTGCGCTGGAAGACGAACAGCTCCTTCGCGCCGGCGCCCAGATGCGGCACGCATTGCACGGCGGTCGCGCCGGTGCCGATGATGCCGACGCGCTTGTCGGCGAGGCCCGTCAGACCGCCCATGGAATCGCCGCCGGTATAGGCGTAGTCCCAGCGGCTAGTGTGGAACGCGTGGCCCCGGAACGTTTCCACGCCCGGAATGCCCGGCAGTTTTGGCATGTGCAACAGGCCGCCGGCGAGCACCACGAACCGCGCCTTCAGCGCATCTTCGCGATTGGTTTCGGCAAGCCAGCACGATTCGTCCTCCAGCCAGCGCAGCGCCTTGATCTCGGTCTGGAACAGCGTCTTTTCGTAGAGACCGAAATGACGGCCGATACGGCGCGAATGTTCGAGCAGTTCCGGCGCGCGCGCGTATTTGGCGACCGGCATGTAGCCCGTCTCCTCCAGCAGCGGCATGTAGATGTAGCTCTCCGTGTCGCAGGCCGCGCCCGGATAGCGGTTCCAGTACCAGGTGCCGCCGAAATCGCCGCCCTTCTCGACGATCCGCACGTCGTCGACGCCGAGCGCATGCAGACGCGCGGCGGCCAGCAGGCCGGAAAAGCCGCCGCCGATGATGAGGACGGTCGTTTCCTCCTCGAGCGCGGCGCGCGTGAAGCCCTGCGGAACGTAAGGGTCGTCGAGATAGTGGGCGAAGGCGCCCTTCATCTCCACATATTGCGCATTGCCGTCGGCGCGCTGACGCTTGTCGCGCTCCTGGCGATATCTCGCGCGCAACGCCTCGGGATCGAAGCCCAAATCAACCGCGGCCGCAGCCGTATCGTTCGCCATGTGGTTTCCTCCGGGCGCTTGCGCGCCGTCGCCGCGCGGCCGCCCTTGTATGGACGCTCGTTCGCGCGCGGCGAAAGTCTATACGGCGCGCGCGCAAGCTCAAGCGGTTCGCGCGCGCCGCATCGATCGCGTCTCAGCCCTGCGAGCGGCCGCGCGCCTGAATGCCGGCCCGGCGTTTTTCGACCATATCGGGCGTGACGGCGCGATTGTTGGCGCTGGAGCGGCGATGCTCGACCTCCAGCCCCTCGCCCAGCGACAGGGCGTAGCCCTCGTCGATGATCGACTTGTAGAGGCAGAGCGTGTCGGTGGGGATCGAGGCCATGTCCTGCGCGAGTTTCATCGCGGTGGGCATCAGTTCGTCCGGTTCGACCACGCGGTTGACGAGGCCCCACGCCTGCGCGGTGCGCGCGTCGAGGAAGTTGCCGGTGAGCGACAGCTCCTTGGCGCGGTAGACGCCGATGACGCGCGACAGTTTCTGCGACAGACCCCAGCCAGGCATGATGCCAACGCGCGCATGGGTATCGGCGAAACGCGCCTGAGTGGAGGCGATCAGCACGTCGCAGGCGAGCGCCAGTTCGAAGCCGCCGGTGATCGCCACGCCGTTGATGGCGCCGATGACGGGCTTGGGACACTGGGCGATGGCCAGCACCGGATTTTCCGAGGCGCCGGTCGCGTTCGCCGCGCCCAGCGCATCCGGCGCGCTGCCAAGCTCCTTGAGATCGAGACCGGCGGTGAAGGCGCGGCCCGCGCCTGTCAGCACCACCACGCTCACCGAATCGTCGGCCGACAGCGCGCGGATCGCCCGGTCGAGTTCGGCCCGCAACTGGCGCGACAAGGCGTTCATCGCCTCGGGTCGGTTGAGCGTCACCACGGCCACCGGGCCGGCTTTCTCGATCAGCAGCATCGTTTCCTCTCGTTCCCGGGCCGTTGGTCCGGCCCTGCCGTCGCACATTGTTCGCCCGCACGCCGGATGGCAAGACGGCGCGGCGCCTTAATGAAAATCCCGCGATTTCGGCAGGACGCGAACATCGCGCGGATGGCGGTGGCGCGGGTGGCGGTGGCGCGGCGCCGGCGCGAGATGGAGCGGCGCGGGAACCACGACGTCCGCCCGCGGCTGCGACGGCGGCCTCGCATCGCGCCACAAACGGTCCAGTTCGCACGAACGGTCGAGAATGCGCGCGGCCATGAGATGGACCACGCCTTCCGGGCTTTTCTGCACGCGGCCTTCCACCAGCATCAGCCGCGCGGCCATCGTCTCCTTGCGGAACCGTTCGAAATCGCGCGCCCACAACACGACGTTGGCGACGCCGGTTTCGTCCTCCAGCGTGATGAAAATGGCGGCGCCCTTGCCCGGCCGCTGGCGCACCAGCACCACGCCGGCCGCGCGCGTCCACTGGCCGTCGCGCCGGTCGCCGATGTTCGCGCAGGCCACGACCCCCTCGCGCGCGAACACGGGCCGCAGGATCTGCATGGGATGAGCTTTGAGCGACAGCCGCAACGTCTGGTAATCGGTCGCCACATGTTCGCCGAGGCTCATCGGCGGCAAGCGCGCATCCGGCTCGTCGGCCAGTTCGCGCGCGACGGCGGCGGAAAACAGCGGCAGCGGCGCGGCGTTCGGCAGGCGTCGCGCCTCCCACAGCGCGGCGCGCCGGTCGATCCCGATGGAACGGAAGGCGTCCGCGTCGGCCAGCGCGCGCAGCGGACGGCCGTAAAGCTGCGCGCGCACGGCCAGCGCCTCGACCGAGGCGAACCCGTCGCCGCGCGCCGCGACCAGCCGCAGCGCCTCTGCTTCGTGCACGCCTTCGGCCTGCCGGAAGCCGAGACGCAGCGCCAGCGCGCCCTTCGCGTCGCGCTCCAGCATGTTGTCCCAATGGCTGTGGTTGATGTCGGGCGCGCGGATTTCGACGCCGCTCTCGCGCGCGCTGCGCACGATCTGCGCGGGCGCGTAAAAGCCCATCGGCTGCGCGTTCAGCAAGGCGCAGGCGAACGCCGCCGGATGATGACATTTGAGCCAGGCGGAAATGTAGACGAGCTTGGCGAACGAGGCCGCATGGCTTTCGGGAAAGCCGTATGAGCCGAAGCCCTTGATCTGCTCGAAACAATTCTGCGCGAAGGGCCGTTCGTAGCCGCGCGCGACCATGCGTTCGACCATCATGGTTTCGAACAGATGGATCGTGCCGACATGGCGGAAGGTCGCCATCGCGCGGCGCAACTGGTTGGCTTCCACGGCGCTGAACCGAGCCGCGACCATCGCCAGCTTCATCGCCTGTTCCTGAAACAGCGGCACGCCGAGCGTCTTCTGCAGCACGTCCTTCAGTTCGTCGGGATCGTGCGGCGGGGCGGGCGAGGGAAACGCCACGGCCTCGCGCCCCGCGCGCCGCCTGAGATAGGGATGGACCATGTCGCCCTGAATGGGGCCCGGCCGGACGATGGCGACCTGAATGACGAGATCGTAGAACGTGCGCGGCCGCAGACGCGGCAGCATGTTCATCTGCGCGCGGCTTTCCACCTGAAACACGCCGACCGAATCGCCGCGGCAGAGCATGTCGTATGTCTCGCGGTCGTCGGGCGGAATGTCGGCTAGGCCGAGCCGTGCGCCGCCGTGCGCGGCGATCAGATCGAACGCCTTGCGGATGCAGGTGAGCATGCCGAGCGCGAGAATGTCGACCTTCATCAGGCCGAGCGTGTCGATGTCGTCCTTGTCCCATTCGATGAAGGTGCGATCCTTCATCGCCGCGTTGCCGATGGGCGCGATGTCGTCGAGCCGTTCACGCGCCAGAATGAACCCGCCGACATGTTGCGACAGATGACGCGGAAAACCGATCAGCCGGCAGGCGAACCGCACGACGCGCGCGATTTCGGCGTTGTCGGGATCGAGCCCGGCCTGGCGCACCTGCGCGCGCGTGATGTCGCTGCCCCAACTGCCCCATTGCGTTCCCGAGAGCGCCCCGAGAATGTCCTGCGGCAGGCCGAACGCCTTGCCGACATCGCGGATGGCGCTCTTGGGCCGGTAGCTGATGACGGTGGCGGCGATGCCGGCGCGCATGCGGCCGTAGCGTTCGTAAATGTGCTGGATGATCTCCTCGCGTCGTTCGTGTTCGAAATCGACGTCGATGTCCGGCGGCTCGCGTCGTTCGGTGGAAATGAACCGTTCGAACAGCACGTCGTTTTCCGCCGGATCGACGCAGGTGACGCCCAGCACGTAGCAGACGGCGGAATTGGCGGCCGACCCGCGGCCCTGACACAGAACGCCCTTGTCGTTGGCCACGCGCACGATGTCGTGGATGGTGAGGAAATATCGCGCGTAATCGAGCTGGCGTATCAGCGCCAGCTCCTTGCGCAACAGCGCCTCCACTTTGGCGGGAACGCCCGCGGGATAGCGCATGCGCGCGTGGCGGAACGTGAGTTCCTCCAGCCATTCCTGCGCGCTGCGGCCCGGCGGCGTCGTTTCTTCCGGATATTCGTATTTGAGCTGGTCGAGCGAGAATTCAATCCGCGCGAGACATTCCTGCGTCGCGGCGACGGCCTGCGGACAATCGGCGAACAGCCGCGCCATTTCCGCCGGATGTTTGAGATGGCGCTCGGCGTTGGCCTGCAACAGCCGCCCGGCGGTCTCGATGGTCGCGCCCTCGCGGATGCAGACGAGAATGTCCTGCAGGTCGCGCGCGGAGGGGTCGGCGTAGAGCGCGTCGTTGGTCGCCAGCAACGCGACGCCAGCGCGCTCCGCGATTCCCGCCAGGCGCGCGAGCCGGCGCCGGTCGTCGCCCTTGCGCGGCATGTCGGCGGCGAGAAAGACGTTTTCCGGCGCGCTTTCGGCAAGGCGCGGCAGAAACACAGCCAGATCGTCGTCCGCGCGCCCCGGCATGACAATCAGCGCGAGGTCGTTCGTATCGGCCAGAAGATCGGCGCGCGTGAGATGGCAGGCGCCTTTCTTCGCGCGCATGTTTCCTTGCGTGAGCAGCCGGCACAGACGGCCCCAGCCGGCGCGCGTGCGCGGATGAACGACGATGTCGGGCGTGGCGTCGGCGAAGACGAGCCGCGCGCCGGTCACGAGTTTGAAATTCTGCGCGCGCGCCTGCACGTGCGCGCGTAATCGTTCCGCCCCCTCGCCTTCCGCGAAATCGGCCGTCGGTTCGTAATGATATTCGCCCGGCCCCGATCCTTCGCGACGCCGGACCGGCGGCAGCGCGCCGCCCTCGCGCAGGTCGCGCAGCGCCGCGAAGGCGCGCACCACGCCGGCGACCGAATTGCGGTCGGCGATTCCAAGGCCGGAATGGCCTAGAAGAAGCGCCGTCAGCACCATGTCGGCGGGCGAGGAGGCGCCGTGCAGGAACGAGAAATTCGTCGCGCAGACGAGTTCGGCCCAGGCGCGCGCGCTCATGCGAACAGTCCGTGCAGAAACCAGCGCGGCGCGCCGCGCTCGTGCGCATAAAATCCCTCGCGGAACAGCCAGAAGCGGCGACCTTCGGAATCCTCGACGCGGTAGTAATCGCGGGTCGGCGCGTCTTGCGGCGCGCGCCACCATTCGGGCGCGATGCGCTCGGGCCCTTCGGCGGCCGCCACCTCGTGCAGCACGCGCCGCCACCGAAACCGGCGCGGCGGACCGTCCGGCACTTCGGCGACCGCATCCTCGATCGGCTGGGGCGGATCGAACAGGGTGAGGGGGCGGGACGGGACGGGTTGCGGCGCGCTGTCCGGCCACGGCGCCGCAGCCGCCAGAAACGGCGCGGCGAAAGCGGCGCGCGCGGGATCGTGCGTGTCGCGCGCGACGAAGCGGCGCACGTTCTCGCGCCCGAACCGCGCGACGAGACGGTTGGCCAGTTCGGCGAACGCGCGCGCGTCGTCCGCAGTCTCCCGCTCCTCGCCGAGATGCGTCTGACCGGCATGCAGCGGCTCGCTCCGCAGGACGGCGAGACGCACCGCATCGAACCCGAAACCGGGATCGAGCGGGTCGGCCAGCGCGTCGATCTTCAGCCGCACGAGACGCATGAGGCTTTCGGGATCGCGCGCGGGTTGCGCCGTCTCCACGAGGAGCCGCCGCACCATTCCGTCCGTCCGGAAGAAACTCGCCTCGAACCGGCGCCCGCCCGCCGCGCGTCGTTCGAGCAGGACCGCGACGTCGATCGCCAGCCGCTCCAGCGTGGCCATGAGGCTTTCCGTCAACGCAAGCGGTTCCGGAAAATGCCGCTCCGCCATGATATCGGGCGGCGCGCGCAACGGCGTGATGCGCATGTCCTCGCGACCCAGAATGCGGTCGAGACGACGCGTCAGGCGCGGGCCGAAGCGCGCCGCGAGCGCGGCCGAGGGACGGTCGGCGAGATCGCCAAGCGTTGCGAACCCCGCGCGCGCCAGAGCGAGCGCGGTCTCGACGTCGCATTCGAGGGCTGCGAGCGGGAGGCGGCGCGCGCGCGCCTCCTCGGTGGCGGGCGCGCACCCGCCTTCCGGCGCAAACCGCGCGAAGGCGCGCGCGGCGTCCGGCGTGGCGGCGAGCGCGGCGCGCGCGGCAAGGCCCGCGGCGCGCAAACGCCGGCAGGCGCGGGCGCGCAACGCATCTTCGCCGCCGAACAGATGCGCGCAGCCCGTGATGTCGAGCAGCAATCCGTCGGCGCCATCGCGCGCGACGAGGGGGGTGAACATTTCGCAGGCCTGCGCGCAATCATTCAGGAACGCCGCGTCGGCCGCGGGGTCGGCGTCCTGCGTTGCGAGCGCGCCTGCGCGCGCGCGCGCCTGCGCCAGCGACATGCCGACCCGCAGGCCCGCGCGCGCGGCCGCCGCATCCAGCGCGGCGACGCGCAGGCCGCCCTGCGCCGTCTCGACGAGGACGAGCGGCGGTTCATCCGGCCCGGGCGCGCGCGTCCGGCGCGCCCGGTCGGCCGACAGGAAAGGACACCACAGCGCCAGATAGCGGCGCGACGCAGGGGCGGGGCGCGGCGCCGGCGACGTCGCAGTCTTCGAACCATCCTCGCTCACGGTTCCACTCCACACGCAACGCAAACCCTTCCCGCCCGCGCCGGTCGCGCAGCAAGGCGAGATCGAAAGCCGGGCCGCCCGGCGCATTGGCGGCCAGAACGCGCGAGCGCGCGCACCGCACCAGCCAGCGCGTCTGCGCGGCGCTGGGAGCGGGCGGGGCGCCGCTGCGCACCAGGAAAACCCGGGCGCCGCTGTCGCGGGCGGCGCAGGCCAGACGGCGACTGGCGACAAGATCGTAAACGCGCGCGGCGCCCCGGAATTCGACCAGAATGGTCGCCGCGCCCGCGCAGCGCGCAGCCTCCAGCGCCGCCTGCAGGGCGCCGTCGACACGCTGCGCCCGCACAAAAAGAAAGGATGCGGGATCGACGCCGAGCGCGGCCGCTCCCGGCGGATAGAACGCGCCCGCCTCCCGGTCGAGGTCGATGTGCCGGACCCAGACGAAACGGCCGCGCCCCAAAGCCCGGCCGGCGAGCAAGGCGAAGCCCGTCGCGCCCGGCGCATCCGGCTCGGCGGCGGCGTAGAATTCGTGCAGGGCGGCGACGGCCAGCCGCGCGCCCAACGCGCCCGCCCCCTCGGGCCAGCCGGGCGGCGGCGCCATATCCTCTCGCGCCCGCAAAACTCGCAGGTCCTGGACCATCTAAATGTTCCTGTTTTGTTCTTAGACAACGCCCTCCCCGGCCAAGAGTCAATCCCGGCGCGGCGCCCCTCATTTGCATTCGATCTCGCGCAGCCGGCCGTCGACATCGACAAACAGGCGCCCGCCTGGCCGCAACGCCCCTGCAATGCAGGCGCGCGCGCGCCGACCCGCCTCGGGGTGGCGGCCGTCCAGCGCGCCGACGCGCACGGCGACGGCGAGGTCGAAACACGCCTCGCCGCGCGCAAGCTCGAAATCCTCCACAGCGACCCGGCGCAGGCTCAGCCTTCCCGCGGCGATCTCTTTTTGCGACAGGGCCGCGGCCTGTGCGATCGCTCTGGCGGAGCGGTCGATGGCCAGCACATGACCGCCGGCGATCCGGCGCGCGATCTCGCGCGCCAGAGCGCCCGGACCGCATCCGATCTCCAGAACACGCAACCCCGGCCGCAAGGGCAACGCATCCGCAACGGCGCGCAGGCGAGCCGAAATATCCGGCGACATCGCGCATCTCCGCATGTGCAAAGCGGCATGAAGGCCAGCCGTCGATGGCGAAATTGCGCCGGACGACCGCTTCCCTGCGCGGCCGCCCGAGCCTCCTGCTCCACAGACCCTAGAAGCGGAATACGCCGTATCCGGCCTCGCCCAGCGGCGCATTGAGCGACGCGGAAATCGCGACGGCGAGCGCGTTGCGCGTGTCGATGGGGTCGATCAAGCCGTCGTCCCACAGTTCCGAGGTCGAATAATAGGCCGACGTCTGTTCCTGATAGGCGGCGAGCGTCTCCGTACGCACGCGCTCCAGCGTCGCCGCATCGATCGGCTCGCCGGCGCGGCGCATCTGATTGGCTTTCACCTCCACCAGCGTGTTGGCGGCCTGGTCTCCGCCCATCACGCCGATCTGGTGATTGGGCCAGGCGAAGAGAAAGCGCGCGTCGAACGCGCGGCCGCACATGCCGTAATTGCCGGCGCCGAAAGAGCCGTTGCACATGACCGTGAATTTCGGCACGCGCGAACAACTCTGCGCCATGATCATCTTGGCGCCGTCCTTGGTGATGCCGCGCCGCTCGTAGTCGCGCCCGATCATATAGCCGGTGATGTTCTGCAGAAACACCAGCGGCGTGTTGTTCTGGTTGCACAGTTCGATGAAATGGCCGCCCTTGAGCGAGGAATCGTTGAACAGCACGCCGTTGTTGGCGAGAATGCCGACCTTGTAGCCCCAGATGTTGGCGAAGCCGCAGACGAGCGTGGTTCCGTAATTCGGCTGATATTCGTGGAACCGGCTGCCGTCGACGATGCGCGCGATGACCTCGCGCATGTCAAACTGCTTCTTGATGTCGTCCGGAATGATTCCGTAAAGCTCCTGGGGTTCGTAGGCCGGCGCTTCGGGCGCCTCGCGCTGGATGTCCCATTTGCGCGGCCTTTCCCATTGCGCAACGATCTCGCGGCCGATGAGGATCGCTTCCTCCTCGCTGGCGGCCGGATAATCGCAGACGCCGCTCACGCTGGTGTGCATGTCGGCGCCGCCCAGCTCCTCGACCGTCGATTCCTCGCCCGTCGCCGCTTTCACGAGCGGCGGGCCGCCGAGAAACACCGCGCCCGTTCCGCGCACGATGACGTTGTAGTCCGACAAAGCCGGAATATAGGCGCCGCCCGCCGTGCAATGGCCGAATACGAGCGAAAGCTGCTTGACGCCCATCTTCGACAGGATGGACTGGTTGCGGAAAATGCGGCCGCCGACATATTTGTCCGGAAACAGCTGCGATTGCAGAGGCAGGAAGCCGCCGGCCGAATCGCAAAGATGGACGACCGGCAGCCGGTTCTCGATGGCGATGTCGAGCGCGCGCACGATCTTCTTGGTGGTGAGCGGATACCATGCGCCGCCCTTCACGCTTGGGTCGTCCGCGCGCACGATGGTTTCGCGGCCGCTGACGACGCCGATGCCGACGATGGAGCTGGCGGACGGCGACTCGCCGCCGTAGGCCATGTTGGCGGCCAGCGACGACAGTTCCAGAAACGGCGTGCCGGGGTCGATGAGTTTTTCGATGCGCTCGCGCGGACGCAGCTTGCCCTGGCTCGCCAGCCGGTCGAGATCGCGCTGCGGCCGCGCGTGGCGCGCTTTGTCCTGCTTCTCACGAAAGGCGGCGACGAGCGCCCTGTTGTGCGCCTCGTTGCGCCGGAAATCGGCGCTCGCGGTCGACAGCATCGACTGGATCCTGCGCATGCCTCACCCTTCCGCCGCGGGCGCGAGCCGCACGAGCGCTTCGTCCTTCTCGAAGGTCTCGCCTGCCGCGCGCAGAACGTCCTGCACGATTCCGTCGCGTTGCGCCGCAAGCGCCGTCTGCAATTTCATGCTTTCGATGGTGACGATCGTCTCGCCCCGCGCGACGGTTTCGCCCGGCTGCTTGTGGACGCTCACCACCGCGCCCGGCATTGGCGCATGGATTTCGTCATGGGTTGCGTCGTGCGCGGCGATTTCGGCCCGCGGGTCGACAAACCCGACCTCATAGGTGCGCCCGCCATGCCGCACGAACGCGGTCTCGCGGTCGCTCTCGGCCTCCAGCGCTCGGACGAAGGAGAAGGCGGCGGCGTCGATCGCCAGCGCATCGGGCGCGTCGGGCGTGGCGATTTCGTGCAGCCTGCCGTCGACGCGCAACAGCAGGGTCGGTTTGCGGCGGACGATCTCGATGGCGTGGGTCGATCCGGCCAGTTTGAGATGCAGCGCCATCGCTCAGTTTCTCCAGTGGCCGATCGAGGCGTAGGGCTCGGCGACCTCATCGATCGCGTCGCGGAACGCGCGCTGGGCGAGCGCCGCGGCGATCAGCACGCGGTCGCCGACCGCCGGGTCGATCGAAGGCGGGGCGAGCGCGGCGGCGTGTTCGGCGACGAACCCCGTGTGCAGCGCGCCGGCGCGGAAGGGCTGCGAGGCCAGCACGCGCGCGAGATAGTCGACGTTGGTGCGCACGCCCAGGATCGCAAGCTCGTCCAGCGCCGCGATCGCACGCGCGATGGCGTCCGCCCGGTCCGCGCCCAGAACGACCAGTTTGGCCAGCATGGAATCGAAGTCGGTCGTCACCTTCTGG
>ERZ1645187.164-NODE-164-length-63318-cov-7.186618_pt1 | contig 63318 bp, 61 predicted proteins | sample MGYA00575352_ERZ1645187 | MGnify/ENA primary metagenome ERZ1645187 (study PRJEB40837, sample SAMN11349314) | freshwater sediment metagenome | isolation source: river sediment | host: Sediment | place: India: Wazaribad , New Delhi | collected 2017-02-21 ... | reverse complement strand
GCCCGCCCGCCGCCCGCCCGAGGTGGTGCTGGCGGCCGGCGCCGCGCCGCTGGTGCGCCTGGCGCATAGTGGCGGGCAGGGGGTGCTGACCATCGACGAGCGCGCCGCGCCGGCGCTGACAGCGGCGATCGCCGCCGCCCTGCCGGAGATCTATGCCCGCTGGCAGGCCGCGCGCGATGGCTCTGCGGCTTGACGAAATAGGGACAATAGTCCTACATAGGATTTAACAGCTTGGGCGATGCGCCCGGACCCGAGGAGACAACCCGAGCAAAAGAAAAAGGCCCCCAACGTTTCCGCCGGAAGCCTTCCTCATCTCTAAGCAAGCTGAGAATCGCATTCCCCGGAATCGCTGTCAAGAGTCCTTCACCGGACAACCGTCGTTTTGGCGGGCGGGATTCTTTTGCCTCAACGTGAGGTGAAACGATGACGGCACCGAGGATTGCGACGCCCTTCGGGCGGCGAACGATGACGCTTGGCCTGATCGCGGCCGAAATGACCGCGCGCGATGTCGCGCCGGAGACCACGGTCCACAAATGGCGGGTGTTCGAATGGGTCAGCCGGGCGCGGCTTTCCCTCGGCCTCGGCGACCGGGCGATGGCCGTGCTCCAGGCGCTGCTGTCGTTCCACCCCGAGACAGCGCTGGGCGCCGGCGACCGGCTGATCGTCCACCCCTCCAACCGGGCGCTGGCCGAGCGGGCGCATGGCCTCGCCCCGGCCACGCTGCGCCGGCAGCTCGCCGCGCTGGTCGAGGCCGGGCTGATCCTGCGGCGCGACAGCCCCAACGGCAAGCGGTTCATCCGCAAGGGCGCCGATGGCGCGGCCGAGGCGGTGTTCGGCTTCGATCTCGTCCCGCTGGTGGCGCGGGCGGCGGAGCTGGCCGGCCTCGCCGAGGCGGTGGAGGCCGAGCGCCGCGCGACAAAACGGCTGCGCGAGCGGATCTCGCTGGCCCGGCGCGACATTGCCAAGATGCTCGATCTGGCCTCCGGGGAGGGGCGGCCCGCCGCCGATCCGGCGTTCTGGGCCGCAGCGCGGGCGGAATTTGCCGCTCTTGTCGCGCCGCTACGCCGCATCCTGCCGGGGGAGGCGCTCGCCGGCCGGGCCGACAGCCTCGACGCGCTTGCCGACCGGCTGGCCAAGGCCTTCGAAACCTTCATCAATTCCCATGATATGAGCGCCAATGAGTCTTCCATTGAGCGCCATCAACAGATTCAAGATTCAGACCCCTTCGAACTTGAACCCGCTTTCCGGGAAGATCATGGCGCCGGGCGGCATCCGGCCGGAACCGGCGGGGAGGAGGCAACCGGAGCCCGCACCCTGCCGCTCGGTCTGGTGCTGGAGGCCTGCCCCGATCTGCACGATTATGGCCCGCTGACGCCGGAGGGCGGGCGGCGCATCCGCGACTGGGGCGGGTTGATCCGCACGGCGGGGGAGGTGCGGCCGATGCTGGGCATCTCGCCCGATGCCTGGGCGGCGGCGCGCGAGGCCTTCGGCCTTGTCGAAGCCTCGGTGCTGATCGCCGCGATCCTGCAGAAGGGCGATGCCGTGCGCTTCCCCGGCGGCTATCTCCGGGCGCTGACGGCGCAGAAGCTGGCGGGAACCTTCAGCCTCGGCCCGGTCCTGATGGCGCTGGTCAACACCCGCCACCGGAGGCGGGCACCGCCGGCTTGACGGGGGCCGGGGCCGGGCGCACAACCCCCTGCGAACGTCGAACTAGGAGCAGACCCCCGTGACGAAAACCGTTGCGATCGCCGTCGCCGGCGCCGGATTGATCGGCAAGGCGCATATCGCCCGTGTGCTGGCCGAGCCGACGGCACGCCTCGCCGCGATCATCGACCCCGCACCGGAGGCCAAAGCCATGGCCGAGGCGCATGGCGTGCCGCATTTCGCCGAGTTGGAGCCTGCGCTGGCGGCGGCAAAGCCCGATGGCGTGGTGCTTGCCACGCCCAACACGCTGCATGTGCCGCAAGGGCTGGCGGCGATCGCCCACGGCATCCCCGCGCTGGTCGAAAAGCCGGTGGCGAGCGATGTCGCCTCGGCGCTGGCGCTGGCGGAGGCTTCGGAACAGGCCGGCGTGCCGATCCTCGTCGGCCATCATCACCGCCATTCGGCGATGATCCGCCAGGCCAAGGCGATCATTGACTCGGGCAAGCTCGGCCGCATCGTCGGCGTCAACGCGCTCTACTGGTTCAGAAAGCCCGACAAGGGCTATTTCGACGGGCCGGGCGCCTGGCGCAAGGCGCCGGGCGGCGGGGTGATCCTGATCAACCTGATCCACATGATCGACGACCTGCGCAACCTCTGCGGCGATGTCGCATCCGTGCAGGCCGCGACCTCGAACGCCACGCGCGGCTTTGATGTCGAGGATACCGCCGCGATGATCCTGCACTTCAGGAACGGCGCGCTCGGCACTGTCGGCCTGTCGGATACGGCGGCCTCGCCGTGGAGCTGGGAATTCACGGCCGGCGAGAACAAGGCCTACCCCTTCACGCCGGAAACCGCGATCCACATCGCCGGTACGCTGGGCTCGCTCTCCGTGCCGCGGCTCGATGTCTGGAGCTATGACGGCGAGCCGCACTGGTTCCGACCGCTGTCGATGAGCCGGACGATTGTCCCCGAGGTCGATCCGCTCTCCGAGCAGATGGCCCATTTCTGCGCCGTGGTGCGGCGCGAGGTGGCACCCGCGCTCGATGCGCGCGGCGGGGCAATGACGCTGGCCACCACGCTGGCGGTGAAAGAGGCCGCGGAAACCGGCGGAATCGTCGCCCTCTGAGGCCGGCGCGCGGGCAGGGGGGAGAATATCCTTCTGCCTGCAACCCGTGGCGAGCGCCCAAAATTTCAGCACTTTGCGTGAAAGCGCGCCGCAGGGCGCGTTTTTTTCTGCCGGGATGTCAGGCCCGGCGCGGCAATTCGCCTTCCGCGGACTCGGGCTGACTCACAAACGGGCAGGGCGCTGAAAAACCCCGCGCCGGGCGGCAAGGCTGCCGGAATATCAACGTGTTAACGGAATCTGACCGCTGTTGCGGGCGGGCGTGCCTGCGCGCGCGTGGGCCGGCGCCTGCGGGCGGGGCAGGGCTGCCCGGCGGCGGATTTGGCACGGGCCTCGCTTTCGGAACGGGCGCCACCTCCCCCGTGGCAGCACTGACAGTTTTCCAACGGGCAAACCCCATCAGCAACGAGGTCTCCATGTCCATTCTTTCCCGCCGCGCGCTCCTTGCCTCCACCATCGCCGGTGCGCTCGCTGTTTCCGCCCCCGGCGCGTTCGCGCAGGCCGGCGACACCATCAAGGTCGGCATCCTCCACTCGCTCTCCGGCACCATGGCGATTTCGGAGACGACGCTGAAGGACGTGATGCTGATGCTCATCGACGAGCAGAACAAGAAGGGTGGCCTTCTTGGCAAGAAGCTGGAAGCGGTGGTCGTCGATCCTGCCTCCAATTGGCCGCTGTTTGCCGAAAAGGCGCGCGAGCTGATCACCCAGCAGAAGGTCTCGGCCGTGTTCGGCTGCTGGACCTCGGTGTCCCGCAAGTCGGTGCTGCCGGTGTTCAAGGAACTCAACTCGATCCTGTTCTATCCCGTGCAGTACGAGGGCGAGGAGAGCGAGCGCAACGTGTTCTACACCGGCGCGGCGCCGAACCAGCAGGCGATCCCGGCGGTTGACTACCTGATGAGCAAGGACGGCGGCGAGGTGAAGCGCTGGGTGCTGGCCGGCACCGATTACGTCTATCCGCGCACCACCAACAAGATCCTTGAGGCCTACCTTCTCGCCAAGGGCGTGAAGAAGGAGGACATCATGATCAACTACACCCCGTTCGGTCATTCCGACTGGCAGACGATTGTCGCGGACATCGTGAAGTTCGGCACCGCCGGCAAGAAGACCGCCGTCGTCTCCACCATCAACGGCGACGCCAACGTGCCGTTCTACAAGGAACTGGCCAACAAGGGTGTGAAGGCCACCGACATCCCGGTCGTCGCCTTCTCGGTCGGCGAGGAAGAGCTGGCCGGCGTCGATACCAAGAACCTCGTCGGCCATCTGGCGGCGTGGAACTACTTCCAGTCGGTCAAGAACCCGGTCAACGATGCCTTCATCAAGCAATGGAAGGCCTTCAAGAAGAACGACAAGGCGGTGACCAACGATCCGATGGAGGCCCATGTCGTCGGCTTCAACATGTGGGTCAAGGCGGTCGAGAAGGCCGGCACCGTCAACGTCGACAAGGTGATCGACACCCTGCCGGGCATCGAGGCGCCGAACCTGACGGGCGGCGTGTCGAAGATGCTGCCGAACCACCACATCACCAAGCCGGTGCTGATCGGCGAGATCCGCGCCGACGGCCAGTTCGACGTGGTCTGGCAGACCAAGGATCTGGTGCCGGGCGATGCCTGGACCGACTTCCTCGAAGGCTCGAAGGATCTGGAAGCCGACTGGGTGGGCAAGAAGTGCGGCAACTTCAACACCAAGACCAACAAGTGCGGCTGATCTGACGCCGGCGCCCCGCCCTCCTCGCCGGGGGAGGGGCGCCCCCCGAAAGACCTCCTCCCCGGCCCTGCCGGGGCCACTCTCCCCGCGCCGGGGGCCACTCTCCTGCCTCCCGGCGCTTTTTCTGCCCAATGACGGGATGTTCCATGGCTATCGCGTTCCTCCTGCGCAGCGTTGCGCCCCTGCTGCTGGCTGTGCTGATGCTGGCAGGCCCGGCCCATGCCGGCCCGTTCGAGGAGGCGCTGAAGCGCTTTGCCGCCGACAGCTTCGGCGAGACGGAAGCCGCCATCAGGGACATCGCCGCCTCCGGCCATCCCGAGGCGCAGGCCGTGCTCGAAGCGCTGCAGGGCGGCCGCCTCTCGGTCGCCGGGCCGGCCGTTGTCTACAGGTCCGCCGAGGGCAGATGGCTGGATGCGGCATCGGGCGCCGCGCTGGCCGCCGCGCCGGAGGGGGCCGCGACCGTCCGCCTCAACAACCGGCTGCGGCGCGGGCTGGAAACCGCGCTCGGTTCGATGACGCTGCTCACACCGGACCCGGCGCGGCGCCAGAGCGCGGCCGAGGCGGTGTTCCGCTCGCGCGATGCCTCGGCCAGGGACCCGCTGACCGCCGCGCTGGCCGCCGAACAGAACCCGAAAGTGCGGAAAATCATGGAAGAGGCGCTGGCGGTGCTGACGCTGGCCTCCGCCGCCCCCGCCCCGCTGGACGCGCTGACCGCGATCCGCACCTTGCGCGAGCGCGCCGATCAGGAGGCGCTGGCCGCGCTGGCCGCCGCCGTGCCGACCCTCAGGGATGCCGGCCCGCGCGCCGCGGCGGAGGCCGCGGTCTCCGATATCCAGAGCCGGCTGAAGCTGATCGGCCTCTTCCAGAACATCTGGTATGGCCTGTCGCTCGGCTCGGTGCTGCTGCTGGCTGCCATCGGGCTCTCCATCACCTTCGGCGTGATGGGCGTCATCAACATGGCGCATGGCGAGATGGTGATGCTCGGCGCCTATGCCACCTTCCTGACGCAGGAGGCGTTCAAGGCCTATGCCCCGGCCTGGTTCGGCTGGTCGCTGGCCGCCGCCATTCCCGCCGCCTTCGGGCTTGCCGCGCTGGTCGGCATCCTGATCGAGCGGGGGATCATCCGCTTTCTCTATGGCCGCCCGCTGGAAACGCTGCTCGCCACCTTCGGCGTCAGCCTGATCCTGCAACAGGGGGTGCGCACGCTGTTCGGCCCCACGAACCGCGAGGTTTCCGCCCCGGCCTTCATGTCCGGCGCGTTCGATCTCTTCGGCCTGTCGGTGGCCTGGGGGCGGCTGTGGATCATCGTCTTCACGCTGGCGGTGTTCGCGGGGCTGCTGTTCCTGCTGAAAGCGACGCCGCTCGGCCTCCGGATGCGGGCGGTGACGCAGAACCGCCGGATGGCCTCGTCGATGGGCATCCGCACCGGCTTTGTCGACAGCGCCACCTTCGCGCTCGGCTCCGGCATCGCCGGGGTGGCGGGCGTGGCGCTGAGCCAGATCGACAACGTCTCGCCCAATCTCGGCCAGAGCTACATCATCGACAGCTTCATGGTCGTGGTGTTCGGCGGGGTGGGCAACCTGTGGGGCACGTTCGTCTCGGCCTTCGCGCTCGGCATCGGCAACAAGTTCCTTGAGCCGATGGCCGGGGCGGTGCTGGCCAAGATCGCCATCCTCATCTGCCTCATCCTCTTTATCCAGAAGCGTCCGTCCGGGCTGTTCGCCCTCAAGGGCCGGGCGGTGGAAGCATGATCACGAAACGACTGTTCCTTTCGGGCGATACCACCGGCACGGTGTTCCTCGCCCTCTGCGCGGCGGCGCTGGTGCTGGTGCCGGTGCTCAACCTCATGGTTCCCGCCGGCTCGGCCCTGCATGTGCCGACGCATGCGGTGTCGCTGATGGGCAAGTATCTCACCTTCGCCATCCTTGCGGTGTCGCTCGATCTGGTCTGGGGCTATTGCGGCATCCTGTCGCTGGGCCACGGGGCGTTCTTCGCGCTCGGCGGCTATGCGATGGGCATGTACCTGATGCGGCAGATCGGCACGCGCGGCGTCTACGGCCACCCGGTGCTGCCCGATTTCATGGTCTTCCTCAACTGGAAGGACCTGCCGTGGTTCTGGTACGGGTTCGACATGTTCCCCTTCGCCATGCTGATGGCGGTGCTGGTGCCCGGCCTGCTGGCCTTTGTCTTCGGCTGGCTGGCCTTCCGCTCCCGCGTCACCGGGGTGTATCTGTCGATCATCACGCAGGCGATGACCTATGCGCTGCTGCTCGCCTTCTTCCGCAATGACATGGGCTTCGGCGGCAACAACGGGCTGACCGATTTCAAGGACATTCTCGGCTTCAACGTGCAGGCGCAGGGCACGCGGGTGACGCTGTTCTGCCTCACGGTGCTGACGCTGGCCGCCACGTTCCTGATGGGCCGGCATGTCGTCACCTCCACCTTCGGCAAGGTGCTGGTCGCCATCCGTGATGCGGAGAGCCGGACGCGGTTCATCGGCTACCGGGTGGAGCATTACAAGCTGCTCGTCTTCACCCTGTCGGCGATGCTGGCCGGGCTGGCCGGCGCGCTCTACGTGCCGCAGGTCGGCATCATCAACCCCTCCGAGTTCGCCCCCGCCAATTCGATCGAGGCGGTGATCTGGGTGGCAGTGGGCGGGCGCGGCACGCTGACCGGCGCGGCGCTCGGCGCCATCGTCGTCAACTTCTTCAAGTCGGTGTTCACCACCGGCGCCCTGGCGCCCTACTGGCTGTTCGCGCTCGGCGGGCTGTTCATCCTCGTCACGCTGGCGCTGCCCAAGGGCATTCTCGGGCTGATCCACACGATCAGGGCCCCGCGCGCCGCCCCGTCCCCCACCCCGGCGGAGGCCCGGCCATGAACCAGATCATCGCGGGCGAGGGCGCCAGGGCCGCCCATCTCACCTCGGCGCTGCTCTATCTCGACGGCGTGGAAAAGACCTTCGACGGCTACAAGGCGCTGCGCGGCCTGTCGCTGATCCTCGCGCCGGGCGAGATGCGCGCGATCATCGGCCCCAACGGCGCCGGCAAGACAACGATGATGGATGTCATCACCGGCAAGACGCGCCCCGATGTGGGGGATGTGGTGTTCGAGGGCGACATCGACCTGACCCGGCTCGATGAAACCGCGATTGTCGAACTCGGCATCGGCCGGAAGTTCCAGAAGCCGACGGTGTTCGAGACCCAGACGCTGGAGGACAACATCCGCCTCGCGCTGAAGGACCCGCGCGATCCGTTCTCGGCGCTGTTCGGCGTGCGCAACCGCATCGCGATGGAGCGGATCGAGGCGATTCTCGAACGCGTCCGGCTGATCGAGTTCCGCAGGAAGCTCGGCGGCGACCTTTCCCACGGGCAGAAGCAGTGGCTGGAAATCGGCATGCTGCTGGCGCAGGAGCCGAAACTGCTGCTGGTCGACGAGCCGGTGGCCGGCATGACCGATGCCGAGACCGAGACGACGGCGGAACTGCTGGTGGAGATCAACAAGGAGCGCTCGGTCGTTGTCGTCGAACACGACATGAGCTTTGTCCGTGCGCTCGGCGTCAAGGTGACCGTGCTGCACGAGGGCGCGGTGCTGGCGGAGGGCTCGATCGATGCCGTCAGCCAGAACGAACGCGTCATCGAAGTCTATCTGGGGCGCTGACATGCTGAGCATCGACAACCTCACCCTGCATTACGGCGCGGCGCAGGCGCTGCGCGGCATCTCGCTCGATGCGCCGGAGGGCAGGATCACCTGCGTGCTTGGCCGCAACGGCGTGGGCAAGACCTCGCTGCTGCGCTGTATCGCCGGCCACCATGCCGCCAGCGGCGGCACGATGACGCTGGATGGCGCGGCGCTCGGCGGCCTCAGGCCCGAGGCGCGGGCGCGGGCGGGCATTGCCATCGTGCCGCAGGGGCGGGAGATTTTCCCGCTGCTCAGCGTGAAGGAGAACCTCGAAACCGGCTTTGCCGCCGTGCCCCGGCGCGACCGCCATATCCCTGCCGAGGTGTTCGATCTCTTCCCTGTCCTCAAGGAGATGCTGAACCGGCGCGGCGGCGACCTCTCCGGCGGGCAGCAGCAGCAGCTGGCCATTGCCCGCGCGCTGGTGATGCGGCCCAAACTCTTGATGCTGGACGAGCCGACCGAGGGCATCCAGCCCTCGATCATCAAGCAGATCGGCGAGGCGTTGAAATACTTGCGTTCGAAAGGCGGGATGGCCATCGTGCTGGTCGAGCAGTATCTCGATTTCGCGCTCGATCTGGGCGACAGTTTCGTCGTCATGGACCGCGGGCAGGCGGTGCTCTCGGGCCTCAAGGGCGCGGTGAGGGATGAGGATGTCAGGAATGCCGTCGCGATCTGACGGGGAGAGGCCATGACGGCGACGGGGCCCGTGCCCGAACTGACCGCGCTGCAGGCCAACCGGGCCGAGGCGCGGCTGGTGCTGGCTGCCCGCTCCGGCCCCGGCGGCACGCGGCTCGAAACCCTGCGCGAGGGCGGTGGCTACCGCATCAAGTTCCCCGAGACCGACGAGGGGCTTCAGGCCGTCATCGTCAACACCGGGGGCGGGCTGCTCGGCGGCGACCGGATCGACCTTGCCATCACCGCGCGGGCGGCGGCGGATGTGACGGTCACCACCCAGTCGGCCGAGAAGGTCTATCGCGCGGCGGGGGCGCCGGCGGCCATCGCCGTGCGGCTTCAGGCGGAGGAGGGCGCGCGCCTCCACTGGCTGCCGCAGGAATCGATCCTGTTTTCCGGCGCGCGGCTCGCCCGCACCATCGATGCGGAAATCGCGGCAACCGGCGAATTGATGATTGCCGAGGCGGCGGTCTTCGGCCGGCTGGCGATGGGCGAGAGCGCCGGCACCGGCCTGGTGAAGGACCGCTGGCGCATCCGCCGGGCGGGGCGGCTCATCCATGCCGATGACCTGATGCTCGACGGGCCGATCGCCGGGCTGCTCGACCGGCCGGCTTTCGGCGGCGGCGCGCGGGCGATGATGAGCCTGATCCTGATCGCGCCGGATGCCGAGGCGCGGCTTGACGCGGCGCGCGCCATTCTCGATCATGCGCCCGTGCCCGGCGGGGCCAGCGCGTGGGAGGGCAAGCTTGCCGTCCGCCTGCTGGGGCCCGACCCGGCGCCCCTGCGCACAACCACCCACATGCTCATTGCCGGCCTGACGGGCCGCGCCCTGCCGCGCTTCTGGTGAACCGATGAACCTGACCCTACGTGAAAAAGACAAGCTGCTGGTCGCCATGGCCGCCATCGTCGCCCGCAGGCGGCTGGAGCGCGGCGTGAAGCTCAACCATCCCGAGGCGGTGGCGCTGATCACCGATTATGTGGTGGAAGGCGCACGCGACGGCAAATCGGTGGCCGACCTGATGGAGGGCGGCGCCCATGTCATCACCCGCGCTCAGGTGATGGAGGGGATCGCCGAGATGATCCACGATGTGCAGGTGGAAGCGACGTTCCCGGATGGCACGAAACTCGTCACCGTGCACAATCCGATCCGGTAGAACCATGTCAGCCGCCACCCTGCTTGTCACCACCGCCGCCGATTTCGCCGCCCGCGCCCATGTCAACGACCGGCGCAAGGGCGCGGCCGGCGAGCCGTACATCAACCATCTGGCGGAAGTCGCCGCCCTGCTCGCGGTCGCCACGGAGGGGGAGGATGCGGTGCTGATCGCTGCCGGCTATCTGCACGATACGCTGGAGGATACCGCGACCACGTTCGAGACGCTGGAGGATCACTTCGGCGCCGAAGTGGCCGGCGTCGTCGCCGAGGTGACGGACGACAAGAGCCTGCCCAAGGCCGAGCGCAAGCGCCGGCAGGCCGAGACCGTGGCGAAGAAGAGCCGCCGCGCCCGGTTGCTCAAGATCGCCGACAAGACCTCCAACCTGCGCGCGCTCGCCGCCTCGCCCCCGGTGGCGTGGGATCGCGAGCGGCTGAGCGCCTATGTTGACTGGGCGGAGGAGGTTGCCGGCCAGTGCCGGGGGCAGAACGGCTTTCTCGATGCCGTGTTCATCGAGGCGCGCGATACGGCGCGGCGCGAGATCAACGCCAAGATTGCCAGAGATGGCGCCCGATAACCGATGGAGCCCGCCCCGATGAGGAAACCTGCCCTGACCGTCCTTGCTGCCCTCGCGGCCGGCCCCGCCATCGCCCATCCGGGCGCTCACGCCGGGTTCGACCTGATGGCCCTTGCCGCCCATGTCTTCGAGGCGGATCATCTTGTATTCGCAACGCTCGCCGGCATCATCGGCGTCCTGGCCTACCGCGCCGGCCTCGGCAAGGGGCGGCAGCAATGATCCCCGGCGAGATCATCGTCGCCAAGGGCGACATCACCCTGAACGCGGGCGCCGAGGCGGTGACGCTCACCGTCGCCAACACCGGCGACCGGCCGATCCAGGTGGGCAGCCACTATCATTTCTTCGAGACCAACCCGGCGCTGGCCTTCGACCGGGCCAAGGCGCGCGGCATGCGGCTGGATATTGCCGCAGGCACTGCGGTGCGGTTCGAGCCGGGGCAGAGCCGCACGGTGGCGCTGATCCCGCTGGCCGGCACGCGGACGGTGCATGGCTTCCGGCAGCAGATCATGGGGGCACTGTGATGAAACGGCTGGGCCTTGCCGCGCTTCTGGCGCTCTCCGCCGCCTCGGCGCTGGCCTGCGGCGGCAATCCGGTGTGCACGGTGGTGGACCCCACCGGCACGCCGCTGAACATCCGCATCGGCCCCGCCGGCCCGGTCATCGGCACGGCGCGCAACGGCACGAAGCTCGAATTCATCGATCACCAGACGGTGCGCGGGCAGAAATGGGCGCGCGTCGGCCGCTACGATCCCAATGCCAGCATTTTCGATGTCGATGCCGGCATCGTCTTTGCCGATTATCTTGTCTGCGAGGGCCGGCTCGACCGCGCCCGGCCGGAGGCGGAGGTGAAATGCACCGTGGCCGACCCGACCGGCACGCCGCTCAACATCCGCGACAAGCCCAACGGGCGGATCATGGGTTCGGTGCGCAACGGCACCGTGCTGCGCGCCGCCGGCCTTCAGATGCACAATGGCCGGCGCTGGGCGCTGGTGAACAAGCTGCCGGCGGACAATGCCATCGGCTGGGTGTTCGATTCTTACATGAAATGCCAGGAAGACACGCACTGAAGACGCGCCGTGACGCGCCTTCCCCCGTCTGTTGCTGATTGTCCGCGGAGCCGAACCGATGCCGACGAAACTCACCCGCAAGGCCTATGCCGGCATGTATGGCCCGACAACGGGCGATAAAATCCGGCTGGCCGATACCGACCTTGTCATCGAGATCGAGAAGGATTTCACCACCTACGGCGAGGAGGTGAAGTTCGGCGGCGGCAAGGTGATCCGCGACGGGATGGGCCAGAGCCAGATCACCAACGCCGCCGGGGCGATGGATACGGTGATCACCAATGCGGTGATCCTTGATCATTCCGGCATCGTGAAGGCCGATATCGGCCTGAAGGGCGGGCGCATCGCCGCCATCGGCAAGGCCGGCAACCCGGATATCCAGCCCGGCGTCACCATCGTCATCGGCCCCGGCACCGAGATCATCGCGGGGGAAGGGCGCATCCTCACCGCCGGCGGGTTCGACACCCACATCCATTTCATCTGCCCGCAGCAGATCGAGGAAGCGCTGATGAGCGGCGTCACCTCGATGCTCGGCGGCGGCACCGGCCCGGCGCACGGCACGCTGGCCACCACCTGCACCCCCGGCCCGTGGCATCTGGCGCGGATGATCGAGGCGACGGACGGGCTGCCGATGAACCTCGGCTTTGCCGGCAAGGGCAATGCCTCCCGCCCCGAGGCGCTGGTGGAAATGATCGAGGCGGGCGCCTCGGCCATGAAGCTGCATGAGGACTGGGGCACCACCCCGGCCGCCATCGACAACTGCCTGACGGTGGCGGATGCGCATGACGTGCAGGTGATGATCCACACCGACACGCTGAACGAATCGGGCTTTGTCGAGGATACCATCGCCGCCTTCAAGGGCCGGACGATCCACGCCTTCCACACCGAGGGGGCGGGCGGCGGCCATGCGCCGGATATCATGCGGGTTGCCGGTCTGCCGAATGTGCTGCCGTCATCGACCAACCCGACGCGGCCGTTCACGGTCAACACCATCGACGAGCATCTCGACATGCTGATGGTCTGCCACCATCTCGATGCGCGCATCCCCGAGGATCTGGCCTTTGCCGAAAGCCGCATCCGCAAGGAGACGATCGCGGCGGAGGATATTCTCCACGATCTCGGCGCGCTCTCGATGATGTCGTCGGATTCGCAGGCGATGGGCCGTGTCGGCGAGGTGGTGATCCGCACCTGGCAGACCGCACACAAGATGAAGGTGCAGCGCGGCCCCCTGCCGGAGGACAAGGGCACGGGGAACGACAACCTGCGTGCCCGCCGCTATGTCGCCAAATACACCATCAATCCGGCGATTGCCCATGGCGTGTCGCGCCACATTGGCTCGGTGGAGGTGGGCAAGCTCGCCGATCTTGTCCTCTGGTCGCCGGCGTTCTTCGGCGTGAAGCCCGATTTCGTGCTGAAGGGTGGCATGATCGCCGCCGCGCCGATGGGCGATCCGAACGCGTCCATTCCCACGCCGCAGCCGGTGCATTACCGCCCGATGTTCGGCGCCTTCGGCAGGGCGCCGGCGGCGACATCGCTCACCTTCGTCTCGCAGGCGGCGATGGCGGGTGATCTGCGCGGCCGGCTCGGCTGTGCCAAGGGTTTTGTGCCGGTGGAAGGCACCCGCAGCATCGGCAAGAAGGACATGATCCTCAACGGCGCGACGCCGGCGCTGACCATCGACCCCGAGACCTACGAGGTGCGCGCCGACGGGGAACTGCTGACCTGCGCGCCGATGAAGGAGCTGCCGATGGCGCAGCGGTACTTCCTGTTCTGAGGCATACGCACCGTCGTCATGGCCGGGACAAACCCGGCCGTCACGAGAGAGTATCCCGATCATGCTCCACGCCCGTTCCACCGCCGAGACCGGCCCGGTTCCCTACGATATCGTCGTGCTGACGCATGACGGGCGCCACCTCAGGCGCCGCGTGCTGACGCTTCAGCATGGCGAGGAGGTGCTGGTCGATCTGCCCGCCGCGCGGCGGCTCGCCCATGGCGAGCGGCTGGTGCTGGAGGACGGCCGGCATATCGAGGTGATCGCGGCGGATGAGCCGCTCTACGAGATCACCGCGCCGGATGCGGCGCGGCTGGCGCGTCTTGCCTGGCACATCGGCAACCGCCATGCCCGGGCGGAGATCGCCGGCGGCGCGATCCTGATCGGCCGCGATCATGTGCTGAAGGACATGCTGGAAGGGCAGGGCGCCTCGGTGACCGAGGTCGAGCGGCCGTTCGAGCCTGATCCGCCGGCGCTCACCGGCATTCCCCATCATCACCATCATGACTGAGACTGATGCCGCCGGGCACGAGACGGCCCGCCGCCGGCTGATGCTGCTGGCGTGGTTTTCCCCCGCCTTTCCGATCGGCGGCTTCGCCTTCAGCCACGGGCTGGAATGGGCGCAGGAGGCGGGCGCGGTGGAGGGGCGCGCCGCGCTGGAAGGCTGGATCGGCGATCTTCTCGCCCATGGCTCGGGCCGGGCCGACGGGTTGCTGCTCGCTGCCGCCCATCGCGCCGCCACGGCGGGGGAGCCGGCGGCGCTCGACGATCTGATCGCGCTCGGCGCCGCGCTCCAGCCCTCGGCCGAGCGGTATCTGGAGGCCACCGTGCAGGGCGCGGCCTTCCTCACCATGATCCGCGCGGCCTATCCCCACCCCGGGCTCGATTCGCTGCTGCCGCCGGATGCGGGGGGTCTGACCCTGCCGGTGGCTGCCGGGCTGGCCGGTGCGGTGCACGGGCTGGCGGCGGATGATCTTCTCGCCGCCTATCTCTCCGGCTTTGCCGCGGCGCTGGTCTCCGCCGCCGTGCGGCTCGGCATCGTCGGCCAGACGGACGGCCAGCGCGTCACCGCCGCGCTGCAACCGGTCATCGCCGCGCTGGTGCCGGGGCTGCTGGCGCTGGGCCTTGAGGATCTCGGCACCGGCACGCTGCGCTCCGATCTGTTCTCGCTGCAACACGAAACCCAGTATTCGAGGCTGTTCCGCTCATGACATCCCTTCACGGTCCCCTCATCGTCGGCATCGGCGGCCCCGTCGGCTCGGGCAAGACGGCGCTGATGGAAGCGCTGTGCAAGCGCTTCCGCGAGACCTACGATCTCTGCGCCATCACCAACGACATCTACACCAAGGAGGATGCGCGGCTGCTGACAGTGGCCGATGCGCTGCCTGTCGAGCGGATCATGGGCGTGGAAACCGGGGGCTGCCCGCATACCGCGATCCGCGAGGATTGCTCGATCAACCTTGCCGCCATCGCCGAGATGAAGCGCCGGTTCCCCGATCTCGACCTGATCCTGCTCGAATCGGGCGGCGACAACCTCGCCGCCACCTTCTCGCCCGAGCTGGTGGACCTCGCCATCCATGTCATCGATGTGGCAGGGGGCGAGAAAATTCCGCGCAAGGGCGGGCCGGGCATCACGAAGTCGGATTTCCTTGTGATCAACAAGACCGACCTTGCCCCGCTGGTCGGGGCCGATCTTGCGGTCATGGAGGCCGATACGAAGCGCCAGCGGCCGTCAAAGCCGTTCGTCATGGCCTCGATCCGCCATGGCAGGGGCGTCGAGGAGGTGGCGGCGTTCATCGTCGCCCGGGGCGGGCTGCGTCGCGGCTGAGCCGTACGGGTTGCGCAACCGCGCCTGCCTCCGGTATCTGGGCGCGGCGGCGGCCGGCACCCGGGCGCCCGCATGCTCACCCCCGCAGCGCCCGAGAGTTCCCCCTTCATGATCCGCCTTGAGACCATCAGCAAGCAGAACAGCAGCCGCATGCTGTTCATCGAAGCCTCGGCCGCCCTCAACCGGGGCGAGAAGGTGGGGCTGGTGGGGCCGAACGGCGCCGGCAAGACCACGCTGTTCCGCCTGATCACCGGCGAGGAAAGCCCCGACGAGGGCAGTGTTTCCACCGATAGGGGCATCACCATCGGCTATTTCAGCCAGGATGTCGGCGAGATGGCCGGGCAGAGCGCTGTCGCCGCGGTGATGAACGGCGCCGGGCCGGTCAGCGCCGTGATCGCCGAACTCAAGGCGCTGGAAGCCGCGATGGCCGACCCTGATCAGGCCGACCGGATGGACGAGATCATCGCCCGCTATGGCGAGGTGCAGGGCACGTTCGAGGAGCTGGACGGCTACGCGCTCGATGGCCGCGCGCGCGAGGTGCTGGATGGCCTCGGGTTTTCGCAGGAGATGATGGACGGGGATGTCGGCAAGCTGTCCGGCGGCTGGAAGATGCGCGTGGAACTCGCGCGCATCCTTCTCATGCGGCCGGATGTGATGCTGCTCGACGAGCCGTCGAACCATCTCGACCTTGAAAGCCTGATCTGGCTCGAGACCTTCCTCAAGGGGTTTGACGGCGCGCTGATGATGACCTCGCACGACCGGGAATTCATGAACCGGATCGTCAACAAGATCGTCGAGATCGACGGCGGCACGCTGACCTCCTATTCCGGCGATTATGCCTTCTACGAGCAGCAGCGGGCGCTGAACGAGAAGCAGCAGCAGGCGCAGTTCGAGCGCCAGCAGGCGATGCTGGCCAAGGAAATCGCCTTCATCGAACGGTTCAAGGCCCGCGCCTCCCACGCCGCGCAGGTGCAGAGCCGGGTGAAAAAGCTCGACAAGATCGAGCGGGTGGAGCCGCCGCGCCGCCGCCAGACCATCGCCTTCGATTTTCCGCCCGCGCCCCGCTCGGGCGATGATGTGATCAGCGTCAAGGGCGTGCACAAGCGCTATGGCAGCCGAACCATCTACGAGGGGCTGGATTTCCATGTCCGCCGCAAAGAGCGCTGGTGCGTGATGGGTGTCAACGGGGCGGGCAAATCCACCCTGCTCAAGCTGGTGGCCGGGGCGAGCGAGCCCGACGCCGGCTCCGTCACCATCGGCGCCAGCGTGAAGATGGGTTACTTCGCCCAGCATGCGATGGATATGCTCGACGGCGAGGACACGGTGTTTGAATCGCTGGAGCGGGCGTTTCCACAGGCCGGACAGGGCTCCTTACGCACGCTCGCCGGCTGCTTCGGCTTTTCGGGCGATGATGTGGAAAAACGCTGCCGGGTTCTCTCGGGCGGGGAGAAGGCGCGCCTTGCCATGGCGCACATGCTCTATGATCCGCCGAACCTTCTGGTGCTGGACGAGCCGACCAACCACCTCGACATCGCCACCAAGGAGATGCTGATCGGGGCGCTGTCGGAATTTGAAGGAACGATGCTGTTCGTCAGCCACGACCGGCACTTCCTCGCCGCGCTGTCCAACCGCGTGCTGGAACTGACGCCGGAGGGGGTGCATGCCTATCCCGGCGGCTATACCGAATATGTCGCCCGCACCGGCCACGAGGCGCCGGGGTTGCACGTCTAGCCGCGCGCGCCCCTATGACGGCAGGACGATGACCTTGGTGTTGACGGCGGTCCGGTCGTAGAGATCGATCATGTCCTGCGTCAGCAGGCCGGTGCAGCCGCTGGTCAGGTTGGTGCCGATCGTATCCGGCTCGCTGGTGCTGTAGATGGTGTAGAGCGTGTAGCGGCCCTTCTGGTAGAGATAGAGCGTGCGCGCGCCGAGCGGATTTTCCGGTCCGCCGGGCATGCCGCGGGCATATTTGGCCACCTCCGGCTGGCGCTTGATCATCTCCGGCGGCGGCGTCCAGGTCGGCCATTCCGCCTTGCGGCCGACATAGGCCTCGCCGCTCCACAGGAAGCCCTGCCGCCCGACATTGGCGCCATAACGGGTCGCGGTGTCGTCCCCCTCGATACGGTAGACGTAGTAATTCGAGGGATCGACGATGATCGTTCCCGGCGCTTCCTTGCTCTCGTAGCGCACGGTGCGGCGGTAATATTTCCGGTCGACCTGGGTGACATCGGCGGCGGGGATCGGGAATTTCTTGTCCGGCACCGCGGCATACATCCGGTCCACATCGGCCTGGCTGAGACCATCCGAGACGCAGCCGGCCAGCCCGAGCGCGCCGAGGCTGGCGGCGGAGCCGCTGAGGAACGACCGGCGGCTGACGCGTCCGTGCTGATTGGTCCCGGCGGTCGGGCCGGCCCCGGCAATCCTGTTGTCCGTGCTCATGGCTTTGGCGTTTCTCATGTCTCGTTACGCAACCAGAGACTGCCCCAGCTCAACCCCGCTGAACGCGCTCGGCGGGACGTATTTTGCCGCCGCGCGCGGCAATTGGCAAGATCGGACAACCGCCCTCGCGGGTTCCACAGCGGGAAAACCGGCCCCCGGGGGTGAGAACCTGCCGGATATGGTGAATCGATTGCCTCGGATGCGCCTGTCCATTGGTCCGCGGTGTGACACCGGCGCAGCTCGGATGTCTCTCCGTCGGGCGTCACCCGGCCGTGATCGTGCAGGAGGACACCGTGCACGAACTTGTCCCCCGCCGCCCCTGCGGCATGCGCGGGGCTGAAACGTCCGTTGTGCCGTGCACGGCGACGCAGCCGGCGCTGCGGGTGATGGACGGTTTCGTCGGTGGCTTTGCGACTGACGAGACACGGGAACTGCCGCCGGACCGTTCAGGACCGGTTGTTGAGCGTGGTCTCGATCTGGTCGGCGGTTGCCAGAAGCCGCTCGACCACCCGCGGCAGCCGCTGCGGCGAGAGGCGACGGGTCAGTCCGGCCATCGTGATGGCGGCATAGGCGTTGCCCCTGGTGTCGCGAATGGCCACCGACAGGGCTTTCGTGCCGGGCACCAGCCCCTGATCGCGCAGGGCATAGCCATTGCGCCGCGCCGCGGCGATATGGGCGCGGGCCTGCCCGGCTGTGAAGCGCGCGCCCTGCAGCCGGGGCTCGTTCTGTGCCAGGATGTCCCCCACCTCGTGTTGCGACATCTGGGCCAGCACGATGATGCCGGCGCTGCTGACGCCGAGGGGGCGCCGGTCGCCGACATTCAGCGAGGTGACCTGAATGGGAAAGCTGCCCAGCCAGCGGGCAATGCAAACGGTGTCCAGGCCGGAGCGCTGGGTGAGGAAGATCGTATCCCCCAGTTCCGTTGCCAGGGCATGCAACACCGGCCCGGCCGTGGCCAGCAGCCGCGAGCCCGTAGGGCGGGAGAGGGCCAGCAGCCGGATCTGCTCGCCCAGCGCATAGCGGCGCGTGCCGGCGCGACGCTCCACCAACCCCTCGGCAATCAGGGCCTTGAGGATGCGGTGTGTCGTCGGGTGGCTCTGCCCGCTCAGCCGGGCAATCTCCGTCAGCCCTGCGCCCCCTTCGCGGCGCATGGCCAGAATGCGCAGGGTGGCGACGGCGCGCCGGATGCTCTGCGTGCCCGAGGTCTCGCCCTCGGTGCTCTCGATCCCGCGCGTGATCCGGCTTTCCGGCATCGGTCCTGTCCCTGTTGATGTCCATCATATGGACATAAGCCACACATTTCAATTGAGCCGCCCCTGCCGTGCGGGTCTTACTGGCCGTCAAACAAGGCAGGGAGTGGAAACGCCATGCGGCTTGCCAGCTACAGGCTCGACGGTGCCGTCAGGTTCGGCGCCGTCGTGGACGACGGGCTGATCGATCTGACACGCCGCTGTCCGCAGATCGCGGATTTGCGTCAGGCGATCGCCATGGATGGACTGGAGGCGATGAAGCGGGCGGCCGCGGGGCAGGCGGCCGATGTCGCGCTGGAGGCTGTCGAATGGCTCATTCCGGTGCTGGCGCCCGAGAAAATCTGGTGCATCGGGGTCAACTACGCCGACCGCAACGCGGAATACAGGGATGGCTCGGCCCTGCCGGAATATCCCAGCCTGTTCTGTCGCACGCCGTCGTCGTTTGTCGGCCATGGCACGGCGCTGGAGCGCCCGCGTGTGTCAACCCAGCTTGATTACGAGGGAGAGATCGTTCTCGTCGTCGGCAAGGGGGGGCGGCATATTCCGCGCGAAACCGCGCTTGAGCATGTGTTCGGCCTCACCATCTGCAACGAGGGCAGCGTGCGTGACTGGCTGCACCATGCCAAGTTCAACGTCACGCAAGGCAAGAATTTCGACCGATCCGGCAGCATCGGGCCGTGGATTGTCACGCGTGACGCCATCGACCTGTCGCAGCCCCTGACGCTGACCACCCGGGTGAACGGCGAGGTGCGCCAGCACGACACCACGGCGCGGATGATGTTCCCGTTCGCGGACCTCCTTGCCTACCTTTCGACCTTCGCCACGCTGAAGCCGGGCGATCTGATCGTGACCGGAACGCCGACAGGGGCGGGCGTGCGGTTCGATCCGCCGCGCTGGCTCGCGCCGGGCGATGTGGTCGAGGTGGAGGTGAGCGGCATCGGCACGCTCCGCAATGGCATTGTCGATGAGCGCGAGGGATGACGCACATGCTGACAGATCAACAGGTTGCGCTGGCGGCGCAGGAGCTGGACCGGGCGGAAAAGACGCGGACGCAGATGCGTCAGCTGTCGCTCACCTATCCCGATATGACCATCGCCGACGCCTACAGGGTGCAGAAGGCATGGGTGGATCTGAAGGTGGCGGCGGGCGATCCCGTGCGGGGGCACAAGATCGGCCTCACCTCCAAGGCGATGCAGACCGCCGTGAACATCGACGAGCCGGATTACGGTGTGCTGCTCGCCTCGATGTTCTTTCAGGATGGCGGCAAGGTGCCGGCCGGGCGCTTCATCCAGCTCAGGGTGGAGGCCGAGCTGGCCTTTGTGCTGAAAGACCGGATCGCAGGGCCGGATGTCACCGTCTTCGATGTTCTGAATGCAACGGATTTCATCTGTCCGGCGCTGGAGATTCTCGATGCGCGCATCCAGCGCATCGACCCCGAGACGAAGGCGACGCGCAAGATCATCGACACCATCGCCGACAATGCCGCCAACTGCGGCATTGTGCTGGGCGGCCGCCCGTTCCGCCCGCTCGATGCGGATCTGCGCTGGATTGCGGCCATCTGCTCGAAGAACGGCGAGGTAGAGGAGACCGGCGTTGCCGCCGGTGTGCTCAACAATCCGGCCAATGGCATCGTCTGGCTGGCGCGGCGGCTGGCGCCCCACGGGGTGGCGCTGGAACCGGGGCAGATCATCCTCTCGGGGTCGTTCATCCGCCCGGTCGATTGTCGCAAGGGCGATACGATTCAGGCCGATTTCGGCCCGTATGGAACGGTTTCGTGCTATTTTTCGTGAGGTTGCGATGACACGCCGGCAAAGCATCTACATCGAGGGGTTCGGCCACAAGAACCCCATTCCCGCTGCCTGCCGTCTCGGCAATATCCTGACATCGGGCATTGTCTATGGGCTGGACCCGGCCACCGGCAAACCGGCGGAGACGCTGGAGGAGCAATGCACATGGATGTTCCGGCACATCCGCGCCATCATGGCGGCGGCCGGCGGCAGCACCGATGACATTGTCAAAGTCACCATCTGGATGCCCGACCGCAACCAGCGCGCGGCGGTGAATCCGGGCTGGCTTGAGATGTTCCCCGACCCTGCCACCCGCCCGGCGCGGCAGGCGATGACCGCAGAACTCGGCAGCGGCATGCTGGTGCAATGCGACTTTCTGGCCGTGATGCCGTCATGAGCGGCGGCGTGGAGATCGCAGCGGCGAGCCTGAGCGCCGAGAACGCCTATCGGCTGCTGACCGGGCTGGTGGTGCCCCGCCCGATCGCCTGGGTCACCACCGTCTCGACGGCGGGCATCACCAACCTTGCGCCGTTCAGTGCCTTCACCTTCGTTTCGCCCAAACCGCCGATGCTGGCCATCAGCGTGGGCCACAAGGCCGGCACCTACAAGGATACGGCGCGCAATATCCTGGCGACGGAGGAATTCGTCATCCACATCGCCGACAGGCCACTGCTGGCGCCGCTTCATGCCAGCTCGGAAGAGTTTCCGCCCGAGGTGAGCGAGATCGACCATCTGGGGCTGGACACCACGCCCTGCCGTTTTGTCCGCCCGCCCCGCCTTGTCGCCGCGCCGGTCGCCATGGAATGCCGCCTGCGCCAATGCCTTGAATTCGGCGAGACGCGCAGCCGCCTGCTGGTCGGCGAGGTGCTGACCTTCCATCTGCGCGAAGGCTTGATGCACAACGGCAAGGTCGAAACCGAAGCGCTCAATCCCATCTGCCGGATCGCCGGGCCGCATTACGCCGATCTCGGCGCCATCGTCACCATGCCTGCTGTTCGCCAGACCCCGAAATCCTGAGAGGCCGTGATGCCGACGTACCTGCCGTTTGATCCCGCCCCCCGTGCGCCGCGACAGCCACTGCCCGCCTTGGCCTGCGACAGCCAGTTCCACGTGCTGGGACCGCGCGGCAAATATCCTGTGCGCCCCGGAGCGGTCTATGAGATGCCGACGGCGACCATTGAAACCGCATTGGCCATGCACCGCACCCTGGGCATCTCGCGCGGGGTGATCGTGCAGCCCACAACCTATGGTGCGGATCATTCGGTGACGCTGGATGGCCTGGCGCTGGCCGGGCCGAACTATCGCGGCTGTGCCAATGCCGCCGTGTTCGAGACCGCGAGCGACAGCGACCTCGACACCTTGCACCGCGCCGGCGTGCGCGGCGCACGGTTCACCCGCGCCGGCCTCGGCATTTCCTTCGATGCCGCGGCGTTTGCCCGCATCATGGCGCGCATCCGCGAACTTGGCTGGTATGTGAAGGTTCAGCCGGAGGTGGAGGGCATTGCCGGCACCATCGACCAGTTCGAGCGTCTCGATGTGCCGGTGCTCATCGATCACATGGGGCGCGCGGACCCCTCGCGCGGGGCGGACGACCCTTCGCGCGGAAGACTGCTGGAGCTGCTGCGGCGCGGCAATGTCTGGGCGATGCTGTCTCTGACCGAGAAGCTCTCCCGCGCCGGCGCGCCGTGGGATGATGTGATCCCGCTGGTGCGCGCCCTTGTCGAGACCGCGCCGGACCGGATTGTCTGGGGCAGCGACTGGCCGCATCCCGTCTCCGTCAGGCAGCCGCCGAACGAGGGCGATCTCGTCGATTTTCTGTTTCGCGCCACCGATGCCGCCGAGCGGCAGGCGATCCTTGTCGACAACCCCGCCCGCTTCTTCGGCTTCTGAAAAAGAACAACAGGAGGATTCCCATGAAACGTCGCCTCGTCCTTGCCGCCGCCGCCGTCCTTGCCTTCGCCGGTTCCGCACTGGCGCAGGCCTGGCCGATGAAGCCGGTCAAACTCGTGGTACCCTATCCGCCGGGCGGCAATGTCGATGTGGCCGCCCGCATTCTTGCCGAGAAGCTGCAACAGGATCTCGGCCAGCCGGTGATCGTCGAGAACAGATCCGGCGCCGGCGGGCTGATCGGCAGCGAAGCAGTCGCCAAGGCGGAGCCCGATGGCTACACCATGCTGCTGGGGGCCAATGGGCCGATCCTGTTCGCGCCGGAGCTGGCAGGCCGCCCGGCCTATGACTGGCGCAAGGACTTCATCCCCGTCAGTACGGTGACGCTGACCCCGCTGGTGCTTCAGGTCAACCCGTCGGTGGCGGCAAGAACCATCAAGGAGTTCTTCGCGCTGGCGGCGCAAACACCGCAGACCATGGCCTCGCCCGGCGCGGGCACCACCAATCACCTGCTGAGCGAGCTGATGCAGGCCCGGCTGGGTGTGAAATGGACGACGGTGCAGTATCGCGGCAACGCCCCTGCCACCAACGACGTGGTGGGCGGGCATGTGCCCTTCAATCTTGACCAGATCTCGGTGGCGCTGCCCTTCGTTTCATCCGGCAAGACGCGCGCGCTGGCGATCACCGGCACTGCGCGCTTCTCCGGCCTGCCGGACGTGCCGACCTTCGCCGAAGCGGGCTATCCCGAATTTGACGGGCAGACCTTCACCGGGCTGATGCTGCCGGCGAAAACCCCCGAGGCCATTGTCGGGAAGCTGCATGCCGCCACTGTCAAGGCGCTGGGCGATCCGGCAACGAAGGCAAAGATCCTTGCCCTCGGCAGTCAGGCCGCCCCTCTGTCGCGCGCGGAATTCGCTGCCTATCTCGACAAGGAGGACCGGACCTGGATTCCGCTGATCCGCAAACTCGGCATCAAGGCGGAATGACCGGGGCGCGGTGCAGGGGCAAAGCCGGTCAACCGGCATTTTTGCCCCGCAAGCCCCCGATCACCGGCTGAAGGGTGATCGGGCGGATCACCGGGGAGTTGCTACCACCATCGGCGGCGCTTCCCGGTTGGCGGCCCGCGCCGGGAGTGATCCGATCGGACTGGTGCGCGCAGGCACGCATGCGGGCCGGTTCAGCGTGTGCGGGAGGGTCGCTTCAGGCATCCGGTCGCCTCGCGATAGTTGCATGGCAAGGCGTGCGCGGTCCGGCGCGTACAAGTCCCCGATAGAGACGTCACCGGTCTGCCCCGCAGGGGATGTTGACGCCGATCATGCCTCGATGTCGTGAATCCATCACGGGATACAGCCCGAACGGCTCCCGCTTCGGCAGCCGGTGGGTGGTCTACAACCCGGAAACAGCCTTGGCCGCGCCATTCACGTAAGGCCAGACCTCCTGCACGCCCCGGTAGATCATATCGCCGGCGACATAGAGGATGATGGCAAGGCCGACATAGGCAATCCAGCGGTGCCGATGCAGCAAGCTGGCGATATAATTGGCGGCAAGCCCCATCAGCGCGATCGAAAGGATCAAGCCGACGACAAGGATGGTCGGGTGTTCGCGCGCGGCGCCGGCCACAGCAAGGACGTTGTCGAGCGACATCGACACGTCGGCAATGATGATCTGCCATGCGGCCTGGCCGAAGGTCTTGCGCGGCGCGTCGCCGGCAATCTTGCCATCCGCGTCAAGGTCGGCATTCTCAAGGATCTCTTCCGCTGCCAGTTCTTCGGCCCGGCTGGTGCGCAGCTCGCGCCACATCTTCCAGCACACCCAGAACAGCAGGATGCCACCGGCCAGCAGCAGGCCGATCACGCTCAGAAGCTGGGTGGTCAGCGCCGCAAAGATGATGCGCAGGACCGTCGCGGCGGCAATGCCGAGCAGAATGGCCTTCTTGCGCATGTCCGCCGGCAGCCCCGCAACCGCAAGGCCGATCACCACCGCATTGTCGCCCGCCAGGACGAGGTCGATCATGATGACCTGGAAGAGCGCGTACAGCGCGTCCATCGTCCAGTAATGGGCCAGCCAGTCCACCGTCAGATCTCCGCAGCGTACAGGCGCCCGGCCGCAATCCAGACGATCGCGAGAACGGCCATGAGTTCGAGCAGGAAGTCGCTGCGCCATTGCGAGCCGGGGCGGCTCATCATGGTCATGGCGCCCAGGCCAGCCATCAGTATGAAGGCGATGATGCCGATAACCGGCAATGCAAATTCATGGATAAACGACCGGGCCGCCGCCAGACACAGCAACACCGCCAGCACACCGGCGACGAAAGCTTCGATCTCAATACCGCGGAGATTGGTAATAACCGCCGCTTTTCGCGATTGCCGAGCCATGATGCCTCACTGTCTGCGCGGTGAGGAGACAGGAACGCTCCAAGGCCTCGCTCTCCCCTGCGGATGGGATAGCTCTACTGGCGGACAGGATATGGTGTTATTCGCAACGTCACCGTAGTAGTTCTACGGATCGATCCGGCCGATGCGGATCGCCTGCCGCACCAGCACGGCGACGCTTTCAGCCTGCATCTTTTCCATGATGGCTGCGCGGTAGCTTTCGACTGTGCGGGCGCTGAGCGAAAGAATGCCGGAAATGGCATGGCTGCTGTAGCCCTGAACGACAAGATCGAAGACCTCGATCTGGCGGCGCGTCAGGCGATCGAACCGATCGGACAACTCATGCTTGGAACCGAGCAGCGCATCGCCTTTTTCGGCGGAGGCCAGCGACCGGTTGATGGCGGCGACCAGCTGCACGTCGTCGACCGGCTTCTCGATGAAGTCCTGCGCGCCGGCCTTGATCGCTGCGACCGCCATGACGACATTGGCATGGCCTGACATCAGCACGACAGGCACGCGACGGTTGCGCCGTTTGAGTTCCCGGACCAGTTCTATCCCGTCCATGCCCGGCATGCGCACGTCCGCCACAATGCAGCCGGGCTGCACCTGGCGCTCTGTCGCCAGAAAGTCGATGGCGGAGTCATAGCAGTCCACCTCGAAGCCGAAGACGCTCAGCATTTCCCCCAGCGCGTGGCGCACCGAGGCATGGTCATCGATGATTGCAATCGTCCTGTCGCCCATCAGATGTCGGCACCTGGATCACATGGAATGGCGATACGGAACTCCGTGCGCCCCGGCCTGCTCGATGCCAGCCAGATGCGACCGCCGTGGTTCTGGACAATGAACGCGGAAATGGCAAGGCCGAGCCCAAGCCCGTCCCTCTTCTCGCTTTGCACCGGCCCGAAGAGGCTGTCCCGCTGCGCCTTCGGTACCCCGCCGCCATTGTCGGTCACGCCGAATTCGATCGTATCGCCCTGCGGGCTACTCTCGACCGCGACCTCGATCAGCCCATGCGCGACCCGGGCGGCCTGAATCGCTTCGCCGCCGTTGCGCAGAAGATTGAGCAGGACCTGCCCGAGCTGGGTGCGGTCTGCGAAGAGCGATGGCAGGGACGGCGGCACGGTGATCTGGACCTCGATCATCGGAAACTGCGCTTCGGCCCGGAACAGAGAAACCGCCGTTGTCAGCAGTTCGCGCACATCGATGGTGCTGATATGCGGTCGCCCGCGCCGAAGAAACTCCCGCATCCGGCTGATGATATTCGCCGCATGGTCGATCTGCGCGATCGATGCATCGAGATTGCGGCTGGCACGGCCAAGATCGGTCTTCTCGCCGGCGATCAGGTGCTGCGCCGATCGTGTCAGCGCCCGCGCCGCGGTGATCGGCTGGTTGATTTCGTGGGCGAGCGCGGAGGACATGCCGCCGGCAAGGCTGATACGGGCGGCGTGATCGGCCTCGATCTGCATCGCCTTGAGGCGCAAGCGCGATTCCCCCGCCGCCGCCGACAGCGCCATCCGCTCGGAGACGACGATACCGACAATCAGCCCGGTCAGCGTCAGCGCGAGCATTTCGGCCTGCACCTCCGTGAAGGAGCGTACGTCCTGCCCGCTCATGTTGAGGATCAGAATGATGCTGAACTGGGCGACCGCCAGGCTGAAGCAGGCGCCATCGAGACCATGGCGGATGGCCGCCAGCACAACAGGCGCGAACAGCACGAAAATATAGCGCATCGCATCCTGCCCAAGGTGCAGATGCATCACGGAGAGCATCACCACGATGGCGAGGCCGACCGCCGCAAGGTCAATCGACGGAACGGCGGCGGTGATTGTCCGCGCGAGCCGGATGCGCCCGGCCAATTGCAGGACAATCGGAGCGAAGATCGCAATGCCGATGGTGTCACCGACAAGAAGCGGCACAATGGTCGTGGGCAAGTCGATCACCTGGTGAGTGCCGACGGTGACAAGGCTCAGCGCCACCGCGCCGCTCACCACGATTGCTCCGGCGGTCCCGGCCACGAGCAAGGCCACGACATCCGACAGCCGTGTCAGGCCGCGCTCCGCCAGCACCCACCGCCGCGCGACCAGCGCCGCCAGTCCGTATCCCGTCCCGACAATGGCGGAAATCAGCGCGAGCAGGCCAAGCGGCAATCGCTCGCCGATGAACAACTGGTCAGCAAGGGCGTACCCGATCGCCAGCAAGACCGCGAACCGCACGCCGTAAAGCACCATGATCCCGAACATGAAGCCGAGGCCGGGGTTCCATGGCGTGATCGGGACGCTTTGCATCTCGTGCAGGTCGCTCAGCCATTCGAGCGCGAGATACACCATGAAAAAGCCGGCGGCGGCGGCAATCTGCCGGCTCCAACCTGTTTGCCGTGCGGCCGCGGCTGACCCGTTCTGCATCCAATGCGGCAGGAGCCACCAGCGCTCACCCAACCCGCTTCCCCTTCGCTTGCGGCCATCGCCCGGACATCCGGGCAGGACGGCTTTACCGGAGGCAACCTAATGGCTTCGCTCGCCGACGGCAATTCACGGTGCGATCGTGGGGCGGAATTCGGCGCAAGGCGGTGTTCCGCCCGCCTGGCGTGGCGGTCATGTCTTGCGCAACAGTCCATCCCGACCCCTGTTGCCTGACACGACTCTTCCTCGCCGCCGCGCGGTGGCTAGAGGATCGCGAGGGCTTGAAGGTCTTCGCAGAGCTGGCGCGCGAACTGGCGCGCGGGCGGCGACAGCTCGCGCGTCACATGGAGGACCAATCCGATTTTCAGGGCATTGATGCCCGGCGAGTTGATCGGCCGCCAGGCGATCTGCCCTGTCTCGATCTCGTGCAGGAAGCCGAGGCGGGTGAACAGGGCGACGCCCATGTTCAGCATGATGCAGAGCTTGAGCATCTGGATCGAGTTCGAGGTGATGCGGGCGCCCAGTTCCGTCTTGAACGCGGCAAAGCGCGCATCGATATCCGCGCCCCGGGGCAGGGGGCCCGATTGGGTCAGCAGGGGATAGCGGGCAAGATCCTCGTATTCGACCTGCAACTGGCTGGCGAGTGGATGATCCGAGCGCATGACGACACCGATCGGCGCGGATATCTCGGTGAGATAACGCACCGTGCCGGGGATCTGGCCGACGAAGGTGAAGCCCATGTCGATGTCGCCTGACGCCACCAGACCCGGTACATCGGGGGGCGCGACGGCGCTGACCGCATAGGTCACAGCGGGGAAATCGAGCCGGAACCGTTCGATGGCGCGGGGCAGGAAATCGACGAGCAGGGAATCCACCGCCGCAATCGCGATATGCCCCGAGCGCGCCGCTTTCAGGTCGTCGATCGCGGCGCGCGTCCGGTCGAAATCATGCAAAGTGTCGACGACATGACGCAGCAGCAGGTCGCCGGCGACGGTGAGGCGCATGCCGCCGGGCAGCCGGTCGAACAGGGCCGCGCCGAGATCGGCTTCGAGTTTCAGGATCTGCCGGTTGAGCGCGCTCGCCGCGACATTCAGCGCGACCGATGCCTTGCGGATCGACCCGGCGCGGGCAACCTCGCGGAAATAATAGAGGGCGGCGGCATGAAGCATGGGGTGATCCCGGGCGGCGTCGTGCCGTTATCGCACCCTCTCAGCGCCCTTGCCACCGGGGTTTGCGCTTTTCGACAAAGGCGCGCACGCCCTCGTGCGAATCCTCCGAGACCAGCGCCTCGACCAGTGCCGGCAGACGCAGCGCCTGGGCTTCCAGCGTCGAGAGATGGGCAGTGCGCCGCACCGTCTGCTTGATGGCGCGGACAGAGAGCGGCGCGCAGGCCAGAATCTCCTCGATCCAGCGGCTGACGGCAGCGTCCAGCCCGGCGCGCGGCGCCATCTCGTTGACGATGCCGAGGGCGAGGGCCTCCGGCGCTTTCACCCGCCGCCCGGTGAGGAGAATGCCCATCGCGGCGCGGTGGGGAATCTGGCGTTGCAGCAGGACCATGCCGCCATCGAGCGGCAGGCGGCCGACGCGCGCCTCCGGCAGCGAGAAGGTCGCTTCCTCGGCGGCGATGACGAGATCGCAGCCCAGCACCATTTCAAACCCGCCGCCCGCCGCATGGCCGTTGACCCGCGCGATGACGGGCACATCGAGCGTTTGACGCAGGGCGATGCCGCCGAAGCCGTTGGGTCGCGCCTCGGCCCAGTATTCAAGGCCGGATTTGCCCGAGCCGCCCTTCATGTCGGCCCCGGTGCAGAAGGCCCGGTCCCCGGCGCCGGTCAGCACCACAACCCGCACCGAGCGGTCCGCCTCGATGGCGTCGAAGATGCGGTTCAGTTCCCGGTCGGTTGCGGCATCGACCGCGTTGAGCACCTCCGGCCGGTCGATGGTGACGGTGGCGACGTGATCGGCGACGGTGAAGTGAACGGGCATTATTCGGCGGCCTCGGTTCGGGACAGTCCGACGCTCGCCAGCACCTCGGCGGTGTGCGCGCCGAGCGGGGCGGGGGGGATGCGGATGGATACCGGCGCGTCGCTCATGTGGATGGGCGAGCCGATGACGCGGACCGTCTCGAACGCGCCCTCGGCTTCCATCACCATGCCGTTGACCGCGGTCTGCGGGTCATTGAGCGCCTCGGCGAGGGTGCGCACCGGCGCGCAAAGCAGGTCCTGCCCCTCAAGCCGGGCCAGCGCCTGTTCCGTCGTGTAGGTGGCAAAGCGGGCGCGGAAGATCTGGTGCAGGGCCGGCTTGTGGACGACCTGCGCCGGGTGATCGGCAAAGCGCGGATCGGTCGACAGATCGTCGATGTCGAGGGCTGTGCAGATATCGCGCAACGGGTGGGTCTTGAACGCGCCGACGAGGACGACCGCGCCGTCGCTGGTCGGGAAGACGCCGGAGAGCGGCATCGCGCCCCAGTTGACCTCGCGCCCGCGCATCATATGCGACGTGCCCTCCTGCGTCTGGGCCGCGAGCATGGAATCATACAGTGAGACGCTGACCTGCTGGCCGCGCCCGGTCTTTTCGCGCTGGAGCAGGGCGAGCAGGATGCCCTGCATCATGTGCATGCCGGCGGAAAAATCGGCAAAGGTGGTGGGATAGATCGACAGCGGCAGGCTGGCATCCGAGCGGCGGTGCATCACGCCGGTCACCGCCTGGGCCAGCACATCCTGCCCGCCCTTGTGGGAATAGGGGCCGGTGAGGCCAAAACCGGTGCCCACCGCATAGATCAGGCGCGGGTTGATCTTGGCCAGCGCGTCGTAGCCGAAGCCGAGACGATCCATGACACCGGCGCGGAAGTTATTGACCACGACATCCGCCGTCTCGACCAGTTTCAGCACCGCGGCCTTGCCATCGGCAGAGCGGGTATCAAGCACGATGGAACGCTTGTTGCGGTTCAGCGAACAGAACACCGGGCCGAGCAGCCCGGCGGGATCGTTGGGGAAGGAGGTGCGCGACAGATCACCCGTGCCGGGCTTCTCGATCTTGATGACATCGGCGCCATAGTCGCCAAGCATCTGGGTGCAGACCGGGCCCATCATCACCTGCGTGAAATCGATGACCCTGACGCCGGCGAGCGGAAGCGGTGAGGCAGTCATGCGGCGCTCTCCAGGACGGTGGCGTTGGCGGAGGGGATATCGCCCGGATCGCCGCCCTGGGCGCGGACGCGGGCGCAGATGTCTTTCGCACTGACGGCACCAAGGTCGCCCCCGAGGTTGAGGGCGAGAACGGCGGCGATGCCGGCAGACTGGCCCATCGACATGCAGGGCGGAATTTCGCGGCTGAGCTTCTGGGCCGATTCGGTTGCCGAATAATGCCGGCCGGCGACGATGAGGCCGGCGACCTCCTGCGGCAGCATCGACCGGTAGGGGGTGTAGTAGTCGCGCCCGCGCGCCACCGTATCGGCGAAATGGACACGGTTGTTCACGTCGTCTTTGGTGACGACATACCGCCCTTCCAGCAGCCGGGTCTGGCGTACGCCAAGCTGCGGCGCGACATCGATGACATGGGCGTTGCGGAACCCCGGCATGTTGGCGCGGACGAAATCGACCAGCGCGTAGATGCGTTTGCGGCCGTCAAAATCGGCGCGCGTCTGGTCCTCGACCTTCATCGCGTCATAGCCGGTCATATGCGGGCAGTTGCACCACACCACGCCGGGCAGCGGCGTGCGCAGCCACCAGCGATCCCACGAGCCGCCGACCACGCGCTTGGCCTGCTTGTCGATGAGCGCGAACGCTTCCGGCTCCTCGAAACGGAAGCGCTCGGCCTCGTCGGCATCCACCCCGCCGAGGCGGAACACGGTCGTGATCATATAGGCGCCATCGGTGAATTTCGCGCCCGCCGAGGCGGCGACATCGAGATCGCCCGAGGTGTCGATGACGATATCGCCCATGATCGCCTGCCGGCCCGCCTTGGTCTCGCAGATGACGCCGGCAATGCGCCCGTCGCGGACGATGGCCGAGGAAAACCACGAATGCAGCCGCACATCGACGCCCGTCTCGGCGATGAGATCGTTGGCGCAGCGCTTCCAGCCATCGGGATCGAAGGCGGCGGACATGACGATCGGCGTCGGCTTGGTGGACGAGCGGAAATCGAACAGCCCCCAGGACGACCATTTGCGATGCACATCCCAGCCTTGCCGGCGATCCTCCGGCGGCGGATAGACCGCCGCGCCGACCGCCTTCATGCGCTCGATCATCTCCATGCACAGGCCGGTGACCGTCACCTCCTGCCCGTTGGTCATGTCATCGAGCACCAGCACCATGCCGCCGGAGGCAAGGCCCCCGAGATAGGGGTAGCGCTCGATCAGCGTGACGGACGCGCCCTCGCGCCGGGCCGCGACAGCGGCGGCAATGCCGGCCGGGCCGCCGCCCACCACCACGACATCGGACCGGGCGACCACCGGAGCCGGCGTGGAGGGCACGGCGACGGTTTCGTGCATGGACATGGGCTGGACCTCCCTCAGGCCGTTGTCTTGGGCTGCCAGCGCACCACAAGGCGCTCGGCCAGCGTGATCGCGAGGAAGAACGCGACGGAAAAGGCAGAACCGACCAGAACCGTGGCGTAGAGCATCGCGCTGTCGAAATTGTAGGTGGACTGGATAATCAGTGCGCCGATTCCCGTGGTCGAGCCGATCCACTCGCCGACGATGGCGCCGATCACCGCCGTCGAGGCCGCGATTTTCAGCGCGGAGAACAGATAGGGCACCGCATTGGGCAGGCGCAGCTTGAAGAAGGTCTCGGATTTCGAGGCCGAGAGCACGCGGAACAGTTCCAGCGCCTGTGGATTCACCGCTTCCAGCCCGCGCACCATGTTGACCAGCGTCGGGAAGAAGCAGATCAGCGCGGCAATCGCGATCTTCGGTTCCATGCCGTTGCCGAGCAGCAGCACGAGGATCGGCGCCTTGGCCACCACGGGGATCGTGTTGATCAGCACTACGACGGGGAAGAAGGCCTGCTCCAGCGATTTCTTGTGCACGAAGGCCGTGGCGATGACGATGGCGGTGAAATTGCCGATGAGAAAGCCGGAGATCGCCTCGATGGCGGTGGGGCGCAGGTTGTCCATCAGAACAGGGAATTTGGCGACCAGCGTCGTCAGCACCGCCTGCGGCGAGGGGGCAACGAAGGGCGGCCCCTTGAAGACATGGACCAGCGCGGCCCAGAGGCCGATGAGGCCGGCGACGCCCGCCACGGGCAGGATGCGCCGCTGCCACGCCTCGCGTGTTCTCTGGCGCAGATAGGCCTCTTCGGCGCGCCGGTGGGCCTCGCTGGTGATCGGGCTCTGCTGGCTCATCAATGCGTCCCCCCGAGCCAGCCGCGCATGCGCGGGGAAATCGCGGTGAAGTCCGGCGTCTCGCGCACCGCCAGCGTCCGGTTTTTCGGCAGGTCGATGGTCTCCAGCGCCGCGACCCGGCCGGGGTTGGCCGCCATCACCAGCACCTGATCGGCGAGATAGACCGCCTCGTGCACCGAATGGGTGACGAACAGGATCGTCGTGCCCGTCTCGGCCCAGATGCGGCGCAGCTCCTCGTTGAGCCGGTCGCGCGTGATCTCGTCGAGCGCGCCGAAGGGTTCGTCCATCAGGAGAAGGCGCGGGCCGCCGAGCAGGGCACGGGCGATGGCCACGCGCTGGCGCATGCCGCCCGAGAGTTCGTGGGGATAGCTCTGTTCCCATCCCGACAGGCCGACGAGCGCCAGCAGCTCGCGCGGCGTCGCGGCGCCGGCGGGCAGGCGCTTCACCCCGCCCACTTCCAGCGGCAATTCCACGTTCTGCAAGGCCGTGCGCCAGGGCAGCAGCGCCGCATCCTGAAACACGAACCCGATGGCGCGCGAGCGGCGCGCCGCCTCGGGCGATCCGCCGAGCACGCTCATTTCACCATCGGAGGCGGGGATCAGGTCGGCCACCACCCGCAGCAGGGTCGATTTTCCGCAGCCCGAGGGGCCGAGGAGGCTGGTGAACCCGCCGTCCTCGACCGAAAAGCTGACGTTCTCCAGCGCCGTAACCGTTCGCCGCTCGGAAAAGAAGCGAACGGAAACGCCCCGGCAATCGACGGCGGGTGCGGGCATGGCAGCGCCCCGGTCAGAGCTTGGGGCGATCGGCAGCGGTCGCCTTCAGCACGTCCATGGTTATCACCTCGTCGAGCTTGGGCGTGCGCTTGGAGAACTGGCCGAGCTGCGCATAAAGGTCGATCTGGTTCTGCCAGACGGCGGGATCCATCGTGCCCCAGCCCTCGGTCCTGGTCTTTTCGGAGAAGCCGTAGCCGAGCTGGGTCCTGGCTGCGACGAGTTCGTCGGCGCGGTTGAAGTTCGGGAATTCCTTGATCAGGATATCCACCGCCTTTTCCAGATTGTCCTTGGCATAGGCCCAGCCCTTGCCGGAGGCGACGAGATATTTGCCCAGCACATCGGCCTTGGTCTTCAGCGTGTCGACCGTCGCGTAATAGGGCAGGGCGTAAAGCTGCACGCCGGTATCCCACAGGCGCAGGGAAACCATCTGGTCGCCCAGCACCTTCAGCGCGGTCGTGTTGGTCAGCCAGCCGGTGACGACATCGACCTGCCCGGTCATCAGCGGCATCATGTCCGAGCCGATGGTGACGATGGTCACGTCCTTTTCCGGGATGTTGTTCTTGGCCAGCAGCGCGCGCAGCAGGATGACGCCGGTCGCCTGGATGCCCACCTTCTTGCCGACGAGGTCCTTCGCCGTGTTCACCGGGTTCTTCTTCAGCGAGAAGAAGGCATAGGGATGCTGCTGCAGGCCCGAGGCGAAGCACTTGACCGGAATGTCCTGCGAGGCCGCCAGCATCAGCGACGGGCTGGAGGAAATCTGGCCCACCTCATGCCGCCCCGCCGCGACCACCGCGACGCCGTCGATGCTCGGCCCGCCGGGCTGGAATTTCAGGTCGATGCCCACGGCATCATAGTAACCGAGGCTTTTGGCGACGACCTCGCCGAGCTGGTTGCCGGACATCAGCCAGCCCAGTTGCATGTTGATGACGGACTTGCCCTGCGCCCCGGCCTCGATGCTGAGGAAATTGCCGGTGGCGGCAACGCCGGCCAGAGCCCCGGCCCGTTGGAGAAATCCGCGACGATCAAAGCTGCTCATGCCCGTTGCTCCTGTCCGTTTCACCGCTGTCCGGTGGGTTATTGCGTCCCGTCGGGGAGCTAAGCATCGGTTTACCGTACGCGATAGCGCCAAGTTTCGCCCGGAGTGTGCGAATTATTCGCACATGCCGTCTCTGTGCCCAGGTTGCCTTTCAAACCGCCAGACATGCCTTTGTCGACATCAGAACCACAGCGGATTTGTCCTTTTCCGGCAACTGGAGCAGGGTGGCTGCTGCTGACCTCACGAGGACGTGATGACCCTGGATGAGTTGATGGATCTGGCCGCGGCTACCGCGCCGAAAAGCCCCAACCGCGTGCGGCAGGTCGGGGCCGCGATCGGCCTTGCCGATGGCGGCCTGCCGATCGCCGCCTGCAATACCTTTCCTGCAGGTGTGCGCGACCTGCCCGAACGGCATGACGGTGACGGGCGCTTTGTCTGGATGGAGCACGCCGAGCGCAACGCGATCTTTGCCGCGGCCCGGGCGGGGCGAGCGCTCGCCGGTGCGCGCCTCGCGACGACCTTCTTTCCCTGCTACGATTGTGCCCGTGCGATCGTGCAGAGCGGGATATCCGAGGTGATCACCCCGCCGCCGGCCTATGACGATCCTGTCTGGGGCGCGGCCTTTCCGCGGTCTCTCGCCATTCTCAAGGAAGGCGGCGTCGGCATCGTCCATGCGGACAGGAAAGTTCCTGAATGATCCTTATTGTGCGAGTCACATGTCCCGGAGGAGTGACACCGGCACGGCCTTGATTTTTTCAGCTATAGGCGTCACCCGGTCGTGATCATGAAGAACGAGACCACAAAGCAACTTGTCGCCTGCGGCTTCCGAAGCCCTGATGAATCCTCGGGCCGGATCGTCGATGAGGCCTTCACCTCGATGGCGACGATCTGGCCGCCCCGCGCGGTCTGAGCGAAGGACCGGACAGTCTCAACCGATCAGCCTTGCGGCCAGGGCGAGCAGCGCCCGATCGCTGCCGCGCGGACCGAGGAGCGAGAAGCCATAGGGGGCGCCCTCCAGCGTGGCGGCCGGAACGACCACTTGTGGAAAGCCTCCGATGCCCGCGATACAGAGAAAGCCATTGGCTTCATGCCGGAAGGCATCGAGCGCTTCGGGACTTGCATCGAGGCGCGGGGCGGGACCGTGCAGCACGGGCATCAGCAGTGTCCCGTCCTCGCCCAGCAGGCGGTGCAGATCGCGCGCGACATCCGAAAGCGCAGCCCTGGCGAGTGTCGCCGCTGCGTCGGTGATACCGCGGGCGTAGAGCATCCGCCCCTCGATCGCCGGATGCAGCGGCGGCTTGAATGTCTCGTACCACGCGCCATGGGCCGCATAGGCTTCGTAAGATTGCACATGGCGAAAGGCCTCATAAATGGCGGCGGCGGGACGGTTATAGAGCGTCACGGGCGTAGCGGGCCCCGCGACCGCCTGCGCGGCCTCGACAACCGGCATCAGCGCGGCGCGGGCCACAGCCGGCAGCCGGGCGAACAGGTCTTGCGGAAGCAGAAGTCTGCCGACGCCTGCTGTATCTGCGGGCAGCAGAACATCGCCGACCCTGCACAAGACCGGGGCGCTCCGCGCAAAAAAGCCGCAGGTGTCGAAACTCGGCGCCAGCGGCATGCAATCGGCCAGCGGGATGGCGCCATGTGTGGGGCGCAACCCGAATATGCCGCAAAAGCTGGCAGGCGCGCGCACCGACCCACCTGTGTCCGAGCCAAGCGCGACATCGCATAATCCGGCCGCCACGGCGCTGGCGGAGCCCGATGACGAGCCGCCCGGAACGCGATCAGGCGCGGCGGGATTCACGGGCGTTCCGAAATGTGCATTGGTGCCGTACAGCGACCACGCAATCTCTTCCGTATGCGTTTTGCCGACAAAACGGGCTCCGGCGCCGAGCAGAGCCGCGACGGGCGGGGCACTCCGCGACGCGATGTCGGACTGCGCCAGCTTGAGCGGATTGCCGCAGCCGGTGCGATAGCCTTCGACGTCGAAAATATCTTTCACACCGAAGGTGAGGTCCGACAACGGCCCTTGCCCTGCGCTGGTGACCGTGCGGGCAGGGTAGGGCATGAAGGCACGAACGGGGTCCGTTTCAAGCAGCATGGTCGTCTCCGGGCAGGGCTGGCGCGGCAGCATGGGAAAGAAACATTGTGGCGCCTTGCAAGAACGGGCGCAAATCCGTGCGGAGGCCGGACCGCCGCGCGCCTTCCGCCATCCTGCGATGCGCTTGGCACAGGCCTTGCTGCTCCTGGCCTAACCCCAACAGGCCGCGCCCATCCGGCAGGCCGGCATCGGAGACGATCATGCGCGCATTGCTTTTCGCCACGGCCATTACCACGACGCTTGCCACCGCGCTGCCCGCGCTGGCGCAGGGTACGCTCAGGATCGGCATGACGGCCTCCGACATTCCGCTGACCACCGGCCAGACCGATCAGGGCGGCGAGGGGATGCGGTTCATGGGCTATACGGTCTATGACGGGCTCATCAACTGGGATCTTTCCAGCGCCGACAAGGCCTCCGATCTTGCCCCCGGCCTCGCGACGAAATGGAGCGTGGATGCCGCCGACAAGACCAAATGGACCTTCACCCTGCGTCAGGGCGTGATGTTTCACGACGGGAGCGAGTTCACCGCCGATGCGGTGGTCTGGAACCTCGACAAGCTCCTGAAGAACGACGCGCCGCAGTTCGACCAGCGGCAGGCCGCGCAAGGCCGCTCGCGCATTCCCGCCGTGGGCAGCTACAAGGCAGTGGACAAGTATACCCTCGAAATCACGACCAAGACGCCTGATGCGACGCTGCCCTACCAGCTGGCGTGGATCATGATCTCCTCGCCCGCCCAATGGGAGAAACTCGGCAAGAGCTGGGAGGCTTTCGCCAAGACCCCCTCGGGCACCGGCCCATGGAAACTTTCGGCATTCACCCCGCGCGAACGCGCCGAGCTGACGCCGTTCGCCGGCTACTGGGACAAGGCGCGCGTGCCCAAGCTCGACAAGCTGGTGCTGCTGCCGCTGCCTGAGGCCAATGCCCGTGCCGCCGCGCTTCGCGCAGGGCAGGTGGACTGGATCGAGGCGCCGTCGCCTGATCTCATCCCCTCGCTGAAGAGCGCGGGCTTCAGGATCGTTACCAATGCCTATCCGCATAACTGGACCTGGCATCTGTCGCGCGCCGAAGGCTCGCCCTGGAACGACATCCGCGTGCGCAAGGCGGCGAACCTTGCCGTGGACCGCGAGGGCCTTAAGGAACTGCTCGGGGGCATGATGATCCCGGCGCAGGGCTTCTATCCGCCGGGCCACCAGTGGTTCGGCACCCCGTCCTTCAAGGTTCGGCGCGATCTTGCCGAGGCCAAGAAGCTGCTGGCGGAGGCGGGCTTTTCGACATCCAAGCCGCTGACCACGAAGATCCTGATCTCGCCGTCCGGGTCTGGCCAGATGCAGCCGCTGCCGATGAACGAATTTGTGCAGCAAAATCTTGCCGAGATCGGCATCAAGATCGATTTCGAGGTGGTTGAATGGAACACCCTCATCAACATCTGGCGGGCCGGCGCCAAGCATGACAGCTCGCGCGGCGGCACGGGCATGAACTACACCTACTTCATCCAGGACCCGTTCACCGGCGTGATCCGCCATCTCCAGTGCAACCTCCAGCCGCCGGCCGGCACCAACTGGGGTCATTACTGCGACCCCGAGATGGACAAGCTGTTCAACCAGATCCGCACCACATTCGATCCTGCCGAGCAGACCAAGGTGATGCAGAAGGTGCACGAGAAGTATGTGGACGAGGCGCTGTTCCTGATGGTGACGCACGACGTCAATCCGCGCGCCATGAGCGCCAAGGTGAAGGGCTTCGTGCAGGCGCAGAACTGGTTTCAGGATTTCTCGCCCATCACGATGGACAAGTGAGGCAGGCCGAGGCCGGACGGAGATCCCGCGCGATGCTGACATATCTTGCAAAACGCCTTGCCTACATGGCGCCGGTGGCGCTCGGGGTCAGTGTGTTCTGCTTCCTGCTGGTCCACATCGCGCCGGGTGATCCTTTGACATCCGTACTCCCGCCCGATGCCTCACAGGCCCAGCAGGAGGAGGTGCGGCGGCTTTACGGATTCGACAGGCCGTTGCCGGTCCAGTTCGGGCTATGGCTGTGGAAAGCGGTGCAGGGCGATCTTGGAACATCCATCGCCACGGGGCGACCTGTGGCGGCGGAAGTCGGAAAGGCGGTCGGGAACACGCTGGTCGTCGCCTTCCTCGCGACCCTGATCGGGTTTCTGCTCGGTTCGTTGTTCGGCTTCGTGGCCGGATACTTCAAGGATTCGGCGATGGACAGGATCGCATCCGGCATCGCCGTTCTCGGCGTCTCCGTGCCGCACTACTGGCTGGGGATGGTGCTGGTCATCATCTTTTCGGTCCAGCTCGGCTGGCTGCCGCCGGGCGGCGCGGGGCCCGGCGGGTCCGATCAATGGGTCTGGAACTGGGCGCATGTGCAGCATATGATCCTGCCTGCGCTCACCATGTCGGTCGTCCCCATGGGCATCATCGCCCGGACGGTGCGGGCCCTTGTCGTCGACATCATGGCGCAGGATTTCATCGCCGCGCTGAAGGCCAAGGGGCTGTTCGACAGCGGCGTCCTGCGCCACGTCGTGAAGAACGCGGCGCCGACCGCGCTGGCGGTCATGGGCCTGCAACTTGGCTATCTGCTGGGCGGCTCCATCCTGATCGAAACAGTGTTCTCATGGCCGGGCACCGGCTTCCTGCTCGGCAATGCCATTTTCCAGCGTGACCTGCCGCTGCTTCAGGGCGCCATCCTCGTGCTTGCGATGTTCTTTGTCGGCCTCAACGTGCTGGTCGACATGGTGCAGGGTCTGCTCGATCCGCGCGTGAGGAGGCAATGACATGAGTGCCGTGCTCGCCACGGACGCCTCAACGCCATCTGAATTTGTTTCGTCGCCCGGCTACTGGTCCGGCGTGTTGCAACGGTTCCGGCGCGAGAAGGTGGCGCTGGCCGCGCTGGCTGTCATCATCCTGATCGTGCTGGCCGCGATCTTTGCCGATTTTGTCGCCCCGGCGGATCCGACCAGAGCCACCATGTTGCGGCGCCTCAGGCCGATGGGCACGCCGGGCTATCCTCTGGGCTCGGACGAACTGGGGCGCGATATGCTCTCTCGCCTCATTCACGGCGCGCGGCTGTCGCTGTTCATGGGGCTGGCGCCAGTGTTCATCGCCTTTTGCGTCGGTTCGGCCATCGGCGTGGCCGCCGGCTTTTTTGGCGGGCGATTCAATACAGTCGTGATGCGCGTGGTCGACATCTTCTATGCCTTCCCCTCGGTTCTGCTGGCCATCGCGCTGTCCGGCGCCTTGGGGGCGGGCATCACCAATTCGCTGATCTCGCTCACGATCGTGTTCGTCCCGCCCGTTGCGCGCATCGCCGAGAGCGTGACGACACAGGTGCGCTCGATGGACTATGTCGAGGCGGCGCGGGCGAGCGGAGCGGGGCCGTTCCTGATCATTCGCGCGCATGTGATCGGCAATGTCATCGGCCCGGTGTTCGTCTATGCGACCAGCCTGATTTCCGTGGCGATGATCCTTGCCTCGGGCCTGTCCTTCCTCGGCCTCGGCACCAAGCCGCCGACTCCGGAATGGGGGCTGATGCTCAACACGTTGCGCACGGCGATCTACGTGCAGCCCTGGGTGGCGGTTCTGCCGGGAATCGCGATTTTCATCACCTCGGTCGCGTTCAACCTGCTGTCCGATGGCCTGCGCTCGGCCATGGATGTGAAGGGATGAGCATGGATATCGACACGACGTTGCAGAATGAGGACCGCGGCGGCGGCGGCCAGCCGCTGATTTCGGTCAGCGCATTGCACAAGCATTTTCCGCTGGCGGACGGGGCGGTCGTGCGCGCGGTGGACGGGGTCGACTTCACGGTGCTGAAGGGCGAGACCCTCGGGGTCGTGGGGGAATCGGGCTGCGGCAAGTCGACGACGGCGCGGCTCGTGATGCAGTTGATCGTCCATGACAGCGGCGAGCTGTTGTTCGACGGGGAACTGGTCGGCGGGCGTGACCTGCCGCTGAAGGACTATCGCCGGCAGGCCCAGATGGTGTTTCAGGACAGCTATGCCTCGCTCAATCCGCGCATGACCATCGAGGCGTCCGTCGCGTTCGGCCCGCAGGTGCACGGGGTCAGCCGGCAGGAGGCGATCGGCCGGGCGCGCAGCCTGCTTGCGCGCGTGGGGCTCGATCCGGCCCGTTTTGCCGGACGATATCCGCATGAGCTGTCGGGCGGACAGCGCCAGCGCGTCAACATTGCCCGCGCCCTTGCGTTCAACCCCCGTCTGGTCATCCTGGACGAGGCGGTGTCGGCGCTCGACAAATCCGTCGAGGCGCAGGTGCTGAACCTGCTCTCCGATCTCAGGCAGGAATTCAGCCTGACCTATATCTTCATCAGCCATGACCTGAATGTGGTGCGCTACATCTCGGATCGGGTGATGGTCATGTATCTCGGCGAAGTTGTGGAAATCGGCCCCGTCGCTGCGCTTTACGCCGCGCCGCGCCATCCCTACACGCGCGCGCTGCTGGCGGCGATGCCCTCGCTCGATCCGGACAACAGGACGGAGGAAGCGCCGCTGACAGGCGATCCGCCCAATCCGATCAACCCGCCGCAAGGCTGCCGCTTCCATCCGCGCTGCGCTTTCGCCGAGCCGGTCTGTTCGGCACATCGGCCGCAGCTCGTGCCTGCGGGAGACGTGTCGGTGGCCTGCCACATGGCGGTGCCGGACTCGGGCCACAGCCGGGTGGAGGCGTGAGATGACGGCGCTGGTCGATATCCGCGATCTGCACGTCCGCTTTCAGACAAGCCGCACCGTCCACGCGCTCAATGGCGTCTCGTTGACGCTGCAGCCCGGCGAGGTGCTCGGGCTGCTGGGCGAATCCGGCTCGGGCAAGAGCGTGACCTTGAAAACCCTGCTGCGCCTTCTGCCCGAAGCGCGGTCCGCGATCTCGGGGTCGGTCATGGTCGACGGACAGGACGTTCTGGCGCTGAAGGGTCGTGCGCTTGCCGATTTTCGCGGCAAGACCGTCTCGATGATCTTTCAGGATCCCGCTCTGGCGCTTGATCCTGTCTACACGGTGGGGGCGCAGATCGCCGAGACGATCCGGCGCCACCGGGCCGTGTCGCAACGCGAGGCCTGGGCGGAAAGTCTGGCGCTGCTGGAGCGGGTGCGCATTCCCTCCCCCGGGCGGCGCATGGCGGCTTATCCTCACGAGATGTCGGGCGGAATGCGTCAGCGCGCGATGATTGCGCTGGCGATTGCGGCCAGGCCGAAACTGTTGTTGGCCGACGAGCCGACCACGGCGCTCGATGCAACGGTTCAGATCCAGGTGCTGTTGCTCTTGCGCGAGTTGCAGCGCGAGACCGGCATGGGCATGATTTTCGTCACCCATGACATCGGGGTCGCGGTGGAGGTATCGAACCGCCTTGCTGTCATGTATGCGGGGCAGATCGTCGAGACGGGAAGCGTGCGCGATCTCATCCGCGATCCGCGCCACCCCTATACGCGCGGTCTGCTGGCGGCCAATCTGCATGGTGCCGAGAAGGGCAGGCGCCTTGAGGCGATTGGCGGTGCGCCGCCCGCGCTCGAAACGGCGCCAGCGGGCTGTCCCTTCGCGCTGCGCTGCCCGTTGCGTGTGCCGGCCTGCGAGGCCACTCTGCCCCCGCCGGTCGCGATCGGCCCCGGGCGCATCGTCCGGTGCATCAAGGCCGGGGCAGACCTGACGACCGCCTGACCGGATTGCCGAACCTGATTGGAGATCGTGTCTATGCCGACGAACCTGAGGATCAATCCAGAGCGGTTCATCACGCGCTTCAAGTCGCTCGCGCACATCGGCCGAACGCCGGACGGCGGCTGCCGGCGACTGGCCCTCAGCGACGAGGACCGGCAGGGACGCGACTGGCTGGTGAACCAGATGCAGAGCCTTGGCATGAGGGTATCGATCGACAAGGTAGGCAACATCGTCGGGGTTCTGAAGGGCGAGACGGAGGGCCCGGCCGTCATCATGGGCTCGCACATCGACACGGTGGGAAGCGGCGGCAAGTACGACGGCGCGACGGGCGTCGTGGCCGGGCTGGAGGTCATCGCCACCTTGCGCGAGGCCGGCCTGACGCCAAGGCGTGACATGGCGGTGATCGCCTTCACCAACGAGGAGGGGGCCCGCTTTCACCCCGACATTCTCGGTTCTTTCGTCTGGGCGGGCGGGTTCAGCCTCGCCGAGGCCTATGCTGCGACCGATGCGGACGGAGCGGTGTTCGGGGAGGAGCTGGAGCGGATCGGCTACCTGGGGACGGCCGAGCCGGGGTTTCTTGAAGCCCACACCTACTTTGAATTGCATATCGAGCAGGGCCCGCTGCTCGACCGGGAAGGGGGCGGCATCGGCGCGGTGACGGGCATTCAGGCGATCACCTGGCTGGAAGCCACCATTTTGGGCGAGCCGAACCATGGCGGTACGACACCCATGAAGTATCGCAAGGATGCGGGGCTGTTCGCTGCACGTCTCAATGTCATGGCCTTCGACCTGACCGGTCGGATCGAGGATCAGCTTGCCAACATGGGCGTGATCCGTGTGGAGCCGGCCAATGTGAACGTGGTGCCGGAACGCGTGACCGTGACCTTCGATCTGCGCAATCCGTCCGACGCGCGGCTTGCCGAAACGGAGGCGGCGCTCAGGACCTATGCTGCGGATCTTGCCGCTGAAACGGGGCTCTCCGTGACGTTCCGCGATCTCGCGCGCTTTCCCGCGACCCCGTTTGCCGAGAGCCGAATTGCCAGCGTCGAGGCCTCGGCCAAGGCACTCGGCCTGCCGGTGCGCCGCATGATCTCCGGCGCGGGGCACGATGCCCAGATGATGGCGCAGCTTTGTCCTACGGCGATGATTTTCGTGTCGTCCGTGGGCGGCCTGTCGCATAATCCCAAGGAATTCACGAGCGATGCCGATCTCGTGAGCGGCGCCAACGTGCTGCTGCTCGCGGCGCTGGAGGCGGCGAATGCCTGACAGGCTGATCGTCAACCCGGGCGTTGATCGCGTCCATGCCTATCCTCAGGCCCTCAAGGCGATCCTGTCGCTTGCGCGGGCGGAGGACGCCGCCGCCGTCATCCGGAGCTGGCAGGGCTATGCGCCGACGCCGCTGCGCGATCTGGCACCGCTGGCCCGCGCCTGTGGCGTCGCCGGCCTTGCCTACAAGGACGAGGGCTCCCGCTTCGGTCTCGGCAGCTTCAAGTCGCTCGGAGGGGCCTATGCGGTTGAGCGCGTCGTGGCCCGACGGGGCAGGGACGGGTTGACGGTGACCTCGGCGACGGACGGCAACCACGGCCGCGCTGTTGCCTGGGGCGCGGCGCGCGCCGGCGTGAAGGCCGTGATCTACATCCACGAACATGTCAGCGAGGGCCGGGCCGAGGCCATTCGCCGGCTTGGTGCAACGGTGGTGCGCGAGGGGGCCAATTACGATGCGTCTGTGCGGGCGGCGGCCGAAGCGGCGGCCCGGAACGGCTGGCAGGTGATTTCCGACACCTCCTGGCCGGGTTATGTCGATGTCCCGCGCGATATCATGCAAGGTTACGTGCTGCTGGCGCTCGAAGCCGAAGCGCAGGCGCCACCCCCGACCCACATCTTCATCCAGGGTGGTGTGGGCGGTATCGCTGCTGCGATCCTGTCCCATGCCTGGGAACGGTATGGCCCCGCGCGGCCAGGGATCATCGTTGTCGAACCGGAGAATGCCGCCTGTCTTTTCGAAAGCGCGGCGGCGAGCCGGAGGGTCAGCGTCGGTGGCGCGCTCGATACCATCATCGCCGGTCTGGCCTGCGGCGAGCCGTCCGTGCTGGCCTGGGATATTCTGGGTGCAGGTGCGGATGCATTCATGACGGTTTCGGACGATGGCGCGCGCGACGCGATGCGGCGGCTCGCGGCTCTCGGGGTGGTTGGCGGGGAATCAGGTGTCGCGGGGCTCGCGGGGCTCATCTCGGTGGCCGGGCAGCCGGCGTTTCGCGATCTGATCGGGCTCGACGCGTCATCCCGCGTGCTCTGCTACGGCACGGAGGGGGCGACGGACCCGGTCGTCTATGCCGGGATTGTTGGCCGGACGCCGGAGGAGGTCGGGGCATGAGCCGCATCATCACCGTGGGTGCGGCGCAGCTGGGACCGATCCAGCGTGCGGACAGCCGCGCCCGTGTCGTCGCCCGCATGGTCGATCTGATGCGTCAGGCCAGGGACAACGGCTGTACGCTTGTTGTGTTCCCGGAACTGGCCCTGACGACCTTCTTCCCGCGCTGGTTCATGGATGATCAGGCGGATATCGACCGGTGGTTCGAACGCGAGATGCCTTCGGCGGAGACCCAGCCGCTGTTCGAAACGGCGCGGCGGCTCGGGCTCGCCTTCTCGCTCGGCTATGCGGAACATGTCGTCGAAGAGGGGCGCGAACGGCGGTTCAACACGCAGATCCTTGTCGACAGGTCCGGGCGCATCATCGGGCGCTATCGCAAGATCCACCTGCCGGGGCACAAGGAACACGAGCCATGGCGTGCCTTCCAGCACCTCGAAAAGCGCTACTTCGAGGTGGGAAACCTATCGTGGCCGGTCGTCCGCGCGGGAGGCGATCTGTGTTCCGGCCTGTTCGGCATGATGATCTGCAACGATCGCCGCTGGCCGGAAAGCTACCGTGTCATGGGGTTGCAGGGGGTCGAAATGATCCTGCTCGGCTACAATACGCCGCGTCACAACCCACCGGCGCCGGACCATGACAGGCTGTCCGAATTCCATAATCAACTGGTGATGCAGGCCGGAGCCTATCAGAACGCGACTTTCGTGGTGGGCGTGGCAAAGGCCGGCGTGGAGGAGAGTTCCGAACTGATCGGCAATTCCTCGATCATTGCGCCCACAGGCGAGGTGATTGCCCAGGCGGTGACCGAGGGCGATGAACTCGTGGTGGCGCGCTGCGATCTCGACATCGGGAAAAGCTATCGCGAATCCACGTTCAATTTCGCCCGCCACCGCGAGCCGGAGCACTACGGCCGGATCGTGGACCAGAAGGGAGTGGTTCTGCCGCCTTAGCCTTCGGCGAGGATCTGCTCGATCAGTCCGGCGACACGCAGCACGCGCCAGTCGCTGCCCACGGGCCCGACGATCTGCATTCCGACGGGAAGACCCGCACCGGTCGAGCCGCATGGGATGGAAATGGCCGGTGTCTGCGCGTGGTTGAACATCGGTGTCAGGACCGCATGGCCGCGCGGTTCCGCCGGAACGCCGCCGATCGATTCCGGGTAGGGGCGCGTGTGCGGCCAGGCGGTGCAGGGGGTTGTCAGCGAGATCAGGATGTCGTGTCCTGTGAAAAACCGGGCGACACTGCGGCGGATCAGCAGGCTGGTTTCGAGCGCGCCCGCCACCTCCGGTCCGGACAGCGTGAAGCCGCGCTCGATCTGTGCCGCGATATCGGGATCGAACAGGTCAGGTGTCCGGCGATAGGCTTCACCGTGCAGGGCTGCGAGGCCCGCGTGCTGCACGGCCATCAGCATCGCCGGCGTCATGTCGGCGGGCCATTCGGGATGCGCAACCTCCATGGCCGCGTGCCCGGCCAGCCGGTTGATGGCACGCTGGAAAGTCGCGAGCACATCGGCATCGCACGGGGCGGACAGCCCGAGCATCGGCGCAACGGCAATGCGCAGAGCCGCGAGCGGCTCATCGATCGGCGGCGCGATGGGGCGAGAATCCGGGTCCCGGCTGTCGCGCCCGGCGAGGACCCCGAACAGCAGGGCCGTATCGGCAACGTCCCGTGCGATCGGGGCAATCGAGGTGATCGACCAGAAAGGCTCGGCAAAGCCGGTGGGGTGGGGAATGATGCCAAAGCCCGGTTTGAAACCGACAAGGCCGCAATGGGCTGGCGGCCTCCGGCTTGAACCGCCACCATCCGTGCCGATGCTGACGGGCGCAAAGCCGGCGCGCACGGCGGCCGCGTTGCCGCCGGACGAGCCGCCGGGCGTCAGGTCCGTCCGCAGCGGGTGGCGGGTCACGCCGAGACGGGCGGTGTTGGTGAACCCCTTGCTGGCAAATTCCGGGCAGGCGCCGATGCCCACGATGATCGCTCCGGCCGCGCGGGCGCGGGCAACCGACAGCGCGTCTTCGTCCGGCACATGTCCCTCGAACAGGCGCGAGCCCTGCGTGATCGGCGTGTCCTTGACGAAGATATTGTCCTTCACGATCAGGGGAACGCCCGCGAGCGGCAGGCATTCCCCGGCCCGCAGGCGGTCGTGAATTCCGGCAGCGTCCGCGCGCGCCCGTGCGGACGGAACGTGGATCAGCGCGTTGAGGGCGGGGTTTTGCGCGGCAATCCGCTCCAGTGCGCGGTCGATGACGACACGGGCGTCAAGCGAGCCTCGCGTGACGTTGGCGGCAATGGTGCGTGCGGGCAGGTCGGTCAGATTGGCCATGGGTCAGATCCATCCCGCCGCGCGCAGTTCGGCGGCCTTCGGGGAAGGCCGCGCGCCAAGGCCCAGGCGCCTGTCGTCCGCGACGCGCTCCAGAACAAGCGTTGCGAGGGCAACGGCAGGATCGAGCAGAGGCAGGGTCGTATCGGCACGGAGCACCGCGGCCATGCCGACGAGCGCCGCGCCGCCCAGGATCGCGCAGGACGCGCCATCGCCTTCGGCCTGTGCAACCGCTGCCACAAGCGCGGCCCGCGCGGCATGTGGGTCACGAAAGATATCTCCGCCCGTCGCCGCGATCGTGCGGACGGAAACAAGCTGTTCTGCGAGGCCGATCGCGCCGGCAAATTCGGTCAGCATCCGTTCCCAGAGGATGCCGCCCGTCACGACGGAAAAGCGGCCATGGCGGCGGGCGGCAAGGATCATCGCGGCTTCCGCCATGCCAAGAACCGGCACGTCCGCGATTTCGCGCATCGCTTCGCGTGCCGGATCGCCGAAACAGGCAAGCAGCACGGCGTCCCACGGCTCATGCGCGCGGCCCGCAAAGCACGCGACCGTGGCATGCGCGCCCACGGCGAAAGCGGTGCGCGATGCAATGGCCGGCGCGCCGAACCGTGCCGTTTCCGCGACGATATCTGTGCCCGGCGGCAGACAGGGCCGCACGGCGGCGACGACCGCGCCGGTCATCGCCTCGGAGGTGTTGGGATTGATGCACAACAGGCGCATGACGCGTGGCCGAGGTTCCGGTTTCGAAGGCGGGCCGCGCAGCAATAAATGCCGGGCAGACCTGCATCCTCGAATCGAGCAATCGCCATGCCATGCTCCATTTTGATGCCGCGCGGCCAGCCTCGACAGAAGGCTGACACCGCTCGGCCTTCCTTGAAGCCGTAGTCGGGGATGCCCTGCTCGTTGCTGTCGTATTCAAACGGCAGGACGTTGCCCGACATGATGCTGTCGCCAAACTCCTGCTCGATGATCGCCTTCCAGCCGGGCCGTTGACCAGCACCCGTTCGCAGAAGCGGTCGATCAGCGGGTCGGCCAGAGGCACGGTTGCGGCCCTGTGCGCCGCTGCCTGTTTCCTCCGCAGCGCACGTGCCACGTTCGTGCCCGGAAATCAGGCAGATTGACCGCTGTCGCGGCAGGCCGTGGCCGAAACGCCGAACCTGTCTTGCGAAGTGGATTGCCTTCGAGGCGCGGAGTATGCGCCAATGGGGGCGGGGCGCTTTGTTAGCACGACAATTGCTGTGTTCCGGTTGCCCGATGCCGCCTGCGTCAGTCCTTTGGAAAGCCAGCCCATGACCATTCTCGCCGGATTGCACCACCTGACGCATTATACCTACGACCGCCCGGTGACGCTCGGGCCGCAGATCATCAGGCTCAGGCCCGCGCCGCACAGCCGTACGCGGGTGCTGTCGCATTCGATCAAGGTTTCGCCCGGAGGGCATTTCGTCAATCACCAGCAGGATGTCTATGGCAACTGGATGGCCCGCTATGTATTCCCCGAACCGGTGCGGGAATTTCGGATCGAAGTCGATCTCGTCGCGGACATGACGGTTTACAACCCCTTCGACTTTTTCGTCGAGGAAGAGGCGGTCAAATATCCGTTCCATTATCCGACCGATATCCGCGACGATCTCGCGGTCTACCGTGCGGTGGAGCCAGCCGGCCCGCTGCTGCATCAGTTTCTGGCGCAATTCCCCCGCGAAGCGCCCTCGACGGTCGATTTCATCGTCGATCTCAACGCGCGCATTGCTGCGCATGTCAATTACACGATCCGCATGGAACCTGGCGTCCAGACGCCGGAAGAGACACTCGCGTGCCAGTCGGGCTCGTGCCGGGATTCAAGCTGGTTGCTGGTCCATGTGCTGCGCCATCTCGGTTTTGCGGCGCGCTTTGTCTCGGGTTACCTCATCCAGTTGAAGCCCGACCTGAAGGCCCTCGACGGGCCGCAGGGGAGCGAGGTTGATTTCACCGACCTCCATGCCTGGGTAGAAGTGTACCTGCCGGGAGCAGGCTGGGTGGGCCTGGACCCGACATCCGGATTGCTGACGGGCGAGAGCCACATTCCGTTGGCTGCGACCCCCCATTACCGCAATGCCGCCCCGATTGCCGGTATGGCGAGCTATGCCGAGGTCGGCTTTGCCTTCGACATGAGCGTGGAGCGCTTTGCCGAGCGGCCGCGCATCACCAGACCGTTTTCGGACGAGGCCTGGCGCGCGCTCGACCAGCTTGGCGAAACGATCGACCGGGACCTTGAAAAGAACGATGTCCGCCTGACCATGGGCGGCGAGCCGACCTTCATCTCCATCGATGATTTCCAGTCGCCGGAATGGAATACGGATGCGGTCGGCCCCGCCAAGCGCGACCTTGCGGACAAGCTGATCCGCCGGCTGCGCGATACCTTCGCGCCGGATGGCTTCCTGCATTACGGACAAGGCAAATGGTATCCCGGTGAAACCCTGCCGCGCTGGACCTTCTCGCTCTACTGGCGGCGGGACGGCAGGCCGATCTGGAGCGATGCAGCGCGGATCGCGGGCGAGGCGCCCCGTGCGGATGCGACGGTGGCCAATGCCGAACGGCTGGCCGAGGCCATTGCCGCCGGCCTTGGCCTTGCGAGCGACAACGTGCAGGCGGTATTCGAGGATCCGGCGCACTGGTCCTTGCAGGAAGCGAACCTTCCCGACAACGTGGTGCCGGAAGATTCCAGGTTGTCCGATCCCGAGCAGCGCCTGCGCTTTGCGCGCGTGTTCGAACGGGGGCTTGGCCAGCCGGTCGGGTTCGTGCTGCCGGTGCAGCGCGCGCAGGCGGCCGACCAGCGCTGGCGCAGCGAGCAATGGCGGACACGGCGCGGCCGGCTGATGCTGGTGCCTGGCGACAGCCCGGCAGGCTTCCGCCTGCCGCTCAAGGCGCTGCCGCATATTCCCGCAGCGAACTATCCCTATACCTATCAGGCGGACCCTGCCTCGATCGCCGGCGCATTGCCCGAGTTCCATGCCACCGCGCGTGCCAGTGGCCAGCAGGCCTTTGTGTCGGTTGACAGCGCGACGCGCCAGCAGGAGCGCAGCGAACAGCAGATCGTCATGGATGATCAGGCAGTCAGAACCGCACTGACCGTCGAGGCTCGCGACGGGCGCCTTTGCGTGTTCATGCCGCCGGTGGAACGGGTGGAGGATTATCTTGAACTGCTCGCGACCATTGAGGCGGCAGCGGCCGGCACGGACCTTGCCGTGCACATCGAAGGCTATGCGCCGCCGAACGATCCGCGCCTCAACGTCCTCCGCGTCGCGCCCGATCCTGGCGTCATCGAGGTCAACATCCACCCCGCCTCAAGCTGGCGCGACTGCGTGGCCACCACCGAGGCCATCTACGAACAGGCGCGGCAATGCCGCCTTGGTGCCGATAAATTCATGATCGACGGTCGCCATTGCGGCACCGGCGGAGGCAATCACGTCGTCGTTGGCGGGGCAAGCACCTTCGACAGCCCATTCCTGCGCCGGCCCGATCTGCTGAAAAGCCTGATCCTGCACTGGAACCGGCATCCAAGCCTGTCCTACCTCTTTTCCGGGCTTTTCATCGGCCCCACCAGCCAGGCTCCGCGCATCGACGAGGCGCGGCATGATTCGCTCTACGAACTGGAAATCGCCCTCCGGCAAATCCCGAAACCGGGCGAGGGGCCGGCTCCCGCGCCGTGGCTCGTGGACCGGTTACTGCGCAACATGCTGGTCGACGTGACGGGCAACACCCATCGCGCCGAGATGTCCATCGACAAGCTGTTTTCCCCGGACGGTCCGACCGGACGGCTGGGCCTGGTGGAATTCCGCGGCTTCGAAATGCCGCCGAACGCCCGCATGAGCCTTGCCCAGCAGGTGCTGATCCGCGCCCTGATCGCCCGCTTCTGGGTGACGCCCGTTGATGGGCCGCTCGCCCGCTGGGGGACGCAGCTACATGATCGGTTCATGCTGCCGCACATGATCTGGACGGATTTTCTCGAGGTTCTGGACGACCTCAGGCAGCATGGTTTTCCGTTGTTGCCCGAGTGGTATGAAGCCCAGTTCGAGTTCCGCTTTCCCATCTGCGGCGAGGTGGACTACGAAGGTGTGAGGCTTGAGGTGCGTCAGGCATTGGAGCCGTGGCATGTGCTGGGCGAGACGGGGGCGATCGGTGGAACGGTTCGTTTCGTCGATTCTTCAGTGGAGCGTCTTCAGGTCAGGCTGCAGGCGAGCGACCCTGCGCGCTACCGCGTGGCTTGCAACCGCCATCTCGTGCCACTGACGCCTGTTGCGCACAAGGGCGTCGGCATTGGCGGCGTGCGCTTCAAGGCCTGGCAGCCGGCGAACGGATTGCACCCGGTGTTGCCGGTCAATACGCCGCTGACCTTCGACATTCTCGATACCTGGACAGGGCGCCCGCTTGGCGGCTGCGTGTACCATGTCGCGCATCCGGGCGGTCGCAATTATGAAACTTTCCCGGTGAATTCGAACGAGGCGCAGGCGCGACGTCTTGCCCGTTTCGAGCCGTACGGTCACAGTGTCGGTGCTTATGTTCCTGTCGCCGCCAACCCGCATCCGGATTTTCCCATGACTCTCGACCTGCGGATCGCTTCTGGCCCGATCTCATGACCGCGTTGGGCGTCGGGGTTGGCGATCTGCCGTGGTTGGCAAAGGGCTATGCCCCGCTTGCAGGGGTGCCGGACGAGATGGTGGATGCAACGGGTGCGTTGCGGGAACCATGGCTGCCCCTGATCCATCATCTGTCCGCCCTCTCGCCTTCCGAGCGGAGCGCTCAATTTGCGCGCGGCGAGCAATATCTGCGCGATGCCGGCGTCTATTATCGCCATTACGGCAAGGGCGATGTTGCCTCGCGGGATTGGCCGCTCAGCCATGTGCCGGTCATCCTTGCGGACGCCGAATGGCAGACGCTGGCCGCTGGCCTCGCGCAGCGCGCGGAGCTGCTCGAAGCGGTGATGGCCGACATTTACGGTGAGAACAGGCTGGTGCGGAACGGGAACCTGCCGGGTGGGTTGCTCGCCTCCAACCCGCATTGGCTGCGCCCGGCGGTCGGGGTGAGGCCAGTCGGCGGATATTACCTGCATTTCATCGCCATGGAACTGGGGCGGGGGGCGGATGGTCGCTGGTGGGTGCTGGGTGACCGGACCGAGGCGCCCTCGGGCGCGGGCTTCGCGCTCGAAACGCGCGTGGCGACCACCCGCGTCTTTGCCGATATCTATCGCCAGACGAACGTGCACCGGCTTGCCGGGTTTTTCGGCGCGTTCAGGGATGCGCTCGGCGCGCTCAATCCTCAGTCCGATGCGCGGCCGGGCCTGCTGACCTCGGGCCTCTTCACCGAGACCTACTACGAACAGGCCTATATCGCCCGCTATCTCGGACTCACCCTGCTGGAGGGCGAGGATCTGGTGGTGGAGGGGCGCAATCTTATGGTGCGGACCATTGCGGGGCCCCGCCCGGTCGGCGTGCTCTGGCGCCGCCTGGAAAGCACATGGTGCGATCCGCTCGAACTCGACGAACGGTCACAGCTCGGTACGCCCGGTCTGGTGGATGCGGTGCGGGGCGGCAGCGTCGCCATGGCCAATGCGCTCGGTGCCGGCATTCTCGAAACGCAGGGTCTGCTGGCCTTCCTGCCGCGTCTCAGCGAGGTGCTTCACGGCCGGAGCCTCGCCGTTCCGAATGTCGCCACCTGGTGGTGCGGCCAGGAGGCGGAATACCATTACGTGCGGGAGAATGCCGATAGCCTCGTGATTTCCGAAGTGAATGCCAATCGCCTGCCGCTGGAGGAAGAGCGCCGCGCCGGTCCGGCCCCCGCGATGGATCGCGAGGCGCGTCTTGCCTGGCTCGCGCGCGAGCGGAACCATCTCGTGGGGCAGGAGCCGGTGGCGCTTTCGACGACGCCGGTCTGGCAGGGGGACAGGCTGGTGCCACGCCCGATGATGCTGCGCATCTTCCTTGCGCGCACACCGGCGGGTTGGCAGGTCATGCCCGGTGGCTTTGCCCGCGTCGGCCAGAGCACCTCGCCCGGCAGCATTGCCATGCGCAACGGTTCGTCCGTCGCCGATGTCTGGGTGGTCGACGACAAGCCCGTTCCGCGTCCGACGCTGCTGCGGCACGAAGGCAAGGCCTTCATCCGCACCAATCCCGGCATTCTGCCCGCGCGCGCGGCTGATAACCTCTACTGGCTGGGCCGTTACGTCGAACGAACCGAGGGTACACTGCGGCTGCTGCGTGCCTATCATGGCCGGCTCGCCGAAACGGGCGATGGCACCATCCCGTTGCTGAAACTCGTCCGGCGGGTGCTTGCGGGTTACGGCATTGCGCTCGATAAGCCCCTGCCTGATGCGGTTACCGGCTGCATCGATGCCGCGATCGGCAGCGCGGGCAAGATCCGCGACCGGTTTTCGATGGATGGCTGGTCGGCTCTGGTCGATTTGTCGTCCACGGTTCAGCAACTGAGCGAAAACGTTTCGGAAGGTGACGATGCCGCGCGTGCGGCCAGCGTGCTGATCCGCAAGCTCACGGGCTTTTCCGGCCTTGTGAATGACAACATGTATCGCACAACGGGATGGCGCTTTCTCTGCATCGGGCAAGCTGTCGAGCGGGCAATCAACATCACCGGCTGGCTTGCGGCACTGACGCCGCCCGATGCGCCCGATGGCGCGCTCGACCTGCTGATCGAGGTGGGCGACTGCGTCATGACCCATCGGCGCCGGTATGCCATGGTTACCCGCGAGAGCGTTTGCGATCTGCTCGTGCTCGATGCGCTCAATCCACGCGCCGTGCTGTTCGAGATCGAGCGCCTTCAGGAACATACCGCCATGCTGCCGGCCGCGCGCGACGAGGCCCGGCTCGCGCCGCTTGCGCGATCCCTGCTCAGACTGAGGGCGGATCTGGCGACGGCCGATGCGGAAAACATCACCGCCGCATTGCTGTCCGATGTCCGCAAGCGGGTCGCTGCGCTGTCCGACATCATCACCGACACATATTTTTCCTGATAATCCCATGCGGTACGAAATCACCCTGAGGCTGACCTATAAATATGCACATCAGGCCGCCAATGGCCGGCATATCCTGCGGCTGGTGCCCCGGTCGGTGGCGGGGATGCAGCGCGTGGGCCGGACAAGCGTCGAAATCCTTCCCGTGCCTGTTCTTGCGAGCGCCTACACCGATTTCTTCGGCAATGCCTGCCAGATGATCCAATATCGCGACGATCACGATTCCATCGCGATTTGCCTGAAAACGGAGGTCGAACGGCAATTCACGCCGGCGAGGCTCGATTTTACGCCGCCGCTCGAACGGCTGCCCGCCCACATCACCGAGTGCCTCGATATCGGACCGGAGTCGCCGCTCCACGGGCTGGGGGCCTCACCGCGCATCCCCGATCCGGGCGCTTTCCGGGCATTTGCCCTGTCGGCGGTCCTGCCGGGGATGAACACGCTGGAGGCGGTCGGGTCGATTGCAGCGGCGCTCGGCGCACATATGACCTTTGACAGTTCGGCCACTGATGTCGACACGCCGCCGGACGTGGCCTTCGCGCGGCAGCGCGGCGTCTGTCAGGATTATTCGCATATCATGATCGCTTCGCTGCGGGCGCTTGGCATCCCGGCGGGATATGTCAGTGGGTTTCTCAGAACCACTCCGCCGCCTGGCAAGGCGCGGCTGGCCGGGGCGGACGCGATGCACGCCTGGATCCGATTCTGGGGTGGAACCGATATCGGTTGGTGCGAATACGACCCCACCAATTCCTGCGCGGTCTCGGATGACCATATCCTGATCGGGTACGGCCGTGATTATTCCGATGTCTCGCCGATCCGCGGTGTTTCGCGCATGACGGGCGGGCAGGTTGGCCATCATACGGTCGATGTCGTACCGCTCGTCTGAAGTGCGTCGCGAGCGGTGGACGGCCAGGCGACGTCCTGTAAAAGAGGAAGAAGTTCCATAATCTTCCTTATGCGACTCTAATTGTGGGCAGGGTGGATTCTCGTTTGAATTGCCACCCGGTTGCGGGAGGCATTTTCGATCAAACAGAAGTCCGCTGTTCGATGATATTATGAGTGTCAGCAGCGGCCGCAATGGTGCGCTTGCCTTGCAAGAATTTTGAGATCTTCCCCACGTCCTGCGGCCTTGCGTTCGCCACGAGCAGGAGCGATTTCTCCCTCGGCATCCGCATCAGTTCTTCCGGCCTTTTGAGCGGCACGCCAGTCTTGGTCACTGAAACCCGCGCTGATTGCGTAATTCCCGTGCCGATGACCTTGGTGCGGTTGTCGGTGGCGTAGTTCCCGAGGGCCCCAGAAACATAATCACCGGTCGGATTGTCGTTGATGGCGACGAAGAGCGACATTCGCCGACTGCAAGCGACCTTCCGCAAGCCTTGCATAAAGACTGGCCCCCACAGGAATCACCTCGTCATTGAAGCGATAGGCCGGGTTGTGCAGGTTGGCGCCTTCCCCCTGCCCGAGCCAGAGATAGGTGCCGGGACGCTTGAGCAGCATTTCGGCAAAATCCTCGCTTCCCGTCAGCGGCTCGGCGTCGGATGCAACCATGTTCTCGCCCACGATGGTGCGGGCGATGGCGCATGCGGCCTCGGTCTCAAGAGGCGTGTTGATCAGCGCGCTGTAACCCGGGTGCACGGCAACCGACGCGCTGGCGCCGAATCCTGCGGCGATGCTGCTGGCCAGCGTCCGCATCCGATCGACGACCAGTGCCTGCACCTCGGGTTTGAAAGTACGGATCGTTCCGGAGAGATGAGCGGAGCCCGGCACCACGTTGTAGGCCGAGCCGGCATGAATTTGGGTGATCGAGACAATCGCGGTATCCAACGGCGCAACGTTGCGGCTCACGATGGTTTGCAGAGCCTGAGTCAACGTCACAGCCACCATCACCGGATCGACCGACTGATCCGAGCTTCGGAAGTTGAACCGGACATCCAAAGCCGGCGAGAAGCGCGAGAAGGTGTCGACAATGGTGAGCACGCGGAGCTTGCGCCCCGTCGCCAGTTGATCGTGCACGACCTCCATCGCCCAGATTCCGTTCGTCCGTGTGGCTGGACACCGAACCTCCTGCAGTTTCACCTTGACCCGACGCTTCGGCGTCCTGTTGCGAAGCTGGAGCCCCAGCTCCATGTCAAGACGACGGATCCGCTGCGGATTGACAGTCCAGCCTTCCCGTCTGGGCAACACATGGATCCGCCGATAGCCGTAGCGCCTCCGCCGCCGCTCGTCGCGATCGTGTTCGCGATGTCGCTTGCGCCGGTATGGTCGTCGGCAATCACGCGCATCAGCATGGAATATCCTGAGGTGTGACGAGATTGAACTCTGTGAGGCTGGCCATGTCCTGGCCGAACCACGCCTTGATGCCGGCGCGGCGCGAGCCGAGATAGCGTGGTTCGCCGTTGTCCAGCACCATCGGCAGGTCATGCCCCGGCACAACCACCGTGCCCGGACGCTGGCGCCACAGCGACCAGATCCGCTCGATCGACTGCCGGCTGATCGCCGCGTCATAGGTCATGTCCGTCTCGCGCGAAAGCAGTTCCGCGCGGTTCTTGGCGGCATCGCCGGTGAAGATGAAGTCGCGGCTTTCGATGCGCCAGTGGAACACGAGACAGCCGGGCGTATGGCCCGGCGCGAGATGCGCGGTCATGCCCGGAAACACCTCCGCCCCATCCGCCACCTTCTCGCAGGTCGGCCAGTCGTCGAGGGTGCGGACATAGAGTTCCGGCACCGGTGTCTCGCCCCACGGTTCGTTGAGCGCCCAGGCCATTTCCGTCTGCCCCACCACGATGCGGGCATGCCGGAACAGCGTCCAGTTGACCGAATGGTCGTAATGCGAATGGGTCAGCAGCAGGTCGGTGATGTCCGCCGGCTTCAGGCCGCGCTTTGTGAGATGTTCGAGAATGGTGCGCCGCATCCCGAAATTGCCGGCATCGACCAGCGCGACGCGGGCGCCCGCGCGGATCAGCACCACCGAACTCCAGCCCATGCCGCCGTGGCACAAGGATTTGCCCGGAAAGCCGCAGATCATGATGTCCATCGGTCCGCCCTTCAGTTCGGGCGCATCGGCGAGTTCCATGCGGGGTTCCTCACGCAAAATCATAGAGACGGGCGGGGGTGGTGACCAGAATATCGGTCAGTGCCTCCCGGTCCGGAATGGCGGCGGCCAGAACGCCGAGCGCATCGGCATCATCGAACGGCTGGAAGGGTTCGATATCGGTGGGTCCTCGCCCCGCGCCGCGCCCGCCGCCCGTATGCGGCCAGTCCGACCCCCAGACAAGCGCGTGGCGATTGGCCGCGACAAGGGCACGGGTGAAAGGCAGCATGGCCATGCCGCCTCCAGCTCCTGTCAATCGTTCGATGGCGGAAAGCTTGACCAGGACGCGGCCGGTACCGAGAAGGTCGACCAAGGCCGCAAAGCCCGGCTGTTCTGGCCCGGCGGCAAGATCGGGCAGGCCGAAATGATCAACGACCAGCGGGGTGGCAAGCTCCGCCAGCGCCGGACCCAGTGTGGCGATCACGCCCGGCCTGGTCAGGACCTGCACATGCCAGCCCAGCGGCGTCACGCGCGTGGCATTCCAGCGCAGCAGGCGCAGGGCCTCTGCCGGATCGTTCATGCCTGCCGTCGCAATGTTGACGCGCACGCCGCGTACCCCATGGCGATGCATCGCCTCGAGTTCAGCGTCCGTGGTGTCCTCCCCGATCACAGCGATACCCCGGGCGCGGGGGCCGAGGCGCTTCAGCCCGTCCAGCGTGCGGCGGTTGTCGGTGCCATAGACGCTTGGATGCACCACGACGACGCGAGCGATACCAAGGCGCTGATGCAAAGCGTCCAGTTCATCTTCCAGCGCATCGCCCGGCGTGTAGACGCGCGCCGGATCGAACGGATATCGCGCTGCGGGTCCGATAGCATGGACATGGCAATCGCAGGCATCAGGGGGCAGTCTGGTCATGCGGCACATCCGTCCAGATAGCTGTTGAGGACATGGGGTATAAGGCCACCGGAGCGCAGGAGTTCAACCTCCAGTGACGTTTCAATGGCCATGCGCAGGGTCAGTTCTTCCAAGCTGCCGTCCGCGCGCAGAAGCCGGCAAGCCATGGCTGCGCGCGGGGCGCAGGCGGCTGGGTCGAGCGCCAGATGGAACCGGTCGCCGGAGACAAGCGCCAGCGACAGAGGCGACACGCCCTCGGGAAGCAGAAGCGGCAGCACGCCCATGCCGATCAGGTTGGTGCGGTGGATCCGCTCGAAACCCGCCGCAAGCACCGCGCGCACGCCGAGCAGCGCGACCGCCTTGGCCGCCCAGTCGCGTGAGGAGCCCATGCCGTAGCGATCACCGGCCACGATGACGAGCGGCACGTTCTCTGTCGCATAACGTCGCGCGGCCTCGGTCAGCGGTACGATCTCGCCACTCGGCATATGCCGAGTGAGCCCGGCGGGATGATCGGGTACCAGCAGGTTGTTGACCAGCCGGTTGGTGAAGGCGCCACGCACCATCGATTCAAAATTGCCGCGCCGGGACGCATGGACATTGAGATCGGCGGGATTGTCGCCATGGGCGATGAGATAGCGCCCGCTTTCGCTGTCCGGGCGAATCTGGTTGGCGGGCGAGATGTGGTCGGTGGTGATGTCATCGCCCAGAACCAGCAGCGGATGCGCCGGCGCTGTCACCGGCGTGGGCAGGCCAGCCTGCACAAACGGCGGCCTGCGCAAATAGGTCGAGGCGGCATCCCACGGAAAACGCGCGCCTGAGGGCGCGTCCAGCGCGGCCCAGAGCGGATTTTCCGCCGCCGTGCGATAAGCCTCGGGAATCGCCAGTTTCCCGACACCGGCAGCCAGCGCCGCGTCAATCTCCGCCTCGTCCGGCCAGAGATCGGCCAGGCGCAGTTCGCGCCCGTCCGCCGTGCCGATGACATCGCGCGTGATGTCGATGTTGACCGTTCCGGCCAGCGCAAAGGCAATCACCAGAGCGGGCGAGGCGAGGAACCCGTATTCGAGATCGGGATGAACACGTCCCGGAAAATTGCGGTTGCCGGAGAGGACCGCGACGGGGCGAACCTTGCGTTGACCGATGACCCCGGCGATCTGAGGTGTCAGCGCACCGGAATTGCCGATGCAGGTTGTGCAGCCATAACCGACGATACCGAAGCCGATCTCGTCCAGATGAGGCAGCAGCCCCGCCCGCGCCAGAAGTCCGGCGGCTGTGGGCGAGCCGGGCGCCAGCGATGTCTTGACATAGGACGGCGGCTTCAGCCCGGCCTCCGCTGCCTTTTTCGCCAGCAGCCCTGCGGTGATCAGCATCCGCTGGTCGGAGGTATTGGTGCAGGAGGTAATGGCAGCAATGGCGACAGCCCCATCCGGCACCTCACCCTCCGGCGCGCGCAGCGCGGGCGTGAACGCACCCGTGGTCGCCCCGGCGGCAAGCCGGTCCTGCGGCCGTTTCGGGCCGGCGACGCTGGGCACGATGCTGTCGAGGTCGATCCGGAGTGTCCGTGAGAACACCGGCGTGTTGACCGGATCGAACCAGAGGCCCGTGGCCTTGCAATAGGTCTCCACCCGTGCCACCTCCGCTGCGGGGCGACCGAGAAGGTGCAGATAGGCCAGCGTCTCCGCATCCACCGGGAAGAAGCCGGTCGAGGCGCCGTATTCCGGTGCCATATTGGCGACGGCGGCGCGCGTGCCAACGGGAAGCGTCGCCACGCCGGGGCCGAAGAATTCAACAAAATCGCCGGTAACACCCAGCTTGCGCAGCAGCTCCGTGACCGTCAGCGCCAGATCGGTGGCGCTGACTCCCGGTCGCAGACGGCCGGTCAGGCCCACGCCGACGACATCGGGAATGCGTAAGGTGACCGGCACACCGAAGAACGCGCCCTCGGCCTCAAGCCCGCCGACGCCCCAGCCGAGAATGCCGAGGCCGTTGATCATCGGCGTGTGGCTGTCGGTGCCGATCAGTGTTTCGGGGAAGGTCCAGCCGTCGCGGACCATTACCACCTTCGACAGGAGCTCCAGATTGATCGTATGCATGATGCCGGAGCCGGGCGGATGCACCCGCATTCCGGGCAGGGCCGTCGAGGCCCATTTCATCAGGCGATAACGTTCCGAATTGCGGCGGAACTCGGCTTCAAGGTTGCGCTCAAGCGCATCTTTCCGCCCAAAGACATCGACGCCCGAGGAATGGTCGGTGGAGACATCCACCGGAATGCGCAGCGCCAGGGCGGCGGGGTCCACGCCCCGCTCGGCCAGCACGTCGCGCATCGCCGCAATATCGACCAGCGCCGGGCCACAGGTCGTGTCATGCATCATGATGCGCGTCGGCAGGAAAGCAATTTCCGCCTCGCTTCCACCCTCTGCCAGCCAGCCCCGGAACAGGTCGACTGTCCTGCCAGCCGCCCCTGTCTCGCCGGTGCGCAGCGCGTTCTCGGCGAGAATGCGCAACACATGCGGCAGGCGCGGCCAATCGCCCCCGAACAGGCGGGGCAGATCGAGGGCGCGCCCTTCGCCCTCGATCTCAATGCAGGGTAAGCCGGTCATGTTCACTGTTCGAACGTCATGCCTTCGAGCACCTTGAGCCAGCGGGCCGTATCCGTCTCGACAATCTTCTGCATCGCTGTGCCACCCAGAGCGGCACTCTCAGGCACCCGCGCGCCGATATCAACAAGGCGTTTGGCAATATCGGGATCGGCGAGCGCCGCCTTGATTGCAGCCTCCAGCTTCGTGCGGGCCTCGGCGGGAATATCCTTGTGGGCATAGAGCCCGGTCCAGGTCTCCAGAATGAAGTCTGGCAATCCGGCCTCCTTTGAGGTCGGGACGTCCGGCACCTGCGGCGCGCGCGTCTCGGCCGCCACCACCAACGCCCGGGTCTTGCCGCCCTTCACATGCCCGGCAACGGAGGCCACCAGATCGCACGAGCCGTCCACATTGCCGGCCATGATGTCGTTGATCGTCTGGCCGAAGCCGCGATAGGCGACATAGGTGGGGCTGGCGCCGATCATCTTGAAGAACATCACGCAGGTGATGTGTGAGGCCGCGCCATTGCCCGAATGGCCCATCTTGAGATCGCCGCCCTTGGCTTTTGCGTGTGCGATAAACTCCCTGAGGTCTTTCGCTGGGTGGTCATTGCGGACAAAGATGATGTTCGGCGTCTTGGCGACCAGCCCGAGATAGGCGAAATCCTTGCGCGGATCATAGGGCAGCCTGGGGTTGACCGGCACTGCGGCAGCATGCGTGCCCATGTGGCCAAGCCCGATGGTGTAGCCATCCGGTGCGGCGTTCTTGACCTTGCTGACACCGATGGCGCCACCGGCCCCGCCCGCGTTCTCCACCACCACGGTCTGGCCCAGCACCTTCTGCATGCCGCCGGCGACAATGCGGCCGGTGACGTCTGCCGCGCCACCGGGCGCGAAGGGAACGATCAGGGTGATCGGCTTTTCCGGAAATTTCTGCGCCAGTGCGGCTGTGCCGGCGGCAATCGCGATACCGAACGCCAGCGTCAGCTTCGTTCCGGTGACAACCAGATTTTTCATCAGTTTCCTCCTGGGTTTATTGATTTTGCGGCTTCGGTGAGGCTGCGCATCTTGCGGATGGCCGCATCCGGTGACGTGAGGATCGGGCATGTGCCTGCGGCGGTGGATTTTTCGAGAGCACGGGCTGTCGAGAAATGGGCCAGCATCACCACATCGACGCCGGAGAGCTTGCGGACCTCGTCTGCAACGAGCGCATTGTGCCGGGCCTCATCGCCGGAGCGCAGCGCGGCCATGGCATCCGGCACCACGCGAAGGTCGATTGTGGCATCGGGCTGAAGCCGGGCTGCATCCTCGTGAAACTCGGCCAGCATGCTATCGGCGGCAGGCGCAAAGGTTGCGACCATGCCGATGCGCCGCCCGAGCGCCAGCGCAGCCTCGTACATGGCCTCATTCGGCTTCAGTACCGGAATGGACAGTCGCCGGGCCACGGCCTCGATGGCTGGCCCGAAGGCCGAGCAGGTAAACAGGATTCCTGCCGCCCCGATGCCGACGGAATAGTCGGCGAGGGTGTCGAACCGTCGTTGCATCTCGTCAGTCAACGTTTGAGAGGCCGCCCGGTCGGTGGACAGCGAGTCATCGAGAAGATTGACGGTTTCCGCCTCCGGCCAGAGCCGCGCGAACGCTTCGCGGATCGGCTCCACCGCCACGGGTGTTGCATGAATGAGAACGATGCGGGGGCGCGGTGTCATCGCAGGATCACGGATTGAACAGCCAGAGGGCATCACGCGGGATGATGGCGAAGGCCTTGCCGCCAAGCTTGCGATCTCCGTGGGCACGCAGGGCCAGATCGCCGCTGCGCAGCCGGTATTCCCAGCGATCGCCGAGATAAATGGCGCCCTCGATATCCATCTGAAGGGCGTCTGGCGCAGGCTGATCGGTCACACGGATGGCCTCGACGCGGAGAACGCCCCTGACCGCAGCAGGATCACGCGGCGGCGCCCTGTCCTGCCAGTGTCCGTCCAGCGACCAGTCCTTGCCGGACAGGGTCTCTCCGTCGAGCCGACCCGACAGGATGTTGTTCGTGCCCATGAAATCGGCAGTGTAGAAGGTGTTCGGCGCGCCGTAGATATCGAACGGCGTGCCTTCCTGCGCGATCACCCCGCCTTTCAGCAAAAGGATATGATCGGCCACGGCCAGCGCCTCGCCCTGATCATGGGTGACGAGAATGGCGCAGATGCCAAGATCAAGGATCAGCTTGCGGATCCAGAAGCGGGCCTCCTCGCGCAGTTTGGCGTCGAGGTTGGAAAGCGGCTCGTCGAGCAGCAGCACCTTGGGTTCGTAGACGAGCGCACGGCAGATCGCGACACGCTGCTGCTGGCCGCCGGAGAGCTGATCCGGATAGCGCTCGGCCAGATGGCCAAGGCCGAGCTTTTCGAGGATGGCGGAGACGCGGGTTTTCACCTCGGCTTCCGGCGTCCTGCGCAGGCGCAGGCCGTAGGCGACATTCTCGAACACGGTGCGGTGCGGCCACAGCGCATAGGACTGGAAGACGAGGCCGATGTTGCGCTCCTCCGGCGGCAGGCGCACACCGGCGGCATCGTCGAGCACGGTCTTGCCGCCGATGACAATGCGGCCGGTCTCCGGCTGGTCCAGCCCGGCGATGCAGCGCAGGAGCGTGGTCTTGCCGCTGCCCGAAGCCCCCAGAAGAGCAACAATCTGCCCTTTGTTTGCGGTGAAGGAGACGCCCTGAAGAATGTGCAGGTTGCCTAGTTGCTTGCGGACGTTTTCGACGGCGAGATCAGTCATGGATCTTGGCTCCAAGGCGCAGCGCGAGCGTCAGCCCCACGGCGGTCAGCAGAATGGAGATGAAGGACAGCGCGGCGATCTGGTCCATCGCGCCCGAAGT
>ERZ1645187.163-NODE-163-length-63792-cov-25.551156_pt1 | contig 63792 bp, 56 predicted proteins | sample MGYA00575352_ERZ1645187 | MGnify/ENA primary metagenome ERZ1645187 (study PRJEB40837, sample SAMN11349314) | freshwater sediment metagenome | isolation source: river sediment | host: Sediment | place: India: Wazaribad , New Delhi | collected 2017-02-21 ... | reverse complement strand
CCGCCAAGCGGGCGTAGCTCAGGGGTAGAGCACAACCTTGCCAAGGTTGGGGTCGAGGGTTCGAATCCCTTCGCCCGCTCCAGTTTCTCAAGCAGAAACAAGGGACTAAGCAAGAGCCGCCGAAAGGCGGCTCTTCCCTTTTTACCATGGTCAACACATGGTCAACACGGAATCCCATAAGGGGCAGTGGCTCTTTGAAAGAACCGATGCTGCTCGGAAGCACATCGAATCTCATGGTGATTTTAAAGATGATTGATTTTGACGCGGGTCGGAACGACCGCTCGAAATAGGTCAGCGCGTTTGTAGCGTGCGGCACGAAGGGCAAGCGCGCTTCGCGCACCACGGCCGAAAGCTCCTCAATGCGCTGCTATGTATGGATGGCGCGTTTGGGCGGGGCTAGCCAAGCCCACCGCAGCGGCGCGGGGCACGCAATGTCGAAGGAGTCGGATGTCAAGGGTTGGGCCGATCACGCAGCCCATCTGACCACCGGTATTAACACCGCCACCGAGGCACTGGTTTGCCACTCAGCCTGATCGGCTCACCTGCCAACGAAGGGATAGGCCCTTGCACACGACCTAGGCGACGGCATCAGACCGCCTTCGTCGTCAAGGCGATCGGATCTAGCGGCTTTATGTAAGTTTGGCTTCAGTCCCCGTGACGAATCACGACCTTTCCAATCCGGCTGCCATGCTCAAAATATTCGAATGCAGCGCGCGCATCCTCAAAATCGAAAATGCGATCGATGACGGGTCGCAGGGCGTGAAAGGCAATGGCTCGATTCATCTGCTCGAAGTGTAATCGGCTTCCCACGCGCGTGGGGTGGAGGTGCAACCCCCGCCCGGTGAAATCCCAACCAACGCCCTTATCGCGTCCGCCGACGGCGCCGACCAAACTGATGCGGCCGTGCTCGCGGGTCGCCTTTACCGTATCCTGCCATGAGGCGGAGCCGCCCACCTCCACCGTCAAGTCGACGCCGCGTCCAGCGGTTGCAGCAAGAACCTGTTCGTGCCAGCCGGCTCCTCCCGAAGCATCGATCACAACGTCCGCCCCCATCTTGCTCAACGCATCCATCTTGCCGGGAGATGTGGTGGTCGCGATGACCCGTGCTCCGGCGAGCTTCGCGTACTGGAGCGCGAACACTGATACGCCGCCGGTGCCCTGCACCAGCACATCTTCGCCGGGAAGCAACGGGAGGTCCCCTCGGAGCGCGTACCAGGCAGTCACGCCCGCGCACGGCAGCGTGGCGCCCTCCTCGAATGACAGATGCTCCGGCAGGTGGACGAGTTCGCTCTCGTCCACGAGCGTCATTTCGGTGAGCATGCCATCATTGCCCTTGGTGCCCCGGCCATAAGTGTTCAGCGTGGGCGGGATCGGACCCGCGATCCAGTCCCAGTGAAAGGTCGCGGCGACGCGTTCGCCGGGGCGAACGCGAGTGACGTCGGATCCTACTGCCAGAACCTCGCCCGCCCCATCGCAGGCGGGGAACCGGCCGGTGCCGACGAGATACTGCGCGGGAACGCCTGTCTTGAGCAGAAGGAGGTCTCTAAAGTTCAGCGAGGACGCACGGATGCGTACAAGGACTTGTCGGCCGGTTGGCATACCCGGCTCCGCTTCTTCCACCAACTGCAGACCTTCGAGGCCAAGGGTGGTCTGCCGGTAGCTTTTCATGAGTGATTATCTCCTAGTTTCGGAACGGCTCACCGACATCGATCGGCCGCCTTCAAACGTGGACAACGATCCGAACTACACGAATAGCTAGAGTCTCACGGCAGTTCGAACTGGTCCTTGAGTGGACAGCAGTGCGCGAAACGATGGTAGGAAGGGGCATATACCTCCTCGGCGTCGCCAACCTATCTCCGGGCTCCCGACCGCCTCCGCTACAGGGCGCTTCCGGACTGCTTGAAGCAACGATCCTTCATCTTTGATCTGGCGCGAATAATCGCGCCAGATCCTACGAGCTGTTATTCTTCAGCGCGGAAGGCGAGTTTTCTAACCAATCGTCAGCGTCAGGAACGGAAGCGCGGCTGATACTCCAGCCCGTGATCGGGCGCGATTTCGCCCCAGGCGAACCAGACGTCCGGCTCACGCTCGTCCCCCACACGCCGCCAACGCCCCTCGCACTGCGGAGTGGTTGCCTGATGAGAGCCGTCCGGCATCGTTCCCCGGGGATCAGGCAGGAATTCCCAATCGACACCATCGACGTTCAGGATGATGTGATCCTGCCATTCCTGGCCGCTTTCGTCTTTGCGCGTGTTGATCCGGGCCGTGATGTTGTTGGTGTAATATGGCTCCCCATGTTCGTTGGTCAGCAGCGCAAATCCAGAGCGTCCATGCCCAACAATGAAGTGCCCCGCGTCCAGCGTCCCGTCCTTGTAGCGGGTGCCCCAAGTGTACCAAAGGGAGTGAACTTTCTGCCCGACCAACGTGTCTTTGTGTCGGTACAGGACGCCGCCATCGGGCATATAGATTTGATCAATTCCGATAAAGCCGCGAACTTCTTCCTCCAGGATCGTGCCCGTCACTTCGTAAAGGAGGGATGCGTAGTACATGCCGAGGCTACGCTCCGGCATGTACCACTGAAGGCCAGGCTCAATCAGATGCCCTTGCAAATCGAGAACATTCTCCTCGTGCCATCGGCAGGTCTTTCCATCACAGGTGACCTGCCAAGGCGAACCTTCGGCGTTCTGCTGGGAGGACCAAACCGCCCCACCGTTCTCCAGCTTGCCGTCGGGATGCTTGCTGCTTGCCGCTTTCCCGGAGACGGGCATGACGTGCATGAAGGGGTCGTTGTGCCCTGCGGTCGACCGCAAGAGGAAGCCACCGAACGCCTCGGCGTATTCAGGTCCCTCATGGTCGGTTCCACGGATAGCGCGCAACGCTTCGTAGATTTCGCCGGAAGCCGAACGCATGCATCCATAGACCGCGGTGTTTTCACGCTCCAGTCCGAAAATCGGGGACGGATCCAGCAACGCCGCCGGATCTGGCGTGTAGGGACCCACCAGAGTCTGCCAGGCAAAACTTCCTCGAGGGGGGAACTTCAAATCGGTCATAACTGCTCCTTCGCTAGAATGAGAACCCATGTTTTAGCGTCGGCACGGGTTGAACTAAGATCGAGAAGAAAGTAAACGGAACCGTACCGTTTCACAAGACCCTGTCACTCGGCAAATCCCGCTCCGGAAACACTGGTCTGAACCGCAAAGGTGATTGAATTGAACAAGCGGATTGGATGGTGATGGCGACGATGGTCAACGCGCTCCCTGAAGAGGCAACACGATGATATCAGCCGCTCATTCCCGTACGCCAAGTCGCGGAGGACGACCATCTCCAGCCGGGTCTGAGCAGATATCGGCGCGGATTCTCAAGGCAGCGCAAACACTTTTCCTGCGCGATGGCTTCGCCGATACAAGTATGGACGCTATCGCTGCGGAGATCGGCATTTCGAAGCGAACGCTCTATTCTCGTCATTCGGGCAAGGCGGCCCTCTTCGAAGCGGTGGCTATCGATATTGTCAAAGCAGGCGTTTCGAAGATCGTCTTCGACGACCTTCCTGAACGAACCCTGCGCGAGAGGTTGCTGGCTCTTTCTTTGAGCATCCTCAGCGTGGCGACCGATCCGGCGATCATCGCTTTGGAACGCGTGATAACAGGGGAGCTTCGTCACTTTCCCCAGCTGGCAGATCTCATTTACCACTTCGGCCAGTCGCCGCTTGTGGAAGAGATTTCGATCCTGCTGCGTGAATATGAAGCCAGCAAGGCCGACCCGGCCCTCGATGCCGAGATATTTCTCGCGGTCGCGATCGCACCACATTTACGGCGGGCGGTACTCCAACGGGCAAAACCAGGGCTGGAGGGCGTCGACAGGGCCCTTCTTGAGCGAACGATCGACATCTTCGTCCAGGGAATCCAGGGCACGCGGCGAGGAATGACTGCCGAACCTATCGACCGTGCGACGCGATCGTCTTCAACCACGTGTTGATCTTCGCAGCGTCCGTCGCCGGAAGGCGAGCTCGCGAGCTACCGCCTGGTCGATGCCATGTCGATGCGGATAATCATGGCAGGTCTCTTGACCGGCCCTAGATAAACCGAGGTTTTGGGGGCGTCGGCTGGTGATTGAGATGACCACGTCATCGCAGTCACCAGCGCGGGGCATAGCAGGCTCAGTACGCGCCCTGAAACCATCAAACCCTGTGAGAGGCTGCATGCAGGATAAGAACGTTCAAGACAGCGCACAAGACGGTTCCGAGACAAGCTCGGCAAGCGGGGTCGACATCCAGCCTGCCGACGGTGACGCAGCCAGGCAGACAAACAGATCAGGAGTTCGGATCGGTTTGTCGGTGATCGCGCTCATGGTTGTCTTTGTCGCCTGGTACGCGATCTCCGACAAGCTGGCTCCCTATACCGACCGGGGCACGGTCGGTGGCTATGTAGCGCGCATTGCCCCGCGCGTATCCGGCCAAGTGATCAACGTGCATGTTCAGGACAATACCATCGTCCAGGAAGGCGATCTTTTATTCGAGCTCGATCCGCGCCCATTCGAGATCGCCGTCGAACAGGCCGAGGTCGAACTGGAGCAGGCGACGCAAACGATCAACGCTTCCTCTGCGGCGCTGGTCGCAGCACAGGCAAAAGTAACGCAGGCACGGGCAAATCTCGAAAACGCCAGAACGGGCGACGCCCGGACTCAGGGTCTCGTTCAACGGGGAGTGTCATCCCGGAAGCAGGCAGACGAATCACGCGCGGCGCTTGCGGTGGCACAGGCCCAGGTCAATGCGGCGGAAGCAGATTTGGCCAGTGCCGAGGCCGAGCTGGGTATTGCCGGAGCGAAGAATCCCCGCGTGAAAGCTGCGCAGCTCAAGCTCGAGAGGGCCCAACTTGATTTGCTCTATACGAAAGTGGTTGCACCTACGATTGGTGTTGTCACCAATCTCGACCTGGCGATCGGCCAATATGTGAGCGCCGGCTCTGCCGCCCTTACCTTTATCGATGGCCGGGGAGCCTGGATTACGGCGGACATGCGCGAGAACCAACTCGCCAACATCGAGCCGGGAGACACGGCAAGCCTGCTCTTCGACGCTCTGCCCGGCCAGGTTTTCAAAGGCAAGGTGCACAGCGTTGGCTGGGGGATCGACACAGGGCGGATCGCCACCAGCGGCCTGGTGCAGAACGAGCCGGAAACACGCTGGTTCGAGCCGGCGCGCAGGATTCCGGTGCGCATTGAACTCGATAGCGAGGCCTCCGCCTGGCCTCGCTCAGTCAAGGTCGGCGCCAAGGTAACGGTGGTGGTATATACAAAAGGCGAGAGCAATCCATCGGCATGGATCGCCATCACCCTGCACCATGTGCAGTCACTTCTCTCCTATCTGTATTGAGGTGCGAGTATGCACGTCACACCTCGCCCGGAACGCCGAGACGATCCAAATTTTCCTCTTCGCATGGCTGTGCTGGCGACGATCTCGGTTGGCATGATCCCGTTCATCATGCCTTCGATGCCTCCAATATTAGCCTCCCTGCCGATCGGCCTGATGGCCGGGATGCGCAAGGCATTCGATCCCAAGAAGGCAATCGGCGGCCCCGTGGCCCTCATCGTGATGATCTGGCTGGCAAGCGGCCTGCTCACGCTCCTGATGCCATGGCCGGCAGCATTCGTGATCGCTGTCGCAAGCCTTTACTTCATAGGCTTCTATCTCATTCAGAGTACCGGCAACCCAATGGGAATGCTGGTCCTCATCTCGGTTGGCCTCACCTCGATCATAGGCATGAACTCGATCGCGGCACTCGACAGCCTGCGCGACACATTCGCCGAGGCTGGAATTTTCACCATGATTGCCATTCCGATCCTCTATTTCCTGCTTCCGCCGGCCACTCGGGAAATGATGATCGAAGATTATACGCCGGCTTCCGGCAATCACGTCTACTCGGCGCTGATCCGCGCCGCCGTTCTTCTCGCTCTCAGCTTTTGGCTTTACAGCTTCCTCGGTGCATCCAACATGATGCTGGTGATCGCGGCCATCTTCGTGTTGTGCTTTCCGACGAGGGAGAGAACTTTCGCTGAAGCATGGCAGCGCGTCAGAGCCACCATTCGCGGCGCATCGGCCGCCGGGTTCGTTCTGTTCATCATGACTCTGAACGCCCATTTCTTCATGCTTGTCGGACTTGTGTTCCTGGTCGCTCTCTATTTCTCCGGCAAGATGATGAGCGGACGGCACCCGCCGATGGTCTACCAGTTCAGCCTGTCGGTTGCGCTTTCCCTGATCGTCGGCGGGCTAACTACACAAGAACCGTCCTACGCGGTTCTTACCCGGGTCGCGTTAACCTTTGGGGGAACTATCGCCGCCGCAGTCGTGACGGCAACGCTTGAAAGTCTGCTTTTGAGCCCTGACCGGCAAGTCGTTCCGAAGAAGCGACGGGATCCGAACCCCGCAATGGAGTGAACGCTGGCCTGAACTTCACAGGGGAAATAGCGCTCGGGTCTGAGGCGTTTTTGATGATATCACGTCGTCCCAATTGTCGAAGGTTTCGAGCACCTGGGAGCGTGCTGGTGAAACGTCTTCAAGAGATGGGCCCGACGCAGGTTTAGACTATCGCTTTTCCTTTTTTTCGCGCAAAAACGGGTCTGTGTCAGAAGGTGTTGTCTATCGGCCCCCAAGAGGATAAGCGGGCCTTAAGCGGCTAAGCTGTGGTGCATCTACTCGCACGTTCCAGCTGAGCAAGCACCCGCACTGCTGCCTGCCCGTCTTCCTCGGTAATTCCTGCCAATAGCTGCGTTCGAAAGTCATCAAGAGCAAGCTCCAACCGCTTGGCGTATTCACGTCCCGCCGCAGTGAGATGCAAGGTCTTGGCGCGTCCGTCTCGGACATCCGTGTGTCGTACCAGAAGCCCTTGGCTCTCGAGCTGCGCGACCGAGCGGGCGATGGCGGCAGGATCTATGACCGCTTCCTCTGCCACATCCTTTTGCCTGATCCCATCTCCGAGGCGCGCCAGAACCAGAAGAGTCGCCGCTGCCGACATCGGCAGGCCGGATCTTTCCAACGCGGCTCCCGCAGCACGTTGCCATGCCCTTCCGGACGGGAGAACAACCCAGGTGAGCGCCAACTTCCAATCGTCGGTAGTTTTATAGGACATAAATTAGTTGACTCATCATCTATTTGAGCGGCAAAGTGCCGCGAATGCGAACCGCAAGATTATCAGATGACTTTCAGGAAGGATATCGCGATGGCTAGACTGGACGGCAAGGTGGCAATCATAACCGGCGCAGCTCAAGGCATGGGCGCATCGCATGCGCGCCGTTTCGTCATCGAAGGCGCAAAGGTGGTCCTGACGGACGTTAATGCGGGCGCGGGCAACGCGCTTGCCGAGGAACTTGGCGATAATGCCATGTTCTTGCAGCACGACGTCACGCAAATCGACAGCTGGACCGAAATCGTCCAGAAGACGGAAGAGCGTCTCGGCCCCATTACGGTATTGGTCAACAACGCCGGCGTTCTCGGGCCGATCGCCAAAACAGCGGATTTGAAAGAGGCGGATTTCCTCAAGGTTTGCGCAGTCAACCAGACCGCTGTCTATCTCGGTATGAAGACGGTGATCCCGTCGATGCTGAAGGCAGGCGTTGGTTCCATCGTCAACATCTCCTCCATCGCGGGTATCGCCGCTAACTATGGCTTTCCAAGCCTCGCCTATGTCGGAAGCAAGTTCGCCGTTCGCGGCATGAGCAAGGCGACCGCAATCGAATACGGACCGAACAATATTCGAGTAAACTCGGTGCATCCCGGTTTCATCCGCACGCCGATGATGGTGGAAGGAACGGATGAGAACGGCGGTGAGGCTTTAACGATGATACCGCTGGGCCGCATTGCGGAAGCCAGCGAAGTTACCAATCTGGTTCTCTTCCTGGCATCGGACGAAGCTTCCTATATCACCGGCGCCGAGCATCTTGTCGATGCGGGCATGCTCGCTCAATAGGCAACTCCCGCCCAGCCAGCCCGGCCTCTTCATAGGGAAGGCCGGGATAACTTTTTCGACCTTGCCGCTGGTACAGAGTTCACCGTCAGAACTGTTCTCCGCACGGCTGGCTTCCGTTCAGTTACTCTGCTACCTCCCTAGCGTAAACCATGCGGCCAGGATCTCGGTCGAGAAGCGCCACGACGGCCGGCATGGTCTATGATCTTCGCAACCGCCCCGCAGAACCCCACGGGCTGGAGCCAGGCCGGTTTGCGGGCACACGGCACAAGCATCGTGGTGGCGATGGCGGAAAGACCGGCCCATGTCGTGCCGCAGATCAGCCGATCTCGCCCACGGGCTGGATATATGTCACCGAAAGATGGTCGGGAAACTTCAGCGCCGATTTGATGGCTTCCCGATCTACCGTGCCGAGAAGGCATGTGCCGAGACCTTCGGCCGCGCAGTACAGGTAAACATTTTGAGCCATGATCGCCGAGTTGACGCGCGCGGCAATGACCAGTTCCTCGGGCGCAGAGGTGGCTATGTCGCCGGCCGCTGCTTCAAGCTTTTTGCCGTCCGAAACATAGATCAGCACCACGGGTGCGCGGCGCACGAAAGCGGTGGGGCTCACATCGGCGCGAATATCTGTGTCGGCAACTTTATTGAGGGCGTTGGCCACGGGATCGTAGAGACTGACTCCATCTTCGAGCGCGACATAAATGTCGACGTTCTTCGCGCCATGCCAGGCAGGCGCGGTACGGCCATCGCCATCCGCGCGGTTCACACCATTGGCCGCCCACAGGACTTCCAGCACTTTTTCGCGCGAGACATCGCCGCGTCCAAAGCGCTTGGTCGACCGGCGCTGCTTGAGGGCTTCCTGCACTGAGACGGTCGCTGCACCGCCAGAGGTCGCCTGTGCATTGGCGGCGCCGACGATGCCCGCGGAAGCGGCGGCACTGGTTCCTGCGAGAAACAATCTTCTCGAAAGCTGCTGTGTCATGATGTCAGTCCTTTCTCTTCTTTGACTGCCCGTTTATGTCCATTGTCGTGAAAGAGCATTGAGGACGTCGGTGCGGCTGATCTGGCCGACGAGCCGGCCGTGGCGGGTGACGGGGAACCGTCGGTAAGAACTTGCGACGAAGCGCTCGCAGGCTTCGACGATGTCGATACCCGCGTCGAGCGTTTCGAGTTCGATGCTCATATAGTCGGCAACACTGCCGCCCCATTGTTTGTAATAGGATGCGTTGAGCGCGGCCTTCAGGCAGTCACGCTTCGACAAGACGCCGACGAGATCGCCCGCTTCATCGATGACACAGGCACCCGACACGCCGTTTTGCATGAGCACTGACACGGCCCTTACGATCTCCATCTCGGGGGTCAGCGTGACGAGGTCGGTGCGCATGTGATCGGCGACCGTATCGAGCTTCATGGCATTCTTCCTTCGGCCTTCTCGCAGCCGTGGCATGCGCCGCCGCAGGCCACACCGCCACAAGATCCTTTCAGGGGCGCGCGGCCGGCAAGAATGCCAGCAGCCAGCGCCAGCATGGCGAACCCTGTCAGAAGAACGGCTGCGAGAACGGTTTGCATCGCTCACACCTTTCCGAGTTCGGTGAAGAAGCTGTTGCGCCGAGCCTCCAATGTGCCGTTGTCGCGCAGCAGGTAAAGCGCAGGCAGACGATTGGCGGACGCAAAGGCAAGGCCACGATCGGGCCCCATCACCAGTAGCGCGGTCGCGAGCGCATCGGCCTCCAACGCAGTCGGTGCCAGGACAGAAACGGAGGCAACGTTGTTTCGGACAGGCTCGCCGGTGGCAGGATCGATCGTATGGCTGTACCGCCGCCCCGCGATCTCGTAGGCATTGATCGCATCGCCGGACGTCGCCATCGCCAGGTCTGTCAGCGTAACGACTGAGTGGATGCCAGCACGAACCGGATCCGCAATACCCACGCCCCACGGGTTGCCGTCAGGGCGCTTTCCGCGGGCATAAACTTCACCACCAACCTCGATCAGGAAGGTTGTGATGTCTTGGTCGACAAGATATTCGGAGAGCCGGTCGACTGCGTAGCCCTTGGCAATGCCGCACAGGTCGAGCGAGAGTCCTGGCTCGGTTTTGGAAATCCCCTCGGCACTGAGACCAAACGCGGTATGGGGAGCGGAACGTCCCGAAGCGATCGGGCCGAAGCCGTAACGATGAACGGCAGGCCCTACACCCGGATTGAACGCACCATCGGTCAACTGCGCGATTTCAAGGGCCTTGCCGGTCACCATCCGAAGCGGCTCCGACACCGCAAAAGAGGTGGTCTCCTGTCGGCGGTTGAAGCGAGAAAGCTCTGAATCCGCGCGAAACGGGCTCATCGACTGATTGATCCCGGTCAGCACGCGGCCGAGATCTGTTCCAAGTGCACGGGTATCCAAATCCGCAGGAAGGGTGACCTGCCATTGCGTGCCGAAAGCGCGCCCGGAAATGCGTGCAAGACCTGAAGCCGCGGGACGGGCAAGGGATAGCCTCGGGATCAGCGCAGTCACACTGACCAAGCCACACAGTCCGAGCACAATGTCGCGTCTTGTTGCCATGCTCCTAAATCCCGAAATCGTCGTTGAAGATGCTGCCGCTCTCGACGCCGCATTCATCGAGCATCGCGTACACGGCCTCGATCATCAGCGGCGGGCCGCACAGGTAGTATTCACAGTCTTCCGGCGCTGGGTGATCCTTGAGATAGGCGCGGAAGGCGACGTCGTGGACGAAGCCGGTCTCGCCTTGCCAGTTATCGGTGCGGTCGGGTTCCGAAAGGGCCGGCACCCAGCGGAAATTTTCGTGGCGGAGGGCAAGCTCGTCGAATTCCTCGGCATAGAACAGCTCGCCGCGACTGCGAGCACCATACCAGAAGCTGATCCTGCGCCGGCTCGCCTTCCGTTCGAGCATGTCCGTGATGATGGCGCGCAAGGGGGCCATGCCAACGCCGCCGCCAATGAACACCATCTCGCGGTCGCTGTCCTGCGCCCCGAAATGCCCATAGGGACCTGCCACCTCGACCGGGTCGCCCTCGCGAAGACCGAACAACCACGACGAGACGACGCCGGGCGGCGCATGGGGTTTGGCTGGCGGCGGCGTGGCCAGGCGGATGTTGAGTACGATCAGGCCGATATCCCGGGGCCGACTGGCAACCGAATAGGCGCGCGAGACGGGCTCGGAACTCTGTGAAGAGAGCCGATCCATCCCGAGTTTCTTCCATTCGGCCGCGTGCTGTGGCTCGAGCGCGATGTCGGAAAAGTCGAGGCTGTAAGCCGGTGCTGTGACCTGCACGAAGTTGCCGGCGCGAAAGTCGAACTGCGCCCCTTCCGGCAAGGCAAGCACGATTTCCTTGATCAGCGGCGTGACACTGCGAGACGACGCAACGAGGCAGCGCATTGTCGTAATGCCGAGCACCTCATCGGGAACGGTGACGGCAAGGTCGTTTCTCACGACGATCTGACAGGCAAGCCGCATCCCCGCCCGGACGTCAGCCGGGGCAAGTCGCGCGCGTTCCGTTGGCAGCGGCTCCCCTGTCCCCGTGACATCACTGACGCGGCACAGGCCGCAGGTTCCTGCGCCCGCGCACCCCGAGGGCACGGCGACGCCATTGGCATTCAAAATGTCCAGCAGCTTGAAATTCGCCAAAGCGCGGATCTCGCGCTCACCGTTGACGGTCACGGCGACAGGGCGCGAGGGCAGCAGATATTCCCGTACCGTATGGACAAGGGTCGCCAGCACAACGAGCAGCAGGGAGATGAAACCGATGCCGAGCAGGATTTCCGTCATAGCACGCGCACCCCCACGAAAGCGGAGAAAGCCATCGACAGAAGCCCCGTGACGATAAAGGCTATGCCGAGGCCTTGCAGGCCGGTGGGAACATTGGCGTAGCGCAGCCTCTCGCGGATGGCTGCCAGCGCGACGATCGCAAGCGCCCAGCCGATGCCTGTCCCCACGCCATAGACGGCGCTTTCAGCGAGAGTGTATTGCCGCTCCACCATGAACAGGCTGCCGCCGATAATGGCGCAGTTGATGGCGAGCAGCGGCAGGTAGATGCCGAGCGCCCCGTAGAGAGCAGGCACATAGCGGTCGAGCAACATCTCGATGATCTGCACCATCGCTGCGACAATGCCGATGAACGTGATGAGCCGCATGAAGCCGAGATCGACATCCGGCAGTCCCGCCCAGGCCAGCGCTCCCGTGCTGAGCACATAGGCATGCAGCAGGTAGTTCAACGGCACGCTGAGCGATTGGACGACAATCAGCGCAACGCCGACCCCGATCGCCGTTTCCACGCGCTTTGAGACCGCGAGGAAGGTGCACATGCCGAGGAAGAAGGACAGCGCCAGATTTTCCTCGAAGATGGAGCGCTGGAACAGCTCGATCATGTTTCGGCTGTCCTTTCCTGTTGGCGCAATTCGAACTCAGGTGCCTCCACCTGGGAAGGACGCAGGCTGCGAGCCGCCCAGACGAGGAGGCCGAGAATGATGAAGGCGCTTGGCGCAAGCAGCATCAGCCGCAATGGCTGATACCAGCCGCCATCGGCCACGAGCGGCAGCAGGTTGACGCCGAACAGGCTGCCGGCGCCAAAGAGTTCGCGGATTGCGGCGACGGTGAGCAGGACAAGGCTGTAGCCAATGCCGTTACCGACGCCGTCCACCACGCTCGGTACCACCGGATTATGCAGGGCATAGGCTTCGGTGCGGCCGAGCACGATGCAGTTCGTGGCAATTAGCGATACGAAGACCGTCAGCCGCTGGCTCATCTCATAGGCAAAGGCCTGCAGCATCTGGTCGGCGACAATGACCAGCGAGGCAATGATGGTGATTTGCAGGATGATGCGGACCGAAGACGGGATATGACGGCGGATGGCGCTGATGACGCCCGCCGAAAGACCGAGCACGACGGTCAGCGCAATCGACATGGTCAGCGCGGTCGACATCGATGTCGTGACCGCGAGCGCCGAGCAGATGCCAAGGATGTGGACGGTGACGGGGTTCTTGTCGACCAATGGGTCCGTCAGGTTGCGGAAGGGGATCGTCATCGGATCTCTCCTTTCTTCAGTCTGTCGAGAAAGGGGCCGAAGCCGCGCTCTCCCATCCAGAATTCGAGCATGTCAGAGATTGCGTAGCCCGTGACGCTGGCGCCGGAGACGCCGTCGACCTGGTTGGGGCCGCTGGCATTTCCACGCACCACGGAAATGGCGAAGTCGCCATCGTCAAAGATGCGCTTACCAGCCCATTGCGCCTGCCAGGCATCCTCGGCGATGCGGGCACCGAGGCCAGGTGTCTCGCCCTGTTCATAGACCGTGAAGGCAGCAACAGTGTCGAGATCGGCTTCGAGCGCCAGATAGGCCCTGATGGTCGACTGGTAGCCCGCGCCGCGCACCGGAAGCACGACGAGCGCCAGGTCCTCGCCACGGCGCAACAAGTAGACGAGCGCGTGGTGTTCCCGACGGCCAAGGCCGGCCAGGTCGTCCGCACGTGACAAGGCCGTACTTCTTTCCGGGTCCGCCGCAGCCGCGCGCTGATCGAAGGTAGCCGGGTCGATGTCGACGGCGACCGTTCCACTGGCGAGGTCGATGACGAGCGCTTCCACGCCGCTCGCACCGGACTCCTTCAATATCTCCCCGATGCCCGGAAGACTCTCCAGCATCTGCGTCATGCGACCCTGTTGCTGGGCGGCAATGTTGGCCTCCTGGATCGGGCGCAGGACAACCGTCGCGATAGAAACCGTCAGGCCGCAGCCAATGGCCACCAGCAACGACATGCCGATCGTCTTTACGCGATCGGTGTTCGGCCGATCGAGAAAACGTTGCCAGAATCGCGTCCGTTGACTCGGTGGGCGGGTGTCAGCCATGTCGCCGCGCCCTCCGTCTGACATGAATGGCCACAACGACGTGGTCGATCAACGGCGCAAAAATGCTGCTCATCAGGATGGCGAAGATCGTTGCTCCAAACGCCGACCCGGCCTGCGAGAAGAGGCCAACGAGCAGTCCGGTCAACATTCCCTGCGCCCAGCGGCCGGGATTGGTCGCGGCGGAACACACGGGATCGGCCGCCAGGAAAAGGATCGCACAAGAGATCGCGCCCGAGAGCACGAGCGCCGAGGGATCCTGTCCCTGCGTCCAGCCAGCCAGAGCCATTACTGCGAGAGCGGCAAGCAGCAGACGCCATGACGCCTGACCGCTGAGGAGCAGAAGAACTAAGGCGGGAGCTAATGCCGCCAGGGGAATAGCCGGGCCGGCGCGATAATCGACATCGGTGAAGGAGAACATCAGGAATGCAAGCGCGGCGACGACCGGATGCACGAAATTGCGTCCCCGCCCGCCAAACACCTGTTCGCCGATCACCACGCCGAAGCTGACGCCCAAAGCCAGCTGCCAAAGCGGCGCATCGATCGGAACGAGAATCGCGATCAGTGCGGCGGTGACAATGCCGTCGGGGCCGATCAGGCCTCTCCGGAGACGCACGAACAGATATTGCCAGCCAAGCGTCAGGACGAGAGCGAGGAGCAGGCGTGCGGCGAAAGACGTGCTCCCGACGGAAACCGCGATGGCGACCGGGATGATCAGGCCGATGAGCGCGGGTATCGCTGTTCCTGACAGTCCGACACCACCGATGCGTCCGGCTCGTAGATCTTGCAGGACAGCGCTCATGGCGCTTCCTCCAGCTCGTCAAGCGTTATCCGCAGCAGCGCGCCGAAATCCGTTCCCGAGTCATCGACATGGCTCAAAAGCGCCAGATCCTCCTCCACGAGTTCCAGAGCCCCGAGCTTCGCGGCCGTTTCCACATCGCCGGTGCTGATCGCGCGCAGGAACGGCACGGGCAGGATCCCGCAAGGCGCCGCCCGCTCATGGGCGGCATTGGGGATAAGGGGTGAAGGAAACCGTTGAGCGTAGGTGGCCAGATAGCGGGTGAGGAAAGACCGGGCAGGCGGATGTCCGCGCGGCATGGCGGTTGCCTGCACATCGTAACGCCGCAGGAAATGCTCGACGGCGCCTCCGAGCGGAGAGCCTGAGAGCAGCTGAACCGCGGGGCTGGTGAGCGAGGCGCCGAAAAGATCGCTCAGATTGGCTCCCGGAGGAGCGAGAACATGGCGCGGATTGCGTGTGCCTGGACCTGTAAGCGCAACGACGCGCTGCGACCAGATCCGGCCTGTATCGAGGAGGCACCCGATCCCGATCACATCCTGATAACCGACGTGCCAGACCATCCGATCAGGACCAACTGGATGGATGTGATGGATATGGGTTCCCGGCAAGCCCGCCGGGTGCCTGCCTGTGATACCGACCGAGGTTGTGCCATCCGGTACAGGCAAGGATGCGTGAGCCGCGTGACAGATATAAACCGAGCCCTCGGTCAGGTGACGCAGCGCTGTCGCCCCGAGACGGAACCATGTTTCGTACCGTCTGATGGCGGGAGCCGGATCGCCTGCCAGCGGCGCCGTATCCATCGCCGTCACGAAGATCGCACCGGGCAAAATCTGCGGATCGGCGAGCCGGCCAAAGGGGCGGGTGCGGAACGATTGCCAGCAGCCGCTCGTCGTCAAAAGTGACTGCAATGCTGCGCGATCGGGCCGTGCTGGCCGTTCAAATTGAACGGCTTCGTCACCTTCGATATCGATGACGATGGAATCGAGGCTTCTGCGCCGGCCGCGTGAGATCGCGCGGATTTTCCCCGCGACAGGGGCAGTGTAGATCAGGCCAGGACGGCGGCGATCCGTGAACAGCCGATCGCCGGCACGTACCGTCTGCCCGGCCGTGACGTCGAAGACCGGACGCAGGTCTGGATAATCTTCGCCAAGAAGAGCAACCGAACGAATCGCTATCTCATCGTCAATCGTCTCTGCCGGTTTGCCTTCCCATCTCAGATCGAGGCCGCCCCCAACATGTACCCGCAATACCGATATCCCTCCCGATACTTAGCCGAGATTCTCCCGGATTAAGTCAAATGCTGCCTCCTCGCGTTGGCGGGATGCGGCCGTCGCATTCGCTTGTCGACCGACTCTTGGCCGATTCGTGACACGTCAGTCGAGCAGGGCCACGATCCCGCTGTTTGCTCTGAGGCGGCACCGCGTCAGGCGGCACCGGAACCGGGCAGGCTTTCCGACAGCGCGATCTTCAGCTTCTCTTCCTGTTCTGGCGAAAGGGATGTCTTGAGAACGCGGCCTCGCAAACCTTCAAACTCGGCCAGGACCTTCTCAGGCTGAACCTTTCGCACAAGAACGAACAGCGCCGAGGAATTGTTTGGAATGGTCTCACCAAGCGACTTGATGAACGCATCGTCGATCCCGTAGTCGGCAAGTGACCCGGACAAGGCGCCGACACCAGCCCCGGTCAGGCCACCGATGGCGATGCCCGCGAGAGGATTGAGGAACAGCAGACCCACCAGGCCGCCCCAAAGCGTACCCGACAGAAGGCCCGACGTAGCGCCAAGGGCGGTCAGGTTGAGGCTCTGCTTGAGATGGACCTTCCCTTCGCCGTCACGAACGACGACCACCGCGTCTTCCAGATCGACCAGATATTCCTTCTTCAGCGCAACGAGTTTGAGAAGCACCCTGTCGGCTTCATCAACCGTGTCAAAACCGACAACAATGAGATCGGACATTATTTGCTACTCCTCTGTTATAGTCTCTTTTGTGAATGTTGCCCTTCGCTCAGGCGTCCTTACCCAACCCCCGGAGCGACAGCACTTATCGTGACAGAAAGATCGGAACCTTCGGGTTTGCCAGGAGCGTCCGGGTTGCACTGCCGAAGACGAACTCGGTGATCCGGGGCTGCCCATATGCACCCATAACCACCATCTCGGCGCCGAGGTCTTCTGCGTGGGCCAGAATAAGCTCGCCGGCATTGCCGCCTTCCAGGCGGTCGAGCGTCACCTTGATGCCGTGGCGCGCAAGATGGAGAGAGATATCGCTGCCGGGGTCTTCTCCCAGCAGCCGCGCAACCTTGGGCTCAGGAACAACGACAACGTGCACGGCGCGAGCGGCCGCGAGGAAAGGCATGGAATCGGCGACGGCGCGGGCCGCTTCCCGGCTGGCATTCCAGCCGATCACGATCGTTTCGGGCGCGCCGCCTTCCGGCCATGAAGGGGGTAAGAGGATCGACGGCCGCCCGGACGCGAAGATGATATCTTCCGAAACCGTGAGAGCCGTCTCCGCGCGAGCGGGTTCACGCCCTGTCCCGACAATGGCAAGCGAGGCATGGCGGGCATGCAGCATCAGCGCCTCGCCCGTTTCGCCTGAACATATCCTGAGTTCGCACTGGACGCCGATTGCGGCCGCAATCTCCGCCAGGAGCGCGCGCAGCCGCTCTTCGGCCTCATGCTTGCGTGTTTCGTAGGACGCTATCATACTTTCGATCGCCGCCCCTCGAGCAAAGCCATGAGAGGGATTGGCGATCAAATCTTCTGGCACGAAAGCAACAATCACATGCGCGTCCCATGAGCGCGCAAGATCTACAGCATAGTCGATATAAACCCGACAGATGGAAGCATCCGCTGTATCGATATAGACGACAATATCTTTTGGCGTATTCATTCCATCCCCTTGCCAACCAGCAACGGCCCTAAACTAACGATCGCCTCCCGCGAGTCAACAACTGATGATCGACAGAGTGACGAAAACCTGCTTGCTAAGCGCGCTACAAAGATTGTCGTCCGCAGGCCTGGCTGCCGCGCGCATGCTACTCCCGACACGGTCGCTGAAGGAGATCCCCGCTGTCGCCTTCAGGTTCGGGCTCTTCTAGCGTCCCCTCTTGGTCCTCCTTGTCCCGGCTGGCTTCGGCTGTCGTCTCCGGTGCGCGCCATAGTGAGCCCGCGTCAGCTTTTTTGCCGCGACGCTTCCTTCGCACCTCCACGGTGAACGGCTTTGTTTGTCTCATCGGGTTCTACGCTCCGGATCTTTTATCAGCGATTGCGCTCGATGCTGGCGATCGTCGCAAGGCAAGCGCCAATGCGCTGAGCGCGCAGCCGGTCAACATGAGGTCGATCGCCAGCAGCGCGCCAATGATCCACAGGCTGTTGACCGGCCAGCCCGCAAGGACGATCAGTGAAACGAGCACCGTGACGACGCCAGCGGCGGCGAGCCACGGCCAACCTGAAACAGGGCGGATCGCCAGACCGGCGGCAGTCCTCATAATGCCTGCCACGAGCATGCTGAGAGCCATCAGCAGTGTGAGGAAAGTGGATGCCAGGACCGGGTTCCAGAATGTCACCAGACCGGCCAGCACATAAAGCCCGCCAACCAGGAGCAAACCGATAGTCTGGCCCCAACGCTTCATCTGAAACGCAAAGACGATATGCGCCGCACCCGCCAACAGCATCGTCGCACCGACAAAGAGGACGGAAACGATCGTGGCCAGCAAGAGGTTGGAGAGGGCGACAAGCGCGATCAGCGCCAGCACAATGCCTGCGCCCAGCAGCCATCGCCATCGTGACCGCAGCAATTGCAGGTCGGTGGCGTCGAGGCCTGCGGTGTAAATGGTCACCATAAGTATTCTCCTCTAAAAAACATGAAGAAAGCTGCGCCGCGTCGGGTCAGTTTCCACCGACGATCTTGCCGGCAAGGACAAACGGGCTGGAAAGGACCGCACCGGCCGAATTGAAGACAAAGGCTCCGGCTTGCCTGAGATTCTGGGGGTTGCGGTTTCCATCCCGGCCCGAGAGCTTCGGATAGTAGGCGGCGAGACCGACGAAACGATTGTGTCGGAAGCTGTCTGAGGCTTCGATATCCGAGATGTCGATCACCTGCACATTTGCCTTGCGCGTCGCCTCCTCGACTTTCGGATCCGTCACGTCTATCCTGCCCAGGCGCTGACGTTCAGTGGACAGGAATTCCGAGACCTTGAGCGCCCTGTCATCCTTGGAAACAAGGATTGTCATCGGCGGGTTCAGCGGCCCGATCGTCGCAAGCTGTGCCTCGAACACATCGACATCGATATCGGGCGCCGCCAGCACCACCTGCAGTCGACGGATAGCCGCGTCCTTGCCGGTAAGCCGCAGCTGGCGCACGGCTTCCGTCGTCAGCCATCCACCCATGCTGTGGCCGACGAGCGTGATGGGACCCTGCGTCTCCTTGCGAGCAAGCGTGCCGAGAAGATCGACCAACTGGTCGCGCGAGAACGTCACCGCGTCCTTGTCGGCGACATAGCCGCTCAGAGCGCCTTCGGACGGCCAGGCAAACAGGATTGGAGCGGCATCGACGCCGGCGTCCGCCGTCATCTGGGCTATGCGATAGACGGCCTCGGTGAAATTCGTGTTGTAGCCGTGCACGAACACGCCGACGCTCGGCGGTTTGCCGTTACGCTTTCGCGTTACCTCCGCCTCGAATGTCGCCGCGTCGAGAAGCCGCTGCTCGACCGTGACGAAATCCGTCTTCGGGTTCGGCTTCGATTTCGGCCATTCCACATTGCCGGCCTTGTGGCCCGGCGGGATGGATATCCTGTAGCGGATGTAGCTGACCTCGCGGGACCGCCCGGACGTATAGACACCGTTCTCGTCGCGCTTTCGCGTGGTCGCCACATAGACCGTCGTGAGCTTCGCCCCCGGAAGGGTCTCGGCCGTTTGGGCAAGCAGTTCCGGGCCGGGGCGGCCGGCACAGGCTGCAAGCAGGCTCGTGAGAAGCAGAAGCGTAAGGCGAAGACTGAATTCACGCATTGACTGAACCAATTTCTTGTTTTCAAGAGGCGCTGGAACCATCGCGCCTCTCGGTACGACAGAGTTCGTTCTGCCGCCGCGCGAGCGGCGACGTCGATGTAGTTTGCCGGCAGCCAGCCTTCCGGCTAGGCCGTGATGTGGAAACCGTTATCGGCGTAGACCACCGACCCCGACAGAGGCGTTGCAGCCTCGCTCGCCAGGAATGCGGCGATACGCCCGACCTCTGCGATACTCACAAGGCGCCGCGATGGTGTGCGCTCGCGCACCGTGTCGATGAGCTCGTCGAAACGCTCGATACCCGAGGCCGCCCTGGTGGCGATCGGCCCGGTAGACAGGGCATGGGCGCGAATGTCCTGCGCTGCGAGATCCGCGGCCAGGTAGCGTACGCTTGCTTCCAGCGCGGCCTTCACCGGTCCCATCAGATTGTAGTTGTCGACGACGCGCTCAGCCCCGAAAAAGCTGACGGTTATCAGGGATCCGCCTTCCTTCATCAGCGGGGCGGCGAGCCGCGCCATCCGGATGAAGGAATGGCACGATATGTCCATGGCCTGCGCAAAGCCTTCGGCCGAGCAGTTGACGATGCTCGTATGCAAGTCCTCTCGCGGCGCGAAGGCGATCGAATGAAGCAGAAAATCGAGACCGCCCCATTCGTTCGCTATGGTGTCGAACACCGCCTCGAGCTGGCCTGCAATGCGAACGTCGCAGGGCATGAACAGCGAAGCGCCCAGTGCATCGGCGACCGGGCGCACGAACGGAGCAGCCTTGTCGTTGAGATAGGTGACCGCCAGATCGGCGCCGGCGGCCCTGAACGCGGCTGCACAGCCGGCCGCGATGGAGGAATCGTTGGCGATGCCGACGACGAGGCCACGTTTCCCGAACAGATCGACGATCGCAGCCATCGCTCAGCCTCCCGCAATTCTCAAGGCCTCAGTGGCGATCACCTGCTCCTCATCGGTTGGGATCACAAGGACGGTGAGACGACTGGCAGGACTGCTGATGACCGGGCGGTTCCCGGCGTTTGCTTCAGGGTCGAGGTCGATGCCGAGCCACATCAGCCGCGTGCAGATGTCCTGCCGGATCGCCGGCTGGTGTTCGCCGATACCGGCCGTGAATACGAGCGTGTCGAGACCGCCGAGCGTCGAGGCAAGCCGGGCGATCTCGCCGGCGATCCTGAAGGTGAACAGCTCGATTGCTTCCTTCGCCTGGCCCTCGTCGCTCTCCAGAAGCACGCGGCTGTCGGCGCTGATGCCCGACACGCCCAAGAGACCCGAGCGGTGATAGAGGAGATCCTCGATTTCGCCGAGATCGCGACCGGTCTTCGCCAGGTGCATGACCACGCCGGCGTCGAGCGCCCCGCAGCGCGTCGCCATCGGTACGCCGTCCAGCGTTGAGAAACCCATGCTGGTGTCGCGGCTGACGCAGTTGTGCATCGCGCAAAGACTGGCGCCGGAACCGAGATGGGCGACGACGACCTTGCCCGGCGCCTGCTCTGGCCACTTGCTGAGAAGCTGGTTGGCAATCGATCGATAAGAAAGGCCGTGGAAGCCGTAGCGTTTGACGCCCTCTTCGTAGAGCTGCCTCGGCAGGGCGAAGCGGCGTACGGTCTCGGCCTGCGTGCGATGGAAAGCCGTGTCGAAGGAGGCGGTCTGCCTGGTTTCCGGCCGAAGGCGCGTGATCGCCCGGACAAGGCGCAGCGCCTGCGGCTGATGGAGCGGCGCGAGCGGTATGAGCGCTTCCATCTGCGCCATCGCCTGATCGTCGATCAGCACTGGCCCGTCGAACAGGTCGCCGCCGTGCACCACGCGGTGACCGATCGCGACGATGCCGGACAAATCGTAATGCCATGACAGCCGGGCGAAGGCTTCGCTCAAAACCTCGTCCAGCTCTTCTCCGGCTTTGGCTTCCAGTTCGATATCGAAGCGATCCGGCCCTTCGGAAAGCTCGAAGCGCAGTGGCGCCTTGCGGAAATCGATCATTCCCTTGCCGATGCGCGTGAGGCTGCCGTCCGCAAGGGCGAACAGGCCGATCTTGACCGTGGAGGAGCCGGCATTGAAGGTGACAAGCAATTGCTCGCTCATATCGTGGCTCCCGTACCGGGCACCTGGTTGCGGGCGACGAGCAGTCTTGCGAGCGTTGCCGAGGCGATGCGCGCCGAAAGCGGATCGGAGCGGCTGGTCAGCACGATCGGCACACGCGCGCCGAGCACGATGCCGGCCGCGGTCGCCCCCGCGAAATAGATCAGTTGCTTGGCGAGCATGTTGCCGGCCTCGAGATCCGGCACGAGCAGGATGTCGGCCTCACCCGCAACGGGAGAGACGATGCCCTTCGTCTTCGCCGCATCGAGGTTGATGGCATTGTCGAAGGCAAGCGGGCCATCCACACGCCCACCTGTGATCTGGCCACGCGCCGCCATGACTGTCAGCGCGGCAGCGTCGAGCGTGGACGGCATCTTCGCGTTGACGGTTTCGACCGCTGCGAGCACCGCCACGCGCGGCTCGTCGACGCCAAGCGCGCGAAGAAGGTCGATGGCGTTCTGGCAGATGTCGCGCTTCTGGTCGAGTGTCGGCTGGATGTTGATTGCGGCATCGGTGACGATCAGCGGCTTGTCGTAGGCCGGTACGTCGAGCGCGAAGACGTGGCTGATGCGTCGCTCCGTCTTGAGGCCAGACCCGGTGGCGACGACGGCGCCGAGAAGCTCGTCGGTATGCAGGCTGCCCTTGACCAGAACCGATACCGCACCCCCGACCGCGAGTTCCACGGCGCGCGCGGCTGCCGCATGACTATGGGGAACGTCCTCGATCGCCATATCGCCGAGATCGATCCCCGCGGCGTCGGCGGCGGCGCGAATCTTTGCTTCCGGCCCGACCAGCAGCGGCTCGAACAGGCCCTGTTGGCGCACCTCGACCGCAGCCAGGATGGCTCCGGCGGAGCACGGGTGAACGATGGCGGCCCGAACCGGTGGGAGGCTACGGGCTTCCGCGACAAAGGCTTCATAGCGGCTTGCACGTCTTGTATCCGGCAATGCGACGGAGGGCGGCGCTTCGGTCCATTCGATCGATTTGTCGGGCGCGATCACCATGGCCGTGCCGGTCAGGACATATTCGGCTTTTTGATTGGAGCAGATCGTCTCCAGTGCAACGGTGCGATTATCCGGGTTTTTCTGCACGACCCGCACGGTTGCCGTGATCGTGTCGCCGGCGGCGACCGGCTTCACGAAGCGGAAATCCTGTCCCAGATAGATCGTCCCTGGCCCCGGAAGCCTTGTGCCGATCACGCGCGAGACCAGCGCTCCTGTCCAAAGCCCGTTGGCAACGATATCGTTGAAGAGGGTCGTTGCCTCCGGTGCCGCATCGCCAGGAGCCGGCACGTTGCCGCCGGCCATCACCGCCAGCAGATCGATGTCGTTGTGACCTGCGACCCGTGTGAGGCTTGCGGTATCGCCGACCTGCAAATCGGCGAAGGTATGATTTGTCAGCAAGCTGTCGGCCATCGCCCTCTCACTTCTGGAACACGTAGACGCCGGGCGCCTCGGCGATGACGGGAAAGCCCTTGTCGGCGGCGCCGAGCGCGGGCGGGGCAACACGATCCTTGGCTGAGTGCGCAGCGAGCCACGACATCCACGCCTCCCACCAGGAACCGTCCCTGGCCTCAGCCTCCGCTGCCCATTCGTCGGGACCGAGGCAGATGTCGGCTGCCAGCCTGGTCGCCATGCGATAGCGTCGGCCGCGATGGCCCGGTTCGCTGACGATGCCTGCGTTGTGCCCGCCGCTGGTCAGAACGAAGGTGACATCGGTATCGGCAAGCTGGTGGATCTTGTAGACCGATCGCCATGGCGCGACATGATCGCGTTCCGTTCCCACGACGAACATCGGCACGCGGATGTTCTGCAGCGCCGCCGGGCGGCCGTCGACCATGAAGCGGCCGGCTGCAAGCTCGTTGTCGAGGTAGAGACGCTGGAGATATTCGGCATGCATCCTGTAGGGCATGCGGGTGGAATCGGCATTCCACGCCATGAGGTCGTTCATCGGCGTGCGTTCGCCCATGAGATAGTCGTGGACCAGTCGCGACCAGACGAGGTCGTTGCTCTTCAGGATTTGAAAGGCGCCGGCCATCTGGTCCGCCGACAGATAGCCCCGATCCCACATCATGCTTTCGAGGAAATGCATCTGGCTCGGGTCAATGAAGAGCGCCAGTTCGCCGGGTTCGGAAAAATCCGTCTGCGCCGCGAAAAGGGTGAGCGTAGCGAGCCTGTCGTCGCCGGCGCGCGCCATCGCAGCCGCCGCGATCGCGAGAAGTGTGCCACCCAGGCAATAGCCGGTCGCGTGGATCTTGCTGTCGGGAACGATGGTCGCGATCGCATCGAGCGCGGCCATGACGCCCATACGGCGATAATCGTCCAGCGTGAGATTGCGATCGTCTGCCCCGGGGTTTCGCCAGGACACGGCAAAGACCGTGTGACCCTGCCCGACCAGATAGCGCACCAGGGAATTTTCCGGCGACAGGTCAAGGATGTAGTATTTCATGATCCAGGCCGGCACGATCAGCACCGGCTCCGCCACCACCGTGTCGGTCGTGGGGCTGTATTGGATCAGTTCGATCAGATGGTTTCGGAAGATGACCTTGCCGGGAGTGACCGCGATGTCCCGGCCCGCTACGAACTCTTCCGCGCCGGCGGGCGGGCGACCGCCTGCCAGCCTGCCCACATCTTCGAACCAGTTCTGAAACCCCGCGAGGAAGTTTGCCCCTCCTGTGGCGATCGTTTTGTTGATGACCTCGGGATTGGTGAACGGGTTGTTGGATGGCGAAAACATGTCGAGCATTTGCCGCGCGGCGAACGAGACCACGTCCTCGTTGTGGGGCGTGACCCCCGGCACCTCCCGCGTCGCATTGTGCCACCACTGCTGGGCAAGCAGGAACGCCTGGGCATAGGCCGCATAAGGCTGATCCTTCCACGCCTCCCCGGTGAAGCGGTAGTCGCCCGGCAAAGGTTCGATGCAGGATGGAATGCCGTCATGGAAACTGGCGGCGCAGAGATAACTCGACAGCCGGGCGCTCTTGCGTATGGCCTTGTCGATGAGTTCCAGGCGCTTTCCCGGTGCCGAGGCCAGATGAATCGACCAGTCGAACAAGGTCAGCGCCAGCGCCGCGGGCGAAAGCCCGCCGGTCATCCGTGCGCTTAGCGCCTCGCGCATCCGATCGATGGTTCGGTAGGCTTCCGTGTCGTGAGGGACCTCCGCCGCCTTGATCTCCACCCGGCTCAAATCATTCATTGTGGCTCCCGATTGATCGGTACGATGGTCGTCGTGGTCTGACATCCCTTGTCTTCGTTCATGATGAACTCGACGACCTGAGAGATCAGAACCGTGAGTTCGCGATCGTTTCCGCTGTTCTTGAGGGCTGGCACGCCGATAACGTCGCGAAGGATGCTGACCCCGGCCAATAAGGCGGAGATTATTGACGCGCGCTCCTCGGATACGAGCGGACATTTGGAGGCGAACGGCTTGACGAACCCCTCGTGGATCAGTTCACGAAAGACACGCGAGGCTTCGGGACTGGAAAAGGATCGAGCGAGGGTGTCAAAAGGCCGGATTTCATTGACGCCCTTCTCGGCCAGGACGTCTTCCGCCATAGTAATGTGCAACTCGCTCGCCTCGCCGACGAGCCAGACCTCCGGACGAATCATCGTCTTGACGGCTTCCCGGAACAACTTCTCCTTGGAACCGAAGGACCGATGAACATAGGCCATGTCGACGCCGACATCGGTAGCAATGTCACGCAGGCCGGTTTCCTCATAGGAGTGGGCGGAGAAGCGCAATATCGCGGCTTTCAGGATGCGCTCACGCGTGGTGTCCTCGGGGGCGGGACGGATCAGTCGGTTGGGCATAATCTCTCCAGATTGACGGTAAGAAGGTTTATCGGCATAACGGCGCGTGGTCAACGGCTGATGACTCGCTTTCGATGACGCGGAAATAAGCTGTTCGTTCCGCTTCGTCCACACGCTCGGAAATGCATTCATCAGTTGAGGACGCCAAACCCAAAATAGCCGCCTCGCCGGCGACGGTTCATGCGTTGGGCGCTGTCTATCATGCCCCGTATAATATCAGGTCAAGATGCAAATTGATGCTTTTTACACGTTCACCATAGCGGTTGTGCTTTTGCTGGCGGGCAAGATCGTAATTTTGAACACACCGGTCCTGCAGAAATATTCAATTCCGGAACCCGTCATCGGTGGTCTCCTGTGCACTGTCGTCGTCTGCCTCGTCTATGCGGTTCTTGAACGAAAAATCGTCTTCGATCTTGGGATGCGTGACTTCCTGCTTCTGCTGTTCTTCGCCGGCATCGGGCTGAAGGCGGATGTCAAGACATTGATGGCCGGCGGCCGTCCTCTGGCCATCCTGCTTTCGCTCGCGATCGTCTTCATGCTGATTCAGAACCTTGCCGGCATGAGCATGGCAGCCCTGTTCGGCCTCGAACCCCGGGCCGGCTTGATGGTGGGATCGATCTCGCTCACGGGCGGCATTGGCACGACACTGGCCTGGGCACCGATTTTCATCGAGCGGCTTGGTATCGCCAATGCGATGGAACTGGGCGTCGCCGGCAACACCGTCGGCCTGATTGCCGCCTGCATGATCGGCGGTCCTGTCGCCGCCTTCCTGATAAAGCGTCACCGCGTCATCGCCACCCACGAACCGGAACTCGATATCGGCTCCTCCAATGACGGCCGGCAATCCAGGCTCGATTATTTCTGTGTCCTTTGGGCGATCCTTGCGCTGAACCTGGCGCTGATCCTCGGTCTCGGCATCAGCCGCGTGCTGGCGCTTACCGGTCTCAACCTTCCAGCCTTTGTCAGTTGCCTGCTCGCAGGCATCCTGATCCGCAATCTCCTGCCGATCGCCGTCAGCTCAAGGGTGCTAAGACTATGGCCCGGCGTCGAGGACGGGCTTGCGCTGGTGTCGGACCTGGCGCTCGGTCTGTTCCTGACGATGGCGCTGATGGGCCTGCAACTGTGGCAGCTTGACGGCGTGTTCATATTTGTTGCCTGCGCTCTGGCCGTCCAGATAGCGCTGGCCATCATGTTCACGGTGGCCATCGTCTTCCGGCTGATGGGACGCGACTATGAAGCCGTGGTCATATCGGCCGGCTTCGGAGGGATCGCACTCGGGTCCACCGCAACCGCGATCGCCAATATGACGGCGGTGACACAGCAGTATGGAGGGGCTCATCGCGCCTTCATCGTCGTGCCGCTGGTGTGCGGTTTTTTCATCGATATCGTCAACGCCCTGATCATCTCGGCCTTCGTCGGCTGATGACGTGCCCGATGCCGACGGCGGGGGACAATGCCCGTTCCCGGCATCGCACCCTTCCGGCTCTGTCCAAACGCGAAGGTCGCATCCTCGCGTCGATCATCAACTGACGACAAATTCGGTCGGGACCATTGACATGCTGGTCATCGACTGATGATATGCTTCAGATTTCCAGACATGCGGTGACGATACTGGGGCAAGCAGCAGTTCTTCACGCAAATATTCGGGTTGCCAATGAAGAACACGCCTAAAGAACCGCCAGGAGCGGGACTTCCTTCAAGTATCGAGCCAACGCCCCCAGGGCGAACCGCCTTGCAGACACGCAAAGCAGGCGGATGGCAACGACACGTCATCTTTGTCAGACTTCAGAAATATCTCGATGATCGCGTCAGATCGTTCCTCCAATTTCAATCCGGCAGGGCAGCGGCGACGTCTCGCGCATGCCCGATATCGGGTCTCCGCGACCAAGGCAGGCTCCCCCTCATGACACCGACATCTTGCACGATGACATCGAACCTTTTCCGCGGCCCCCGGCAGCATGTTTCTTCAACCGCCGCGCAAGGGGAGGCCCGCTCGTGAAATCGCTGAAAAACTGGATCGTCGCGATCGTCGTCATCGCTGTCGTTGCCGGCGCCTATTACGCCCTGCGCATTTATGACGGCTCGGGGCTGCCGGCCGGTATCGCTGGCGGGAACGGCCGCATCGAGGCGACCGAGATCGACATTTCCACGAAGACCCCCGGACGCATCAAGGAGATTCTGGTCGACGAAGGCGCATTCGTCAGCGCCGGCCAGGTGCTCGCCGTCATGGATACCCAGCAGCTCGAGGCGCAGAAAAAGCAGGCCGAGGCCTCGCTGCAGCGCGCGGTGATCAGCGTCGATACCGCAAGAAGCCTGCTCTCCCAGCGCGAGGCGGAGCGTGAAGCTGCCGCTGCGGTGATCGGCCAGCGCGAAGCTGAACAGGACGCCGCAGAGCGGAAACTCGCCCGCACCGAGCAGTTGATCAGAACCAATACCACCTCGCAGCAGACGCTTGATGACGACCGGGCGGCAGCGCAAAGAGCACGCGCAGCCGTTGCGGCCGCGAAGGCGTCGCTGTCCGCTTCCGAGGCTGCCATCGGCGCAGCCAAGGCCCAGATCATCGATGCGGAGGCCTCCGTCGTGGCGGCCCAGGCAGCGATTGAAAGCATCGTCGTGGATATCAACGACAGCACGCTGAGATCGCCGCGAGAGGGCCGTGTGCAATATCGCGTCGCGCAGCCCGGTGAAGTGCTGTCGTCAGGAGGCCGCGTCCTCAACATCGTCGATCTGAGCGACGTTTACATGACCTTCTTCCTGCCGACCGAACAGGCGGGCCGCATTCAGATGGGATCCGAAGTTCGTCTGGTTCTCGACGCCGCTCCCCAGTACGTCATCCCCGCCAGGGCGAGCTTCGTGGCGGACGTCGCACAGTTCACGCCGAAGACGGTCGAGACCGAGGAGGAGCGGCAGAAGCTGATGTTCCGTATCAGGGCCAAGATATCCCCCGACCTGCTGCGCGAGCATATCCAGTATGTCAAGACAGGGCTTCCTGGCATGGCCTATGTCCGCATCGCACAGGATGCCGAATGGCCCGCTCACCTCACCGAGGCTCTGGTCAAATGAGCAGCCTTTCGCCAGGAGAGCACGATGCAAAGAAGCTCTCTCCCCCTGTTGTCACAGTCACGGACGTCACCCTGTCCTATGGCAAGACGCGGGCGCTCGACGCCGTCAGTCTCGACATTCCTGCCGGGATCATGGTCGGATTGATCGGTCCCGACGGTGTCGGAAAATCCAGTCTGCTCAGCCTGATCGCCGGCGCTCACAAGATCCAGGACGGCCATGTCGAGGTTCTGGGCGGCGACATCGCCAGCAAGAAGCATCGTGACCGGACCTGCCCACAGATCGCCTACATGCCGCAGGGTCTCGGCAAGAACCTCTACCCGACGCTTTCCGTCTTCGAGAATATCGAATTCTTCGCGCGGCTGTTCGGGCAGGACAGGCGCGAGCGCGAGCAGCGCATCGGCGACCTGCTCGAGCGCACCGGGCTGGCGCCCTTCCCTGACAGACCGGCCGGCAAACTCTCCGGCGGCATGAAACAGAAGGTCGGGCTCTGCTGCGCGCTGATCCATGACCCCGATCTTCTGATTCTCGACGAACCCACCACCGGCGTGGATCCCCTGTCGCGCCGGCAGTTCTGGGAGCTGATCGACGATATCCGCCGCGACCGCCCGTCGATGAGCGTGATCGTCGCGACCGCCTATATGGAGGAGGCACAGCGCTTCGACTGGCTGGTGGCCATGGATGAGGGAAAGATCCTTGCGACCGGCACGCCTGATGATCTGCTCGCGCGCACGGGTGCCGCCAACCTCGATGCCGCTTTCGTCGCGCTCCTTCCGGAAGAGCGACGTCGCGGCCACCACGAGGTCGTCATACCGCCCCGGTCCGGGGAGAACCAGGACGACTTCGCCATCGAAGCCGAACACCTGACTATGCGTTTCGGGGATTTTACCGCGGTCGACAATGTCAGCTTCCAGATCCCGCGCGGTGAAATCTTCGGGTTCCTCGGCTCCAATGGCTGCGGCAAGACCACCACGATGAAGATGCTGACCGGCCTTCTGCCGGCAAGCGAAGGCACCGCGAAGCTGTTCGGCCACGAGGTCGACCCCAATGATATCGAGGTGAGGCGCAAGGTCGGCTATATGAGCCAAGCCTTTTCGCTCTACAGCGAACTCACGGTTCGCCAGAACCTCGATCTGCATGCGCGGCTGTTCAACCTGCCACCCGACGAAATCCCGGCGCGCATCGCCGAGATGGCCGAACGCTTCGATCTCAACGAGATCATGGATGCCCTGCCCGATGCGCTGCCACTCGGAATCCGGCAGAGACTGTCCCTTGCCGTGGCGATGATCCACGCCCCCGACATCCTGATCCTCGACGAACCGACATCGGGTGTCGATCCGGTGGCGCGGGACGGCTTCTGGCAGATCCTCTCCGACCTGTCGCGCAAGGACGGCGTCACCATCTTCGTTTCGACCCATTTCATGAACGAAGCCGAGCTTTGCGACCGTATCTCGCTCATGCATGCCGGCAAGGTTCTCGTCAGCGATACGCCGCGCGCGATTGTCGAAAAGCGGTCCGCCGGGACATTGGAAGAGGCCTTCATTTCCTACCTGGAAGAGGCCATCGGTGAGGCTTCAGCTGCGTCCGCCCCACTCGCGCAGCGTGAAGAGGCGGATGAAGTCATCGCCCCCCAAGCGGCTTCATCCGCCAACTCCACCTTCAACCTGCGCCGCATGTTTGCCTATACCCGGCGTGAGGCGCTGGAACTGCGCCGCGATCCGATCCGCGGGACGCTCGCCATCCTTGGCAGTGTCATCCTCATGTTCGTCGTCGGCTTCGGCATCAACATGGACGTCGAAAACCTGGCGTTTGCCGTTCTCGACCGGGACGACACGACGATCAGCCGGGATTACACGCTTCAGATCGCCGGATCGCGCTATTTCACGGAGAAGGCGCCGATCATCAACTACAATGACCTCGACCGGCGCATGCGCAACGGCGAACTCAGCCTCGCCCTGGAGATACCGCCAGGCTTCGGGCGCGATGTCGCGCGCGGCAGCAAGGTCGAGATCGGCGCCTGGATCGACGGCGCGATGCCTTCACGAGCCGAAACGGTGCGGGGCTATGTGCAGGGCATGCATCAGACATGGCTGACCCAGAAGGCGCGCGAACTCTACGGAGACGCGGCAACGACCGGCAACTTCCAGATCGCCCTTCGCTACCGCTACAATCCGAGCGTCGAGAGCCTCAAGGCCATGGTGCCGGCCGTCATCCCGCTGCTTTTGATGATGATCCCCGCCATGCTCGCGGTTTTGAGCGTGGTGCGCGAAAAGGAACTGGGATCGATCATCAACTTCTACGTGACGCCCGTCACCCGCATCGAGTTCCTGCTCGGCAAGCAGTTGCCCTATATCGCGCTCGCCATGCTCAACTTCTTCATGTTGACGGCATTCGCAGTCTTCATCTTCGATGTACCGCTGACCGGCAGCTTCCTGACGCTGACGGGTGCGGCTCTTCTGTATGTCACGGCGGCGACCGGGCTCGGACTTCTGATCTCCACCTTCATGAGCAGCCAGATCGCCGCGATTTTCGCAACCGCGCTGATCACGCTCATTCCGGCCGTCCAATATTCCGGCATGATCGATCCGGTGTCGTCCCTTCAGGGAGCAGGCGCCTATATCGGCCAGATCTATCCGACGACCTATTTCGTGACGATCGCGCGGGGCACGTTCTCCAAGGCGCTCGAATTCGAGGATCTTGCGGCGTCTTTCATTCCGCTGCTGATCGCTGTCCCGGTTCTTCTGGCAAGTGGGGCGGCGCTCCTCAAGAAACAGGCGGGATAATCCATGCGCTTGGCCAATATCGCCCAACTCGGTGTCAAGGAGCTCCGCGGTCTCGCCCGAGACCCGATGCTCGTCGTCCTGATCCTTTATGCCTTTACGCTATCGGTCTACACGGCATCGACCTCCATGCCGGAAACCCTCAACAAGGCTGCCATCGCCATCGTCGACGAGGACCAGTCGCCCGTCTCGTCGCGGATCCTGACCGCATTCTACCCGCCCTATTTTTCAATTCCGAAGATCATATCGCAGCACGATATGGACAGCCGGATGGATGCGGGCATCGATACCTTCGCCCTCGATATCCCGCCGAATTTCCAGCGCGACCTGCTCGCCGGCAGGTCGCCCACGATCCAGCTCAATGTCGATGCCACACGCATGTCGCAGGCATTCAGCGGCGGCGGCTATATCCAGTCCATCATCTCCAGCGAAGTCAGCGAATATCTCCATCGCTACAGGGCGGGCAGCGACGTTCCCGTCGACCTCGCTCTGCGCTCACGTTTCAACCAGGAACTCAACAAGGGCTGGTTCGGCGCCATCACCAATGTGATCTCGTCGATCACCATGCTCTCGATCGTGCTGACCGGTGCCGCCCTGATCCGCGAACGCGAACATGGTACGATCGAGCACCTGCTTGTGATGCCGGTGACGCCGACGGAGATCATGCTGAGCAAGATCTGGTCGATGGGGCTCGTCGTCCTTGTCGCTTCGGCCGTGTCGATCGTATTCGTCGTGCAGGGCGTTCTCCAAGTGCCGATCCAGGGTTCTGTCGGTCTTTTTCTCGCAGGCGCGGCGCTGCAACTCATCGCCACCACATGCATGGGGATCTTCCTAGCGACGATCGCCGGTTCCATGCCGCAGTTCGGCCTGCTGCTGATGCTGGTCCTGCTTCCGCTTCAGGTCCTGTCGGGCGGCGTCACGCCGCGCGAAAGCATGCCGCAGATCATTCAGGACATCATGCTGGCGGCGCCCAACACCCACTTCGTGATCCTTGCGCAGTCGATCCTGTTTCGAGGAGCGGGCCTCGACGTCGTGTGGCCGCAGTTGCTGGCGCTGGTGCTGATCAGCGCGGCGCTCTTCGTCTTTGCCTTGGGCCGCTTCCGAAGCTTCCTGCGATAGGCAGGGGGGTGGGCCACGATGACCGTGAGACGTAATCCGAGCGGCTTTAATTGAAAGGCATACCAGTCAATCCGCAACAGGAGAAACTTAGCCATGCAAGAACAGATGAGGGCTGCGGTCGTTCATGAATTCGGTACGCCGCTGACGATCGAAAACGTTCCGGTGCCCGTGCCCGGACCTGGGGAACTGCTGGTGAAAGTGATCGCCTGTGGCGTATGCCATACCGATCTGCACGCCGCCTCCGGCGACTGGCCGGTCAAACCATCGCCGCCCTTCATTCCCGGTCACGAAGTTGCCGGTACTGTGGCGGCCATCGGCCCGGGCGTCACGGACTTCACGATCGGCGATGCGGTCGGGATCGCATGGCTCCACGACGCATGCATGCGATGCGAACACTGCGAGACGGGTTGGGAAACCCTTTGCGAACAGCAGCACAATACTGGCTACAGCTGTGATGGAGGTTTCGCGGAATATGCGATCGCCAACGCCGCATTCGCCGCAAGACTGCCCGGCGATGTCGATTTCACTGCCGTGGCGCCCATTCTGTGCGCCGGCGTGACGACCTACAAGGGGCTCAAGGAAACCGAAGTCCGACCGGGCCAGTGGGTGGCGATCTCGGGTATCGGTGGCTTGGGCCAGGTTGCCATCCAATATGCCAAGGCGATGGGATTGAAGGTGCTTGCATTGGATGTCGCACCTGAAAAGCTTGCTCTGGCCAGGCAAACCGGCGCCGATCTGGCTCTCGATGCGCGGAGTCCCGATGCGGTTACTGACGCGCTTCAGGCGACAAATGGCGGGGCACACGGCGTTCTGGTCACCGCCGTATCACCGCCGGCATTCTCGCAGGCGCTTCAGCTAGTTCGACGAAAAGGCACCGTTGCCCTCGTTGGACTGCCACCTGGCGAGTTCCCGACGCCTATCTTCGATGTCGTGTTGAAGCGCATAACCGTGCGGGGCTCCATCGTCGGCACACGCCGGGATCTGGATGAGGCCATCGCCTTCTTTGCCGAAGGCAAAGTCAAGGCGCATGTCACCTCGGCACCGCTCGAGGATATCAACCGGATATTTGAGGAGTTGAAAGCCGGCCGTATCGAAGGCCGCGTCGTTCTCGACATGACAGGCAAAGCCGCCTGATCAGCTTAAGGCGCGTTTCAAAAGGGGATGAGCATGATTACGTCCGATATCATGACGCGCGACGTCGCCACGATCAGTGTGGATGCTCATGTGCGCCACGCTGTTTCAGTCATGCTGGAGCGTGGCGTCAGCGGTCTGCCAGTAATCGACAGCGATGGAAACCTTGTCGGGATCATCACGGAAGGCGACCTGATGTCCCGCAAGGAGATCGGAAAGTCCCTGCTCGGCCGGCAGGATCATCCGATGACCAATGAGCAAGATCTTAAAAACTACATCCGATCCAACAGCTGGCGCGTTGGTGACATCATGACAGCGGAGGTTCTAACGGTCGCCGCTTCCACCCCGTTGGCGACGGTGGCCGAAACCATGCTGAGCCGCAACATCAAGCGGATGCCGGTGACGTCCGACCGCACGGTTATCGGGATCGTCAGCCGCCGCGACCTTTTGAAGGCGACCTCCTTTTCCGGCATCGAACACATTGCCCGTGGAGACGATGGTATCAGGCTTGCAGCCTCGGCGCGTATCCACAACGACCTGGGATTTGATCCGGTCGGGCTGAACATCGGCGTGCACGACGGGACGGTTGCGGTCGCTGGAGCTCATTTGACGGAACTCCAGCTCCGGGCGGTGCAATGCGTTGTCGAGGGCATACCAGGGGCAAGCTTTCGCAAGTAAATCGACTTGATGCTGCTTTCGCGTAAATGGACGTTGATCTATCCACGTTTGAATTCGGCCCTGACATGCAGGAGCTCGAATAACGAGGCTTCCAAGACACCTCGAGAGACGGTCAAGCCAGCGCCGGAGCCTCCATCAAAGCGTCGCTGAGGGCTCTCCCACCGTAGAAGTCAGGCCCGCGAAGGGATGATCGCACCCAAACGGGTTTCCATTAGTCATCAACTGTTGACTCAGATCAATTCCTCAGCCTAAAAAATAAGCAACGGTCGACATTCTTCGCCCGCAGCCAGCGGCTTTCTCTGTTCCGAGCAAGTCGTACGCAGTCAGGCGCCCGCAACGCTCGGGCTTTCGACCAGTTCTCGGAGGGGATATGAGCAATACTTCTGAAGAATCCAAGGAACGTCATTTTCAGTTTCCAACTGCATTCACCATTCTGTTCGGCCTGATTGTTCTTGTCGCAGCACTCACATGGATCATACCGGCCGGCCAATACGACCGTGTCCAGAACGCTGCCCTGAACAAGCAGGTGCCTGTCGCGGGGACCTATGCGGTGACCGAGCCGGCGCCCCAGGGAATATTCGACATCATCATGGCGCCGATCCGCGGGTTCTACGATCCCGCAGCCGGCACGGCAAACGCCATCGACGTCGCACTTTTCGTTCTGGTGATTGGCGGCTTCATTGGGGTCGTCACCTCCACAGGTGCGATCAACGCCGGCATCGAGCGTGCAATGGCCGTGCTGAAGGGACGGGAAAAGTGGATGATCCCGTTCCTGATGGCGCTGTTTGCCTTCGGCGGCACCACCTACGGAATGGCCGAAGAAACGCTCGCCTTCTATATGCTGCTGATCCCGATCATGATCGCCGCGCGATATGACGCGGTAACCGCCGTCGCCATCATCCTCCTCGGGGCGGGCGTTGGCGTTCTGGGCTCCACCGTCAACGCCTTCGCCACGGTGATCGCCTCTGACGCGGCCGGCGTGCCGTTCACGCAAGGTCTGATCCTGCGCGTCGTCATTCTCGGACTGACTTGGCTCGCCTGCGTTGCCTACGTCATGCGCTATGCGGAAAGGGTTCGGCTCGATCCGAGCAAATCGCTCGTCTACGACATGAAAGCCGACAACGAGAAATTTTTCCTCAGCGCTCATCATGAGGGAACGACCGAATTCACCCTGGTGCACAAGGTTGTCCTTGCGGTCTTCGGCGTCACCTTCGTGGTGATGATCTGGGGTGTGCTCAAAGGCGGCTGGTGGATGGGCGAGATGAGCGGCCTCTTCCTCGCCTCCGCGATCGTCATCGGTTTTGTCGCGCGCACAGGTGAGAAGAATTTCACCGATGCCTTCGTCAACGGTGCACGCGATTTGCTTGGCGTCGCCCTGATCATCGGCCTGGCGCGGGGTATCGTCGTCATCATGGATGCCGGCAAGATCACCGACACGATCCTGCACTGGGCAGAGGTCTCGGTTGCCGGACTGGGCAAAGTCGCCTTCATCAACGTGATGTACTGGCTCCAGGTCCTGATGTCGTTCTTCGTGCCGTCGTCGTCAGGTCTTGCGGTCCTGTCGATGCCGATCATGGCCCCGGTCGCCGATTTTGCCGGCGTCGGGCGCGATCTGGTCGTGACCGCCTATCAGTCAGCCAACGGCATCGTGAACCTCATCAATCCCACCTTCGCCGTGGTCATGGGAGCCCTCGCCATTGGTCGCGTCCCCTACGAGCGCTGGCTGCGCTTCATGTGGCCGCTCCTCGTGATCCTCACCGTCATCATCATGGCGAGCCTCAGCATCGCCGCCATCATCGTCTGAAGGAGATCATCATGTCCCACACCTACGGAGTTCATTCCGAGGTCGGCAAGCTGCGGCGCGTTCTGGTCCATCGACCTGGCGCAGCGCTTGCCCGGCTCACCCCGTCGAATTGCCATGAACTGCTTTTCGACGACGTCATCTGGGTCAAGCAGGCCCGCGTCGAACATCTGACCTTCGTGGACGCCATGCGTCATCGCGGGGTCGAGGTCGTGTTTCTGCGCGAGATGCTGGTAGAAACGCTGCAGATTCCCGAAGCCCGCCGCTGGCTTCTCGAACGGCGGGTCAATGACGACACGGTTGGTGTGGGCTTCGCCGATGATCTCAGGGCCCATCTGATGGGGATCGAGGCAGACGCCCTTTCCCTGATCCTGCTGGGTGGACTGAGCAAGGCGGAGCTACCGATCAAAAGCGCCGGGCTTCTTGCCGAAACGCTGCGGCCGGAGGATTTTGTCCTGCCGCCGCTCCCCAATCATCTCTTCACACGCGACACGACCTGCTGGATCTATGGCGGCGTCACGCTCAACCCGATGCGCTGGAACGCGCGCAAGCTCGAAACCGTCAACATCGCCGCCATCTATCGCTTCCACCCGGATTTCCGCGATGCGGGCTTCCCGGTCTGGTGGGGCGATCCCGACAAGGACCACGGCCTTGCCACCCTGGAGGGCGGCGACGTCATGCCAATCGGCAACGGAACGGTTCTCGTGGGCATGGGCGAGCGGACGACGCCACAGGCTGTCGGCCAGCTCGCGCGATCCCTGTTCGAACAGGGCGGCGCGGAAAGAGTGATCGCCTGCAAACTGCCGATCGAGCGCGCTTCCATGCACCTCGACACCGTCTTCAGCTTCTGCGACCGCGATCTCGTGACGCTCTTTGCGGATGTCGCCCACAAGATCGAGCCCTATTCCATTCGCCCGGGCGAGAGCGACGGCACGATCGATGTACGCAAGGAAGAGCGGCCGCTCGTAGAGGTCGCGGCCGAGGTGCTGGGGCTGAAGCAGTTGCGCGTGGTCGAGACGGGCGGCGATGCCTATGTCGCTGAACGCGAGCAATGGGATGACGGCAACAACGTCGTGGCGCTCGAGCCTGGCGTCGTCGTCGCCTACGACCGCAACACCTACACCAACACCCAGCTTCGCAAGGCAGGTGTCGAGGTCATCACCGTGCCGGGCGCCGAACTCGGCCGCGGCAGGGGTGGCGGTCATTGCATGACCTGCCCGCTCATCCGGGATCCGGTTTAAAGGAGGTCTGTCATGCCCGTGAACCTGAAAGGTCGCAGCGTCCTGAAGCTGCTCGACTTCACGCCGGACGAGATCCGTTTCCTGCTCAAGCTGTCAGCCTCGCTCAAGCAGGCGAAATACGGCGGCTATGAGGAGCAACGCCTGAAAGGCAAGAACATCGCGCTGATCTTCGAGAAGGATTCGACGCGCACCCGCACCGGCTTCGAGGTCGCCGCCTACGACCAGGGCGCCCACGTCACCTATCTCGGCCCGACCGGCACCCAGATCGGCAAGAAGGAGTCGATGAAGGATACCGCTCGCGTTCTCGGACGGATGTATGACGGCATCGAGTATCGCGGATTCGGACAGGAACAGGCCGAGACGCTGGCAGCCTATGCCGGCGTGCCGGTCTACAACGGGCTGACCGACGAGTTCCATCCGACGCAGATTCTCGCCGATTTCCTGACCATGCGGGAATACACGCGCAAGCACCTCTCACAGGTCAGTTTTGCCTTCCTCGGTGATGCCGGCAACAACATGGGCAATTCGCTGCTTGCCGGCGCCGCACAGATCGGCATGGACGTGCGTCTCGGCGCGCCGAAGGCGTGCTGGCCCGAAGAGGATCTCGTGCGGCAATGCCGGGAGATCGCCGCCAGGACGGGCGCGAAGATCACCCTGACCGAAGATGCTGCCGAGGCCGTCAAAGGCTGCGACTTCGTCTATACCGATGTCTGGGTGTCCATGGGCGAACCGGATTCGGTCTGGAAGGAACGCATCGGACTGCTCACACCCTATCGTGTCACCGCTGACATCATGGCGGCGACGGGCAATCCGCATGCGAAATTCATGCACTGCCTGCCCGCGTTCCACAATCGCGAGACCGAGATCGGCGAGAAGATCTTCCAGCAATACGGCATCGACAGCATGGAAGTGACCGAGGAGGTCTTCGAGTCCGAAGCGTCCATCGTCTTCGACCAGGCGGAAAACCGGATGCACACGATCAAGGCCCTGCTGGTCGCGACGCTGGGGTCGTGACATGAGGGTCGTGATAGCACTGGGCGGCAACGCGCTCCTCAAGCGCGGCGAGCCAATGACGGCTGATGCGCAACGCACCAACGTGCGCAAGGCGGCGACGGCGATCGCCGATCTGGCGCGCGACCATGACGTCGTGGTCGCCCATGGAAACGGACCGCAGGTCGGTCTCCTCGCCTTGCAGGCGGCGGCCTACAAGGATGTCGATCCGTATCCGCTCGACATCCTCGGGGCAGAGAGCGTCGGCATGATCGGCTATCTGGTCGAGCAGGAACTGACCAATGCGATGCCCGCGGGATCAAGGATCGCGACGCTGCTGACCCAGATCGAGGTCGACGGGGACGATCCCGCCTTCGCTCGCGCGGAAAAGCCGATCGGTCCGGTCTACACGCAGGATGAGGCGGCGCAGGCGAAAGAGGCGCATGGCTGGCCGATGGTGGAGGAAGCGGAAGGCCGCTGGCGCCGGGTCGTCCCCTCGCCGCTACCCCGGCGCATCACCCAGATCGAGACGATCCGGCTTCTTGTCGAGGCCGGCGTCACCGTCATCTGTGCCGGCGGCGGCGGCATTCCGGTCCTACGCGAGGCCGATGGGACGCTTCGGGGACTGGAAGCGGTGATCGACAAGGACCGGGCGGCCGGACTGCTCGCCAGGGCGCTCGGGGCCGACGCTTTCCTGATGCTCACAGACGTGGACGCCGTCTATGAGGGGTGGGGAACGGTGGATAAACGGCCGATCGGCAAGGTAACGCCTGCCGAATTGAACAGCGATGTGTTCGCGGCCGGGTCCATGCGGCCGAAAGTGGAGGCGGCGTGCGATTTTGCAAACGCGGGCGGGATTGCGGGAATAGGCCGGCTTAAAGATGCACGCGGGATTCTCGCAGGGCGGCAAGGCACCTTGGTGAAGCTTGAGGCGATCAGTCAAGCGAGCTGATATCGCAAGCAGTCATTGGCGGCATTTCGACAGGCCCGCTCTTGCATTTGCGTAGCACAATATATGCCAACGGCCGCGTTCTGCATTACGGAGGAGTGAGATGTGTTGGATCCTGAAACAGCGATAGTTGGGCTGGACGAGGCCGTCGCACTGGTCGTGCCGCGGGAAATGCGGGAAGCCTTGTTCATTGCTGCCGCTCACGCATGGAATACCGGCGAGGTCACCTTCGACCACGACCTTGCCATGGCGGTCGACGCTGTGGCGGATATCCTCGCCCTTCCGCGCGAGGAAGTCATAGACTTGATGATACAGGAATGGCTTCACGCCTCGGAGGGGTTCGTTTCAGTCGAGGACCGGCCGGATATCATATTTCGGCCTTCGCACATTCGTTCTGGCGAGCAGGGCCTGCCTACGGGTGACCCTCCCATCGATAGCTGACGACCGAGCGCTACGCGAACTGAAGGTGAGGAAGGCATGGAGAAAAGCTCCCCGAGACATATAATTTTCGCGACGGATTTTTCGGCCCGATGCGACAGGGCACAGGACCGCGCCATTCAGTTGGCTGTTCAGTGGCAGGCGCGTCTGACGGCGGTTCATGTGATCGAAGACGAAGACGACTTCCTTGAGCAGCCTGAGACGAAGTCTGTTCCGCGCGCCGTTGCGCGCAACGCCATGCTCCTGCGTGAAGAGCTTAAAGGTATTGATGAGCTCATAAGCGCCGTCGTCGTCAGACGAGGCCGTCCACTCGTTGAAATCAAGGAGATCGCTTTATGGGATAAGGCTGATCTGATCGTCACGGGAATATCGCGCAACGAAACCGATGGTCGATCCTTATTGGGCAGCACGACGACGTCTCTTTTGCGAGAGAGCGGACTGCCCGTGCTTGTGGTGAAAAAGAAGTCGGTCGATACAGGCGACCGGATTGTCGTCGCGACCGATGTTTCCCCGGCTGCGTCTGCCGTGCTCGAAACCACTGTCAGGTTCTTCCGACCTGAAACCCTTATTCTGTTCCATGCATTCGATCCTCCGTTCAAGAACTGGGTCGAGAACAAAGAGGCTTATAGTCACCAGTTCTCAAAAGATATCGCCCAACGAGCCAGAGACACCCTGGATCAATCTCTGATGACAGGCGCAGCTTGCCAGGTTCAAGTCGTCACGCTGGAGGGCGATCCAGCGCGGCGACTTGCTGAATATGTCGACGATAACGATATTGATCTGGTGATTGCCGGCACAGAAAGCAGGAGCACGATCCTGAACCTGTTTATCGACAGTGTGGCAGGCAATATCCTTCATGAGGTCCAGTGCGACATCATGATCGTTCCCAGCCATGCTCATCTCTGAAGCAAGCCGCAGGCATCGAACCTGACAAGATCCACGTCGTGCTCCGCGGGCACGGTTCCGATAGTGAGAAGCCGAGCCCAAGGAGCCCGTTAGATATTCGGCAAGGGCTTATGGTCATGAGGATTCCTCGCCTTGGACCGCCAGGGGTGGAACGCGAGCTATCGGGGCGTCATGCGAAAGCCCGTTGCGATCATTATTTCCTCGATCGAAGATGCGCCATCGCCATCGGCTGTCTTCAGGTGGCAACGAAGTCCCGCTTCTTCTTGTAGCGTCGGGTGATCCACTTTTGGATTTCGTTGAACCAAAGGACGCTACTGCTCATCGCAAGGCAGAGCAACCATTGATCAAGTGACAAAGGCAACGTTCCGAACGCGGCGTTGAGAAAGCTCACATTGACGACTGCTATCTGCAGGACAACAGACAAACCGACCGCCGCCCAAAGCCACTTGTTCGCGAACAAATGGCTGAACGCACTCCTGGATTCTGATCGGGCGCTGAAGCAATTGAACAGTTGGGCGAAAACCAACACGGTGAACCCCGCCGTGCGTGCTCGTTCCAGGCTCTCAGAACCTTCGATGAGCCCGCCGGGCAGATAGAGATCCATGGTCAGAAGCGTGGCCAGAGCCATCACCAGGCCGAGCGCGATAACGCTCCGCCACATTTGCGCGTCGATTGCGTGCTCGGTGGACTTGCGAGGCGGTCGCGCCATCACGTCGTCCGTTTCCGGATCGATACCCATGGAAAGAGCAGGGCCGGAGTCCGTGATCAGATTGATCCAGAGGATTTGAGTTGCCAGCAGCGGAAGAACCAGTTCGCCACCGCCGGCGTCAGCCAATCCGATCACGCCAGCTCCGATGACGCCGAGGAACACGGTCAGCACCTCGCCCATATTGGAAGACAAGAGATAACGCAGGAATTTGCGTATATTGTCGAAGATCGCCCGTCCTTCCTGCACAGCGTCAACGATCGTGGCGAAATTGTCGTCGGCCAGCACCATGTTGGCCGCTTCCTTGGTAACCTCCGTCCCGTTGATCCCCATTGCAATGCCGATATCCGCCGCCTTCAACGCCGGCGCGTCGTTGACGCCGTCGCCCGTCATAGCCACGACATTGCCATCGGCCTGGAGAGCATCGACGATGCGCAGCTTGTGCACGGGCGCGACGCGGGCATAGACCGAAATCGTCCGAACCGCCGCCGCGAATGCGGCGTCGTCCATGGCGTCGAGCTCGGCCCCGGTCAAAGCCTTCGCGCCGTGATCGACGATGCCGAGCAAAGCGGCTATGCGCGATGCCGTACGCGGATGGTCGCCGGTGATCATCATCACGCGTATTCCGGCTCTGCGGGCTTTCGATATGGCGACGGCCGCTTCTTGCCGAGGGGGATCGATGATCCCGACCGTCCCGACAAAGATCAGATTATGTTCAAGGTCTTCCCCCTCCTCCGTGCCTTCCCCATCGGCCAGCGGCCTATAGGCGACGGACAGAGTGCGCAAGGCGTCGTCGGACAGCCGTTCGACTTCGGCGGCGGCATGCGCGCGCTGTCCGGCGTCGAATGGAACGACATCCATACCGATGCGTACATGCGTGCAACGAGCCATCAGAACATCCGGTGCTCCCTTGGCAACGAGAATCCGCTCGCCGCCATGCTCATGGTCGATCTCGATGGTCGACATCATCTTGCGGTCTGAACTGAACGGAATTTCGTTGATGCGTTCGAAGCGTCGCCTGCGGCGGTCGGCAATTTCGAGCTTACGCTCGGCAACCAGAAAAGCGGCCTCGGTGGGATCGCCCTGAATTTCCCAGACTCCGTTCTCCGCCTGGCGCAGGGCCGCATTGCCAGCCAGACTGCCGCCGCTCAGAACTACGATCTGCTCGGCACGCAGAGGCCCTTCAAAACCTCCACCGCCCTCAATTTCCAGATTGCCGACAGGCGCATACCCGACGCCAGTGACACGGCTGCTGCCGGACGCCGTTACGATGCGCTCGATCGTCATTTCGGATCGGGTCAGCGTTCCTGTCTTGTCCGAACAGATTACGGAGGCCGAGCCGAGCGTCTCGACCGACGAGAGCGTCTTGACCACGGCCTTTCGTCCCGCCATGCGTTGGACGCCAAGCGCGAGCACCAGGGACAATATGGCGGGGAGGCCTTCCGGGACTGCGGCGACGGCCAGCGAGACGCCCATCAGCAAAACGGAAATTACGTCGGAAGGGCCGTGGATGTCGGAAACCAGCAGCACTGTCGCGACCACGACGATGGCGATGGCGACAACGGCAATCCCGAGCGCGCGGCCGACCCGGGCGACCTCCTTCTGCAAGGGTGTCGTTTCCTCCTTGCTGGCGTCCAGCATCTGCGCGATGGCGCCGATTTCGGTCCGCATTGCGGTTCCGGTGACAATTGCACGACCGGTTCCCTGAACCACCGCTGTCCCTTTGAACACCATGCAGAATCGCTCGGCCAGCGGGGCAGGATGATGCAGAATGGCTGCATCCTTGAGGACAGCCTCGCTTTCGCCGGTGAGCGAGGCTTCCTGCACGCGAAGGCTTGCCGCGCTGAGTAACCTTGCATCGGCTCCGACGGCGTCACCCTCCTCCAGCAGCAGGATGTCGCCCGGCACAAGCCCAGCGCTGGGAACGCGGATTCGCTCGCCGTCCCTCACAACAGAGGAGGTAACGGCGGTCATTCGCGCCAGCGCGGCAACGGCATCAGCAGCTCTTGTTTCCTGCACGAAACCAAGAACTGCATTGGCCAGGACCACCATGGCTATCACGACCGCGTCGACGGGCCAGCCAGTCTGCCCATCGATGGCCCATGCCGCCATGGCGATGACAATCGCACCGAGCAGCAGATACACGAGCGGATCCTGAAACTGGGAAAGCAGGCGCCGCCAGGCAGGAACCGGCGCCACCGCGCGCAGTTCGTTGGGGCCATGCTTCGCCAATCGGCGTGCCGCTTCGGTTCCGGTCAGCCCGCTCTGGGCGTCACTGGCGAGATCATCTACGACTTCCTCCGCGACGCGTAGCGAATAATCATCCGAGGTCTGGAACGCGCGACCGCAAGAAGTTTCTTTGCCCTTCATTCAGCATTCCCTTTTATGATCTCTCCATGTTCCGTTTCCGGGCATAGACAGACCAGGCGATCAGGGGGCCGGCTGCAGAGAGCCGTTGACCTCATGGTACGAGGGGCGTTTCAGCCGCATCTGGACTGGGAAGACGTCATCGCAAGAGTGACGAGCGGCAATAAAGCCGCATAACAGGTTACATGAATGGTCTACCCCGGCGCTGGAAGCAGATGCTAAGCCAGGGACCGTACAGTGCAACAATAGCCTCCTGTTCCTGAGATGAGTGCCGCCAAAAATTGCTTTCCGCGGTTGTGAGAACTACGTCCGCCAAGCTCCGATGCAATGAGGCCTTTAGCGGTGTGGCCACCTCCAGTCCCGAATTTCCGGCATATCTTCCCCGTGTTCACGGACATAGGCCTTGTGCAAGACGAGTTTCTCCTGCAGCTCAGCAACGATCTCCGCACCCTTATCCTTCAGGACGGGGAGCCGCTCGACGGCCTCGATGGCCAGATGAAACCGATCCAGCTCATTCAGAACGGCCATGTCGAACGGCGTCGTTGTGGTGCCCTTCTCGATAAAGCCGCGCACATGAAAATTCGGATGGTTGGCGCGTTTGTAGACCAGCCGGTGAATAAGGTACGGATAACCGTGATATGCGAAGATCACCGGCCGGTCGCGTGTGAAGATGCGGTCGAATTTCTCGTCGGAAATTCCGTGCGGATGGTGTTGCGGCGATTGCAGAGCCATCAAATCCACGACGTTGACGACCCGGATGCGCAGATGCGGCAAGGCCTGTCGCAAGAGATCGACGGCAGCCAGCGTTTCCATGGTTGGCACGTCGCCGGCGCAGGCCATCACGATGTCCGGCTCCAGCCCGTCCTCGGTCCCCGCCCATTCCCAGACACCAACGCCCTCTTCGCAGTGCTTCTCGGCCTGAGCCATGGTCAGCCATTGCGGTGCGGGCTGCTTGCCGGCGACGATGACATTCACGCGGTCCCAGGTCTTCAGGCAATGGTCACCGACCCACAGCAGCGTGTTTGCGTCCGGCGGCAAATAGACCCGGACGATGTCGGCGCTCTTGTTGGCAACCAGGTCAATGAAACCGGGATCCTGATGGCTGAACCCGTTATGGTCCTGCCGCCAGACATGCGAGGTGAGAAGATAGTTCAGCGAGGAGATCGGCTTGCGCCATTCCAGTTCGCGCGAAACCTTCAGCCATTTGGCATGCTGGTTGAACATGGAATCCACGATATGGATAAATGCCTCGTAGCAGGAGAAGAACCCATGCCGGCCGGTGAGCAGGTAGCCTTCGAGCCAGCCCTGGCATAGATGCTCGGACAGCACCTCCATGACCCGCCCGTCGGGCGAGAGGTGATCGTCGCTCTCAAGTGTCTCAGCCATCCAGACGCGGTTGGTCGCCTCGAACACGCTACCCAGACGGTTTGAGGCCGTTTCGTCTGGCCCGAACACACGGAAATTCCGCTCGGCCTCGTTAAGGCGAAGGACGTCGCGCAGATAATCACCGAGCACCTTCGTCGCTTGCGCTTCCGTGGCGCCGGCGTGGCTGACGTCGACTGCATAACTCCGAAAATCAGGGGTGTTCAGTTCCTTGCGCAAGGCGCCGCCATTGGCGCGGGGGTTGGCGCCCATGCGCCTTGACCCTGTCGGGGCGAGCGCCTTGAGTTCTGGTTTCAGCCCACCGTTTTCGTCAAAGAGATCCTCCGGACGGTAGCTGCGTAGCCACTGCTCGAGGATCATGCGGTGACCCTCGTCTTCACGGCAATTGGCGACCGGCACCTGATGCGAGCGCCAGTGGTTCTCGACCATCTTACCGTCCACGATCTTCGGACCTGTCCAGCCCTTGGGGCTGCGCAAAACAATCATCGGCCATTGCGGACGCTCGGATGACGAGGACGCCTTCTCGCGGATCGTGGCCAGCCGGTCGAAAACGGTGTCGAGCACTCCTGCCATCTGTTCGTGCATCCCAGCAGGCTCGCTGCCTTCGACAAAGAACGGCTCGTAGCCGTAGCCGATTAAGAGATGCTTCAGTTCCTCGTCGGAAAGCCGTGCCAGCACGGTCGGGTTGGCGATCTTGTAGCCGTTAAGATGCAGGATCGGCAGGACAGCGCCATCGCGGGCCGGATTGACGAACTTGTTGGAATGCCATGCGGTCGCGAGCGGGCCGGTTTCGGCCTCACCGTCGCCGACCACGCAAGCGACGACCAGGTCGGGATTGTCGAGTGCGGCTCCATAAGCATGCACCAGAGCGTAACCCAGTTCTCCACCCTCGTGGATCGAGCCCGGCGTTTCGGGAGCCGCATGGCTTGGAATGCCGCCCGGGAAGGAGAACTGCCGGAACAACCGCTTCATACCTTCCTCATCTTCCCCGACCTCGGGGTAGATTTCGGAATAAACGCCCTCCAGCCAGGTATTGGCTACCATGCCGGGGCCGCCGTGCCCGGGGCCGCAAATATAGAGGACATCCTCGTCGCGGGTGGTAATGATTCGATTCAAGTGTGCGTAGATGAAGTTCAGGCCTGGCGTCGTTCCCCAGTGGCCTAGCAGGCGCGGCTTGACGTGTTCAGCCCTCAGCGGCTCACGGAGCAACGGGTTATCCATGAGATAAATCTGGCCAACGGAGAGATAGTTGGCAGCTCGCCAGTAGCGATCAATTAGTGAAAGAGTCCCCGCGGCAAGCACCATCAATTTCCTCGCTTACTTAAAATCATTCGGGACAGAATTCAGGTCGCCGATGGAGACGTGGGGATCATCGGCGCAAATAGCACCGGCGATGGAACCACGATTAGCAGGACACCCGCACGCTACAGGCCGATGTTTCAATGGTCAACGTCTGATGACAAACATTGATGGCTTATGCATCATCCGGGCGAAGACTGAATCGACTGGATAAGACGCCGAACGAATTGGGCTGATGCGACATGATCATTCCTTATAGAGGCTGATTTTAACGTGTTATGTCGTATGCAGCGCGATACTCGCATGGCGAAATTTTTCCAACGTGTTGAATAGCAGGGCACTTTTCACCGAGGCTGCCGTGCGAGGCGAGGCCACGAAGGCATAGCTATTGAAGATGATTTTGCCGTCGGCGATGGAGCGGATGAGAACGCTTGGCTTTGGATCGTTCAAGACGCCCGGATGGTCATCATAAATCGCTAGAATCATTTCGCGGACCTGTTGCGGATCACTGTCGACGGGAACGGAAAACGAAATCTCGACGCGGCCGACTGGCTCCCCAGGGGTCATGTTACGGATTGTTTTGGTGATCAGTTCAGAATTGGGAACGATCAATGTCGATCGATCCGAAATCTGGATCTCTGTCGAGCGTACGCTGATTTTCTTGACGTCCCCTTCCTCATCGCCCAATCGCACTGTGTCGCCGATCTTCAACGGGCGTTCTGCCAACAGGATCAGACCGGAAATGAAGTTTTGCGTGATTGCCTGCAAGCCGAAGCCAATACCAACTGACAGCGCACTGACGACAAGGGCGATCCGTTCCATGCCGATACCGAGCGTGTTTATCGTCCACAGTCCCACCAGGATAAAGCCAGCATATTTGAACATCGTGAGGACGGAGTTGCGTGCGCCCTTATCGAGTTCGGTCGCAGGTAGGTACGTGTGCTCAAGCCATTCGAGAGCGACCCGGACCGCGCCTAGCGATATCCCAAGGACGAGCACGGCACGTATCAGGGCGCCGAACTCGAATGTCATGCCGACGATCGTAAAGCTCGACACATCTCCGAGGCCGGCAAAAAAGGTCGCTTGCCCCGGGACCGAATGGCGCGGAAACCGAAAGGAGAGCCAAGAAGGCGATCGATATCCTGAATGCCGCGGAAACTAGGATGCCAGCTTGTTCGAGCAGGCTGGGACGAATTCCGAAAGAGGAGTGCAAGCTCGCTGCAAGCGTCCCGTCAGCGGCGCAAAGCGCTCGGAGAATATCGTCAGTCACAAGGAATGCGAGATAGGCAGCGCTTGCGACGATGCCTATCCATACGATTGTTCGACCAATAAAAAGTGAGAAGTTTACATAACCGGAAAGTGCAGACACGACCGTCAACGCTGTGATGGCATAGATCACCACGCGGCAAGCCAGCATCCAGGGAGCGGCCTGAATGCGTGGCCCATCCTGCGCAGCTTGTTTTTCGAGCCGCCTCCATGTGTGCAGCACAAACGAGAACATCGCGCAGTAGCAGCCGGATATGAGTAGATTGGATAACGCAACCGCGCTCGTGCTCAGCCCCGCAATACGGTTGCTGTCGAGAAGAATGATACCGGCTGCGAGAACGAGGGCGACGACGTGCGGGAAGAGCCGAAAAGAACGTGCCGCTTCATCGTCAATCGGCAGAAGCCGCCAACTGGAGCGGGTCGCGAGCAGCAGCGCATTTCCAAGCGAGACGACAAAGCCAGCGAAGACGATAGTTCCGATCAGGCGCGAGGCTGAGTGGCCGGGCTCGGACGGGGCAAGCATGCCAGTCCAGCGTAGCGTCAAGGCGATTGTCGTGACCGCAAGAAACCAGTTGAGCGTACCCGTGATCGTAAACCAGGCAGCAAGACCGGAGCGGCGTAAACGCGTATTCGGAGCTCGACTGATCGCCAATCTCGTGCCCAGCTCATCGAGCTGCCGATGGAAAGGGCCAAGCAATAGAAACGCTATTGCGATACCCACAGCCACCAGTACGGCGCTCGATAGCGTCAGATGCAGGTGGACACCGGCTATGACTTCGCGAGCTGTGGCAGTGAGTCGAGCTTGGTCAACTGTAAACGCGCTCCAAACGCCGCGCCAGAAATAAGGCGATAGCGGAGAATCGACCTTCTCGAAGATGTTGCGGTTGAAGGTCTCGGCAAGAGACTTGTTAATGGTGACAAGAAGGTCATTTGCGCTTGCGCGCACGAGATGACCTCTCTTCGCGGCCGAATCGACCTCGGCTCGATGGCGTTGAAGCTCTCTGCGCTTCTCACTGATATCCGCGGCCTCGCCTTCCGTCACATCACCAAGCTGCGTGAGACGCAAATCGGTTTCGACCAATTCGGGCTCTAGCATTTGAGTTGCGCTGCTGACGTTCGCGTGGATTTCCATGATGCGGTCTTTGAGCCCTTGCATCTCCGTGGGCCCAGGTTGCGCCGCGACAGCGACGGAGAGACTTTCGATCTCATTGGCTAGCCGGCTAATAAGCGAGACGGTATCGCGAACAGATATTTCGGTCGACTGCGCACCAGCCCGAACGGGCAAGGCTAGGAGAACCAGGAAAACGCAGAGAATGTGCCTGGGTCTCATTATGTCTCTCCTTTGGTCGTCACTTCTGGGTCGGGTGCCATCAGGCGAGCGGCTGCGGCGCGATTTCGCCCAATTAAACCTGTTGACAAAGCCGCAGACATAACATTAGTAATGATGCAGGTCATCAACTGATGACATAAAAGTTGTCATCTGAGGATGATTACGTATAGATTCCTAGTATTCCAGTTATCCCGAATTATTATGGGAGAGATATAGGCATCCTATTTTCCCTTTTGCTCACTAGGGGAGAGTGTTTGACGGAATAGCGTCCTGAACTGTGCACTTATTCGGGACTTTGTTGCCCGGCGGCGTGGGTGATGTCTTCGGGCTTGTGAGGCAAGGGAGCTGCGCTTGAGCAGATTCCCGTTGAGGCCGTGTTGAGCCAGCTGTCTCCGGTTCGTTGCATGAACTGGCGTCGATCACCGTTCCTGCAGCGGCTCGCCTCCAGGCACTCTTCTCGCCTTTGGTCGACTCGCATCCGAGCGGCAGGAGGCGGTTCCGCGAGGCTGTTCGTCAGAACGGTCTCAATTTCGGGCCGACAGGCCGCCAAAACTAAAGGAAGAATGATGAGCATCGACACCATTCCGCTTCAGCTACACAAAGCCAATCTGGAACTACAACTTCAGATCACCCGCCTGACCCAGGAGGGCGGTCAACGTTGGCTGGAAGTTGCCGCAAAGGCCGGCAGTGAAGGCATCGCCGAGGCCAAGGCGGAAATCGAAGGCGTGAAGCAGGCTGGTAATTGGCAGTCGCTCGCCACGCTTCCTGGCGAGTCATTTTGGAGAATGCTTCAGCACCGGGTCGGTGACAGCCAGGATCTGACTCAGGCGGCGATCAAGAATCAGGCCGCGTTCGCATCGGGTCTTCAGGAAGCAATTGAAAGTTGGCAGAAGTCGGTTGGCGAGGTGTTCGGCAGTACGGGATCGACACAACCTGTCAAGGACTTGTTCAAGCAGTGGGCGAGCCTTTGGCCGATTCCCGGCGCGCAGCCGCAGGCGAAGTCCGCGGAGAGCGCCTGATCGATGTCTGGAGATATCAGGACCGCCCTCGTGACGGGCGGCATGGGAGGCTTGGGCGAGGCTATCGCCCGGGCACTCCACGATGCCGGGAACAGAGTGCTCGTGACTCACGCTCGCGACGAAGGATCGGCGCGTGATTGGCTGGCTGCCGAAAAGGCTAAGGGCTACGATTTCATCTCTTACGACGTGAATGTCGCGGATTTCGATTCATGTCAGCGCATGGTTGGGCGGATTGTCTCGGATGGCCACCAGGTCGATATCCTCGTCAACAATGCCGGCATCACCCGCGACGCCACTTTGCACAAGCTCGACAAGGAGAACTGGAGCGCGGTCCTTCGCGTCAATCTCGACTCCGTGTTCAACGTCACCAAGCCACTACTCGACGGCATGACCGAGAGAGGCTGGGGGCGCATCATTAACATCTCCTCGATTAACGGCAGCAAAGGCCAGTTCGGGCAGACGAACTATTCGGCCGCAAAAGCCGGGATGCACGGCTTCACCAAGGCACTCGCTCAGGAGGTCGCGAGAAAGGGCGTCACCGTCAATACGGTTTCGCCCGGTTATCTCGCCACAAAGATGGTGACAGCCGTGCCCGAGGATGTGCTCTCCAAGATCGTCTCCGGCATTCCGGTGGGGCGTCTCGGCCAGCCGGACGAGATTGCCGCCCTCGTAGCCTTCATAGCCAGTGATGCAGCCGCCTATATGACCGGCAGCAATGTTTCGATGAACGGTGGCCAGCACATGTACTGATCCACCTCGGTTGCCCGCGCGCAGGGACCGTGTCGCTCGTGCGCCATCGATAAAAAGGAATTGAGCAGTGACCAGACACGTCGCCGTGCTAGCGGCCACCCGAACAGCAATAGGAAGTTTCCAGGGAAGCCTTTCGACCCTGCCCGCGCCTGAGCTCGGGGCTGTTCTTATCCGTAGGATAGTCGATCACACGGGAGTTGCCCCGGACGAGATCGATGAGGTGATTCTGGGTCAGGTCCTAACCGCCGGAAGCGGCCAGAATCCGGCCCGCCAAGCGGCCAGGCTGGCTGGCCTTCCCGATGCCGTTCCGGCTTTGACGGTGAATAAGGTTTGTGGATCAGGCCTGAAGGCGGTTCATTTCGCAGCCCAGGCCATTCGCTGTGGCGATGCCGACCTCATCCTCGCTGGTGGCCAGGAGAGCATGTCACTCGCGCCCTATGTTCTTCCCAAGGCACGGACTGGCCTGCGACTTGGCCACGCCCAGATTGAGGACAGCCTGATCAGGGATGGCTTATGGGATGCCTTCAATGACTATCACATGGGCATAACGGCGGAGAACCTTGCAGATCGGTACGGCCTGACGCGCGAGGCCCAGGACGAGTTCGCGGCTTCATCGCAACAGAAGGCGGAAGCGGCAATCGCCGCCGGTCGCTTCGCCGACGAAATCACGCCTGTCAGCGTAGCTCAGCGCAAAGGCGATCCAGTCGTCTTCAAGGTCGATGAACAGCCGCGTGGCGGCACTACTGCTGCTGCGTTAGCCGTGCTCAGGCCGGCATTCAAAAAGGACGGTACGGTGACGGCCGGCAATTCATCGACGATCAACGACGGCGCTGCTTTGCTGCTTCTGGCGAGTGCGGATAAAGCAGAAAGCCTCGGCTTGCCGGTTCTGGGTTGGATCAAGGGCTACGCCAGCTCGGGTGTTGATCCGGCGACCATGGGCATCGGGCCGGTTAGCGCCACGCAGCGCACGCTCCAAAGTACCGGTTGGTCTTTAAAGGATATCGACCTGATCGAGGCGAACGAGGCGTTCGCCGCCCAGGCTCTCGCAGTTAACCGGGAACTGGGCTGGGATACCGACAAAGTCAATGTCAATGGCGGAGCGATTGCGCTTGGCCATCCGATCGGCGCTTCGGGAGCGCGCGTCCTGGTGACCCTCATCCATGAAATGCGGCGGCGCGGGTCACGGAAGGGATTAGCGACGCTCTGCATCGGCGGCGGCCAGGGTGTGGCTCTGGCCCTTGAGTGCGACTGAACCGGCTTAAGAGGGATGCAGCCCCCGTGGCTTGGCGGTTTTTGAGAAAAAGGGAGCAGACATGACCGAAACGACCGCTTCAAATTCCGGCTGGTCAGAGCTCCTGTGTGATCCTTTTGCTTTCACTCAGGCGGCAACAGCCTATGCCATAGATGGCTGGCAACGCATGGTGCTCTATGCCGATATCGAACGGCAGGTCGGGGATCAGTACCAGGATCTACTCGGCAAGGAGGTCCTCAGCGTCCTTAACTTTCCGTCAGAGCCGGTGATGTCCGGCGCCGAGTTGCCTCGTCCGACCAATTACAGTCTTGTACGCATCGTGCCGCCAGACGATCAGAAGGCGGACGAAGCTCGGCGACCCTTTATCGTGATTGATCCCAGAGCCGGCCACGGCCCCGGGATAGGCGGATTCAAGCCTGACAGTGAGATCGGCGCTGCGATCAAGGCGGGCCATCCTTGCTACTTCGTAGGCTTCCGCCCCGACCCCGTTCCCGGCCAGTCAGTCGAGGACGTCATGCGCAGCTTCGCAGCTTTCGCTGAACATGTGGCCTCGCTGCATCCGGAAAGTCCCGGTAAGCCTGCGGTGATCGGGAACTGCCAGGCCGGATGGCAACTCCTGATGGCTGCCGCCGTGTGGCCGGATCTGTTTGGCCCACTGATGGTCGCTGGAACCCCGCTATCCTATTGGGCTGGCGATAATCCGATGCGCTACGCCGGTGGTCTCACGGGCGGCAGTTGGGTGACCGAATTGACGACTGATCTAGGCGCCGGGCGGTTTGACGGCGCTTGGCTTGTGCAAAATTTTGAGAACCTCGACCCGGCAAACACATTATGGACCAAGCAATACAATGTCTATTCCAAGGCGGATACCGAGGCCGAGCGCTATCTCGGATTCGAAAAGTATTGGGGTGGCTATGTCTTTCTTGATGCAATCGAGATACAATACATTGTCGATAACCTGTTCATCGGCAACAAGCTGTCCACTTCACAGCTACTGACCTCCGACGGAATCCGTATCGACCTGCGCAGCATTCGCTCGCCGATCATCGTCTTCTGTTCGTATGGAGACAATATCACGCCGCCAGGTCAGGCCCTGGGCTGGATCACCGACCTTTATCGTGACGACCGCGAGGTTCTGAGTCACGATCAAACCATTGTCTACACGACGCACGACAGCATCGGCCATCTTGGCATCTTCGTTTCGAGCGGCGTCGGTCAGAAAGAACATCGCAAATTTGCCAGCCTGATCGATCAGATCGATCTGTTCCCTGCCGGCATCTACCGGGCTACGGTCGACGCCGTCGAGGAATCTGATGACTTCGCGGATCCTTACCTGATGACCATCACACGCAGCGGTATCGAGGAGGTTCGCGACATCGTGCAGCCCGATCCAGCTTCGGATCGCCGTTTTGCAGCCGCCGCACGCGTCTCCGAGATCAATCTCGCGCTCTATCGCAATACATTGCAGCCTTGGATCCGCGCCTTCTCAACGTCTTATTCTGCCCGCTGGCTTGAGGCCCTGCACCCTCTGCGCATGTCCTTCGCGTACTGGTCGAGTGAACATCCTCTCGCCCGGCAGGTCAGCGAACTTGCGGAAAGCGTGAGGCACCAGCGGCAACCGGTCTCAACTGACAACTCGTTCCTGCGGATGCAGGAGGACTTCGGAAGTGCCATCGAGCATTTTCTGGATCGCTATCGCGATCACCGCGACCAAATCTACCAGATGAGTTTCGATCTTATGTTCGGCTCTCCGTGGCTGAGAGCACTTGCGGGCCAGTCGCTCTCCGATGACCGTCCCGCCCGTCCCCATCCCGGAGCCTCTCCCGAACATCAAGCAATGGTCGCGCAGGCATTTGTGCGATTGGGGGAGCGCCTCCATGAAGGCGGCCTTGCCGAGGCCGCGCTACGTGCGCTTTTCCATGTGCTCAAGCACCAAGGTTCGGTCGACGAGCGATTGTATCACCACGGCGCGCAGCTTGTGGAAGATGGCACCATCGACACACCAGATATGGAAGGATTGCGGCGGCTTGTGCGTGAACAGGCTCTCCTCCTTACCTATCACGGCGATGCGGCTGTGGACGCAATTCCCGAACTTCTCAACGGGGAGCCAGCCGAGCAGATCGACAAGATCTCCCATCTCATAGCTGGGATGACGCAAGCAGGCGGCAGCGTGCTGTCGGATGAAGCCACCAGGGCTCTGGCCCAGGTCACGGACATCTTTCGGCGGGCCGCCGAACGAGCAAGAGAGGCGGATGCCGCGCCGTCCGACTCGGATCGGCATTCGGAGATTGAACCACCAGCACCGTCAGCTGGGACTGAGCGACCTTCCACTTTGCGCAATACGCCGGGACGTCGTCCCCGGAAGCCGCGACGAAAACCCTGAGCGCGTCAGAGAACAAACTGACGTTGCAGGTCCCCTGGAGATTGATAGCCCGCCTCACCCGGCGCTGAGGGAAATGAATGCCTGAGCCAATGCAAGAAGAAGAAGAAAAGAAGAAGCCGGAAGTAGACGACGCAATCCACGGCGCCTGGTCCAGGATGTGGTCCTCGGTATCCCCGCAATCGCCATTGCTCGCCTGGATGGATTGGGCAAGTCATCTCGCCGTGAGCCCTGGAAAGAGTGCTGCGTTGTCTAGCCTTGCCTTCGAGCAGATGGCACGGATGCATGCGCTGGCAAGGAGCGCCGTGAACCCTCAGAGCGATAAGATCGATCTGCCGCCGCCGAGTGACCGGCGTTTTGTCGACCCTACATGGCGCCAGTGGCCGTTCAACCTGTTCAGCCAGTCATTCGAAATGCAGTCGCAATGGTGGATGGAAGCGACGAGCGACGTCTGGGGCGTCGATCCTCATCACCGAGATATTGTCGGCTTCGGCGCAAAGCAATGGATGGAGATGTGCTCGCCGACCAATCTCGCAGCGCTTAATCCGCTGGTGATCAGAAAGAGCGTGGACGAGCAAGGAGCCAACCTTGCGCGGGGCCTGTCCAATTTTTTCGATGATGTCGCTCGACGAATATCCAACCAACCACCCGCCGGAGCGGAGAATTTCATCGTCGGAAAGGACGTAGCAATCACGCCGGGCAAGGTAATCTTCAAGAACCGATTGATCGAACTGATCCAGTATGAACCGACGACGGAGACGGTTCATCCTGAACCAGTTCTGATCGTCCCCGCCTGGATTATGAAATATTACATTCTCGATCTCTCCCCCCATAACTCCCTTGTTCGATACCTTGTCGATCAAGGTTTCACGGTTTTCTGCATCTCTTGGAAAAACCCCGATGCCGACGACCGAGATATGGGAATGGACGAGTATCTCGAGCTCGGTTTTCACGCTGCGCTCGACGTGGTCAATACGAACACTGGCTCAAACAAGGTACATGCCGCAGGATACTGTCTCGGAGGTACTTTGCTTTCGATCGCGGTGGCGGCGATGGCGCGCGATCAGGATGACCGCCTGGCGTCCTTAACCTTGCTGGCGGCCCAGACGGACTTCAGCGAACCGGGAGAACTAGGGCTTTTAATCGATGAGAGCCAAATCGCGCTTCTTGAGGCCCAAATGGCAGAAGCCGGGTATCTGCATGCCGAACAGATGACGGCTGCCTTCCAGATGATTCGCTCGTATGAGCTGTTCTGGTCACGCATCGTAAACGAGTATCTACTCGGCGAGCGCAAACCGATGAATGACCTGATGGCGTGGAACGCGGACGGTACCAGACTACCCGCAAGAATGCACTCACAGTATTTGAGGCGGCTGTATCTTAGGAACGATCTTGCCGCGGGCCGCTACGAGGTCGCGGGTCGATCCGTTTCGCTAAAGGATATTAGGCTGCCGATTTTCTCCGTCGGCACCACGACCGATCACGTGGCGCCTTGGCGTTCGGTCTTCAAGCTTCGTCGCCTCACATCCGCTCCGTTCACCTTCGTGCTCACTTCGGGCGGTCACAACGCCGGCATCGTCAGTGAGCCGGGACATCCGCGGCGTCACTATCAGCTCATGAGCCATGCGGTCGAGGATGCCCAAATCGCGCCTGACGAATGGCTAAACATCGCCCCAAGGCAAGACGGTTCATGGTGGCCCGAGTGGGTATCCTGGCTCCGAGAGCTCTCCCAGGATCGTCGGGAAGCTTCCATAGTTGGGGTTCGAAGCAATAGCAGTCTACCACTGCAAGACGCTCCAGGCGAATACGTAACGTTACCTTAGATGTCGCCCGTCCCACAGTGGCGGCCACTGAGTTTACCGCCGAGAGGAGTGATGTTTGCAAAGTATTCAGGCTCCCAATCTTGGGTCGCGAATTTCTTTCAAAGATAAACTGGTCGTTTGCCGCCGGCAGGCACACCGCTTTCATATTTTCATCGCAAAATGCAAAGTCATCTTAACGGAGGTAGTAAAGCCATCCGCCAGTTCGACGGCAAAAACGCTGGGAGTCGCGGTGAGTGCTCCGTCGTGACCGCCATTCCGAAATCCAGCTCCGTCAGCTTCATTATGTGATCGCGGCCGCCGAACATGGCAGCTTCCGGCAGGCAGCGATAGCGGTCGGTGTGCAGGAATCGGCAATCAGCCGACGCATCCGAGATCTGGAAGATGAGGCCGGCGCGGCGCTGTTCATCCGCTATCAGCATGGTGTCATGTTAACAGAAGCCGGCAGAAATTTCGTGAAACGTGCGCGCCGAGTCATCAATGAACTCGATCTGGCCGTGAAGGAGGTTGGGGCAGCAGGCAGGGTCGAGGCGGGCGTGCTGCGGATTGGCATATTCACGTCACTCGCGTCAGGATTCATCGCCGAACTTCTTGAGCGTTATCGCGCACAGCATCCCGGCGTCCGGACAAAGTTCGTCGAGGGCGCACCCGCTGTTCACATCGCAGCGGTACGGCTGCACGAGATCGATGTCGCCTTCCTTACCGGCCATCCGCGAGCGACCGGATGTGAAGTGACGAGGCTCTGGTGCGAGCATGTCTTCGTCGTCCTGCCGGAGACACACGCGCTGGCCGCGAAGGAGCGGGTTGAATGGGCCGACCTGCGCGGCCAGCACTTCATTGTGAGCGAGGCCGATCCCGGTCCCGAAATTTATGACTATCTCTTTAAGCATCTGTCGGAGCTGGGTCACCCTCCAAGCGTAGAGCGATGCCCGGTCTACAACAGGGATACACTGATCCGGATGGTGGCTTTGGGCGCGGGACTCACTCTAACCAGCGAGGCGACGACGGGAGCCACGTTCCCCGGTGTAACCTATCGGCGGCTGGTGACGGAGGACCTGCCCTTTTGCGCTGTCTGGTCTGCGCGCAACGACAATCCAGCGCTGCGAAGGATGCTGAGCCTCGCCAGGAGCCTGTCGGTGAAGGGTGCCGGAAAATCCGGTCAGAACCGATGATCGGACGAGAGGGCCCGCCGAGCTTTGGCGAAGCCGCGATCCGTGGCAATGAATCGTTCCAGCATCGGCACAATCAGCTTCACGGGGTCGGCGGCGGGTTGTCCCGTCTCACGTGCAAGCACGTTGGCATAAGCGATCAGATCGCTATGCAGTGACGCAGGCAGCTCAAGTGACACCTTTACGGGCTTGTCATCGGCGATCAGGCCAAGTTTCAGCTTTGTCATGGTCAACCTCTATATGGTTCGAGGACGAGATCGCGCGTGACGATGACACGAACCGGGAAGCCCGGTCGTATCGTGAGTGTCGGCGCGACTTGCAATTGACGCCGGACGATCTGCTGCCCGGCATCGTTGATCGTGTCCTGTGCTCCGTCACGGATGGCGCGGACCAGGCGATCATCGTCGCTGACGGCGAGCTCTGTGCCGACTGCGAGCAGCGTGGACAATCCCGCCGCCTTGGCCAGATCCCACCAGTGATAGTCGACGCCATCCTCGAGGCCAGCGTAGCCCTGGGTGTCGGCGCCCGGTTGGCGTTCAAGCACGATGGAACGGCCATTCGGGAAGATCAGCCGGTTCCAGACCAGGAGCGCCCGCCTTTGACCAAACTGCACATTGTTGTCGTACTGGCCGATAATCCGGGTGCCTTGCGGCACAAGCAAAAGGCGACCGGTCGGACTGTCGTAGATGTTTTCCGTCACCTGCGCCGTGATCTGGCCGGGAAGATCGGAACGGATGCCGGTGATGAGCGCGGCTGGAATCACCGCACCGGCCTGAAGGACAAACGGCGAAGCCGGAGCCATGACGCGATCCGACGAGGTCGTCCGGCGATCGACGGGCGCGTTCAGAAAGGCAAGTTGACGGTCCTGGGCGGTCTGCTGGCCGGGCTGGCCTGTCAGGCCGGCGAGATCGAAACCGGGAATGTTCGGCGTGGTCGAGCTGCCGGGTGTTGCTGGTGTTGAGCCTGGTTGGGTCTGGAAGAAGACGCGGCTGGTGCGCGCCGCCTCTTCCTCTGCCCGCCGGCGTTGCTCCGCCTCGTCGACGGTTGGCGTTGTGATCGTCGGCGGAACGACCGGCTGGCCCCGGTTCTGCGCGTCGAGGATCGGCCGGCCCAGATCGCCGGGCAGCGGCGGGCCAAGCACAGGTCCCGTGTAATCGCGCGGAAGGCCGGCGAGGCCGTCCGCGGTCTGGCGGTTATTGGTCGAGTATAGTTCTTCGCCACCCTGGCCCCCATCGCGGGTCTGGAGGGCGTAAATCAGCGCGCCGCCGATTCCGACGAGGCCGACGGCCGCGACGCTTGCCAGTACCTTGCGGGAAAGGCGAGTAACGCGCGGCGCCTCGGCACGAAGGCGCATGGGGGTCGCATTGTTGCTAGTGTTCTCGCTCATGACGCGGGTCTCCCGTCAGTGCGGACGATCCTGACCACCTGCTGTTTGTCGCCGCCGCCAAGGCGAAGCTCGGCGGCGCCGAACAGGCGGTCGACGATCAGAATGTGCTGGTGGATGCGGCTGTTGACGAGCTGCGCTTCGCCTTCCGGACCGATGACGAAGATCGGCGGCATTTCGCCCTGGACGATTCCGCGTGGGAATTCGACGTAGACCCTGCGGCCGTCGTCATAGACGGAAACAGGTTTCCAGGGCGGATTCCCGCCGGTCAGACCATAGCGGTAGTTGCGCGCGGCTACGGCCGGGATGACCGGCGTCGCCGGAATGGTCTGGCCTTGTCCGGCGCGCGTCCGCGGATAGGACCAGGCGACGGACGGCATATAGGGCTTCTGGCCGGAACGCAGCTCGATCATGTAAACGCGCCGGTCGGTGGTCACGACGAGATTGGTCGTGATGTCCGGCCGGGAGGGCTTCACGAGGATATGGACGCGCCGCGTCGTGCCGCTGCCGCTCTCGGTGTCCCCGATGATCCATCGTGCGGTATCGCCGGCGGCGATCGGACCGGCGCCGGTTAATGACTCGCCGGGCTCCAGGGCGATGTCGGTAATCTGGCCGGGCGCGGCATAGACCTGATAAAGCGCTCCTTCCGACCAAGGATAGATCTGGATCGCGTTGAAGTACCCCTCCCGGCGCGGCTGGACCCGAGCGGCGGCATTGGCATTCTCGACGCGTCCGACGGGGGTGCTAGCGGCCGTCCCGCCTTTTGCGGGCGTCCACGCCGGAGGGATATGAATCGGACGAGGCCGATCGTCTGTGACTGAAGCCGGTACGGCCGGCAAAGCCGGAACATTTCGATCGTAGCTGATTTCGGGCGGCTTCTGCGGCGTGGCGCAACCCGCTAGCGTGGAGGCGGAAAGCAGCAGAACCGGAAGTACGGATTTACGGAAAGCAGGGCTGGCGGGGTTGCGGAAAGCCGATTTCATTGGCTCATCTCCCGCGACCACGAAATCGCATTCACATAAATTCCTAACGGGTTGACCTTGAGCCGCTCCACGTCACGCGGCGGCTGGATGACGATCGTCAGGATCGCCGTCCATCGTTCGGTCGTGGAGAGCTGGCCGTTCTCGAAATGCCGTTCCGTCCACGCCACGCGGAAGCTGTCCGGAGACGCTCTTATGACGCTGGAAACCTCGACCGCGATCTGTTGCTTGCCGACTTTCGTGAAGGGATCGTTGGCGCGGGCATAGTCGTTGAGCGCGGCGGCGCCGCGGTCAGTTGTCCATTCATAGGCCCTGAGCCAGTTCTGCCTGACGATGATCGGATCGGCGGGAATGCTTCTGGTCTGCTCGATGAAGCGCGCCAGATGCCAGGCTACCTGGGGATCGGTCGGGCGGAAGTCTGCCGTGGCGGGCGCAACGGCCTGGGCTTGACCCAGATTGTCCACCTGGACCACCCATGGCACCACCGTCCCGCGCGCGGACTGATAGACCAGTGCGGCCGCGAAGCCGGCCGAGAGGATGAGGGAGCCAAAAGCCATGTAGCGCCAGTTCTTCGCCTGCACGCGAGCGGAGCCGAGGCGTTCATCCCAGACCTGTGCGGCCTTCTGGTAGGGCGTTTCTGGCTCAGGTGTCTTGCCGTAGTGAACTGCGGGTCGTTTGAAGAGATTCATGAGCGGTCACTTTCAGAGAGATTGACGGATGCGCCGGACCCGTGATTGTCGCCCGAGCGAACGGCATGGGCGGCGGCGCTGACGCCATGAGAGACATGCCGGCCACGCTTCATGCGCTGCGCCCAGGCCGGGGGCTGGTCGGGCGTGGCTGCGGGAGCGACGGAAGCGGGTTCGGATTCGCCGGCTGCCGCGCCCGAGGTAAAGGAGCCGCCGGTGGCGCTGACACCTGCACGCGCGCCGTCGGAGAAGCTGGATTTCATGCTCTCGGACGCGCGGGAGGCGGCGCGGCGGAGCGGCGAAACGGAGGCAGATCCGGCAGCGCGTGCAACGCCTCCGAGACCGGAGGCGACGCCAGATGCTCCCGACTGGCCCATGGAACCGAGCGTGTAGGCTGACGAGGCCGCGCCCGCCGCTGCTGCTCCGCCGCGAGCTGCGGCGGCACCGCCGGAAAGAAGTGCGGCTCCTCCTCTTGCGGCGAGCACCGCGCCGCCACCTGCGGCAAGTGCTGCACCGCCGACGGCAAGGCCGGTGCCGACCGCGGCGCCTGCGCCAAGTTGAGGGCCGCCGCTAACCAGCCCGGAGGCGACGCCCGGACCGAAGATGCCGAGGCCGACGAGAGAAAGCGCCGCAAGCACGATCGCCATGGCGTCGTCAATGCTCGGGGTCTGACCGCCGAAGCCTTGCGTAAACTGGCTGAACAGCGTCGAGCCGATGCCGACGATAACGGCGAGCACAAGCACCTTGATGCCGCTGGAAATCACGTTGCCAAGCACGCGCTCGGCCATGAAGGCGGTTTTTCCGAACAGGCCGAAGGGGATCAGGACGAAGCCGGCGAGCGTGCTCAACTTGAACTCGATCAGCGTCACGAAGAGCTGGATCGCCAGAATGAAGAAGGCGAGGATGACCAGCGCCCATGCAAACAGAAGGCAGACGATCTGGATCAGGTTCTCGAAGACCGCGATCCAGCCCATCAATGGCGAGATAGCGTCAAGCAGAGGACGCGCCGCATCGAGGCCGGTCTGTGCCACCTTGCCTGGGCGGAGCAGATCCTGCGCAGTGAAGCCCGTGCCGGCGGCTTTCAGGCCGAGACCGGAGAAGCTGTCGAAGACGATCTTGGCCAGGTTGTTCCAGTTGGAAATCAGGTAGGCAAACACCCCGACAAACAGGGTCTTCTTCACCAGCCTCGCGATGATGTCGTCGTCCGCGCCCCAGCTCCAGAACAGCGCAGCAAGCGTGACGTCGATCACGATCAGCGTTGTGGCAATAAACGCCACCTCGCCGCCGAGCAGCCCAAAGCCGGAATCGATATAGCGCGTGAACGTGCCGAGGAACGTGTCGATAACACCGGAGCCACCCATGGTTCACCGCCCTTCGCTTGGGGCTGGTGAGGTTGGCGCGGGAGACGGACGCAGGAAACGATCGCGGGTTTCGGCCCAGACGCGCAGGCATTCGGCGTCGTTCGCGGCCTGCTGGCCAAGCTGCTGGCACCGGCGCTGCCCCTCGCGCAGCGGATCGTGCGGAGGTTCGATGATGCGCGTGGAGAAATCCTGTGCCGGCTCCTCCTTCCGGGTCATCTCGACGACCGCCGCCGTAATGGCGATGGCGACGAACACGACAGCGCCCAGCCGGGCCAGCATCTTGCCGTCCATAAGCCCCGCCCTCAGTTGCCGTTGAACATCTGCGCGTTGCCAGGCTGGTAGCCGGAGCCGGGCGTCAGGAAGCGGCGACGCTGTTCGCGCCCCTGTTCGGCCGCCGCCGTGCGCTCGGCTTCGGTCAGCGCGCCTGCACGCCCATTGGCGGCAAGCAACGCCACCAGATCGGAAAGCTGCTGCGACTGGAGCGCGAGAAGCTGGTTACCGGCCTGCGTCGCCTGGAGCGCGCCGGTTGCGCCCTGGCTCTGGCTCACCAATTCGCTCATCTGCGTGCGGTTGCTGTCGATATTGCCGACGACACCGGCCTGGACGCGCATGGCGTCCTGCAGGCCGCCGACCGTGTTCTGCCAGCGCGAGCGCGCATCGGAGACGAGTTGCTGGTCCGTGGCCGACATCGAGACGTTGCCGTACTGCTGCTGGAACGCCTGATCGATCCGCTGCACATCGAAGGCGATGTTCTGGGCCTGAGACAGGAGCTGCTTCGTGCGCTGGACATTCTGCTGAAGCTGCTGGAGCGAAGAAAACGGCAGGCTCGCAAGATTGCGGGCCTGGTTCATCAGCATCGTCGCCTCATTCTGAAGCGAGGTGATCTGGTGGTTGATCTGCTCCAGCGTGCGCGCGGCAGTCAGGACATTCTGCGCGTAATTGGAAGGATCATAGACAATCTTCCACGCATAGGCGGGCGCGGTCGCGAACGGCGAGATCGCAAGCGGCGTGGCGAGCATGGTCGCCGCGAGGACAGCGGAGGATTTACGAAGTCGACGGATGCTCATGGCTGAAGCTCCTTTTCGGGTTGGGGGACGAGTGTCGGGACATTGGGAAGCAGATCGACGGCCCAACCGACCTCGCGGGCGTTGAGCCACGCGGTCAGGAAACCGTAGCGGCCGTGCTCAGCGAAGATCTGGGCGATCAGCGTCTGATCGGATTTCGAGGATGCAGCGCAGAGCGCGAGGCCGACTTCGGACAGGCCGAGCTCGAACAGGCGATTGCCGCGGCGTGACTGGCAGTAGTAGTCCCGCTTTGGCGTCGCCCGCGCGAGGATCTCGATCTGGCGATCATTGAGACCGAACCGGCGATAGATGGCCGTGATCTGCGGCTCGATGGCCCGTTCGTTCGGCAGGAGCAGTCGCGTCGGGCAGCTTTCGATGATGGCCGGGGCAATGTCCGAATTGTCGATATCGCTGAGCGACTGCGTGGCGAAGATGACCGAGGCGTTCTTCTTGCGGAGCGTCTTCAGCCATTCGCGGAGCTGGCCGGCGAAGCCTTCGTCATCGAGCGCCAGCCAGCCCTCGTCGATTATGAGCAGCGTCGGCCGCCCGTCGAGCCTGTCGCCGATGCGATGGAAGAGGTAGGCGAGCACAGCCGGGGCTGCGCCGGTTCCAACAAGGCCCTCGATCTCGAATGCCTGTACATCGGCCGAGCCGAGATGTTCGGCTTCTGCATCGAGCAGCCGGCCATAGGGACCGCCGACGCAGTAAGGGCGGAGCGCCTGCTTGAGATCGTTGGACTGGAGAAGGACGCTGAGGCCGGTGATCGTGCGTTCGCCGATCGGCGCCGAGGCGAGCGAGGTCAGCGCCGTCCAGATATGCTCCTTCGCCTCGGGGGTGATTTTGATGCCTTCCCGCATCAGGATCGCGACGATCCAGTCGGCGGCCCAGGCGCGCTCATAGGTGTCGTGGATGCGGGCGAGCGGCTGGAGCGATACCGAGGCTTCCGATCCTTCGGTCAGGCCGCCGCCGAGATCGTGCCAGTCGCCGCCCATGGC